>ERZ1740060.396-NODE-396-length-26579-cov-8.473722_pt1 | contig 26579 bp, 23 predicted proteins | sample MGYA00581743_ERZ1740060 | MGnify/ENA primary metagenome ERZ1740060 (study PRJEB43018, sample SAMN04849235) | marine metagenome | isolation source: floating plastic debris | place: Pacific Ocean | collected 2008-08-27 | study: EMG produced TPA metagenomics assembly...
CATGTGTAAATAACTTTTATGGCCAATGCCGCAAGATTTGCGGCATTGGCCATAAAAGTTACGGCGTCAGACTTCAACCCTACTCCAAATCGTCCAAACGCCAACCAGGATAATGATAATCGCGCATCTCTCCTAGAGGATTCCGCACTTGTATGGTCAAAGCATTATGTCGATGGTCAAGGGTGTATTGAGTATCAAAGCGTCCTGTGTTGGACAACGGTAATTCTTCACCATTTAAGATCAGAGTATTGGTTGGATTGGTGCGGCCTCGCAGGTTCAGAAAGCGACCTCGACGGGACAGTTCCGTTAGATCTAAGACCAGCTCTCGATCCAGAATAATTGGCTCCTCCGGCGCTTCCCCAGGCACGACCAAGGTCGCCTGTTCATCCTGCACTTCAACAGTCTGTCCTTGGGCAATCACCCCAACGCGGCCACTAAGGGTGCCGACGCCGGTTTTGCCGACCGTGTCTTTAGCCTGAGAAACATTGACTCCAAAATCAGTGCCCCTGACAGAGGCAACTCCTGTAGGAGTATGCAACTCTAGGCGACTATTGACATTGGTAAAGGGCCGAGTCTGCATCCGGGCCTGCCCCCGAGCCACCCGAATCACAGTCACATAGGCTCCGTCTTGAAGAATATCTAATCGGGCTACCGCTAGGTGGGTATTTTCGGCCATGGTGATCGTGCCAATGCCAAAGTCAACCACCATGCTGGCGCTAGAACGGCTACCAGTAGTAATGCTGTGCCCTGAGGCGGTAAGGCGATCTCCAATGCGGGCCGAACGATTGCCCCGGTAAGTTACCGTGCCTGATAGGCGGTTGACTTCTAAATATCGACTGTTAATCGATTGGGCTGGGCTACGCAGCGATCGCCCTAACGGTGCGAGTGCTGCCGTCCCAACAACTAACAGGGCTTGCCCCCACCGACGCAACCAAACTCGCCGTGGTATTCCCATAGCTTCTTTACCCATATGACGATTACGCTAAACCCAGCACCCTAGACTACCCCTATGATCACATGTCTCCGATGCTACCGCCGTGAGCCAACGGGCCACCTCTCAAGGGACCGGGCCTTTGACTCTATCCCTGCATATTCAGCGGCATTTTTAGACCCTCGCTCTTCAGAATCCCCAAGCTATGCAAATCCTGTCCGTTACGCTCAAAAACTTTAAAACCCATCAAGATCGCCATTTTGTCTTTCAACCGGGCACTAACGCAATTTGTGGCGAAAATGGAGCGGGCAAAACCAGCATTTTAGAGGCGATCGCCTGGACCCTCTTTAACTACCAAGGCAATTACGCCAAAGAGGACCTGATCCGCAACGGCAGCGGTAGCGCCCAAGCCACCGTCGAATTTGTCTCTGATCAAGACCACCGCACTTACACTGTGCAGCGATGTACCACCAAGGGTTACACCCTATTTGACCCGCAACTGGGTCAGCGGTTGCCCTATAGCCGCATTAAAGATGAAGTCTTGCCTTGGCTGCGCGATCACTTAGGTGTCACTCCAGGGACCGACTTGGGAGAACTGTTTGCCCGCACCATCGGCGTTCCTCAGGGCACCTTCACCGCCGACTTTTTGCAATCACCCGAGGCCCGTAAAGCCGTCTTCGACAAGATTTTGAAGGTGGATGAGTATAAAACGGTCCACAAAGACCTCAATAGCCTGCGACGCTATGCCGAAGCCAAGGTTGCAGAAGTCGACCGTACCATTGCCCATTGTGATGAACAGCTTTTAGCGAAAAGCGGCCTCACCGAGCGGCACCAAGCCTTGACAACCGAGATTCATGAAAACGAAGCTACCCTAAGTGCTCTCGCCACCCAGCTTGCTAACTTAACGCAAGAGCGGATAGCCCTCACCCATCAGGCAGAGCACGTCCAGGCTTTAACAACAGCATTACAAACCCGTCAAACCCAGCTCCAGAACCAGCAGCATCATTTGTCGCTGCTAAATGATTCACTGGCGGCAGCCAATCACGCGGTCATCCTTTGTCAAACCCATCAGGCAGCCCATACCGCCTACCAAGTGGCTGAAGCTGACTTGTTGAACCTGAGCCAACAGCAAACCCAACGTCAGCAGTTACAGGTTCAGCAACAACAGCTTCAAAAGACCTTGACCGCACGCAATGGCGATTTGACCCGGATCCAGCTTCGGCTAGAGACTTTGGCCGCCAATGCCAAAACGCTGGCACAACTGCGCCCCCAAATCGAGACGCAAAAAGCGCTCCAGGCTACCCTCAACCATCTTCAGCAACAGCAGCAGGGCTTCGCCCAAATGCAAGGGGAGCTGCAGGCAATCGCCCAACAACAAACACAGCTCACCACCAGTACCCAACAAGCCAATGCCGCCATTACACGCCTAAACGCACTCAAGCCCCAGGTGGCTATCCGACCTGAATTAGAAGCCCAACGCCATCGCCTGCATCAACAGCTCAGCCGAGTGGACGCTGCCCAGCAATTCGAGCAAGAACTACTGGAGCTAGTGAGCCAGGGACAGCACACTTGCCAAAACTACCAAACTCAAGCCGAGACCGCCCTAGCAGCGCTAGACCCTCTAGAACAAAGCCTGCCCTTGCTCTCAAACCCCGCCCTAGAGGGTTTGAAACAGGCGATCGCCAGCGGCATCACCTTAAACCAGGATTTGCTCACCCAGATCCAAACCATTTTGGATGACCTCAAAACCCAGGTCGATCGCCCACAGCTCCAAGCCGATATCAAAAGCGTGCAGCAGAAACTGCAGAATTGCGATCGCCAGCAGTTAGAACTCGCCGCTTTACCCCAATGGCAGCAGCAATTGCACACCTATCAAACCCAGGCAGAAGCCCTGCAACAACAGCAAGCCACCCTCCAAAAAAAGCTCGAAGCCCAGCCAAAACTCAGCCAAGATCTCGCCGAGACCCAGGCAGCCCTCACAGCGCTCAATGATCCTCAGGCCCAATGGAATCGTCTTACCCAAGCCCAAGCCACAGCACCCGACCTGCAGAAAAACCACAGTCAGCTCCAAGCCGCCACCCAACATTTAGAGACGCAGCTCGATCAGATTGATGCCCAGCTTCAAGCCTTTGCCAATTTGGATGCTGCAGTTGCCGCCCAGCAGCAAGTCAAACAAACCCACCAAGTGGGCTATCAGCAGTACTTACAACATCAAGCCCTAAGCCAAAAGCAGCCTCAACTAGCCACTGAGCAGCAACAGGCACACAGCCAGATCACTCAACTAGAGACAGATGCCGCCCAAACCCAACACGCGTTAACAGAAGCTCAAAACCGTTACGATGCAACCCATCTCGCAGAGGTGAACAGTCGCCATGAAGCGGCGCGATCTCAGCATGACCGTTTGACGGGCAGCCTCCCTGAGCAAAAGCAACGGCACCAAGAACTCAGCCAGCAGTTACAACAGCTCGAAACGATCAGTACAAAGCGCGATCGCACCACCTCAGAGCGCAAACAAAGAGAACGCATTAAACGGTTTATCAACTTTGCCCGCAAAGCCTATAAAGAAGCCGGTCCTCGCATCACAGAGCGCTACGTACACCAAATTTCTCGCGAGGCCGATCACCTCTTTCGCGAACTGCTCAACCGCCCCAATATCGCTTTGCACTGGACCCGAGACTACGATATCCAGATTCAGGAAGGTCCACACCAGCGCCGTTTTATCAACCTATCGGGGGGCGAACAAATGTGTGCCGCCCTGGCCGTGCGGTTGGCCCTCCTCAAGGTCTTAGCCAATCTCGATGTTGCCTTCTTTGATGAGCCCACCACCAATATGGATCAACCCCGTCGCGAGAGTTTAGCCGAAGCGATCGCCCACCTCCAAAGTTTTCAGCAGCTTTTTGTAATCAGCCATGACGACACCTTCGAAAAAGTGACTGAAAACGTCATCCTCGTAGAACGTGAACCCTGAAACGCTCACTTCACACAACCCTGATATTTGCCTTCATGAAGGACAAGTAAGGAAAATCATGTATCCCTTAAAGATTCAAGCAATCGCAGTACACGGAAAGTCCGTGTATATTACAGTACTTATACCGGGGAAATCACAGGGTCCCCAAAAGCATCTACGCCAATTTCATTCCTAAATATCGAGGTCTGAGGGAAGCCACTTTGAATTGCTATTCACCACTCCCAGCAACCCTCTCATCGCTAAGTTATTGAGTCCAGTTTCTCCGTAAAAACACGGATTAAACAAGCACTTAACTCAGCAATTGGTGCTTGACACCGATAGGGTCATGCTATTGACCACACGCTTTGTAATCTACCAATTTATTTATTACGCACCATGGTCACCCGCCCAGCCACAGCACTCCACAATCAGCTCACTCAAAGGTTTCAGCAAGGCGAAACCCTATTCCGAAATCTGAATCTGGCCCACGCCAACCTGCAAGGCTTAAACCTGCCTTTCGTCAGTCTGCTAGATGCCAAACTCACGGCCGCTAACCTCAGCAATGTCTTCATGCCAGGTGCAGAGCTGGTCAGGGCTCGTCTTTGCCATGCCCAGTTAACAGACGCCAATTTAATCGGAGCCAACTTACTCCGCTCCGATTTACAAGGGGCCAACTTACAAAGAACCCTGCTGGGGGGTGCCCAACTGATGGGGGCTGACCTACAAGGCGCTAATTTACAAGAAGCCAGCCTCAGTGGAGCCAACCTCAATGGCGCAAAGTTTAGAAGGGCTGACCTACGCAATGCGAATCTCAAAGGAGCTGACCTCAGCGGTGCGGATTTACGCGGAGCCAAGCTCAAAGGGGCAATTTTAGAAGGTGCTAATCTCAACAGCACCCTCATGCCCGACGGCAGCTATCAGACCTATGCGGCCTCCCCCGAACCCGAAAGTCAATCTGAACACAGCAGCGCTCCAGCCTCCCATCGGAGTCACCGCCAGCAGGCCCTGTCATTGAGCTAGATTCCGGTGTTGAGCAATCTAGCCAATTGGGCCATGCCCGTCATATCAAGGTTATGTAGCTGCGGTTGGTCATGACGCGAGTCCCAACCGCATACAGCCTCATCTTTAGACGTTGTCAGATGTTTACTGTCCTGACCTGATCCCTTAATAGTTGGTTTGGACACCATGAAAAACAAGCAGCGTAATCAGCAAATCCACCAGAAATAGAGCGATCCAAGTCATCACGACCGCTGACGTTGCTGATTGTCCCAGATGCTTGGTGCTGGTTGTGGTCAAGCCCCAAGAACACCCCGACAATGCGATCAGCGCTCCGAAGATGATCGACTTAATCACCACTGTGAGTAAATCAGAGGGCTCTAGCATGGCCTGCACCGAGTCCAGGAAAATCGAAGGCTCCACTTGATAAAGCTGCTGAGCCAGCAGCACACCTCCGCCAACCCCTAAAACCAGACCCATCAGAGTCAGAATCGGTAACATCACACAGCACGCCACCGTACGGGGCACCACAAGATAATCGATTGGGTCGGTCCGCAGTACCTTCAGCGCATCGATTTGCTCAGTAATTTTCATACTGCCAATCTCAGCAGCAAAGGCTGAGCCCACCTGTCCGGCCAAAATTGCCGCAGACAAAATCGGCGCAAGTTCACGACAAAACCCCAGAGCAAAAGCGCCCCCTAGAGCCTGCAGAAAACCGAGCCGCATCATTTCACGGGCCGTTTGAATGGTAAAAATCATGCCCGCAAGGACATTGATCATTACCACTGGCAGCAGTGCCCCCGGCCCCGCCGCCATCATTTGTTCCATGACGCGATGGCGTTGTACCCGCCCCCGCAAAAGGCGCATCAGCACCTGCCCTCCTAAAACCAAGACCATCAAAATGTGGTAGCTCCAAGAGCGCACCTGCAATCCGGGTCGCCGAATAGTGGCCAAGCTATTCATAGGAGCCTGGGCAAAAGAGTCAGGAGATGTGTCCCGAAAAGGATGAATCATGAGCATGCCAGCAGGTCAAAAGAGGCTGGGACAGTTCGCGGTAGATCCCCTTCATTGTCAAGCAGGGCAATCAGCAATACGCCAAAACCGCCAGGAAATTTACCATATCTCCCTAGAAGCAACCGTCCCAAACGGGTCTCCTTCTACTTTTAGACCGCAATTGGCACGAATGAGTTGCAACATTGCCATTAATAAGTACACTTGTACTATGATCAATGTACACCACTGCTCAGCTCCTCCAGTGCCATGGGAACGCCAGAACTCCACCTCGACACCATTCGCCAACGCTTGATTGATCTGCAAGCTCCTGCATCTCAGCCCCAAGCTGCAGTGGAGTTACCTTGGGGAACCTCACAATCTGCGGAACTCACTGCCAATCAACCCACAACGGACCTATCCGCCACTGACTTATCCGCCACTGTGGAGGCCCTCAGGCAGCGATCAGCCACAGTTGCTCCAGACCGGGCAGCACCCCCCCAACCAGAACCCCGTATCCCTCCTGACTTGGATATGCACCTGCATCGCCTTCAGGGACAAGCCCGCCACATTAATGCCCTCGCCCAAGAGCAAGAAGCCGCACTACAGGCATTCAAACGCAGTGCCAATAGCTTGGCTTGGCATTTGCAGCACCATAGCTCGCCCTGGACCTTAGAACAATTTTGTCGTCTAGAGGCGGTGGGCATCGCCCAAGTCTTAGCCGATACCCAGGGAGCCATGGTGCTGACCGCCACTGCCGTAGACCTGCATCAGGATGAGCAGAACGCAGCTCAAGCGGCACACCTGCTCCGACACAGGAACCGTCAAGCTGCCTGGGGGGAAACAGCTACGGGTTCTTCTCTGTTCATTCGAGAACCAATCGCAGCCTTAAACCGTATCTGGCAGGGTTTAACCGTCACCCTAGAACATCACTCTCGACTGAGTGCTCTAGACATTTTGGGATGGCTAATGGGGGGCATCATCAGCCGCAAAGTGCTGGAGCTAACTTTAGCGACCTTACCGAGCCTTTGGCCCCTAATGATTGGTGGCATTATCGCCTGGGTGTGCTGGGCTCTTTATCGGCTGATCACTAATCCTCATAGCGATCTGGCCCTGATTTCCCGGATTTTACTCGCGCTTTTGGGCCTGGTGCTGGGAGGGCAACTCTAAGGCCGTTGCGAACAAACACTAACTTTGTTGTTACTCAGGAGGAATCCCCCATGGTCTCAATACCATCCCCAAAACCAAACGCCCCAGCGACCCTTGGCCGCACCGTGCTAGCCGTGGGCCTGGTGGCAGGCTTGGGTCTATTGCTAGTAGATTTGCCCAACTTCAGGGCTTGGCTAGAGGGCGGAGCGGCCCCCCAAGCCGATATCAATAGTTGCAAAGCCGTGGTGCAGACAGAAGCCACCTTATCGCGGGAGCAGCTTGCCCAACTTCTGACCATCCCTGAGCGCGACTCAAAAAGTCGCGTTCGGCAGATTGTGGCTGAACCCTATTGCACCTTAGCGGCCCTGCAAGTTCGCTCCGGGGTCGCGGCCGAACGAGAGGCCTATCCTTTAGAGTTTGACCCCAAAACTCAGTTAGTGATTTTGTACGAAAACGATGAGTACGCCGGTTATCGCTTTAATTTTGAATAGGCTTCGCTGGCTCAGATACGGCCCTGGGTTCAACCCCAAAGGGTTGAGCATCTTGGCCCTCTGGTTCGCTCTGGGTTTGATCGTGGGTGGATGTCGCCACTCTGCGATCGCCACCCCCCGCGAGATTATGGTGCAGCAAACATGGGAACTCGAAGCTGGCCAACAAATCTCAGGATTCCAGGTCGTGGCCAGTCTGGGCGATATTTCCATTGATACCGAGGGACGACGCATCCATGCACCTTTTGCCGGTGAGGTGGAGTTATCGGCTTTAGCAAGAGACTGTGTCTTTTTCTCCTCGCCTGAGGTGCCCGCTTACATTTTCCGCTACTGCGGGATTCGCCGCCCGCATTTAGGTTCCATTCGCCTAGGACAGGCCATGGGAACGGCTCGATTTCTCCACTTTTCGACCCTACGACGTCAACCCGACGGCACTTGGGCCATCGTCGAACCCTCCCGCCATGTGCTGGAGCGATCGCTGCAATCACACTGACATCCATCGTTTAAATTATCTGCTGCCTTTTGAGGTTGTTATGCCGACTTCGCCCACCCTTCTCACCGCCAGCACCCTGGCCATCAGCTTTGGTTTAGCAACCGTTGCCCAGGCAGAAGACCCGATTGCCTTAAGTTTTGAACTAGACCCCAGCCCCCATAGTGCCCCCCAAGCAAGCCCCACCGCGCCAATCGCCTCAGTGCCAGAAACGGCATTGCCGCTCCCAATCCCCCCTGAAGCAGCCCAGCCCCCATTAGGCAGTACCCAGTCTGCACCGGCCTCTGAGCGGGCCTATGGTGGCGTGGATGCTCTGGCCTTAGCTGCTACAGAAGACGACGTTCCGCCCTTGCCGCCAGCCCCCCAACTTGCAGCGTCGCTGCCATCCTGGGCAACTGAACAGACACCAGACATTATCCCGCTTGCCCTCCCTGAGCCCGTGGATATCGCCATTCAGTTTGACCTAGCCCATGCCACCGAACTGCAAGCCAGTCAGCCCATCGACGCGACCATTGGCACGACCGTCGATACTGCCTTGGATCTGGACCCATTATTCGCCGGGGGAGCAGATTCCCTCGTCGCTCGGGCCGTCGGCAGTGCTGAGGGCACCCGTACGCCAGAAGGTCAACGGACTCCGGCCTATTTTGGCCATGTCGATCCGGGCAATGCAGCCTGGAATCTAGGTTCTTTTTCCTATCAACATGGGGCCATATCTCCTGAGGCAGCCGATCAAAAGCAGCTCCAGCGCCTTCAGTCCCAAGCCGAACAGCTCCAAGCCAAAGCTGCTGCCCATCAAATCGAACTTTCCACACCGGCACTATTAAATGGAATTGACTTAGCGAATCAAGCACCCATGGCGGCTTTGGAGCAATGGGGATATATCGAACGCCTCGCCCAAGCCCAGCAATCCGGCTTGACGGACGAAGAGGCGATCGTTTGGGCAAGGACCCGTGCTTTCATCGATCCAGAAACTCAACGATGGAATGCCCCTGGCTTAGGCAACACCCTAGAAGGGATCAGTCGTGATCAGACCCGGCGAGTACAGGCGATTTCCCGTGCTCTAGCGGCTCACACGCCCCCATCATCCTTGACGACACCCACCGCAAGACCCGCGGAATTATCAGCTGAACCCCCTGCTGAACCTATTGACGATATTCTGCTGACCTTTACCCCGGCAGTATCGCCTCACGTCAAAGCCGAGGGCACCTCAGAACCACCAAGCTACGGGCCTAATGCCCACGGATCTGCAAAAATAATGTCTGCCACCCCAGCGCCACCGACTCCAATTACGGGGGCTGTGCCCACCACCCAAGTTTTACAGCCCTTGTCCTCTCAAGCAGATAATTCAGAGGTAATTCAGCCGCTACCCCATTCCGAGGCTGACGTTAATCAACCGTAGTCTTTGAGCTTTAGGGCTAGCAGCCTTTATGGGTCACGGGCTATAGACGGCATTGAAAATCACAAGCTAAGGTAGGAACGACTACACAATAGCTAAAACTGATGTCAGGTAACGGACGCGTAACATCACCGGTTGCATCTTTAGAGGATGCGATCGCCCGCTGCCAATCTTTAGGAATGCGTGTCAGTCGGCAAAGACGTTACATCTTAGAGCTGCTTTGGGATGCGAAAGAGCATTTATCGGCCCGCGAAATCTACGATCGCCTCAATCGTCAAGGGAATGAGATTGGCCACACATCGGTCTACCAGAACCTAGATGCACTCTCTGCCCAGGGCGTTATCGAATGTTTAGAGCGGTCTGATGGCTGTTTATACGGTTATATGAGTGAACCCCACAGTCACGTCACGTGCTTGGACACTGATCGAATTATGGATGTTCATGTGGAGCTGCCCCAGGCTTTGGTTGAAGCGATTGAAGCCCAGACTGGCTTGAACATTACCGGCTATCAGGTAAATTTTTACGGGACGAAATCAGGAACTGAGTAGACACTCTTCCTGGCTTAGTTATCCACCACGTCTCGGGTAAACATCACCAAGATTGTTCCAAACACCATCACCGCGATCGCTACATCCATCTTGCTGCCCTCGTAGATACTCACATCACTCAAAATTGAACGGAGCTTTAGGAATCCTTAAAGCTCCGTTGCTACAGTACCCGATCCCGCTAGGTTATCAACGCTCGACTAACGTAGATTACGAGCGAATTTGGATGGGCATCACCAGGTAAGTCATCTGCAATGCCCCTAAGGGCACCAAGATCGAGGGGCTGGTCGCCGCATTAAACTTCATCTGCACCTCACTCGTCCCTAACGCCTTCAGCCCATCCAGTAGATAGCGCACATTAAATGCAATCTCTAAAGATTCACCCGTCACCTGAGCTGGGACCACCTCCCGGCCACTGCCCACTTCCTGTGCCTCGACCGATAAAGCCAGAGATTCCGCCTCAGCATCTAGGGTGAGTTTCACAATATTGTTTTTTTGATCGGCCAAGACAGCAATCCGCTCTAAAGCCACGGTAAAAAGCTTGCGATCGACCGTCGCCTGCCGCTCAAACTGTTGCGGCATCAATTGACGATAGTTAGGATACTGCCCCTCCAGTAAGCGCGTCGTTAACCGCTGCTCCCCAAGGGAAAATACCACCTGAATTGCATCAAAACTAAGGGAGACTGGATCCGACGAGGTATGGGCCTGCAGCATTTTTTCCAATTCGCGCAAGGCTTTAGCTGGGACCGTGACATCCATGGTAGCCACGTCTTCGGCGTTACCTTCCGTTGCCTCATCCATGGTTTTTACCACGGCCAGTCGGTGACCATCCGTTGCCGCAAACTCTAGGGCGTCTGCGTCTACCAGTAGATGCACTCCCGTCAAAACTTGCTTGGTTTCATCGGCACTCGTGGCAAACAATGCGCCTCGCAACCCCTCAAGGAGAACCTCCGCTGACAACTGCAGAACTTGCCCATCACTCACTTCTGGCAGGTTGGGATAATCCTCAGCACTCAACCCGCGCACCTGGTAATTCCCTGACGATGACGTCAGCGTGATCGCCGTATCCGCTTCGCTTTCTTCTACGGCAATATCTTCACTGGGCAAACGCGAAACAATGTTTTCTAGGAGCTTTGCAGGTAGGGTCAGTTCCCCTGAAGACTCTACAGCCGCCGCAAAAACCGTTTTAATCCCCAGAGTTTCATCAAATCCGACCAGGGTCACGGTTTGGTCAGTTTGATTGGCTTGGAGTAAGACATTACTCAAGATTGGCTTATTGGGTCGAGCCGGCACCGCTCGACTGACAAAAGCAAGGTGGGTATTTAGAGCATTTTGAGTACAGACAAATTTCATAGAAGAACCAATCCCGAGATTCAACTGACGTTACTGTTTCAGCCAACTTGCCTGGGGCAAATGACTCACCACCCAGTGGGATGCCAATCCTATCATCCTGGGTTTTTCCAAAAATTTTAGCGGTGCTCTGAAGAGTCTAAAGGAAAAAGATTTCTGATCGCTTTAGTAGTAGGACATGGGGAAAATGGGGATAAAACGGGGATCGCCTGATCAACAAGCTTTTCTGCTGTTGTAGGTCTGTGGATAACTTGTGGAAAAATAATGGAGTTCTCCACAATCCTTGGAGGGGTTGTTTTCTTTCCCCATGCAAGGTTAGCTTCTCCCGATTATGGGACTGCTTTTTCCACAATAAATCCAAGGTTTTCCACAATGACCTGCCAGATAAACCGTTATAAAACGTTAGCTGCGTTGTCTTTCAGGACGGATGCGGATCGGCAAGTTGGTTCACGTCAAACCAGTCGGGTGATAGTCTGATACCCCGCAAGGCAACCTTGCGGGGTATCTAAAATGAGGGCGGCTAATGGCATAGGGACTGACCCCACCCTTCCAGTCAGCAGCAATGTGTGAAAGCTCGCATGGAACTGCGATTAATTTTGACCCATTAAGCTGATGCGATCGCTGATTCGTCGTACGGTCTGGGCTAAATCTAAGTCTTGTTTGATCAGCTTTGTGATCTTCTCGCAACTGTACATCACGGTGGTGTGATCCTTGCCGCCAAAGACATCACCGACTTTGGGCAGACTCAATTCCGTGTGCTGGCGCATTAGATACATGCCGACTTGGCGGGCGAGGCTGATTTCCCGGCGACGAGACTGCCCCTTCAGATCAGAGACCGGCACATTAAAGGCTTCCGAGACAATTTGCATGACTTCGTTAGGCGTAATGTCGACTTTCTCAACCGGTGGGTTTAAGACCGGCATCAGATTATCGACGGTCATGGCAAGCCCTGAGATCGAGGTGTAGGCGATCGCCCGAATTAAAGCGCCCTCTAGTTCGCGAATATTAGAGGTGTAAGTGGCGGCAATGTATTCAATTACATCCCTAGGAAGTCGGACGTTTTCGTATTCCGCCTTCTTTTGCAAAATCGCCATGCGGGTTTCAAAGTCCGGGGACTGAATATCTGCAATCAGGCCCATGGAAAAGCGGGAACACAGCCGTTCCTGGAGGCGAGGAATTTGGTTAGGGGGGCGATCGGAGGCGATTACAATTTGTTTGCCCGCTTCGTGCAGGGTGTTGAACGTGTGGAAAAACTCCTCTTGGGTGTATTCCTTACCCTCAATAAATTGGATGTCGTCTACCATCAACACGTCAACGGCTCGATAGTGCTCGCGGAAGCGCTGCATGCTGTCTTTACGAATGGCTGTAATCAAGTCATTGGTGAACTGCTCGGTCGAGACATAGGCAATGCGGGCATCTTGGCTAATCTCAAGGCGATAGTGGCCGATCGCTTGCATTAAGTGCGTTTTACCGAGGCCAACCCCACCGCAAAGGAATAAGGGGTTGAATTCACGTCCGGGTGCTTCAGCTACAGCGAGAGCTGCTGCATGGGCCATGCGGTTATTTGCACCCACGACAAACCGAGAAAAGACAGCTTTGGGGTTCAGGCCAACGGGGCGATAGTGATTGCTGGGGGGAGGTTTCGGAGCAATGCTCGGGGTCGGCCAGCTCATATCAGAGCTGGGAGGCGAACCAGTGTCAGGGGCCGCTGCCGCCGTGTTGACCATGACCTGGATGGTGACGGGATGGCCCAAAACTTCTGTGACGACGCTATTGATGGTGGCCAGATAGTGCTTTTGGAGCCAGTTACGGGCGAAGGGATTGGGGGTCGTAATCGTCAGAGCATCATCAGACAGGGATTCAATGCGGGCGGGTTTAATCCAAGTTTCGAAGGTGGGGCGGCTGAGTTGCGCTTGGAGCCGCTCTAATACTTCGTCCCAGAGTCCCTGTAACGTTTGCTCCACAACTGACCTCCATGTGGCCGATTGATGTTTTCATCCGGTCTTCGTACCTGTCAGCAGATTGACCACCCCTGCCCCCTTAATGGCCTAAACGGGACCATTCTCAGCAGGGCTGGTTTAAGGACTCGCTTGACCGATACAAAACACCTATCAGGATTTACTAGCCTACCCGATCTCAACCCAGACGGCAGGGGTGGAAATCTTTATATAGCGTTAACGTCGGGGCGATCACACTAGGGGTGTGGATGCAAGCGCTGGATGCTGACGGGCCGGTTAGGGCTGTTGCCGAGCCTCCTGAGGTCTGCCTAAGGGTTTGGGGTAACCTGCAGAACAGCAGGTATCGCTAGGCTATGACCGATGAAGGAACTCTGTGTTCTGTTCCATTACCACAAAGTAGATCCGCTCACTTTGCAGCATTTTGACTTGCTTAAGGAGCATAACCCTGATGCGGCGATTATTTCGGTCACCAGCTCCATATCGGAATATCTGCCGGGTTCTGTGGATGTGGATGATTTCCCCTCGAAATGGGATACCCGTAACAAGTGGCGGGCGATCGACACCACGTTCTATATATGGTTTCTCAATCGCCAAGTCTCAGCAGAGCGCTACGTCATTATCGAATATGACTGTCGCTGCACGATGCCTCTCAAGGAAGCCTATGCCGAGGTTTGGGATGCGCAAGTGAGTTGTCGCAGCTTTTATACTCCGGAAACGAAGCCCGGTTGGGGTTGGTTTAATGAAAAGGAAATCAATAATCTAGATCCGAGCGATCGCCCCTATATCGCCGGGGTTGTTCCCTATGCTTGCAGCTTCTTCTCCCATGAAGCAGCGGAGCGCATGATTGAGAACCTGACGATCAATGATGTGTTTTGTGAGCTGCGGATGGGTACGGCTATTCGTAAAGCCGGTCTGACCGTGACCCCATTTCCACCCTCTTTAAAGCAAGGGGTTTATTCTGATACTCATCCCTTCGATTTGAGTCAGCCAGGGGTCTATCATCCGGTCAAATCTAGAGATGTTTACGAAGAGCGGTTAGCACGCAAATTGGCTAGAAAGCAAAAAAAGTTAGAAATCCAGCAAAAGCGAGCGCGACGACCCGATTGGCTGAACTGGCTGATCGATAAAAGCCCGTTAGCTTAATTCATCCTGCGGGGAGAGTTGGCACATCTTTTCACACATTGAGAGGATCAATATCTACGGTCACACTAACTGCGGCAGGGCTCCGTTGGACGAGCGTGGTTAAATCGGGTAAAGGGGCGCTGGGAGCTCCTTTTAATAAAATCTGCCATCGATATCGTCGAGCGACTCGCAGTACGGTGGCTGGGACCGGTCCTAAAATTTGCCATTGGTCTTTCAGATGGGCGGCTAAGTAAGTCGCAACGTCCTGAGCGACATGCTCTACTTGAGTTGGATCAATTCCTGAGATGCGGATCACAATCAACTGCCCTAAGGGGGGATAAGACAGCGCGGCGCGTTCCGACAGTTCCGCCTCGATAAATGCCGTGACATCTTGACGCTGAACGGCAGCTATGACGGGGTGGTCGGGGGTATAGGTTTGCAAAATAACCCGTCCAGGCTGTTCACCTCGCCCGGCCCGACCCGCTACCTGAGTCAAAATTTGAAAGGCGCGCTCACTGGCGCGGTAGTCCGCCATGTACAGTAGCCCATCGGCGGCTAGAATCCCAACTATGGTGACCTGGGGTAAATCGATGCCTTTGGTTAGCATCTGGGTCCCCACCAAGACATCGGCCTCCCCCTGGGCGAATCGAGTTAAAAGGGCGCGATGGGCACCCTTGGCTCGGGTCGTGTCGCTGTCAAACCGCAGCACCCGCAGGTGGGGTAATTCAGCTTTGAGGGCTTGCTCAACCCGCTGGGTGCCGCTGCCAAACTGTTTTAAAAAGGGCGAATCACAGGCCGGACAGCGGTTGGGCTGGGGTTGACCGAAACCACAGTAGTGGCACCGGAGCCGAGATGGACTCTGGGGGGTGGGTTGATGGAGGGAGAGGGAAACGTCGCAATGGGGACACATGATCACATGGCCGCAGGCCCGGCACGAGACAAACCGGCTGTGACCCCGGCGCTGAATAAACAGAATGGCCTGGCCTTGACGATCGCTCAGCTCTTGCAGAGCCGTTTTGAGGGAGCGGCTAAAAATTGAGCGATTTTGTGCCTGTAGCTCTTGGCGCATATCCACCACCGTAATCGGTGGCAGGGGTCGGGCATGGACCCGTTGTGGCAAGGTGAGGTATTGGCCCGACGTTACGGGGGGGGCCGGTGGGTGTACCATCGCCCAACTCTCTAGGGAAGGGGTGGCTGAGCCCAGAACGAGCGGACAATGGTCAAGTTGTGATCGCCACTGGGCGACAGTGCGGGCATGGTAGCAGGGGGCAGGCTGATCCTGTTTGAAGCTACTGTCATGTTCTTCATCCAAAATCAAGAGGCCGAGGTTGGGCAAAGGTGTAAAGACGGCAGATCGCGTCCCAATCACGATCTGGGGTTCGCCGCTGAGCATCTTGCGCCAGCTGTCATAGCGTTCGCCAGCCGATAGGCCGCTGTGATAAATGCAGACCCGCTCTCCAAAGCGCTGCCGGAAGCGATCGGTGAGTTGGGGGGTGAGGCCAATCTCGGGCACTAGGACGAGTGCCGACTGTCCCTGGTCTAAACGCGGGGCGATCGCCTGTAGATAAACCTCAGTTTTGCCAGACCCTGTGACCCCATGGAGCAAAAAAGTTGCGCAGCCTTGAGCTGCCTTTAAAGGGGCCAACGCAGTTTGCTGGTCGGGGGTTAACGTTTTCGGGCGATCTGCGCCGACTTCAGGTTGGGTAGGCTGACGCAGGACTTCCCGCGCTTCTACAAGTAAATAGCCCTTTGCAGCGAGAGCCTGCAGGGTAGATCGGGTGGTGCGGCAATATTGCAGCGCGTCAGCCAACCATAAATCCCCCCCCTGTCGCTGCAGTAAGGCTAAGACCTCTTGCTGGCGAGGGGTAAGATTCTCTCCCGGTTGAAGCGGCGCGAGTACTGATACCGCTTGACGTTGCTGAGGGCGCGGAGGCTGCGGCAGGGCCAGATAGCCTTCTACCCAACCCCGTTGTCGCAGCCATTGCATCCCCTTACTGGCCTCTGGACATTTTTGTTGTAAATACTGCCAGCTGTAATGGCCCTCGGGAGCTTGGTGCAACTGCTCCCAAACACATTGGGCGGATGGGGGCAGCGCGTCTTCAAAATTAAGGCCCGCCGCCGCGCACAATCGGATTCGCCGCTGCGATCGCCCCAGCAAGCCAGGGGGGAGGGCCGTCCGAATCACGGCCATTAAGGTGGTTTGGTAATAATGGGCAACTTTTTCTAAGAGCTGCCAATAGCTGGGGCGAAACACCCCTGAGCTAATCACGGCTATCACTGACCGCATTTGTCGGGCAGTTAATGAGGCTGGGCGTTGGGTCGCTATGCGCAGAGCGATCGCCCCAACCTGCTGAGGACCAAACGGAACCGTCAAAATATCACCGGCCCGAATCGTCATCCCTGCAGGAATGCCATAGGTATAGAGCCCCTGAGCCCCTGGGCAATCGACCAAGACCTCCACCCATAGCGCCTCCTGTGAGCCAGTACCGTTCTCTGCCGTGCTCAAACCTTTTTTCAATCCCTGCCTTTCAGCTTCTATACCTTAGCGATACCCTTTTGCCCTGAATGGGGTATGAAGATGCGTTTTGATCCAACACCTTGCGACTGGGTTAGATCTAAAGGGCTTGACCGTAAATGTACTGAGCAGAAACGCTTAATGTCAGAAGTCCTAAATTGAGTCAAAATACATCGTCCACTTTTTAAGATTTGCCTTATAACTGTTAGGCAAAACTGAAGGGTTTTACATGCAGCAACATTTCCTAAGAAACGTTACATCTCAAAAAAAGCCCGGAAACCTTGACCAGCAGATCATTGGCAGATATTGTTGGTAACTGATTTCAAAAAGTGGGTTGCTATATTGTATGCAACTCATGTATAAACGCCTCAAACCGCCAGGTATTTTGAATGGATATCGCACCCATGTCAGCTTCCCTCAATATCGCTGAAAATAATTCTGAAACCTGGACAGATGGGAATGCACCAGGGACCAAATTAAGTCCTTTGAATGAGTCTGAAATATCAGCTGAGACTGAAGGAAATCAATCGACGAAAGACAACCTATCTTGGGGAGAAGATGGGGAAGTCGTGGTGCGATATTCCAATAGTGAAGAAATTGCTGATTTGGCCCTAGCGGGTTATCACAAGTCCATTACTGATGATGCGGTCGGTGCTTTTTTTAAAGAAATGGCGCGCTACCCATTGCTCAAGCCCAGTGAAGAAATTGAACTGGCTCGGGAAGTGCGGTTCTTAGGGCAAGTAGAAGAGCTAAAAGAAACCTTTGAAGCGGATTCACAGCGACGACCGACCCTCAGTGAAATTGCGCAACACTTCGATCTCGGTGAGGCCGAGGTCCGTCAAAAGTTGCATCAGGGTCGAGCCGCTAAGCGGCGCATGATCCGCTCTAACTTACGCTTAGTCGTCTCGATCGCTAAGCGTTATTTAAATCGTGGCGTTCCTTTTCTAGATTTAATTCAGGAGGGTGCTCTTGGTTTGAATCGAGCTACAGAAAAGTTTGATCCCGACAAAGGCTATAAATTTTCAACCTATGCCTACTGGTGGATTCGTCAGGGAATTACCCGGACCATCGCGAATGATGCCCGGACAATTCGCTTACCCATTCACATTGTTGAAAAGCTCAATAAGCTCAAAAAAGCGCACCGAGAACTCCGGCGTGAACTGCAGCGTAATCCGACTGAGGCGGAGTTAGCGGCGTCATTAGATATGACTGCCGATCAACTGCGGAGTTTGCAACAGGTGAGACGCCGATCTCTTTCCCTCAACCATCGCGTTGGCAAAGGGGAAGATACAGAGCTAATGGAGTTGCTAGAAGATGGCAGCACGCAATCTCCTGAGACTAAAATCAGTGAGTCAATGATGCGCCATGAAATTACCAGTGTGTTGGCTGAAGTGCTCACCGAGCGGGAGAAAGATATCATTACTCTGCGCTATGGTTTAGCCACGGGTGAGACCCACACCTTAGAAGAAGTTGGCGGCATGTTTAATTTGTCCCGTGAGCGGGTGCGACAAATTCAAACAAAAGCTATGCGGAAGTTGCGCCGACCTCAAGTCGCTTCTCGCTTAAAAGGGTGGTTACGTTAGGCTGAAATGTCCGTGGAGCTTCTATCTTTTGGAAAGCTTAAATTTTATAGGATTTTTTGAGAGAACAGAAAACTGGTAACCATGCCAACACTGCGATCGCACCCTGTCTTTTTATGATGCTAAGGCAGTTAGTTATTGGTGTGTTGAATGGATTACAAGCAGGACTTGATCACCACCATCCATGATTTGGGGTGCGATCTGGCTGGGCTTGACGATCGCCTGACTGACCTCAGTCATGCTTTTCCCACCGCTGTACTCATTCCCTCTTTATATGAAGAGCTAGAGCGTCCTGCCCTGACACAAATTCGGGACCAGCTAGCCCGCTGCCGCTTTGTAAACACCGTTGTCATCAGCCTTTACGCTGAGACCCCTGAGCAGTACCAGCAGGCCGTTGAATTTTTTGGCCATTTGCCACAACCTACTTACGTCATGTGGGAAAACGGCCCCCGCATCATTAATATCTTGACTCAGTTGAAGAGCCGGGGCCTGGATTTATTGGGGCATCGGGGTAAAGGTCGGGCCGTATGGCTGGGCATTGGGGTGGCGTCTCTCAATGCAGGGGCGATTGCTCTGCACGATGCTGATATTGTCACCTACGACAACAGCTATCCCCTCAAGCTGCTGTACCCTCTGCTGGAGCGGGAGTTTGGCATTGCCTTTAGCAAAGCCTACTATACGCGTCTCAGTGCTAACCCGCGCCGGATGCATGGCCGCGTCACCCGACTATTTGTGATTCCGTTGATTCGTTCTCTGGCAGAAATTTTTGGCGAACTCGACTATCTGCGTTACCTAGAGGCTTATCGATATCCCCTATCTGGAGAATTCGCTTTGACTAGCGATCTGGCCCTCAATACCCGTATTCCTGCCAATTGGGGTTTGGAGGTCGGTTTGTTGGCCGAGGTCTATCGCAATGTTGCCCGCAAGCGGATTGCCCAAGTGGACCTCGGTATTTTTGAGCATAAGCATCAAGTGTTGGGGCAGTCCGCTAATGAGGGATTGCAAAAAATGTGTCGAGACATCTTGCAATCGATTTTGCGGACCCTGATGGAAATTGAGCAGGTGATCATTACCCATGACCATATTCGGGCGCTGCGGGTTAAGTTTCGTCGTGAGGCCCAGAACCTGACTCGCCAATATTTTGTCGATGCCCGTTTTAACGGCCTGGACTACGATCGCCATCAAGAAGAAGTCACTATTGAGCAGTTTGAGCAGCTTATTTTGCAAGCGGGAGAGCAATATCTAGAAGACCCTGCTGGGGCTCAGATTCCAGACTGGACGAGGGCCTTAGCGGTGATGCCGACCCTGAGAGAAGAGCTCCAAGATGCAACCCGGACCGATATGGCTGAGGCACGCGGTGCCTTTCAGCAATCATTCAGTGGGTTGCCCAGCCTAACGCCCCTGGTAGAGACGCCTCGCGTGGTATCTCAGTCTGAGTTGAATGGACAATCGGTTCCTGCACCTTCGTCTATGACTGGTCTGCATTAAAGCGCCTAGCTGAAATGGTTGACGATTGCCTTAGGGCGCGTCATCAATTACTGGTGAGAACCTTGCTAGGTAAGTTGGCCGCACCCGTTTCCATAATTTGCTGGGGGCTGAAACCGTTACACTACCAGGATTTTAGCTTTATTGATGATAGCCCCTGGCGTTTTGGGTATCTAGATGCTGTCGATATACCGTCGGTAATTGCCACCAGGGCACGCTGGGGTAATCGTGATGTTCTTGGTGGTAGCTAAAGTGATAACAGAGCAGGAATGATCCCAACCATGGTAGGGCTGGACTAGGTGCACAGCAATGTTGCATATTTCGACTCGCGGCTTGCTGATGGGGGGAATAAGTACCCACGTAAAATAACTGTATAGAGCTTAATAGTAGAGGTAGACCCCAAAAAAGCACCACATTTAGAGGAGATACCTGGCCGATCAGTGAGACTGCTAAGACAGCGGCTGCTAGCGTCAGCAGCTGTTTTGGTCCTAAATATTGCGCCATAAACTGTTGGTAGCACGTCCAAAAGTCAGCATCGGGTATGTCACAAAAGTCAGGGTCGAATGATCCCATTGGGTCACGGTGGTGTAGCCAGTGGCTGCGTCTCAAGGTCTTGTAGGACAGAGCTGCATAAGCAGCACTACAAAATGCGCCAACGCCTCCATTGATGATGCGATGGCGACAGACAAGGCCGTGGATGGCATCATGGGCAGTGACAAACAGACCCGTGTTTAAAAACGCCTGGGCCAAGACCGTGCCGATGATAGAGATCGGGGGAATGGCAGAAAAATTAAGATGTAAAACCCAGACTAAATGGAGTCCCCAGGAGCAAATCACTAAAGTTGCAATTAAAAGCCCAGTGTAATCATGGCTCTGTCTCCATCGCCGTTGTGGCATCGGGCAAGGGAAATGACCCTGTTTTGGCACCGGCGAAGCTCCTGAAATCGTCTAAATACGGGTGAGGAGGGTGATTTTCGTTTTCTTATCTGCAGAGAGACCTTCTAGGGCAGCAAAATCAATCAATTGATCTTTGATTAGCTTGGCCAAAGTATGCATGAGGAATGAGTCTCGATTGTCATACTTACCATCAATGTCATGGCGCTTTGCACTTAAAAAGTCGTGGAGCTGCCAGATATCATCAGGGCGCTTAATTTGGCTGGCTTGCTCTTTCACATAGCTGATCAGTATTTTTGTCTCTAAGCTTTTGGCCTTTTCGAGCGCTGTAATCGCGATTTTTTTTTCGGCGCTATCCCAGTGAGTTGTTTGCTGTTGCACTGTTTCGATTCAACTTTTGATTAATGATTGGCGTCTAATGCTCGCCATTCTTTGTGATAAATGATCCGCTGCTTGAGGTCAACGTTGCTTAAATTCGCGATCGCTCACCCAAGAATTCTCAACTGATACGAGTCAAAATTCCTCCAGGCTTGGCCGAACTGAGGATATTGGTATCAATGCCGGTCAATGCAAAACTGACATTAACCGCCTTAAAAGGCTACTCGAAAAGGGGATTAGCTAGTCTTGAGTAAGACTGCAGCCCACTCGTCGGCGGGCTGCAGTCTTGTTGCTATCGTTGCCTGTTTTGGGACATCCATGTTGCCAAAAGAAGTCCCAAGAACTTTTCGAACAGCCTCCAAACCCATCAGATTTAGCGGACTAGCTTGAGCAGCTCCTTAGGTGAGGCCAGTAAGTCGATGGCGACAAAGAAAATCTTGTTGTCTGGTCCCAGCAAAAAGCGCCAAGCAATGTTCATGCCAATACCTGCGCCAAACCAAGGGGTTTGACATTTTCCAGTCACCTTAATTTGGGTGTAGCCATCGTCAGCAGCTTCAGCTACACCGCTTTCGGGCATGAGCTTAAGGTTTTGGCATTCTTCTCGGAAAAATTTCAGCACCGCTTCCTTGCCAACAATCGGCTGGCGGAAAGGTGGCTGCAGTGCGCCATCGGCCATAAACAGCTCGATTAGGGCGTCAAAGTCATTGGCGTTCAAGTTATCCATATAACTCAGAACGGTGGGGTTGGTTATTCCGGTAATGGTGACGTTTGTCCGTTGTGAAAGCGATGTGGGGGGCGTGACGGGGGCAGAAACGCGGGTGTAGCCACTAATCTTCTCAGGTGCAAACCCCATATCTACGACACAATTGCGGAGGACGGAAATTTGCTGACCCGCATCTAACTGCTGGATAGCAGTCAAAACGGAATTGGCGTTAGCCGACAGTTTGTATCCCGGAGGAATGGGTGCGACTAAACCTTGTTCCATCCATTCACCTAACCGATACCAGAAGCCCAGCTTGAGATTGGGCGTCCAGGTGGCATAGGTCCGAGAGATTTCAGTATCGGCCCGGTTCGCTAGGTCACACATGGCTTGGCTCTGCTCTAGGGGTGACATCGCCTTAATTTGCTCAAGAGTCCGCTCAGCAAATTGCATGTTGGCGGCACCGGGAGCCGCTACGGTAATGCTTTTCCCCATCTCTAAATACGCAAACCAGATCAGTGCCAATTGATCTTCAGCACTGAGTTGATTGAAGCGGGCTGTGGTGGCAGGAACAGCACCGGCAGAGAGGGTATCGGGAAAGATATTGCGGGCAGCACTAATTGTGTAAGGCATGAACAAAACCTCAAGTAAGAGAAAGTGTACTGAGTCAAAATTGAAGGCTATATCGCTTGACTTTCAGTCAAATGCCGCTTTCAAAAGGGAATACATCGAGATCTAGATACGGCAACCAAACACGTGATCTCAAAACTCCATATCCCAACTTGGGTAGGGTTGAAAGACTGACTCGAAAAGCATGACGCTGATTGCTGCTGGGGCAACTTGGCAAGCAAATGGCTTCGTTAGCTTGGAAATCACACCATCAAATTCTCGAAGCAAGATATGAACTGAAAAGCCCAGTTTCTGGGGCTCAACCTTTAGGAGCGTAAAAGCTTGTTCACCTCAGCTTAGAGAAATGATTTTGCCATCTCGATCTAACCCACCCACTTGCTTGGACTGCGAAAGAACTCGGACCTTACTAGCGGAGAAGGCCGCATTCTTTTCGCAACTGTAAAGAATTGTATCTTAAATGTAACGCTTTGTGAACTTTTTGTGATGCATCCCGTTCTCGCAATCTGATCAGCAAGGCAAGTGCACTGTGTTAACTGAGTCAGCTAAACCACTAAAATCAAAGGCGATCGCTTTCCTGTGTTCGGTACGGTTTATTCCACTGGCTCACTTCCATGACGCCCGAGTTTTCGTCAGTTCCCACTATTGCAGCGCCTCAGGCGGTAGATTGTCGAGGTCAGGTGCGTCGCGTCTTGGTCATAACGTTGATGCTCAACCTGACGGTGGTGGCGCTGAAGTCAGTGTTGGGCTGGTGGACTGGGTCGCTTAGTTTGTTGGCCGATGCCCTGCATAGCGTTACTGATAGTGCTAATAACGTGCTGGGGTTAGTCACTAACCAGCTTGCTGCTCCCCAGCCCGATCGCGATCACCCCTATGGCCATCAAAAGTTTGAGGCGATTGGGGCTTTGGGCATTGCCGCTTTTTTGGGGATTGCCTGTTTTGAGATTCTTGAACATGCGGTGGAGCGCTTGATTGCGGGTAGCGGCACGGTCATCATGTCGATTTCTGCCCTTTGGATCATGCTGCTGGTGTTGGGTATCAACATTGGGGTGGCTTTGTATGAGCGCCGCATCGGATTCAAACTGGGCAGCAAAATCTTAATGGCGGATGCCCGCCACACCCTAAGTGATGTGTGGATCACGATTTCGGTGCTGGGCGGATTGATCGGGGTTTGGCTGGGCTGGCAGTGGCTGGATATGATGATTGCGTTTCCGGTGGCGGTGTTGGTGTTTAAAAGCGGTTGGACGGTCCTCAAAGAAAACTTGCCCTGGCTGGTCGATGAAATGGAGATCGCCCCTGAAGCCATCCATGCCGTGGCGATACAAGAGCCAGGGGTGTTGAACTGTCATGACATTGCTTCGCGAGGATTGTTAGGTCGCCAAGTGTTTATTGATATGCATATGGTGGTTGAACCCCGCGATATTGGCCGCGCTCACGACATTACTGAAGCAGTCGAGGCGGCTCTGGAAGCTCGCTATGGTCCGACCCGAGTCACCATCCATCTAGAGCCGGTGGGCTATCAATCTCAACACATTAGTTATTGACTGAGTTTAGTTATTGGTTGACCCACGTGAATCTCCCCACTTGGATTACGCTATCGCGATTGCTGGGGGCTCCCATCGTATTGGTGCTGCTGGCTTCCCCAACGCCGCATCGCTGTTGGTGGGCGACGGGGGTGTTTCTGCTGGCGGCTAGCACCGACTGGGTGGATGGTTATCTGGCCCGCAAACTTGACCAAGTTACCGAACTGGGGAAGTTCCTTGATCCCCTTGTGGATAAGCTGCTGGTGACGGCTCCCCTTTTGGCCTTGGTGCAAATGGAGCGGGTCCCGGCCTGGGGGGTGTTTTTGATTGTGGCGCGGGAGTTGACGATTTCGGGTTGGCGGGTAAATCCGGCTTTTCAAGGCAAGCAGGTGCCGGGGGCCAGCCTCTGGGGCAAGGTGAAAACGGTGGTGCAAATTGCCGCGATCGCCCTACTGCTGATGCCGCTCACGGGATTTTGGTCAAGATTGGCCATGGGGCTGTTTTGGCTTGCGGTGGCGTTGACCTGGATTTCTGGGTGGATGTATTTGCGCCCAGCCAATTCAAAATTTAACGTTCAAAATTCAAAGTGAATCATGCTCTGGCATCAGAATTGGACGTGCAGCATTCTCCTGCAAAGGGCTGTCGCCTGATCTTTGTATTTGTAATTTTGAACTGTGGGTAATCCGCTTGTGAGTCAACCATGCTAACCCTGACCCAGGTTTGGGGGGCAACCCTGATTTTTGTATGCTGCCCGTTGATCGGCGCAGCGCCCCTGACCCTGTGGCTGGTGCGTCTGCTCTCGGGCAAAAACTTGGCCCAACTGGGTACGGGCAATGTGGGGGTTTCCGCTGCCTTTTATCACGGCGGCACGATTGCTGGGGTGGCTGCGGTGCTGGCTGAGGCGGCCAAAGGGATCGGCGCGGTGCTGCTGGCCCGGCATTATTTTCCCGTGGATCCCACCTGGCAGGTGGTGGCTTTGATTGCTCTGGTTATGGGCCGCTACTGGGGGGCCAAGGGGGCGGGCACCACCAACGTGATTTGGGGCTTTTTTGTCTATGACCCGCTCACCGTTGCGCTGGGGCTGGGGTTGAGTTTTTTGGGGTTTACCCTGGTGCGGCAAAAGCGCCAGGGGCGAACGTTGGCGCTGATTTTAGCGGCGGTGATCACGGCCCTGCGCCACAGCCACGATGGCCCGCGCATTCTGGCTGTGATCTGTCTCTGTGCCTTGCTGGGTTGGATTTATCAAAAAATGCCGGATGATTTAGACATGCCGACGACCGAAGCGCGGGTTGAGTCCCAGCGGCTATTTGGCTTTTTTCAGGGCGATCGCGCCCTCCTCTCCCTCGAAAAACCCTTGTCGGCTGCGAAGGCGGGGGGCAAAGCTGCGGCCCTATCTCAGCTCAAAGCCTGGGGCTATCCGGTGCCTCGGGGCTACGTGTTGGCGGCGGGTGACGACCCTGCTGCTCTGATTGCGATTACGCAACCGTCGCCCCAGCAACCGGTGATTGTTCGCTCTTCTGCGATTGGCGAAGACGGCGTCGAGGCTTCTGCAGCGGGACAATATCTCTCCCTCGGCAACCTCACCAGTCAAGAGGAATTAGCGGCTGCGATCACCCGCTGCCTGAATTCCTACCATGCTTCAGCCGCCGTGCAATATCGGCGCGACCTTAACCTGCCCGAAGGCACGATGGCGGTGTTGGTGCAGCAGCAGATTCCCGGTGTTTACTCCGGGGTGGCTTTTAGCCGCGACCCGATTGCCCGCACAGGCGATGCCGTTGTGATCGAAGCCTTGTCGGGGGGCGCTGATGCGGTGGTGTCTGGACAACGCACCCCCGATAGTTATCAGGTGCTCATCCAACCCGATGACTTACCCGATGACCTGAGCGATCCAGACAGTTGGCATTTGCCCTCAGCTCTTGATCCGACGTTAAAAAGCCAGGGCAATGCGCCTTCAAGATTGATCCAACAGGTTGCCTTTTTGGCCCGTCATTTAGAAGCCCGCTATCAAGGTATTCCTCAAGATGTGGAATGGACCTTTGATGGTGAGCAGCTTTGGCTCTTGCAAAGTCGCCCGATCACGACGCTATATCCCCTTTGGACCCGCAAGATTGCTGCTGAAGTGATTCCAGGCGTGATCCGACCCCTAACCTGGTCGATTAATCGGCCCCTTACCTGCGGGGTGTGGGGGGAGATTTTTACTCTGGTGCTTGGTGGGCGGGCCAAGGGGTTGGATTTTGAGACCACGGCTACCCTGCACCATGGGCGGGCGTATTTTAATGCGTCCCTATTAGGGGATATTTTCTTGCGGATGGGGTTACCCCCTGAAAGCTTAGAATTTCTCACCCGAGGGGCCAAATTCAGTAAGCCTCCTTTGCAGACGACCCTGCGTAATCTGCCAGGACTCTGGCGGTTGGCCCAGCGAGAATTTCGCTTGGTGAAAGATTTTGGGGGCGATCGCCACAATCATTTCGAGCCCCTGTTGAATGCACTGGGCGAGCACCCTGCGGCTGAACTC
>ERZ1740060.397-NODE-397-length-26576-cov-7.991554_pt1 | contig 26576 bp, 19 predicted proteins | sample MGYA00581743_ERZ1740060 | MGnify/ENA primary metagenome ERZ1740060 (study PRJEB43018, sample SAMN04849235) | marine metagenome | isolation source: floating plastic debris | place: Pacific Ocean | collected 2008-08-27 | study: EMG produced TPA metagenomics assembly...
AAGGGCAAGCGCCGCAATTGGCTGATAAACGATGCCGACCCTAGGGGTAAAGGCGGTTTCTGACTGTTCCCCCGTTTGGGCGGGTGTGTTGATAAACGGAGGAATAAAAATGGCAGCAGCGGTTCCGCGTTGATCGAAAAAATCAACCCGCCCACCCAGCAACAGGTTTAGTCCTGGTAATAGCTCAATTTGATCCTGTAGCAGCAACCCCACCCGACTCAAATTGGCAGTAGAGTCATTGCGTAAAAAGGGTAGCGGCAAAGTTGGGGTGGGTGCGATGCCAATCTGCGGATCAAACAAATTGACGGGCAGTGCAAAATTTGTAGTGGTCTTGACTTGAGAATCGGCGACAAATACATCAACCCCCGCCAGCAGCGTGTGATTGATTGAGCCGGTCGAAAACTCGCCCTGGATTTCGGTTTGAAATTCATAGGTGTCCAACTGACTATCGTTCGCAATGTAGACGCGATTAAGGGTGCCATCGGCGGCGACATTACCAAAGGGCTCAGTTCGGAGGCTTGAGAAGGCTGTTGCTCCGTAGCGAAAGCGGTTACGTAACTGCCAATCGTCGCTAAAGCGGTGCTGCAAGCGGTAGCCTACACCCACTGTTTCTACATTCACAAAGTCAGCAGGTTCGCCCACAATGGTGTCCCGTGGAACATCGGGAATCGTGTTGCCTAGGGGTGGAATTCCCCGATCAAAGGGACGTTCATCATCTAAATATTCCAGCTCTAAGGTGAGTTCGGTGCGATCGCCTAAATCGATGGCCACCACTGGCGACACAAATACCCGTTCTACATTGGTGTCAAAATCTCGGAAGCCGTCAGATTGCTCATAGGCGGTATTCAGGCGATATCGAACCGTTCCAGCCTCATTAGCGGGACCCGTGATATCAAAAGTGGGCCGAAATAAACCATAGCTGCCGATCTGGGCTGTGACTTCACCGGAAAAGGTCGCCTGGGGCTGCTCGGTAACCAGGTTGATGACGCCCCCTGGCTCGACATTGCCGTAAAGGATAGCCGCCGGACCTCTCAACACTTCTACTTGGGCAACATTCGACGTTTCTCGGAATCCGTCAATAATGCCTGCAGTGCCGATTCGAAAGCCATCTCGAAACGTTGTAGATTGCTCGAACCCACGAATCGTAAAGTTGTCTCGCCCGCCCCCAAAAGTATTACCTTGGATCACCCCAGGCGCATTGCGTAGTGCATCGTTCAACCGAATCACCTGCTGGTCTTCTAGCACAGCCTGGGGAATGACTTGAATGGACTGCGGGACTTCGATCAGAGGCGTATCGGTGCGGGTAGCAGTCGTAGCATTGGGCACCACATAGCCGTCGTCTTCGCCAGTGACCACCAGTTGAATCGCGGCATCATCAGTGCCCGCCTGAGCCACTCCTGGCGTTATTGCCAGCACCAAGCCTGTCGCTTCAGTATTGATATCCACGACCGGCACCGCATCGCTACCGGTAATCGCCAACTGTACGATACCCCCCGGCAGTACGCTGGCCTGCACTAAAGCAATCCCGTCAGCAGGCTCAAAGGCTTGAAATTCCTCTACCAAAATGGCATTGGGAATATCTAGCACCAGGGCATTGCCGGACACAGATTGGGTGGGGCTAGCCAAGGTACCGTCGGCCTCGATCACCATCTGCAGCCCGGCTTCGGTGTACTCGACCCGAATGCCCGTAATCTCGACCGGAGACGGTTCACTCTGGGCAACGGTCGTAGGCTGCTCTGCACTACCCAAAACGGGGGCTAGCGCCCCCTCCGTCTCAATATTGGGTTGGCTCAGGGGCGCGATCTCGGCCTCAGCCTCTTGCTCAGCCAGCACCGCTTCAGCAATTAAGATTTGCCCACCAATTAGGAGCAATAGAGCCAGTAAATTCAACCCCTGCAACGACTTTCCCATAATTAAATCCTCACGCACACACCAACTTCAGCCCATACAACTCCGTGACAACGGGCAGGCCATTGCCGGGATAGACATGTAGCTAAAAGCGAATAATTCTTAGTTAGAGACTAGAAGAACGGCCCGAGAGTGAACACCGCTTTCGCGCCCTAAATGCAATGATTTCTCACGGTGATGATTAAAAACTTTTGCTAGTCAAGGCCAGAACCTTTGCGGTAAAGAGGTTATAGCTTCTAGGCGCATTCAAATCACATCGACTCAGCAAGGTCTTTATTGACGATGGCTCTAGCGCTTTAGCCCGTTTGCAATTGAAAGGCTTTAGGGTTGAAACCTGTCCGCTGACGAAAGGCTGCGGCAAAGCGGCTGCGGCTGGTGTAACCGACGGCTGCGGCAATTTCGTTAATAGACAGCTCTGAGGTCATTAATAGCCGTCGTGCTCGCATCAGACGAAAGTCTCGCAAATAGCCAAAGGGAGTCGTTCCGTACAATTTGCGGAAATTCTGAGTGAGCGTTAATCGATTCGTGCCCACCTGCCGAGCCAAGGTCTCTAAAGAGGGGGGATTTGCCAATTGAGATCGCAGCAAGGTTGCCGCCTGAAACACACAGCTTATATCCACTTCATCCAAGGGCAGGTGCAAAATCGCATCGAGCCGTAGATCCACCAACTTAAGGGCGTGGCGTTGTAAATCGGCGTGGCGGCTTACCCCTTGGTAAGGACAACTGAGAATTTGGTCAATGATATAGGCCATGGCAGGGGTGATGGGGCTGCGCATGGCGTATTCAAGGGTTAGCAACTCAGCATGGAGAGGCTCATTTAAAAGCTGCTCCATACTGGGATCAAGGGTCAGCAAAGGTGATGTTGTTGCCTGAGATTTGGAGGACCTGGGGTTAAAAACCTGGTCCAGCATTGTATCTGTGGCTAAGCTAGAGCCCCCGTTTTGATAACGATAGAGGGACTGCAAAATACGCTCAGCGGTGGTTTGAGCATGGGGCAGTAGACGCTCTAAAAAGCGTTGGGCATAGCGAATGAGGGTGGGTCGCTTGAAGAAAACCTCAACTTTGAAATAGCGCCTCTGGGCTCGCTTAATGCCGACTTGTCGCAGACGAAAACAGGGCACGCAGAGGCTATAATCCGCATCGGGACCAGCTAGGTGAAACTCAAATTCGATGCGATCTCCAGGCCCCACCGTATCAATCAAGACATCCTGGGTCAGGGTATAGTCCAAGATGATCACCATAAAATCATCCCTGAGGTTTATCTGCTGGACATAGCCCTTACCGATCTCAGGGGGGCAAACCAAAATCTGATCCGTTGGGTCGGCATGCAACAGTTGCGGATCATCAGAATGACCCGCAACAAACAGGTCAAGGAATCGATTTGTTTTGAGTGGCGCTGCCATCATGATTAACAGTGCAAGGCGACGCTTTAATGAGAAAAAGTCTCATTATTATGCCATGGTGGCAGAGGGTCTATTGAATAGCTGGGTTCAGAGACACTTGTGAATAAGGCAAGACCTATGTCTCAAACCCGCTTGGTCACCCCAGGGCAGCAGGAGTCATGAGTCAAGAAGCACTACCGAATGCCCAAGTAACCGATACAAAGACGCCAACCACTTCTCTGTTGGTGGTAGATGGTGTTGGTCGCTGCCTTCAGGATCGTTGGATTTGGCAAAACATCCGCTTTGTCGTTAATGCAGGCGATCGCCTCGCCATTGTCGGTCCTTCGGGCACCGGTAAAAGCCTGCTGCTAAGGGCATTAGCGGGGTTAGATCCAATTCAATCGGGGCAGATCTGCTTTCGAGGGCAGCCCTTGGCCGATTGGGCGATGCCGCAACTGCGATCGCAGGTGGTGTACCTCCATCAGCAGCCCGCCCTACTGGAAGGCACCGTCGAATCTAGCCTACAGCAGGTTTATGCCCTGACCATCCATCGCCAAAAATCCTACGACCGCGATCTGATTCTCAGCTACCTAGCGCTGCTGGGGCGCGATGCTGATTTTCTGAACCGCACCACTGAGCAACTGTCGGGGGGTGAGAGGCAAATCGTCGCCTGCTTGCGGGCGCTACAGTTGGCCCCGCAAATCTTGCTGCTGGATGAACCCACTGCCTCCCTAGATAGGATCGCCACGCAGCAGTTGGAAACCTTGATTGACCAATGGCAACAGCAGACCCCAGCTCGAGCCTGCCTTTGGACCAGCCACGATGATAGCCAACTAGAGCGAGTGGCCAATCGACAGCTTACGTTAGCGTAACCGCAGACGTTATGGGCAATGACCCGATACCATGATGATGACAACAATTCTCAGTAAGTATTAGCCAATCTTGGGGTATCGGGGCTTGGCATGGCCATACAGCTACTCAACCATAAATCGGACTATCTCCAGCCTGGAAGCCCCAACGACCCGAGGCTTTGCCATGCTGACAGGTCCGATCAAATCCAATTTTTGTCCCCCCATGTAGGGCAGGGGTATATCCAAAAAATCCCATTGCAAGCAGATTTATCTATCGCCGTTTTTGACTACAGGGCACATAACACGCTGATGATGAGCCTGCCAAAACCGCAATCCCTCAGTTTTGAATTTCAGATAGCAGGGGCCACCCCTCAGCAAAGTGATTTCTTTCCCCATATTGGGCCAGTCTCTATGGATATTTGGCCGGCCCAGCAGCGTCAGTTCAAGGTTGAGATTTCCTTTGGCCCTTCCAGGGTAATGACCTACTACCAGGACATTGCTGAACGCCTATCGCCCCAGGCTCTGACCTCGTTCAACAAATTCATTGAACTTTGCCATTATGGCCTATTCGGCAAAGATGCTGCCTCCCCTCGAATGGCACTCAGTCAAGTGTTAACCCATAAACACACCTCACCCCCTTCCGTCCAGCGCATTACCGATCGGTTTTTGGCGAGGCCTGGTCTCCTAGGGTCTCGTCTCAGCATTGAGAAATCGATGACCGCAGAAATGCAGCAAGTGATCTATCAGATATTGAGTTGTCCTTATAGTGGTCAAGTACGGCGCACCTATTTAGAGCGCAAGGCTCTAGACCTAGTTGCCCTAAAGCTCAACCGGCTGGAGCAATGGAGAACGCCCCCTTACCCACTAAAGCTTGAAGATTTAGACGGCATCGACCAAGCCGGTCAAATTTTAGCCAGCCAGCTGCAGGAGCCCCCGTCCATTGAGTCATTGGCGCGGCAAGTTGGGCTCAATCGCTTCAAACTCAATCGCGGATTCTACCACACCTATGGCACCACACCCTTTCGGTATCTACGCACCTGCCGCTTAGAACTGGCGTTTCATTTGCTCTTCACTTCGGAGCTAACGGTTGAAGAGATTGCTTACCAAGTGGGCTACACCAATCGCAGCCGCTTTGCCACTGCCTTTCGCAAGCAGTTTGGGCTCAATCCCAAACTCTTCCAACTCCAGCTTGACAGCTTTGCTCACGTTTCTTGAAGGCAAAGCTCCAGCAGTGCCTTGGGGCTCAAATCCGTTACTGAACAGCCGCAAAATAATGCGTTTGGGGCGCAAATTCCGAAATGCAAATCATTACGCTAATTGACAATGATTTGCTTCAAGCTCAGCATCCTGAGTGGGTTTAGGGGGCAAGCCTCGGGGCCTTGCGCAGCGATGTCACCGAAGAGGTTGCGGCAGGGAGATAGTCCGGTCAAAGCCCGCATAGCGCCCTCTCAGGCTTGAAGTAAAGGCATTTTGTAAAGCTTAGTGGTGTGATATGAGACATTACGTGTTTGCAATTCCGATTGCTGCATTTGGGTTGAGTACCAGTGCGCTGGCGCAACCGCTCCCGTTGACAACCCCACAGTCCCTGCCTTCTACTCAAGCCGAGCCGTCTAATCTGCTGATGGCCCAGGCAGACGAGTCTCCTGAAGACCAGAGCCCCAACAATGAGCAGCCGTCAGAAGCTGATTCAGCAACTGAGCCCGCCTCAAATGGTCAAACGCTGCGGATTATTGTCACCAGTGAGCGGGTTGAAGAAAACATTCAGGATATCCCTGGCAGCGTCACGGCCATTACATCACAAGAACTCGAAGATGCCGGTATTCGCTCCCCTCAGGGCGCGTCGCGTCTGGTCCCCAACTTCTCGACCTTTGCCAACGGCCCTCGTGCCAATAACCCGGTCTACAACATTCGTGGTTTAGCCAACGATGTCAATATCGTTGGGGTGGGGCAGTCTTCGGTGGGCATCTATATCGACGACGTGCCCGTTGATGTCCTGACTTCAGAGACGGCGCTGTACGATATTGAGCGCATTGAAGTGCTACGCGGCCCCCAGGGCACGTTGTACGGGCGTAACTCTCAAGGGGGTGTCGTCAACATTATTACGAGGCCACCGGATGACACGTTTCGATTTAACGGTTTGGCCACGCTGGATACCGAGAATCGGCGGGAAGCGCAATTGTCCATCAGCGGACCGGTCGATGAGCAACTCTTTTTCTCCTTAGGGGGCTCATACTTTGAGTCCGACGGATTTATTGACAACACCTTTCTGAATGACAATGCCGATCGGCGTCAAGACTATGGCATCCGGGGTCAGCTTCGCTGGGTTCCTTCCGAACAGTGGGAAGTGCGCCTGGGCGCAGACTATGAGGAATTTGATGACGGCAGCACCTTTGGCACGTTGATTGGCGCTAATAATCCGAGGGAGGTTCAAGAAGACTTTCTGGGCTTTAACCGCGTAGAAAGAAATGCTCAGTTTGTCCGGGCTCGTTATACCGGTTCGGACGTGATTATTACCTCCATCTCAGGCAGGCGGCAATGGAACCAACAGAACGCTACAGACTCCGATTTCAGCGCTTTAGATAGTAGCGTTGGCACGGCTGATCTAGAGACGATTCAGTACACCCAAGAATTGCGCTTCCAGTCGCCGTCTGATGGCGGCCGCTGGCACTGGCTAGCAGGGGGCTTTTTTGAGCACGAAAATGCTGATTTATCGGGTGGGGTGGAATTTGGCGCTGCCAGTTTAAATCCTGGTGCTGTGCTTGAGAATTTTGGCGATTTCCAAGACACCACCTATGCGGCCTTTGCCCAAAGCAGCTATGACTTGACGGATCAGCTGACGGTAACGGCGGGGCTCCGATTTGAATATCGTGACTTCAGCATGGACCGGCGCTCTAGGTTCACCCTGGGCGGCGTTACCAATGCTCTGGTGCCTGATTATTCAGTCAATGCCAGCGAAAGTATATGGCTCCCCAGGGCTGCCATTGAATATCGTTTTCAGCCCAACATACTGGCTTATGCCAGCATCAGTCGGGGCTATAAACCTGGCGGGTTTAATATTCTCTCTGATGTGCCTGCGGCAGCCCAGTTTGACTCTGAAACTAGTTTGGCCTATGAGATCGGTGTAAAAACGACTTGGTTTGATGAGCGACTGTTGGCTAACGTCTCGCTGTTTAGAACCGATCTTGAGGATTATCAAATCATTGGCTTTGATCTCGCGAACAATGTTGCAACGGTTTTGAATGCTGCCAGCGCTGACATTTGGGGGATAGAGCTAGAACTGAGGGCAAGGCCTACGGACCGGATTGATTTAATTGCCAGCTTTGGCTATTTGAACACTGAGTTTAAAGAATTCACTGACACCATTACAGGACGGGATTTGTCGGGGAATCAAATTCCCTATGCCCCCCAGTACACCTATGCGTTGGCAGCACAATATCGAGACCCGAATGGGTTGTTTGGGCGGGTTGAGCTGAGTGGATTTGGTACCTATTTCTTTGATCAGACCAACGATGCGGGTCAGAGTCCCTTTGCCTTAGTGAATGCTCGGCTGGGCTATGAATTTGATCAGTTTGGCGTTTATCTATACGCCAACAACTTGTTTGACCGAGATTATTTTGCAACTGCCTTAAATACCGGTACCGGTACTTATGCGGGCTATCCCGGCGATGGCAGAGTTGTGGGCTTGCAGGTCCGAGGCCGGTTTTAAACCGCGTCCAAGTTGAAACTGGCAGCGTCCTCTGCAGGAAAACGCCAGTTCTGAATACGGTCAAGGTTTAATTCACAAAACAGGTTTTATGGCACTTGCGATTATTGCCGGTAGTGCAGTCACATCGTTTATTTTCTGTCTGATCGTCCTGGCCTCGTGGCGCTTTACGCCAGAGGCTTGGCTTTCAGACCTGACCGAAGGAAAGGTGAAATCCCCCAATAATTGGTCAACCTGGACGGTCTTTTTGGTTATTTTGCTCACCATCCTGGGGGGAGCTGGCGCGACTGCGAGTTGGATAGGTTCGGCATATGACGCTAGCTTTTATGAGCGGTCGATCGCAGCCTGGCTGGTGATTGCCATCCTCAACGGGGTGGATGTCGTCATTATCGATCTGCTGATTTACACCTGGATTTATCCCTCATGGATGCGGGTTGAGGGGATTGAACCACTCCATCAGCCCTGGGCGCACATTAAGGCAGGATTGATTGGATTGGCGATGGGGGTACCGATGGCGGCGATCGCCGCCGGTCTCTCGTTTTTGATGTGACCTCAGCGGCATTTTATGGGGCTGGACCGCCATAATGGCAGTCAGTTGAAGCGGATTGCACGCTAACGGTGCTGAGGCCCCATGAGCAATTACATCCCCATTGGCTACGGGCAACTGCTGCTGGCAGCGACCCTAATTTTGATCAATATCGCCCTGTCCCTGGGTTTGCGGTTGGGACTAGCCCAGCGGCTAGGGGTGGCGGCGGTGCGGATGGTGGTGCAGCTTTTATTGGTGGGCTACATCTTGGGATGGGTTTTCACCCTGGATAACCCGGTTTGGGTTTTGGGACTGGCCTTTACCATGAGCGCGATCGCTGGCAATGCCGCCGTCAACCGCACCCGCCGTCGTTTCCCCACCATCTACTGGAATAGCCTGCTGTCGATTCTGGCCGCCAGCGCCTTTGTCACTGGCCTGCTGACAGAAGGGATTATTCGTATCCACCCTTGGTACGACCCCCAATATGTGATCCCGCTGCTGGGCATGGTGCTGGGCAATGCCCTGACCGGCACCTCCTTGGCCTTGGATCGATTTATGGAAGATTTGGTGACGCGGCGATCGCAGATTGAGGCTCTGCTGGCGTTAGGCGCCACTCGCTGGGAAGCGGCCAATGAAACCGTTAAAGAGGCTTTGCGCACCGGCATGATTCCCACCATCAATTCCATGATGGTGCTGGGGCTGGTGAGTCTACCCGGCATGATGACTGGGCAGATGCTAGCTGGGGTAGATCCCACCAGCGCTGTCCGCTATCAGATCGTAATTTATTTCACCATTGCCGCTGGGACGGCCCTCGCCTGCATCGCCGTCATTTTGCTGGCCTTTCGCGTCTTGTTTAGCCCTGAACACCAGCTCCGGCTGGATCGACTGCACAAGGTCGAGTCTTAGTCGAGTCTCAATTGTTGGCCTCGCCACCATCAACCCCTCACCAGCTGTGGGATGATTAATGCGAATGATAGTTATTAATCGACTTGCAGGTCGTTTCAGGCCAGGGGTGGTCCCATAATGTCGGCAACATCCAGAATCCAAAATTGCCGTGATTGGTATCTGCCAGGCAGCCCCAAGGATGTGCGGCTGCTGCATTCAGATCCTTCAGACCGGATTTATGTCTACCCCAGCCCTGTCTGCCAAGGGTATAAACAGCACATTTTTCTAGAGGACGATATCGGCCTGGTTTTGATCGACTACGCCTTAAATCAGGCCGTAATGATGGATGCGCCGAGCTACGGCAACTCCCTTGAATTTGAGTTTAACTTGGCGGGTTCTGCCGCTGGGTATGGGTTCCTGATTCCCCATCTCTGCTATAGAGACTTGTCTTGTCTACGGCCCTCAGGACGAGTGTTTAAAGTGGAGGTCTTTTTTAAATTACCGGCTCTACGCACCCAGCTACAGGCCTTTGTCAACAATCTGCCGCCCCGCCAACAGGCGATCACCGAACGCTTTCTGCAGGCCATGTATCGCTACTACAACGGTGGCGGGCGGGATGTCGATTCATCCAGAATCATTAATCGGCTGTTCGATCGCAACGCCAACCTGCCCACCTATCTCACCCTTGAGCAAACCGTTTCAGAAACCCTCTATTCAGATATGTGGGCGATCGCCCGTGAATCCTCCGGCAAAATCACCCCCGCAATGGAGCGGGTCCTGGGGCAAATTCTCAGTTGTCCTTACTCAGGCAGCACCCGTCGGATTTATCTCAAGCGAAAAGCCCTGCGATTGGTGGCCCTATATCTAGAAACCCTTTTGCGGCCCCCGTTAAGTCCCCCTGAGCTGGACTGCATCTACCAAGCGGAAGCGATTTTGAGAACGAATACCGCCAACCCGCCCCCCTTAGAGACCCTGGCTCGACAGGTCGGGACCAACCGCCGCAAGCTCAATGAGGGCTTTCACCAGGTTTACGGCATCACCCCCTTCGGCTATTTGCGCGATTGCCGATTGCTACAAGCCCAATGGCTCTTGATCAATTCAGAACAATCCGTTGAGGAGATTGCGGCCATGGTGGGCTACACCAGCCGCAGCCGCTTTGCCAGCGCTTTTCGGCAGCGCCTCGGCGTCAACCCCAAAACATTTCAAATTCAGGCTTGGCAATACGCCAGTTGAACCTGCACCGAGAGTGCGTATCCAAGAAAGTGCATTTGGGGCGCAAAATCCCTAGAACCTTACGGTCCTCCACCCCTAGGGTAATTGACATTCTCTGGCGTTAAGCCTTTGGGCCGCATCCGTTGCTGGGCCATGGGTGTCAGCGTGGTGTGTGTGAGGACTGATGATGAGACAAGCATTATCCGGGCTAAATCTGGCCCTACTGACCGTAACCGGTGGGCTAATATCAACGGCAAATATGGCATTGGCGCAACAGCTCCCTGAGGAACCGTTCACAGAGGCCCGTTCCGAAGGGCCAACTCGCCTGTATTTAGATGTCGACCCAGCAGCTCGCCCCCCATCCCCCCCTCTCCCTAGCTCAACAGTCTCTCGCCAATCCGATCCTGAACCGGCTACCACCGTGGTGGAATGGCAGGCCCAAATCGAAGCATCTCGGGTGCAGATTACCGGTATTCGAGTGGAGTCTACTGAGACCGGTTTGCAAGTGGTGATCGAGGCGGGTGGCAATCTGGCAACGCCAACCCAATCGGTGTCGGGCAATGCGTTAGTGCTGGATATTCCTAACGCCGCCTTAGCAGAACCCGTGCAGGAATTTGAGCCTGCTGAGGGCATTGCCTTAGTGCAGGCCAGTACCTTGCCGGGAGATATCGTGCGGTTGGCGATCACCGGCAGCGATGCGGTGCCGGTGGTGAATATTACGACTGAAGCAGCTGGCTTGGTGTTGGCAGTGACGCCTGGGGTGGCCCAGGCCGGTGCTGAGGACGACGCCATTCAGCTGGTGGTCACCGGCGAAGAAGACGGCTATGTGGTGCCCAATGCCACCACCGCTACCCGCACCGATACGCCCTTGCGGGATATTCCCCAGTCCATTCAGGTGATTCCCCAGGAAGTTTTAGAAGATCAGGGGGTGATTCGCCTTAACGATGCCCTCCGAAATGCGAGTGGGGTGGTGTCTAGCTCTGCGGATCAGCGGGGGCAGCGGTTCATTGTGCGGGGATTTAACGGTGCCACGGTCTTACGAAATGGGGTCCGGCTCACCCCTGGCGGGGGCAATTTTGGGTTTCAGGAACTGTCAAATATTGAGCGGATTGAGGTGCTAAAAGGCCCTGCATCCATTCTCTATGGCAATGTTGAGCCGGGTGGGGCGATTAATCTAGTTACCGAGCAGCCCCTGTCAGAACCGTTTTATGAGGTGAGCTTCCGGGCGGGCAATCGTAACTTGTTTGAAGGGGGCATTGATCTGTCTGGTCCCTTGAGCGAGGACGGCAGGCTGCTGTACCGGCTCAATGCTCTCTACCGCAGCGAAGATTATCACCGCGACTTTGATGTGCCGATCGAACGCTTTTTTATCGCCCCGGTGATTAGCTGGGCCATCACCGAGAACACTGACCTAACTGTCAGCTTGGAATATGACAACAGTCGTCGGCCTGCGGACTTTGGCGGGTTGCCTGCGATCGGCGATCGCATCGCCGAGGTGCCCTTTAATCGCATTACCGGAGAACCCGGAGATGAGGCCACCAATGAAACCCTGCGCATCGGCACCGAGTTTGAGCATCGCTTTAGCGACAACTGGCGTATCCGTAATACCTTTAGCTATTACCGCTTCGACCCCACCTTCACCGCAAACGTAACGGCCTTTGTTTTTAACGAACCCAATGGTGACTTTGTCCGTGCTTATATCAAGAATCGCCAACTGTCCCAAGCCACGGCGCTGCAAACCAACGTGGTGGGGGAGTTCTCAACCGGGTCGATCGAGCACACCCTCTTAGCGGGGGTTGATCTAAGCTGGCGGCGATTTGAGTCATTTCGCTTGATCGACTTGACGCCACAGCCCATTTTCAACATTTTCAATCCCGTCTATGGAACACCACAACCCACCAGTTTCAGTGACCCACTGCCCCGAGTCGGAGGGAGTTACACCGAGTTTTACGGCATCTATGTCCAGGACCAAATCCAGCTTGCGGAGAATTTACACCTGCTGGCGGGGCTTCGCTATGACATTGTTGCTGGTTCAACCGCAACAACAGCCAGTCGAGATACCGCCTTTAGCCCTCGATTGGGGGTGGTTTATCAACCGATCGAACCCCTTTCTCTCTATGCCAGCTACAGCCGCTCATTTGCCCCTAATGGGGGAACCACTGCGACCGGTGAGTTTCTAGAACCGGAGCGAGGCCAGCAGTTTGAAGTGGGAGCCCGAGCCGAGCTGTTGGGAGGTCGATTGGTGGCCAACTTGGCTCTATTTGATATCACCAAGCAAAATGTGGCGACCGCCGATCCTAACCCGCTCAACGTTGGCGCGTCTGTCGCGGCGGGCGAGCAGCGCAGTCGCGGCATTGAGCTGGATGTGATTGGCGAAATCCTGCCTGGTTGGAATGTTGTTGCCAACTACGCCTACACCGACGCCACGATTACGGAGAGTAACGACAACGTCAATCCAGAGGGCAATCTTCTGTTTGGCGTGCCGGAGCATAACGCTAACCTTTGGACCACCTACGAAATTCAAGAAGGGGATCTGGCTGGATTGGGGTTTGGTCTGGGCGTTAACTACGTGGGCGATCGCTTTGGCGACAACGCCAACAGCTTTGTTCTAGAGGACTACTTCCTCACCAATGCCGCCATTTTTTACGAACGCAACGACTGGAATTTTGCTCTCAATATCCGCAACCTGTTTAACGTGCAATACATCGATAGCTCTGAAGGCAGCCGCCTCATTGAAAATCGCCCCGGTGAAGGGTTCACCATCATTGGCAGCGTCTCTGTCGAGTTTTGAGGCCATAACCCTGATCAGGGTTATGGCGCGACTGGGTTTAACGGCGATCGCTACGGCCAGCGGTTGAATACGGGCAAAGATTTGCCCAATAAATGCATTTGAGGATCAAAATTCCTAGAGTGCACCTTTACATTCCCCTAAGCTATTGAGAATGGTTGTTTCTAATTAGGAGGTAAGACCATGGCGGTGTGGCGGCGAATCATGGGTTGGTGGGGACTGATTCTTTTTACGGCTGCAATGACCGTTAGCTGTGGTCTAGTTACCCCCCAGCCAACGACAATACTGGCCCCGGCAGTTGCAACAGACTGTCGTCAGGTTAGTCATGACTGGGGTGAAACCGAAATTTGTGGCCAGCCCCAAAAAATAGCCGTTTTTGGGTTCCATAATCTTGGGTTGCTGCTGTCCCTAGGGGTGCAGCCCGCAGGCTTCGCCATGGATGCGGATCTGCTCGGGGAAGAAGTTTTTGAAGATCCAGTGCGTCAGATTCCTTACCTAGGCGATCGCCTCACCACTCAACCGCTTAACCTGGGCGGCAGTGGTCGGCCCTCCCTAGAGAAGCTAACCATCATGGCTCCCGATCTGATTTTGGGCCATGGAGGCAATGCCCAAAGCTACGATCTGCTGACTCAAATTGCACCCACTTTGCTGGTTAGTTCCCCAGGATTTAAAGACCAGTGGCAAGACAACCTGCGGGCGATCGCCCAAGTCTTGGGTAAAGAAGACCAAGCTGAGGCGTTAATTGCCGCACAAGCCGCAAAAGTGGTGGAAACTCGCGCGGCCTTAGCGGATGCCGTTAAGGCCCATCCCAAGCTACTGATGATCGGGAGCACCAGCTTGGAAGACAGGATGTTCACCATTGGCCCCGACAGCTATTTAGGCAAGCTGGTGGAATCTGTCGGATTTGAACTGGTCAGCCCCCCTACGCCTTTCAGCACAGTGGGATCACCAGTTTCGCTAGAAATCCTGCCAGAGCTAGACGAGGCCGACAGCATTATTTTGTTGGGGTACAACCGAGACGTAAAAGCATTAACTGAGGCAAGCCAGGACGATTTCGCCGATCAATCCCCTGCAGACTGGCTGGAAAACCATCAGATTCAACCCATTCAGGCTAGTTGGCGAGAGAGCGCGATCGCCCAGACCCTCACCGCCAACAAAGAAAACCGAGTCTATTTTGTCACCTATGCTCGCTGGGGCCTACTCAACAATCCGATCGGCGCGGAGCTGGTTTTGTCTCAGCTACAGCAATTTTTCTTAGAAGCGTCGTAATGATAGAGCTGTGACCCATTGAATGACAGACCCTTACACCTGGGCTAAGGCACTCGCCCTATAATGAAAGCCATTCTCATTTAACGGTCAAGCCCCTATGACAGCCCCCGTGGCCTTGCGTCATTCCGATAATTGGTTGTTGCCAGGGAGTCCAAACGACTCACGGCTACTGCATGGCGAGGTCTCTGATCGTATTCAGGTCTGTGCGCCTCACATTGGGGAGGGTTACCACCAAGTTATTGAACTGCAAGATGATTTGGACATGGTGATCAAAGACATCACCTTCAATCAGGAGAAAATGGGTAATACTGCAGGTCGAGTTGATTTTTTGAAATTTGAGTTTCAGTTAGCAGGACCTGATGCTGGCCATAGCTTTTTTTGGCCCTACTTTGGCCTCAAGGAGTTTTGGAGCTTCCCAATTCAGCAACGGTATTTCAGCGTGGAAGTTTGGCTGAGACGACCACTCCTGGCGCTGTACTTTCAAGCTTTTATGGAGCGTCTCTCGCAGCCAGCCCAAGACGCGGCTAAGCGCATCGTGCAATTTATATACCGACGCCAAGGCGGCGGCACCCATCATACGCCGATGGCAATGCTGAATCAGATTTTTGATCGGGCTGAGAACTTTAGGACTGGCGTCACCCTAGAGCACCTGCTAACCGATGATCTTTATGCGGACGGACTCGCCCTCTACGATACCGCTCGCATCCCCATTACCCCGGCAATGGAACAGGTGATTGGCCAAATCCTCAGTTGTCCCTATCAGGGGGGAGCCCGTCGCGCTGATCTCAAGCGGCAAGCGCTGAAGCTGTTGGATCTATATCTCGATGCCAGGGTGCAGCGCCGCCAGGGTGAGACCACTGGTCTCGACTATATCTACCAGGCCAGCGCCATCCTCAGAGACCAGCTTGTGCATCCACCCACCATTGCCGCCCTGGCTCGCCAGGTGGGAACCAACCGCTTCTACCTTTACCAGGGGTTTCAGCAGGTGTATGGCACCACCCCCTTTGGCTATCTACGCGACTACCGTCTGTGGCAAGCTCGGCGGTTGTTGATGGCTTCAGACCTATCAATTTGCCAGGTTGCCAAAGCGGTGGGCTACACCAGCCGCAGTAACTTTGCCCTGGCCTTTCGCCAACAGCTAGGTCTCAACCCAAAAGCCTTTCAGTAGCAAGTTTGGCAACAAGTGAGTTAAGACCGCCAAAAATTGCATCTCGGGTTCAAAATCCCTAGGACGCCGTCAGCGGTTCCCCTAAGCTAGCTGCAAATTATTCCCGTTTAAGCCACATCTCTTTGCTTCGGCAGGGGCGTCTAATGCCCGCTGTCCAGCGGTTCTGTGGACTGAAATCGGAGTGCAGTGTGTGTGAGGATGACTATGACGAAAATGATTTCCGGCTTAAATCTGGCCCTATTGACCATCAGCGGGTTGATATCGGTTGCCAATAAGGTGCAGGCAGAGCAGCCCCCTGAAACTGACTCACTTGTAGAAACCATCTCCCCCACTCCCCTACTCCCTAGCTCCCCACCTCCCTATATCTCCATATCCTCCAGTTCCTCCGCCCCCGAACCCGCCACCACCGTGGTGGAATGGCAGGCCCAGATTGAAGCGCCCTTAGTGCAAATCACCGACATTCGGGTAGAGGCTACAGGGACCGGACTGCAAGTGGTAATTGAGGCCGATGGCGAGCTGGCATCCCCTACGCAATCGGTCTCGGGTAATGCATTGGTGCTGCAGGTTCCAAATGCCTCGCTGGGGGAGCAGTTCCAAGCCTTTGAACCTACCGAAGGAATTGCGCTAGTGCAGGCGACAGCCCTGCCCGGTGATGTGGTGCATGTGGCGATTACCGGTAGCGATGCGGTGCCGGTGGTGAATATCAGCAGCGAAGCAGCGGGGCTATTGCTGGGGGTAACACCAGGAATCGCTCAGGTGGGGGCCGAGGATGACGCCATTCAGCTAGTGGTGACCGGTGAGGAGGGCAGCCGCTACTTTGAGCCCAACACTGCCACCGCCACCCGCACCGACACACCCCTGCGCGATATTCCCCAATCGATTCAGGTGATTCCCCGTGAGGTGTTGGAAGATCAACAGGTGATTACCTTAGGGGACGCGCTGCGCAATGTCAGTGGTGTGGTTAGGGGCGAACGGATCTTTAACGGCGAGTTCTTTACGATTCGGGGGTTTAGCGGGGCCACGATTCTACGGGACGGATTTAGGCTGAACGATGGCGGCAGGGTGGGATTTTCAGAACTCTCTAACCTTGAATCGGTTGAAGTGCTTAAAGGGCCAGCTGCAATCCTGACCGGCTCTGTACAGCCAGGCGGGGTGATTAACCTGGTGTCGGAGCAGCCCCTAGCCGAACCGCGTTATGAGTTTGGGTTGCGGGTAGGCAATCAAGCTTTGATAGAGCCCAGTTTAGATTTGACTGGGCCAATCACAGAAGATGGACGGCTGCGTTATCGAATCAACGCTTCGCGTCGCCGTGGAGATAGCTTTCGAGGGTATGACACTGACCTTGAGCGATTTTTTATTGCCCCGACGATCAGTTGGCAAATTAGCGATCGCACCGATTTAACCCTCTTCTTGGAATACACCGAAGATGAGCGCCCTGGAGATAATGGCTTAGTCGCGATCGGGACTGGTGTTGCCAATGTCCCGAGGGATCGCGTGATTGGCGAACTGGATGACATCAGCCGACAGGAGAATCTCCAAGTTGCTTATCAATTTGAGCACCGCTTTAGCGATTCCTGGACCCTGCGAAACGGTTTGAGTTATTTCAGGAGCGATTCATCTGCCCTTGTTACTGCAACTGTTGCAGTAGCTCCAAATGGAGACGCTACTCTCGCTCCGGCAACCGATAGCAGCACGCGAGAAACGTTAGATGTGCAGACGAATATTGTGGGTGAATTCAACACTGGCTCGATTGAGCATACCGTACTGTTTGGGGTTGACTTACTGCGAACACGATTAAATAATCGCGATCTTCGCATTGGGTTTACAACGCCCGTTGTCCTTAATATCTTCAATCCGGTCTACGGCACTGTCCCTCGTCCTGCCACCCAAAACTTACCCATTTTTGCTTTGCAAGACAGCCAAATAGATAGTCTTGGCGTGTACATCCAAGACCAGATTGATATCCTCGACAATCTCATCCTCTTAGCCGGTGTTCGTTACGACACGGTCGAACAAACCCTCATAAACTTTCCAAGCGTCTTCAATCCAAACCAGTCCGAATCAACCCTCAATGCAGATGCCTTTACCCCTCGGGTGGGGTTGGTGTATCAACCCATCGAAGCTGTTTCCTTATATGGCAGCTACAGCACGTCGTTCTCACCCAACACGGCCACTACGGTGACTGGTGAGGTGATCGAGCCAGAACGGGGGGAGCAGTTTGAAGTTGGGGTCAGGGCAGAACTGCTGGGTGGCAGGCTGATTGCAAACCTAGCTTTCTTTGATATCACTAAGCAAAATGTAGCGACCCCTGACCCAAACCCCCTAAACGTTGGCGCGTCTGTGGCGACGGGTGAGCAGCGCAGCCAAGGCATTGAGCTGGATGTGGCAGGTGAGGTACTACCCGGCTGGAATATTATCGCGAACTATGCCTACACCGACGCCACCATCACCTCAGACAATAGCGGCTACGACGGCAATCGACTCACCGGGGTGCCGGAGCACAACCTTAATCTGTGGACCACCTATGACATTCAAGCTGGTCCCCTAGAAGGGCTGGGTTAGGGTCTCGGTTTCAACTATGTAACCGAGCGCTTTGGCGATACGGCCAATACCTTTACCGCCGACGGTTATTTCCTCACCAATGCGGCAATTTCCTACAGTTGTGATAACTGGCAGGCAGGGCTGAATATTCGCAACCTCTTTGATGTGGACTACATTGAGTCCGCAGGCAGAACTCGCACTTTAGGGATTAGTCCGGGGGAAGGGTTCACAGTTATTGGCTCCTTCTCCATTGAATTTTGATCGGCCCATGTCCTGCCAGCGTCGCTTTTTCCTACAGGCGGGGGCGGCGGCCCTAATTGCTTCCGCCTGCACCAGAGCCCAGTCCCCACGCCCCTCTTCTAGCCCTACAAATTCGGCAACCGTCAGGCAAATCAAACATGCCTTTGGTGAGATCGAGGTACCAACCGAGCCCAAGCGGGTGATTGTGCTGGGGTATGCCACGGTTGAAGCGGTCGTCGCCCATGGGGTGCAGCCCATCGGGGTGCCCAGTGGTGTTGTGGATGAACTGGCCCATCTTTCCCTAGATCAAACAACCGTGGCAGAGGTTGGCGATCCGGTTCAGCCCAATCTAGAGAAGATTGCCGCCCTCAAGCCCGATTTGATCCTGGGCAGCAAATATCGACTGGCTAATGGATATGGCCCGCTAGCGCAGATCGCCCCCACAGTGGTACTGGATATTGATGGCAACCATAACTGGAAAGCCATGACTCGCCTCTGTGGTGAAGCGCTGGGTCAATCAGCGGCAACAGAAAAGCTAGCCACCGCCTATGACGCCAAACTGCAACAGGTCAAGGCGCAACTAACACCCATAGATGCCCCCCCGCAGGTGTCTATCGTGTCGATCTTTCCAGGGTTGATTCGAGCGGCAGGCACGGCAACCTTTGCCGGTAGCGTTTTGGCCGATGCTGGCATCGCTCGTCTCCCCAGTCAGTCTCAAGCCCAAGGTCCGCAAAATGTTTCCCTAGAAGCGCTCGATCTGCTGGATGGGGATGTGATGTTCTTGATGACGTTGCAGGGCGGCACAACCATGGCTCAAGACAGTCGGGCTGAAATTGAGCGCCTCAAGGCCCATCCCCTCTGGTCTCAGCTCAAGGCGGTGCAGGCCAATCGGGTTTATGAAGTAGGGGCTCACTGGGCGATCGGGAGCTACATCTCAGCCGGTCTGATTTTGGATGATGTATTGACCTATGTGGGCGACTCAGCATAGTAGGTTCGCCCTGACATCAGGAGGGGATAAAGTTTGGCGGTTTGACCCGTTCCCAAAGGTCCTCAATTTCCGTTTGGGAGTAAACGCCTTCGCTGGCAGCTTCTGTCGATTTCTGAATATCGTCGACTTGCAAGCTAATGGGATAACGCATTGGAAGCCTCCCTGCTAAGAAAGCTTTTGCAGTTCAAATGCACTATATCACTACAAATCCCATCAGGCCGCTTAGCCGAATGACTGACTTATTGAGAGGTCTTCCTATTAATATGGTCGAAATCCCTTTGGTCCGCCTATGACCCTTGATCTGACCTGGCAAGACGCGACTGCCCTGTGGCAAGACGCGGTGCAACGGCAGGCTGCGCCGATCATCTCCATTGATGGTTTGGAGACCGTATATACGCTGCCGCCCCAAATTGGCAACGGTTACCATCGCGTCATTCGGCTGCAGCCCGGTATAGAGTTGGATATTTTTGACTGCACCTACCATGACGTAGCGCTGCAGATCTCAGAGAATCAGCACCCGGTTCAGTTCATGGTTCACCTGTCCGGCATTTTGGACAGCGGAGATCGCCTTTACCAAGACGCCAACTGGAGTTACGTGGGGGGGAGTGGCGTCCAGCGATCGCTAACTTCTTTTTTCTCAGAGTCAGAGCGCCATATTGGTCTTAACATCAACCTCCAGCCCCATTTATTTGCCCAATTTCTGGGCACCTCTGTGGAGGCGCTACCCAATGCGCTACAACCCCTGATGTCAGACCCGAGCCAGCATCAGCAGGTGTTTTCGCCCCAGTCCACTGGGATGCTGCGGTCAGTGGTGCAGCAAATTATTGACTGTCCATTATCTGGGGCTAATAAGCGACTGTATTTGCAGGGCAAGCTGTTTGAGCTGATGGCACTCCAGCTAGATGCCATTACCGATGCAGCGGCCCTGCCCAAAACGGTCACCCTCAAGCCCGATACCCTAGTGCGGGTGCATCAGGCGGCAGCGATTTTGCGATCGCACCTCGAAGCCCCACCCAACCAGACGGACCTGGCTGAACAAGTGGGGTTGTGCGATCGCACCCTGCGGCGGGGCTTTAAGCAGATCTTCGGCATTACCTTGGGGGGCTACCTCACCCAGCAGCGTTTGCAGCAAGCAGAGCGATCGCTGCGCCAAGGCAACTGCACCGTGGCAGAAGTGGCCAATCAGGTGGGCTATGGTCACTTGGGCCATTTTGCAGCGGCCTTTAAGCAGCAGTTTGGCATTACCCCCAGCCAATGTCTAAACAACAGACGCTCTAGCGCCTAGTCACGCTGGAAAAACAGTCTGGGTGAAAGTCCGTTTTGGGATCACCTGTCCGTTTTTGGATAGACAGGTTCAAAGGGGCTTCCATACACTGCCAAGGAACTGTTGGGAGCGATTCCCAACAAAACCGGTAGGTGAGGAAGCGAGATGACGTCACTATCCATGGCCCTCAAGGGGCTGTCACTGACAGGGGTTTCCAGTGGGCTGCTGCTGTTGCCCTTAACGGCTGAGGCAGTTGCAGAGCTGGACGTCTCGGATGAGATCTCTGAGCAGCGGGCACAAGTTGAGGTGGTGCAAATTACCGGCATCCGCATCGACCCCACCGATGCTGGACTGCAGTTAACGTTAGACAGCAGTGGAGCACTCACCGTCCCCACCCCCAGCGTCTCCGGGAATGCGCTGATTGCCGACATTCCCCATGCGGTTTTGGCCCTGCCTGAAGGCGATCGCTTTGAGGCGTTTTCCCCAGTGGCGGGTATTGCCCTAGTCTCTGCCACCCCTTTGCCTCAGGGTGGAGTGCGTCTGGCCATCACCGGCTCGGAAGCTCCCCCCGTGGCTGACATTAGCGCTGCGGAGTCAGGCTTAACTTTGGCGGTCAGTCTCGGAATGGCGACTGCGCCAGCAACAGACAATCCCTTAAGGGTGGTGGTGACGGCAGAGAAAACCCCTGAAGCGGCCCAAGACGTGCCGATTAGTCTCACCGTTTTAACCGAGCAAGATATTGAAGATGCCGATATCAGCTCCTTTGCAGATATTGCCGCCAATACCCCTAACTTTTCGACCTTTTCTGCCGGGGGCAATCGCACCTTTTTGACCTACAGCATTCGGGGCTTGAGCAACGCTAGCGTCCTGAATCGAGATGCGGTGGCCTTCTATGTGGACGACATTCCCTACGCCAATGGCAACTTTCTGAATACCAATCTGCCGGATTTAGAGCGGGTGGAAATTTTGCGGGGACCCCAGAGCACCCTTTATGGCCGCAGCTCCATCGGCGGAGTGGTGAATGTAGTGACCCGCCGACCCACCAATGAATTCGAGTTCAACGGAGCGGTTAGCTACGGCAATTTTGACGACTTGAATGTGCAGGCTGGGGTGAGCGGTCCCCTGGTGGAAGACGAGCTGTTTGTAAGGCTATCGGGCAGCTATGGTTCGCGGGATGGCTACATTAGCAATCCCTTTCTCAATGGCGATTTGGGGGGACAAGCGGGGGGCAATGGCCGCGCCCAATTGCTATGGACCCCCTCGGAAGATTGGGAAATTTTGATAACCGCCGCCTTTGATGAATATCGGGATGGGGCCAGCACCTTTGTGCCCCTCAACGCCGATCCCTCCGAGGCCAATCGCGATAACCCCGGCTTTAATGACCTGACCGCCAACAGTCAGGCGCTGCGGGTGTCCTACCAACATCCGGCCTTTCGCTTCACTTCGATTACGGCGCGACGCTATGCCCGTAACCAAGAGGAGTCGGATATTGATTTTTCAACGGTGGATGAGTTGGCCTTGCAGGGGGACGCCAACTCCACCCTGTTTAGCCAGGAATTTCGACTGCAGTCCCCTGAGGGCAGCGATCTCTGGGATTGGCTCTTGGGCGGCTATTTTGAATCACGCTCCTTCAATATCGACAGTGGCATCGCCATCACTGGGGTGGGTTTAAACCTGACTGAATCTGAAAGCGATAACCAAACCCTGGCATTCTTTGGGCAGACCAGCTATCGCCTTACGGAGGCGCTGACCTTAACAGCGGGGCTCCGCTACGAAAGCAATACCAGCACCTTAGAGCGTCTAGATCGCTCCTTTACCTCTGTCGGTGGCCCCACCTTTCCCACCGGCAGCATCGACACCATTGGCAATGACAGTGATGCTTGGCTACCTCGGTTTGCGCTTGAATATCGCTTTAGCCCTGAAATTATGGCCTATGGCAGTATCACGCGGGGCTATCGTCCGGCGGGGGTTAACTTTCAGGCCCAGGTGGCTGATGCGGTGCCCTTTAATGCCGAGCGCTCTTGGAACTATGAGGTAGGGGTGAAAACCTCCTGGCTGGGCGATCGCCTCGGGGTGAATCTGGCGATCTTCCATAACGAGATCGACGACTTCCAGGTCACCTTTTTTAACCCTGCAGTTAACGCCTCCTTTGTTAGCAATGCTGGGGCCAGCATTACTGGGGCAGAGCTAGAGGTCAGAGCTACGCCCATCGACGGCTTAGACATTATTGCTGGGCTCGGGATTGTCGAGGGCAGCCTTACCAATCTCACCAATCCCTTCACGGGGGTCACCTCCAATGCCAGTGAGCTATTGGCGGCTCCGGATCTGACCTATAACCTGGCCATCCAGTATCGCGATCCCTCTGGTCTATTTGGCCGGTTGGAACTGGTGGGCTCTGGCACTACGGTCTTTGACGAAGAAAACACCATTACCCAAGCGCCCTTTGCCCTCGTCAATGCCCGGTTGGGCTATGAGTTCGACCACTATGGCGTCTATTTATTTGGCAATAACCTGTTTAATACCGACTACATTACCGGTGGCTTTACGGGGGGAGCCGGATCTGTGGTCAACTACGGGGTACCCGCCACTTATGGCATTCAGGTGAGGGCTGAGCTGTAAGCCATGCCAACCGTGATCCGCCAACGCGTCCGAAAACTGGGGTTGTTGGCTAGCTTATATATCTCACAGCTGATTCCTCTGGCTTTTTTGGGGCAAGCCTTGCCGATTTACTTGCGACAGCAGGGGGCTTCGTTAACAGAGATCGGGCTGTTGTCTCTGCTGAGTCTGCCCTGGGCGCTGAAATTTCTTTGGGCTCCGCTCATCGATCGCTACGGCTTTACCCGATTTGGCCATTACCGCTTTTGGATTATCTGCTTTCAGTTGACTGCTGCTGTGGGCACCGTGGCCTGCGCTTTTGTTCCGGCTCAGGGCAGCGTGATTCCCCTTCTGATTGGGATCTTGCTGCTGTTTTTTGTCTGCGCCAGCCAAGACGTGGCCACTGATGCCCTGGAGATCGGCTTGCTCACCCCCCAAGAGCGAGGGTTTGGCAATGGGGTACAAACCGCTGGCAACTATCTCGGCATCGTCATGGGTGGGGGCGGTTTGTTGCTCTTGCTAGATCGCTGGGGCTGGCAGACCACGTTGCTGACTATGGCGACCGTAATGGGGCTCGCGTTGATTCCAGTGTTGGGCCATCGTGAGAAAGTCCTGGTCCAGCCAGTCAAACTTCAGCGGCCAAAGCGCAGCATCCGAGCCAGCCTCAAGGGCTATTTACGCACCTTTGTGCAGTTCTGCCGCCGCCCTGGCATGGCACCGTGGCTGCTGATTGTGGTGTCTTACCTGGCCGGGCCTTATATGGTGCTGGCGATGTTTCGGCCACTGCTGGTGGATATTGGCTTGTCGGTGGCGGAAATCGGCTTGCTGCTGGGGGTGGTGGGCAGCACTGCGGGCGTGTTCGGGGCTCTGGTGGCGGGCTTTTTTATTGCGGCGTTGGGTCGCAAGCGATCGCTGCTGGTGTTTGGCACGCTGCGGGTGCTGGTCTTGATCGTTTACCTGCTACCCGCCTTGGGCATCACCCAACTGCCCCTAATCTACGCAATGGTGATTGGCCTGCAGTTTACGTCGAGCATGGCCAATACCACCCTCTATACGATCATGATGGACAAAAGCCGCGCAGAAACGGCGGGCACGGACTATACGCTCCAGAATTCTGTGATTGCCTTGAGCGGTGAGGGCGTGACGGTGACCAGTGGCATCCTGGGGGATGCGATTGGCTATGTTGGTGTTTTTGCCGTGGCCATTGCCATTGCGCTGGCTAGCCTGGCCCTTGTAGCCAGGTTGTTTTCCAATCGAGAAGCGTTTCAACCTTGACCTAGCCACCTCGCGAAGAGAGCGCGTTGCTTCAATCGTCAGGGGCAAGGATTGTCCGTGGCATAATAATGCAAATCTTTCTCATTAACCTCGGTTCTTGAAGCGTTTGCTGCCATGCCGTCTCCCCATCTGATTTCAATCCCCAATGCAGAGTGGTTAACCCCAGGCAGTCCAGACGACTCACGTTTATTTCATGGCGCGTCAGATGACAAGATCAGCCTCTATCCAGCCGACCAAGGTTATCGCCAAGAGATTCTGTTGCAGGATGGCTTGTCCCTAAATATCGTGGATTACACCCTCCGTCAGGACACGCTCTTTGAGAAAAAAAAGAGTGAAAATCACCTTACGCTTGAGTTTAGGCTTACGAAATCAGAGGCCGAAAACAGCTTTTGCAATCCCTATTGGGGCCGACCGAGCTTTTGGCTAACGCCCGGACATCAACGGATCTATGAGGTGGAAGTCACCCTAAAACAGCCCTTCATGGGGCAATTTTGCCATGCGGTGCTAGAGCGATTGCCCGAACATATTCGGCCCACACTTACCCAACTCTTGGCCCATACCTACAGCGGCGGCAGGCAACAGTATTTAACTGAGGCGGAGTTGCTCAACTATTGTCTAATGCATCAATCTGCTCATGGGTCTAAGGCGGCACTGCATCAGCCGACCCCTGCTGCCCTCTTCGGGAAGGCCGTGGATCTTAGCCATGCCATGCAGCAAATGATTACGCCAACTATGCAGCAGGCGATCGCCCAAATCCTCAGTTGCCCTTACCAGGGAGGGACCCGCCGCCACTATTTGAAACGCAAAACGCTGAGGTTGCTCTCTCTTTATTTAGAGGCGATGTGTCAGTCGCCGCTGCCTAAAGCCGACCTGGACTGCATTTACGAGGCTGCCGCCATCTTAAGGGCGCACATGACCACCCCCCCAGGGGTTGAGCAGCTCGCTCGCCAGGTTTACACCAATCGCTTCAAGCTCTATCAGGGGTTCCATGCCGTCTATGGCACGACGCCTCTGGGCTATCTGCACAACTATCGCGCCACCTGGGCCTATCAACTGTTTCACACTTTAGATTGGTCTGTGGGACAAGTGGCGGCAGCGGTGGGCTACAGCAACCGCAGCCGCTTTGCCAATGCCTTTCAACGGCTTTATGGTTTAAAGCCCAAAACCTTTCAACTGCAGTTGCAGCGATGGGCCAGTTGAAAATGCAGTTCCGTACCAAAATCCCTAGAAGGCGATCGCTGATTCCCCTACGCTAGCTGCAAAGCATTCTCTTTTAGCCCCATAGGCCGGTTCCGGCAGCGGTTTGCCCTTTGTCAAGGATGTCCTATGGGCTGAAAGGGCAAGGTGTGTGAGGAAGCAACCATGGCAAAGTCGCAGTCAAGCATTTATCTACTGGCCCTATTAACCGTCATCGGCGTACCCGCTCTTTGGGTTGAAACAACCCTAGCCCAGGAGTCAGTAACAGAGGTCGAACCCGTTACAGTTGGCGATTCTGAAGCAGTCGTTGATGTTATCGAAACGGCCCCCGCTGAAATCTCCGTCCTGTCAGAGGAGCAGCCTGCCACGACCGGGGTGGATTGGCAGGCTCAGATTGAGGCGGTGCAAATTACCGGCATCCGAGTAGAGTCCACCGAGGCGGGTCTACAGGTGGTGATTGAAGCTGATGGGGAACTGGCAGCACCCACCCAATCAACATCCGGCAACGCCCTGGTGCTGGAGATTCCTAATGCCACCCTGGCAGAAGCTTTGCAGGAATTTGAGCCCGCTGAGGGCATTGCTCTGGTGCAGGCCAGCGCCCTACCGGGAGATATCGTGCAGGTAGCGATCACTGGCAGTGATGCGGTGCCGGTAGTCAACATCAGCGCTGAAGCGACGGGCTTAATCCTTGGCGTAACCCCAGGCATAGCCCAGGTCGGTGCCGACGATGACGCCATTCAGCTGGTGGTCACCGGCGAAGAAGACGGCTATGTGGTGCCCAATG
>ERZ1740060.398-NODE-398-length-26550-cov-22.288885_pt1 | contig 26550 bp, 25 predicted proteins | sample MGYA00581743_ERZ1740060 | MGnify/ENA primary metagenome ERZ1740060 (study PRJEB43018, sample SAMN04849235) | marine metagenome | isolation source: floating plastic debris | place: Pacific Ocean | collected 2008-08-27 | study: EMG produced TPA metagenomics...
TGGTGCGCACAGGCGATCTGCACTTCAAGGAAGAAGACGGCGCGCGCCTGCGCGACATCCAGGCGACGGCTGGGGCAATTGATATCTTTGCGGGTGGCGATCTGACGCTAAACAGCCTTGCGGCAGGGCCCGGGGCTGCGATGACAATCTCGTCGGACGGCTCCATCAAAGGGACGGGGACGACGCTTTCGGGCGGTGATGTCCGCCTCTTTGCCTTTGGCGGCGCGCTGACGGGCGAGACGGGCAACACCTTTACCGGGGACACAGCACCGGGCGTTACCACTTACTTCGTGGCCCGTGATGATCTGCGCTACACGGAACTTGCCGGTGATCTGCGTACCGGATTTGCGTTAAGCGATCGGGGCAATCTACAGCTTGATACGGTGAATGGCACGCTGACCACTGGTATTCTGGGAGCAACAGGTGCCGTGACGCTGACCGCAAACGGTGACTTGAACGTCAATGTGATCGGCCGCGTGCAGGTGGATCTGGCGGATGAGGTTGCTCTGCAACTCATCAATCCAGAGCGCTACGGCCGCCGTCTGGCGCGCTCCCCCCGCGCGGTGACGCTGACAGCGCAGCCAACAAATGCAACGATCACGGCGGGCCTGATCAACGTCAAACGCGATCTTGTCCTGCGGGCCGATCAGATGGATGTTTTCGCCTATGACGCCACCGCCAATGATGGTCTGCGCGCTGTTATCGAGGATCCGAACGGTGGCTTCGCCGAGAATGTTGATGTTCGCTTTATCGGGGACGGCCCTGTTCTGTTCTTTGCCGACCCGTTCGCATCTGTGCGCCCACGCGTTGCCGGTCGCTTGGCCAAAACGTCTTCAAGCACCGTCACCCTGACGCGTGCGCGCCTGGGCGCACCCAGTGATCTGGACAACCAGATCACCCATGCCGGTCCGCGGTTTGTGGGCAAGAACATCGTTATCAACGGCGATCTTCGGTTCCGCCAGCGCAGCTTTGATCTGTTTGCGCATACCGAGTTCCGCGCCACATCGACAATCGATGACACGCAGATCTTTGCCGTGAATGGCGGGCGGCTGAGCTTTGATATCGAGGACGAGATCACGCTGATCACCGAAGATACCTTGCAGCTGAACCGGAAGCTGGGCGGTGTTGATCTGAACGGCGGGCAGGGCTTTGTCTACGAAGTTGGGGTCGAGACAGGGATAAAGGCCGATCCTTTCATCAGGGACCGCCGCGCCCCGGGCACCACTGGGTCGATTTTCAATGATGACAGCGACGAGCTGTTCCTAATCGAAGACGGTGTGATAAAGCTGCCGTTGGTCCTCGCATCCCTGCCTCAGTAGGGCGCTGACCAACCGCCGCTATCCGCTGCGCTTGTAGTCTTTAGCGCGCAAGCCATGCCGCGCCAGTTTGTCGTAGAACGTCTTGCGCGGCAGTCCCAGCGCTTCGGCGGCTTGCGCCGCTTTGCCGTCCTTGCGCCGGAGGGTGTCGATCAGGATCACCCGCTCGAACGCGTCAACCTGTATGGCCAAGGGGGTTTCGGCAGCCATCGGCTGTTCTGTGAGCCCCAAGGCAAACGAATTGGCAAAACTGCGCAGTTCGGCCAGGTTTCCCGGCCAATCGCGGGTCAGCACTTCGGTGAAAAGGCCTTCGGGGATGATGGGCATATCGCCATTCATCGACCGCACGGCCTGCCGGACCAGCCCTTCGAAGATCACCCGAAGGTCGGCTTTGCGCTGGGCGAGGGTGGGCACGGTGATCTCCATCAGGCTGAGCGTGAAATAGAGCTCTTCGTTGAGCCCCGCATCGCGCAGTTCCTTAAGGTCGCGCTTGCTTGAGGTGACGACGCGCAACTGTGGGTGCACCTCAATCAGGCCCAAAAGCTGGATCATTTGTGTGGCTGTCGCCGCCTCAAGGTGCTTCAGCGACAAGGTGCAGGGCTTTGCGGGAATGACGAGGTTGGGCAGCGCGTCTTCGGTCGCCCCAAGCAGCGACAGGCCTAAATGCGCCTCCCGCTCGACCGAGAGCGCGTGCACGGTGTAGGCGGCAAGCCGTTTGCCCGCGCCGGTCGCCCCGTTGATATGCAGATGCACCGGCAAGACGGCCGCGCGGCGCAGCGCTTCGCGCAAAGCTTCGGTCACTGGCGCGTCGCCGGGAAAATGCGTCGCTGCGGCGTCTGACCGGCGCAAACGTGCTTCGGTGGCACGGTTCTTCAGGACAAGCTTGCGATGCTCCAGCGCGCGGTTGAGAACCTCGATCAGGTGATCTGGCGCGCAGGGCTTTTCCAGAAAGTCATGCGCACCTTCAGACATCGCCCGCACGGCCGTAGGCACATCGCCTTCGCCGGTCAGCAGGATCACCGGCAGCTCTGCGTCACGCGCCTGTGCTGTGCCCAGCACATCAAAGCCGTCTTTTCCGGGCATCCGGATGTCGCTTAGGATCACGCCTTCAAACCGGTCTGAGATATGATCGATGGCCTCGATATAGCTGGCGGCCTGCTGAACGGTGATGTCTTCCAGCTCAAGCGTCTGCGCCAAGGAAGCGCGCAGCGCCGCGTCATCTTCGATCAGCAAAACGGTTTTTGTCATGGCGCCTCTCCGGCTTGCAGGATCATCCGAAAGGCCGCGCCACCTTCGTCAAGATTGCGTGCGGACAGGTCGCCGCCAAAACTGCCGATGATCCCATAGGAAATCGACAATCCCAGCCCCAGCCCCTTGGATGCGCCGATATCCTTGGTTGAATAGAACGGTTCGAACACGCGGGCCGGATCGCCAAGGCCGCTGCCTGTGTCGCGTATCTCGACGCTGACATGTGCGGCGTCCTGCGTCACATCGATTGTGATGGTGCGGGTGTCTTGATCGGACATGGCGTCCACGGCGTTGTTCAACAGGTTGACGATCACCTGTTGAAGGCGGACATGCCCCCCCAGAACCCAGACCGGCCTGCGACGTCCGCAGCGGTTCACGGTGACGTTGTCATCGCGCAAACGCTCGCGTGTCAGATCCAGCGCGGTGTCGATGACTGTCTGCAGATCGACCGGCTCAATCGGCCCGGGTTCCTTATGCGCAAAAGCCCGCAGATTGCGGATGATCCGGCTCATCCGGTCGGTCTGCTCGCTGATCGCGCCCAGGTTCTCGACAGCTTTTTCGGGGCGTTTGCGGTCGATGAATTTCTGCGAATTGGCCGCGAAGTTCTGGATCGCCGCAAGGGGCTGGTTCAGCTCGTGACTGATCGCGGCGGACATCTGACCAAGCGCTGACAATTTACCGGCCTGCACCAGTTCATCCTGCGCCTGACGCAGTTGTTGCGTGCGCTCTTCCACACGCGCTTCCAGACGTGCGTTCGCGGCTGCTTCGATCACAAGCTGATCGGCAAGCCGCTGACGGCGCTGCACCAGCAGGAAAAGCACCAGTCCGATCACGGCAAGCACAGCGGCTGTCAGCATCGCCTGCAGCCGGGCCGATGCATGTGCCGTCGCGGTTGAGATAAAGACGCGGGCGGTCATTTCGATCTGTGGCAGCGCGCGGGTCAGCACAAGAGAGGCGCTGGGCAAAACAGGCGTGGCGGATTGCGTCCAGATCTCGTGTGGGCCGAAGCTGGTTTTCTCATGCGTGTAAAAGGGCAGGATGCGGTCTGCGGGATAATGATCGGGCGCCGGTTTGGGATCGCGCATGCCGCCGTCACGCCGCAGGATCAGGCTGGGCCGGTTCGAGGAAAAGACCACATCGTTTTCATCGAAGAAGGCGACGATGTCTTCGTCGATCCGCCATTCGAACTCTAACTGCGCGATGTTAACCTTGACTACGACAACGCCTTTGGGCCGCCCGGATGCCGTATGAACGCCGCGCGCCAGAAAGAAATCGCGCGTGTCGTCAGAGACCTCAATCGCGTGAAAGACACCCAGCGTGCCGGACATGGCCGCGACAACATCCGGACGGCTGGCGAAGTTGCGCGCCAGAAAACTGACAGGTTCTTCGTAATCCGACGAGGCAATGACCGTGCCGTCCGGATCAAGCAGATACACATCATCGGCCCCGGATGTCAGGGCGGCGCTGGCAAGCAGTTCGTGGGTGTCATCGGTGGTGCCGCTGCGCAAGGCGGCGATCACATCGGGATGCTGTGCAAGATAGTTTGGCAGCTCACGATAGCTTTCTAGCTGCCCCAAAAGCCGGTCTGACGCCTGTGCCAGACGAATCGTTCCCGTTTGGCTTAACTGTCTGATATCGTTGTTAAACGACAGGAAATACGATGCCCCGGTCAACGTCGCAGCGACGGCGATGAACGCAAAGACCGACAGGCTGCGCAGCCCAAAAGAGAATCGATTCGATTTCATAATGTGCGGAACATCGCACTTTTTCAGAAGCGCGCCCATCAATTGTGCGGATATTCGCACAAAAGCCGTAGGCGGGATCCTTTGAAACGCCTCTAATCCCCTGAAATCAAGCCGAATTTAGCAACGATCAGACGCAACTGTTGCAATGCACACGCGCGGCGGCAACTCTATCCGGGTATCGGCTGCGAGGAGTTGGCCGAACAGGTCTGAACAGCGTTTCTTGGGAGGAAACCATGAAAAGTCTTTTTAAGGCGGCGTGCTTCGCCGCAGTCGCTCTTGTGCCCGGTGTTGCTTTTGCAGCCTGTGACGACGGCGAGATGGTCATCAAATTCAGCCATGTGACCAACACCGATAAACACCCCAAAGGCATTGCCGCGTCCCTGCTGCAGCAGCGCGTCAATGACGAGATGAACGGCACCGCCTGCATGGAAGTGTTCCCCAACTCGACCCTTTATAACGACGACAAAGTGCTCGAAGCGATGCTTCAGGGTGACGTTCAGCTTGCAGCCCCGTCGCTGTCTAAGTTCGAAAAGTTCACCAAGCAGTTCCGCTTGTTTGACCTGCCGTTCATGTTCAAGAACATCGAAGCTGTGGATGCGTTCCAGGCCTCTGCCAACGGTCAAGCAATGAAAGACAGCATGCAGCGCCGCGGCCTGCAGGGTCTGGCGTTCTGGCACAACGGCATGAAGCAGATGTCGGCCAACGTGCCGCTTGTCAGCCCCACAGATGCGAACGGTCTGAAGTTCCGCGTGCAGTCGTCTGACGTGCTTGTGGCGCAGATGGAAGCCATCGGTGGCTCGCCCCAGAAAATGGCATTCTCGGAAGTCTACGGCGCGCTGCAACAGGGCGTTGTCGACGGCCAAGAGAACACATGGTCCAACATCTATGGCCGCAAGTTCTTTGAGGTGCAGGACGGCATCACGGAAACCAACCACGGCATCATCGACTATCTGGTCGTGACCTCCGTCGACTGGATGGACAGCCTTGATCCGGCTGTGCGCGATCAGTTTGTCACGATCCTTGGCGAAGTGACCGAAGCCCGCAACGGTGAAAGCTTCAGCGTCAACGAAGAAGCCAAGCAGGCGATCATTGATGCCGGTGGCACGATCCGCCAACTGGACGCTGCACAGCGCGAAGAATGGGTCAACGCGATGAAGCCCGTCTGGGAGCAGTTCGCCGGTGACGTGGGTCAGGACATGATCGACGCCGCACAGGCCATCAACGCTGGCATGTAAGCCACACGCGGTTTTGACAGGGGGCAGGGCGGTCTCGCTCTGCCCCTTGTCGCACCAAACAGTCCAAAATCGGGGGCACGGGGACAATGCATGCAAAGTCCAAGCCGGGAAAAACCGGCATTATTGACCAGATCGAAGAGACGCTGATCGCAGCGCTTCTAGGCGCGATGACCCTGGTCACATTCGCCAATGTTGTCGCACGGTTCATGAATTCGAACATCCTGTGGGCGCTTGAGGCAACCGTCTTCATGTTCGGCTGGCTTGTTCTTCTGGGCGCCTCTTACGCGGTGAAGAAACACGCGCATCTGGGCGTTGATGCCATCGTCAATATGCTTGCACCGCCCGCCCGCCGGGTTCTTGGGCTTATCGCGGTGGGGTGCTGTCTGGCGTTTTCCTTTCTGCTGCTGAAAGGATCCTACGATTACTGGGCGGTTTTTGCAGACCTGCCCCCGACCGAGGGGCGCTGGTTCCCGCTGGGCTTTGCCGAAAAGTTTCGGTCGCAGTCCTTCTATGAAGTCGATGACATTCCGATGCTCCCGTTCCTGCGCTTTCTTGAGGATGCGATCAATTACGGCGACAGCTACGAAAAGCTGCCCAAGGTCGTGCCCTATCTGGTGATGCCGCTCTCGATGGGCTTGCTTCTGTTTCGCTTTCTTCAAGTCACCGTGCAGATCTGGAAGGGCGAGACCGACCGTCTCGTTGCGTCGCATGAAGTGGAAGACGAACTGGATGAAATCCGCGCCGGCCATGAGGAGCAGAAATAATGGACGTCGTTCTTCTTTTTGGCATGATTATCGGCCTGCTGCTGATCGGTGTGCCAATCGCTGTTTCGCTGGGCCTCAGCTCGACCATCTTCCTGCTGATTTATTCCGATAGCTCGCTGGCCTCTATCGCGCAAACCTTGTTCGAGGCGTTTGAAGGGCATTTCACCCTGCTGGCGATCCCGTTCTTCATCCTTGCCTCGTCCTTCATGACGACGGGTGGCGTGGCGCGGCGGATCATCCGCTTTTCCATCGCCTGCGTGGGGCATCTGCCGGGCGGTCTGGCCATTGCGGGTGTTTTCGCCTGTATGCTCTTCGCGGCGCTCTCAGGCTCCTCCCCGGCGACGGTCGTTGCTATCGGCACAATCGTCATCGCGGGGATGCGGCAGGTGGGCTACACCAAGGAATTCGCCGCTGGTGTGATCTGTAACGCAGGCACGCTGGGCATCCTGATCCCGCCCTCCATCGTGATGGTCGTCTACGCGGCAGCTGTCGAGGTTTCGGTCGGGCGTATGTTCCTTGCGGGTGTGATCCCGGGGCTGCTGGCGGGCTTCATGCTGATGGTGACGATCTACATCATGGCCAAGGTCAAGAACCTGCCCAAGGGTGAGTGGCAAGGCTATGGCGAGATTTGGCGCTCGGGGCTGAACGCCGGTTGGGGTCTTTTCCTGATCGTTATCATTCTGGGCGGTATCTATGGCGGTATCTTCACCCCGACCGAGGCTGCCGCCGTCGCCGCGGTCTATTCCTTCTTCATCGCGTGTTTCGTCTACCGCGATATGGGGCCGCTGGCGACAGATGGGCCGGATGCTAATACATCGCTTCTGAAAAAGCCGTGGGCGCTGGTCACAGCCTTCGTGCATCCCGACACCAAGAAGACGCTGCTGGATGCGGGCAAATTGACGGTGACGCTGTTGTTCGTGATCGCCAACGCGCTGATCCTCAAACATGTTCTGACCGATGAACAAGTCCCGCAACACATCGCGTCGGCAATGCTGGGTGCGGGCTTTGGGCCGGTGACGTTCCTGATCGTGGTGAACATCATCCTGCTGATCGGTGGTCAGTTCATGGAGCCATCGGGCCTTCTGGTCATCGTCGCCCCGCTGGTCTTTCCCATCGCGATTGAGCTGGGGATCGACCCGATCCATCTGGGCATCATCATGGTCGTCAACATGGAGATCGGGATGATTACGCCGCCTGTGGGTCTGAACCTGTTCGTGACATCTGGTGTGGCGGGCATGCCGATGATGGCGGTGGTGAAGGCAGCACTTCCCTTCTTGGGCGTGCTCTTCATCTTCCTGATTATGGTCACCTATATCCCGTGGCTGTCGACATATCTGCCCAATACGATCATGGGGCCTGAGATAGTTATCAGGTAGCGCGGCTCCGGGGCCTTATCGGTGAGGTCCCGGGGCAAGCCTGGGGGGCGGGCGGCGTCAGGCCCAGCGCTTGATGGCTGCTGCGGAATCCGTGGGCCCCGTATTGAACGCGATGCGTGAATTGGACGCGTGTTGAATTTTACGACCGGGTGGCTGAATGCGCTTTGCCAGCAACGTCTTGATCCATACGGGCTTTCTTTGCCCCAATGGGTGATCCTGTCGTGTTTGTAGCGCGATGGCGCCTTGCCGGTCGGAACCCTTGCGGATCTGGTTGGCACGGGGCTTCGCGGCTTGTGGATCGGATGGTTGAGCGGGGTTTGGTCACCCGCCAGAAGACCAAAGAGGATGGCCGCATGATGATCGTGCAGGTCACCGATAAGGGCGCGGCACTGGATCATTTGTCTGGGTTTCACCTTTAGATCAACGAGGCGCTCTTTGCGGGGTTTTCTGATGAGGAGCGCGCGCAAGCCTTCGATCTGTTGCACCGGATGCAGGCCAATGCCGAAGGGGCCCTGGAGGCTGAATAGCGCGCAACCTCAGCCGCAGCAGCTAGCCGCCAGAGACGAGCGTGGCGATATAGGGCAGGGCGGTTGCAGCAACCACACCGACCACTGCCCCGACCGCAAGCCGGGATGGCATCGCGCCCAGTTTCGGTGCCAGCACGCTCAACAGCCCGCAGACAACTGCATAAAAAATAAGCGTAATCGGATCCATGAGCCAAGCCTAGCGAAGTCTCGCCACAGGTCCAGCTTTGTTTGCACACAAAATAGGCGCTTGCACCGTCTAGATCGCAGGCGAGTGTCCGGTCTTTTCGGCCTCATACGGGTCAAGGCCCTTGGCAATGATCCGCGCCAACGGGTGCCCCTCGGGACGAATGATGAATTGCGTTGATGTCAGCTTGACCACTTGCGCAAAGTCTTGCGCGACAGGGGCAAGACGTTCTTTCAGCGCTTTCGTTGGCTCGCCCAGGGCTTGGGCCAGATGCTCGATGTCGATTTTGAAGTCACACATCAACGCTTCGATCATCGCGCCGCGGACGGTGTCTTCGCGGGTCAAGCGGTGGCCTTGCGCGGTTGAAAACGTGCCCGCCTCGATCGCGACCTGATGGACCGCAGTGGCCGGTGCGTTATGCGCATAGCCTTGCGGATACTGCGAAATGGCGGAAGCCCCGACACCAATCAGATAAGGTGCGCTGTCTTCCGTGTAGCCTTGGAAATTGCGCCGCATTGTGCCAGCCTCTTGCGCAAGGCTCAGGCTGTCTTCGGGATGGGCGAAATGATCGATACCGATCTGGCGGTAGCCATCCCATTCGAAAAGCTGACGTGCGGTGTCAAACAGCTCAAGCCGTGTCTCGTTCGTGGGCAGCGCTTCGGACGGAATGAGCGCTTGCCGTTTGGCCATCCAGGGCACGTGGGCGTATCCGAAAAGAGCAACCCGGTCGGGGGCGAGCGACAAAACGCGCTGGACGGATTCTGCGATGCGTTCAGTTGTCTGATGCGGCAAGCCGTAAAGGATATCCATGTTCAGGCTGGTCACGCCTGCGTCGCGCAGCATTTCCACAACATCACGCGTGTCAGCATAGCTTTGAATGCGCCCGATGGTTTCCTGAATAAACGGGTTGAAGTCCTGCACCCCGATTGAGGCGCGGGTCATCCCAAGACGTACCAACGCATCGATGCGGGCGCGGTCCACTTCGGTTGGATCAATCTCGACCGAAACCTGCGCGTTGGGGGCCAACGGTCTGAAAGCGCGCAGTTCGGCGGCCAGTTCGTCGATCATTTCGGCTTCAAGCAGCGTCGGCGTGCCACCGCCAAGATGGATGTGGCTTAACCGAACGCTTTGCGGGATCGTGTCGGACACCATCTTAAGCTCGGCTTTCAGCACATCAAGATAGCGCTCCAAAGGCCGGGTCGTTGCGGTTCCCTGCGTGCGACAGGCGCAGAACCAACACAGCCGGCGACAATACGGAACATGCAGATAAAGCGAGACGAGCGCCGCGTCCGGGATTGCCTGCATCCACGCTTTGGCATCGTCGGGGCCTACATCTTTGCTAAAATGGTTGGCGGGCGGATAACTTGTATACCGAGGCACACGAGCGTCAAATAGCCCTAGCTGGCGAAGTTGAGGTGTCGCGCTCATTCGCTTACTCTCCTAAAATATAAGGCATCGGTGACGCCTTGATAGCCATAGCAAAAGGGGGCCTGCGAATCATGCAGACCGTTGAAACTCTTGAGTGCTCGGAATGCCCAATCAGACATAACGCGGTTTGCGCGAAATGTGATCCTGACGAACTGCAGGTTCTCGAAGAGATTAAATATTACCGTCACTACGGACCCGGCCAAACGATTTGCTGGGCAGGTGACGAGATGGGTTTTGTCGCGTCTGTCGTAACCGGTGTCTGCACGCTGAGCCAAACCTTGGAAGACGGGCGCACCCAGATGGTCGGCATGCTTTTGCCGTCCGACTTTATCGGCCGCCCGAACCGTGAAAGCACGCCCTACGACGTGATTGCGATCACCGAGATGACGCTGTGCTGTTTCCGGCGTAAACCGTTTGAGCGTCTGGTGCACGAGACGCCCCATATCAGCCATCGCCTGCTTGAGATGACGCTCGACGATCTGGACGCGGCGCGTGAGTGGATGTTGATCCTTGGTCGCAAGACCGCACGCGAGAAGATTGCCAGCCTGATTAACATTATCGCGCGTCGCGAGGCGGCTGTTGGTCTGGTGCCGCACAGCTCGAACGTGGTGGTTGAACTGCCGCTCACCCGTGAAGCGATGGCCGATTACCTTGGTCTCACACTCGAAACGGTCAGTCGGCAGATATCTGCGCTTAAAAAGGATGGGATCATCCAGCTTGAAGGCAAGCGCCGCATCACCATCCCCGATCTTGAATCCCTGATTCAGGAAACCGGGGACGATTATGACGGCGGAATGATCTCCTGATCTGGCGATCTGATCGGGATATGCGCGCGCATCTGTCATTTAATGCGCCAGAAACAACGGCAGACGGCTGACCTGCAACATGTGCCGCGTCGCGCCGCCGAAGATGGCTTCGCGAAAGCGCGAGTGGCCGTAGGCCCCCATGACGATCAGGTCTGCGTTGATGTCGGTGGCGTGACGCAACAGCGTGTCGCTGACGAAATCCGTGGTCTGCGCCAGCACTGAAACTTCGGTTTTGACCCCGTGCCGGGCCAGCATCTGCGCCACCGAACCGCCGGGATCTGACCGATCATGCCCACGCTTTGGGGGATCGATAATGCAAAGCGACACGATGTCGGCAGCCTTGAGCAGCGGCAAAGCGCGGCGCAGGGCGTTCAGGGCCTGCGCGCTGTCATTCCAGGCCACCACGATGCGTCTGAATTCTGGCAGTTGCTGACCGTCCGGCACCACCAGCACAGAGGCGTTGCCTGAAAAGAGCGCTGCTTCGAGGATCGCTGGTGCGACATGGTCGCTGTATTTTCCGTAGGGTTGCGAGGCAATCACCAGATCACTGAACCGCGTCCGATGCGTGACATAGGCCGCGAGGCCCGGTTCCGGCACCACGGCTGCATGGACGACAGACCGCAGGCCAAGCGGCTCAACGACCACTTTGGCAGAGCGCTGGAGGCTGTCTGCCTGATCGTGTGCGCGATCCCAGTCATTGGCCAAGACCTGCGGAGACGTTCCCAGACTATAGGCATCCAGATAGGTGTAATCGATCCCCGCGCAGTACACATCCAGATGCGCCTCTTGTGCGCGGGCAATCGAAACCGCAGCCGCCAAAGCCGACATGTCGGCTTCCGGGCAACTCATCACGGTAGAGATCGATCGGTATTGCATTGGTTTCCCTCATGTCGATTTGTGCCTTGAGTTTGTGAGCCTCAATTCGACCGCGCCATGATTTCAATCAGGTAATTGGCCCCTTAGCCTTGACATGGATCAAGGAAACCCCATGCGCCAACCGACTAGAACGGGAGGCGTATTCCGGGCTCAATTTCTATGCCCGGCGCTATTAAGGGGACTAATCGATGTGGAATTACATCAAGATCAGCGTGTTAGGACTGGTCACCCTCCTTGCTGCGATAGCCGCCAACTATGCGAGAGATGTACCGTACATGGTGCATATGATTATCGTGATGTTGGTCGCGGCAGGGCTGTTTTTGTGGACGGTACGTCAGACCGAAGAACCTGCAGGGCCTGCGCCCATAGGGTATATGGATGACGTCATCCGCGCTGGCGTCGCTGCAACCGCCTTCTGGGGCGTCATCGGATTTCTAGCGGGCACGTTCATTGCTGCTCAGCTTGCCTGGCCCGCGCTCAATTTTGAATGGGCGCAAGGGTACGCCAACTTTGGACGGCTGCGTCCGCTACACACCTCAGCGGTGATTTTTGCCTTTGGGGGCAACGCGCTGATCTGTACCTCGTTCTACATCGTGCAACGCACCTGCGCTGCCCGCCTGTGGGGTGGAAACCTCGCTTGGTTTGTCTTCTGGGGATATCAACTTTTCATCGTTCTGGCAGCAACGGGCTACCTGCTCGGTGCCACTCAATCCAAAGAGTATGCCGAGCCTGAATGGTATGTGGACCTGTGGCTGACCGTTGTCTGGGTCGCCTATCTGCTGGTCTTCCTTGGCACGCTGATTAAGCGCAAGGAGCCGCATATCTACGTGGCCAACTGGTTCTTCCTGGCCTTTATCGTCACCGTGGCGATGCTGCATATCGTGAACAACCTGTCTGTGCCTGTGTCGATCTTCGGCTCCCGCTCTGTGCAACTGTTCGCAGGTGTGCAGGATGCGATGACCCAGTGGTGGTACGGCCATAACGCGGTAGGCTTCTTCCTGACCGCAGGCTTCTTGGGGATGATGTATTACTTTGTGCCAAAGCAGGCCGAACGGCCCGTCTTCAGCTACAAGCTGTCGATCATCCATTTCTGGGCGCTGATCTTCCTGTATATCTGGGCCGGTCCGCACCACCTGCACTACACAGCACTGCCTGACTGGGCGTCGACACTGGGTATGGTCTTCTCGATCATCCTGTGGATGCCAAGCTGGGGTGGGATGATTAACGGTCTGATGACGCTGTCTGGCGCATGGGACAAGATCCGTACCGACCCGATTATCCGGATGATGGTTGTGTCCATCGGTTTCTACGGCATGTCCACATTCGAGGGTCCGATGATGTCGATCCGCGCTGTGAACTCGCTGTCGCACTATACCGACTGGACCATCGGTCACGTCCACTCCGGCGCCCTTGGCTGGAACGGGATGATTACCTTCGGCGCCCTTTACTTCCTGACACCACGTTTGTGGAACCGCTCTGGCCTTTACAGCCTCAGCCTTGTCAGCTGGCACTTCTGGCTCGCCACGATCGGCATCGTTCTTTACGCCGCATCCATGTGGGTTACGGGTATCATGGAAGGCCTGATGTGGCGCGAAGTGGACGCACAAGGGTTCCTGGTGAACTCCTTTGCCGACACGGTGGCAGCCAAGTTCCCGATGTATGTCGTGCGGATGTTGGGCGGTGTGCTCTTCGTCGCGGGCGGGATCATCATGTGCTATAACCTCTGGATGACCGCGACGCGAGGTCCTGCGAAAGAGCAGGCCACTCCCGTCATGGCTCCAGCGGAATAAGGAGGAGCCGAAATGGGAATTCTTGACAAGCATAAAGTCATAGAGACCAACGCCACGCTTTTGCTGGCAGGCTCTCTGTTCGTGGTCACCATCGGCGGGATCGTCGAGATCGCACCGCTCTTCTACCTCGAAAACACCATCGAGGAAGTGGAAGGGGTGCGGCCTTACTCCCCGCTGGAGCTGACCGGTCGTGAAATCTATATCCGCGAAGGGTGCTATGTGTGCCACAGCCAGATGATCCGCCCCATGCGGGACGAGGTTGAGCGCTATGGCCATTACAGCCTTGCGGCGGAATCGATGTATGACCATCCGTTCCAATGGGGCTCGAAACGGACAGGGCCTGACCTTGCCCGCGTTGGCGGTCGCTATTCGGATGAATGGCATGTCGATCACTTAGTTGATCCGCAATCAGTGGTGCCGGAATCGATCATGCCGAAATACGGCTACCTGCTCGATACGCTGATCGACGGTGAATATGTCGGCGATCTGCTGGCCACCCATGCGTTCGTCGGTGTCCCCTACACCGAAGAGCAACTGGCCAATGCCGGTGCCGACTTCCGCGCACAAGCTGATCCGGATAGCGATTGGGATGACATGCTTGCACGCTATCCCAAAGCGCAGATCCGCAATTTTGACGGCGCGCCGGGTATCTCGGAAATGGATGCCTTGATCGCCTATCTTCAGATGTTGGGCACGCTGGTCGATTTCTCGACCTTCACGCCTGATGCAAGCCGGTAAAGGAGGCAGAGATGGACACCTATTCCCTTCTGCGTGAGATTGCAGACAGCTGGGTTCTACTTGGCCTTGTGATCTTCTTTTTGGGCACGATCGTCTGGGCGTTTCGCCCGGGCAGCACCCAGGTTTACCGTGACACGGCCGACATTCCGTTCCGCAACGACGACGGCCCGCTGATCGACGAAGGCGGGGCCGGTGGCGCCGCTTTGTCGGAGGACGACAAATGAGCAAGAAAGACAACAACCAACCCGTTGATCCGGATACAACCGGTCACAGTTGGGATGGCATTGAAGAGTTCAACAACCCGCTGCCCAAATGGTGGCTCTGGACCTTCTACGCGACCATCGTCTGGGGAATTGGCTATACCATCGCTTATCCCGCATGGCCGCTGATCCAAGAGGCGACACCGGGTTTGCTAAAATACTCGACCCGGGGTGAAGTCGTTGAGGAAATTGCCGCCGTGGAGGCCGCCAATGAAGACCTGAACGTGCAGCTTGCCTCCGCCGATCTGACCACGCTGCCCGAGAACGCGGAACTGCACCGCTACGCCGTCAATGGGGGGCGCTCCCTGTTCGCTGCCAATTGTTCGCAGTGCCATGGCTCTGGGGCCGCCGGGTTTATCGGCTATCCGAACCTGCTGGACGACGATTGGTTGTGGGGGGGCGATATCGACACCATCGCCTACACCATCAACCACGGTATCCGGAACGACCAATCGCCCGACAGTCACTGGTCGGAAATGCCCGCCTTTGGAGAGATCCTTGAACCCGAGGAAATCCAGACGGTTGTCAGCTATGTTCAGTCCATCTCGGGCCAGGAGCACGACGCGGATCTTGCCGCAGCGGGAGAGGAGATTTTCCTCGACCAGTGTTCGGCCTGCCACCTTGAGACAGGTATGGGCGAAACGAGCCTTGGCGCGCCGAACCTGACGGACGCGATCTGGCTATACGGGGGCGACCCTGAGGCCTTGACTGAGACAATTACGTATTCCCGTTTTGGCGTGATGCCAGCATGGGGTCTGCGCTTGTCTGAGGCCGAAGTGAATGCGCTGGCCGCCTATGTCCACCAATTGGGTGGCGGTCAGTAAAGAAATAACCGAAGCCTCTTCGCTAGGAGGCTTCGGTCTGTTTTGCACATGCGCATCCTCGGCTAGAGGGCATGTGCAAACGGGACTGGCGCGCATTGGCTATCTGCGCGCCAGTCTTGCATTTTAGATTTTGCTGCACCACCGGTTTTGGGGACCTATGGCATCACAGGGTCCGTTTTTCGAGCGCCATACCGATGCCGGCTTTCTTCATCTCTGCATTCACTGTCTTGAAATCGACGCCGGACGACGAGATTGCCGCCAGCATCATCGCCATGTCGCGTTCTGCAAAATCAGGCATTTCCGACGCATCCAATGCCTCGAAAGCGGCCGATACGTTCGCGGATGAGAAGATGGCAAGAGTGCTTTCCGGTTCGACCGTATCAATGGCAGCGCCAGAAGCGGTGGGGAGGCTGGATTGCGTCTGATCGTTGATATCGCCGCTTGCATCAAAATAAGTCGCACGGTTCTGCGGTGTCAAAAGCACCCGCGCAGGTCGATCAAGCTGCGGTACGATCGAAAGGCCTGCACCGTCAAAGATGATAATGGGCCTCAGCCGCAAGGTGACAAAGCCACGGGCCTCGAAATTCGGTGGGGCCACTGGTGCGGGAAACGGATCGCTTGGCAACACTGCGATCTTGGCCGTTTCATTGGGTGCAATCGTCACGCTGGGGCTAAGACGGAACGAAGGCGCGGCCAAATCGCCCAGCAAAGACGCGGGGACGTTGTTGACGTTAGGGGTGTCAATGAAGGCAATGGTATTGCTGGCCAGGCTGCGATCTGGATCGGTTACGCTGGAGGTCACGAAATCCAGCTGGAACGTCAGCTGCGTGTCTTCCAGATTGGTGATGTTCAAGAAGTAACCCTGCAGCACCGTGTCCGCAGCACCGCTGGGTGATTGTGGTTTATAGATCAGTTCAAATGACGAGACTTCCATTTTAGGCTCTCCAATTCCTAATAAAGTTTCAATGAAACACTAAAAATTTTACAAAATATGCGTAGAACATAGCAAAAATGACGTATGATTGCGCGGCCTGCTGTTGTGATTTTTCGGTATTTTCACGGATTTGCTGAACCGTCAGATTGCCGCCGCACCCTGCAATGCAAGGACCTTTTGCGGGCGTGGCAGCAGGCATCACATTGGCCTCTGGCGGCGCAGGGTCTGCGAAGCCACGCATGGCCTCAGACAGTGCATTCCGTCGCGTTAACATCTTCTGGGTGCAACAAATTTTCCGTGTGAGTTTGACCCATGTCAAAGACCGAACACGCCGCATCTAGGACAACGAATTACAGACGACGATAGCCAATCGCCGAAAATATGTAGCCAACAGAAAGGAGCTCGAATGAGTTCCGAAGACGCGCCATCATTATATGCGGCCCGGGAACCGGTTTTCCCACGTAAAGTCAAAGGCCCGTTCCGCCAGATGAAGTGGATCATCATGGCGGTCACTTTGGGGATATATTACATCACGCCATGGTTGCGCTGGGACCGTGGCCCGTCTTTGCCCGACCAGGCGGTTCTGATCGACTTGGCGCATCGCCGGTTTTACTTTTTCATGATCGAGATTTGGCCTCACGAATTCTATTTCGTCGCGGGCCTGCTTATTATGGCCGGGCTTGGCCTGTTCCTGTTTACCTCGGCGTTGGGTCGGGTCTGGTGCGGATATGCCTGTCCGCAAACCGTCTGGACAGACCTCTTCATTGCGGTCGAGCGCTGGATTGAAGGCGACCGCAATGCGCGGGTCCGGCTTTGGAAAGCTGACTGGGATTTTCGAAAGGTGCGGCTGCGCATCGTGAAATATCTCAGCTGGGCGGTGATCGGCCTGGCGACGGGCGGTGCGTGGGTTTTCTACTTTGCTGACGCGCCAACGCTGTTGCGTGATCTGGTCACGCTTCAGGCCCATCCTGTGGCATATACCACCATGGCCGTTCTTACCGCGACGACGATCCTGTTTGGGGGCATCGCGCGCGAACAGGTTTGCATTTACATGTGCCCGTGGCCGCGCATCCAGGCGGCGATGATGGACGAAGACACCATCACCATCGGCTACCGGGAATGGCGCGGCGAACCGCGTGGCAAAAGGCGCGATGCCAATGCCGGCGACTGCATCGACTGCATGGCTTGCGTGAATGTCTGCCCGGTCGGCATCGATATCCGGGACGGCCAGCAGATGGAGTGCATCACCTGCGGTTTGTGTATCGATGCCTGCGATGATGTGATGGCCAAGATCGGAAAGCCGCGCGGGCTGGTCGATTACTTTGCGCTGAAAGACGAAGAGCTTGAACGCGCGGGCCAGCCACCGAAATCCATCTGGAAACATATCTTCCGCCCGCGCACCGTCCTTTACACCACCCTGTGGTCGGCCGTTGGCATCGCCCTCGTGGTGGCCTTGTTCGTCCGGCCCGAGATCGAAATGCGGGTTTCTCCGGTGCGCAATCCAACCTTTGTGACGATGTCGGATGGGTCAATCCGGAACACATATGACATCCGCCTGCGCAACAAGCACGGCGATGCGCGCCCATTCCGCATGTCGCTGACCGCTGATGTGCCTTTGCGCATTGCGCTGGAAGGCACCGAAGAACTGGTTGTCGAAGTTGGCCCGCAAGAGACGTTCGCCCAACGGGTTTACGTAACGGCCAAGCCCGGCACCGAAGCAGCCCAAAATCATCGGACTGACCTGCGCTTTTGGGTGGAGGATCTCGACAGTACGGACCGCGCGTTCATCGATACGATCTTTAATGGAAAGGAGAACTGATATGGCTCAGCGCCAAATGGCCCCCTTCACAGGGCGTAAGGTTTTTTTCTTTGTAGCATCTGCGTTTGCGATCATCATCGGGGTGAACTTTTTCATGGCGTATAGCGCCTTGTCGACCTTTCCCGGTCTGGAGACAAAAAACAGCTACGTCGCCAGCCAGAAATTCGACAAGGATCGTGCCGCGCAAGAAGCATTGGGCTGGACAATCGATGCGTCCGTGCACGACGACATTTTGTCTTTGAGCGTAACGGACAAGGCAGGCGCGCCGGTTGAGCTGGCTGATCTTGAAGCCACGTTCGGGCGGGCGACCTCTGTCAAAGATGACCAGTCGCCAGCGTTCAAGTACGAGGACGGCGCCTACAAGGCTGCGGTGAAGAACGCGCCTGGTAACTGGAACTTGCGCATGGTGGCGAAAGCCGCTGACGGCACTGAATTCCGTCAGCGCGTGATCGTCCATATCCGTTAAGATGAGCATGCCAGACACACCATCAGCCGCCGCGTGCCCAGGCTGCGTGGCTTTGCCATCAGGCAACACCGCTGTCGCCAAGGCGCTGGCGGAAGGGCCGACGCGCAAGGTGCATCTTTCTTTGCCCTCGATCCATTGTGCGGCCTGTATCTCGGGCGTGGAAAACGGGTTGATGCAGCTTGATATCGTTCATGCGGCCCGCGTGAACCTGACCCGCAAGCGCGCCGAGGTGACGATTGACCGCGATGCCGAGGTTGATCCGCTGCTGGACCAGCTGATCGCCCACGGATTTGAAGCCTACGCGCTGGACGGCGCGACGTTGCACGCCTCTGACGCGGACCGGACGGCGCGCGAATTGCTGATGCGCCTTGGTGTCGCTGGCTTTGCGATGATGAACGTGATGCTGCTGTCGGTTGCGGTCTGGTCTGGCGCGTCGGATGCGACGCGTGACCTGTTTCACTGGATTTCGGCCGCCATCGCGATCCCCACGATCGCGTTCTCGTCCCAGCCGTTTTTCAAATCGGCGCTGATGGCGTTGAAGGCGGCACGGTTGAACATGGATGTGCCGATCTCGCTTGCGATCCTGCTGGCTGCTGGCATGTCGATCTATGAAACCTCTGTTTCCGGGCACCACGCCTATTTCGATGCGGCTTTGTCGTTGACCTTCTTTTTGCTGGCGGGACGGTATCTAGACCAGAAAACACGCTCGACTGCGCGGTCAGCCGCGGCTGAGTTGGCCGCCATGGAAGTGCCTTACGCGCTGCGCCTTGACGCTGACGGACACACCCGCGTGCCCATCGGAGAGGTCACCGTGGGCGACACGCTTTTGGTGCGCGCTGGCACAAATATCCCCGTGGACGGAACTGTGCTGAAAGGCGCATCTGAACTCGACCGCGCCTTGCTGACAGGTGAGACGGACCCGGTTGCGATCACCAAAGGGGGCCGTGTCACCGCAGGTGAGGTGAACCTGACCGGCCCGCTAGAGATCCGCGCTGATGCGGTGGGCGAAGACACGGTTTTGCATTCGCTGGCCTCGCTTGTGGCCATCGCAGAGGCGTCGAAATCGCGGTATAACTCGCTTGCCGATCGCGCTGCGAAAATTTATGCGCCCGTGGTCCATTTGCTGTCCCTGGCTGCGTTTATCGCGTGGATGTATATCTCGGGCGGGGATGTGCGGCTGGCGTTGGGAATCGCTACCGCAACGCTTATCATCACTTGCCCCTGTGCGCTGGGCCTTGCGGTGCCTGCGGTATCGACCGTGGCATCGGGGCGTTTGTTCCGCAAAGGTCTGCTGATTAAGCATGAAACCGCGTTGGAGCGTCTGGCTGAGGTGGACACGGTTGTCTTCGACAAAACCGGTACGCTGACCGAAGGCCGGCCGCTGCTTGATACGCCAGATGCACTCCCTGCGACTGCGTTTTCTGTTGCGATGGCCCTGGCCGAAGGATCAGCCCACCCGCTGGCAGCCGCCATTGCGCAGGCGGGTCGTGCGCAAGGCATTGTCCCGGCAGAGCTGACCGATATCGTCGAAAAACCCGGCTACGGGATCCAAGCGCTCTGGGGCGGTAAGGCTGTTCGGCTGGGCCGTGCGACCTGGGTTGGCGCAACCCCGGTGCCCGCCACGGCAAGCTACCTTGAGATCGACGGCGCGATCACACCTTTCACCTTTTCGGACCGTTTGCGCACTGGCGCGGCGAAGCTGCTTCAGGCGCTGCGTGATGACGGCTATCAGGTACAACTGCTGTCAGGCGACACGCGCCCCGCTGTCGAGGCGATTGCAAAAGAGCTTGGTATTGCGACGTGGCAGGCCGACATGCTGCCATTGGAAAAAGCGAACCGCGTCAATGCGTTGCGCGATGAAGGGCGGCGTGTTCTGATGGTGGGGGACGGCTTGAACGATACGGCTGCTTTGGCCGGTGCACATGTTTCACTGGCCCCGGCATCGGCTTTGGATGCTGCGCGCGTGGCGGCTGACATGGTGCTTGTCAGCGCGGATCTAAGCCATACTCTAGACGCCATTCGTATCGGGCGCTCTGCTAAGCGCCGCATTCTGGAAAACTTCGGCATGGCCGCGACCTATAACATGATCTCGATCCCGATCGCCGTGATGGGCTTTGCAAGCCCGTTGGCTGCGGCACTGGCGATGTCGACCTCGTCGATCCTGGTCTCGCTTAACGCGCTCAGGGCACGCTGATGGATGTGCTGGTCTATCTTATCCCGGCGTCGCTGATCCTTGGCGGGCTGGGTTTGGCTGCGTTCTTTTGGGCGCTCAAAAGCGATCAGTTTGACGATCCTGCAGGCGACAGCCGCCGTATCCTGTCAGATGAATTTGACGACACGCCCAAGGATTAAAGCGTGACCCGCATATGCGTTTCCGCCGAGCGGTAGATCGCCTCTTCGACCTCGATGACGTTTAAGTAATCAGCGGCGAGGTTCTCAAAACCATGGCCGGTGCGCAGGGCTGCGACGACATGTGATTGCAGCGCATGCACGCAATCGCCCGCAAATCCTGGCCAATCCTGCGCTGCCAAAACGCATCGTGCCTCAACTGCGCCGAAATCGCGCTGCCATAAACCGCCGTCGCCGTGCAGTTCCAGGACCCCGCATGTCCCTTCGATCAGCGCCTCGCCCAATGTCATCCGGTGGTTCGTCGCGGCATGATCGAGATGGCGGTTGCCATCGAACAGCGCACGCACACCGCCCTCAAACCCAAAGATAACATGACCGGCATCTTCGCCAGTGACCGCAGGGTTCAGGCTGCGCAAATCGGCATAGACATCGCGGATCGGCCCCAGAAGATATCGAAACGTATCAATCCAATGCACGGCCGTTTCGTGGATCAACAAACGCGGCATTGTCTGGAAATACGGCTGACGATCCATATAGGCCTCTGGGCCTTGCCCATCGCCTGTCCGCAGCCGGAATGTTGCCTGATGAACCTCACCAAGCGCGCCATTTTCAAGGATGTCTGCAGCCAACCGGTACCAGGGTTGAAAGCGAAAATTCTCATGCACGATCAGCGGGATAGAGGCGTTTTGCGCAATCTGAACAGCTTCTTTGGCCTCGCTCAGAGCGGTGCAGAACGGCTTTTGGCAGATGATGGCCCGGACGCCGCTGTCACAGGCCGTGCGGATCGCATTAAGATGCCCGCCGGGAGGGATCGCGATGTCTAGAATATCGGGCCGCGCCGCGTTTAACATTTGCTCGAGCGTGTCGAATGCCTCGACGCTCGAGACGCAATTGGACGGTTCCAGATCCGCCTGCGCCACGAATTGGACGCCGTCCATCCGCTGCCAGCTATCGGTATGAAACCGGCTGAAATAACCGGCCCCCAACACCGCGACGCGCAGTGTCATAGCGCGGCCAGAACGGCCTCGGCCGCGGCATCGGTGCCCGCCGAGCCACCCAAATCGCGCGTCATTACGTCTCCTTTGGCGATCACTTTGCGCACTGCTGCATCCAGTTTTGCGCCATCAGCGACCATGTCGGCATTGCCTGTGCGCAGCCCCAGCCAGTCTAGCATCATCGCACCAGACTGGATCATCGCAAATGGGTTGGCCACGCCTTGCCCTGCGATATCGGGCGCGGAGCCGTGACACGGCTGGAAGACCGCGTTGTCGTGTCCAATATCTGCAGACGGCGCAAGGCCAAGGCCCCCCATCAAACCGGCGCCCAGATCGGACAGAATATCGCCGAACATGTTTTCAGTGACCATGACGTCAAATGCCCAGGGCTTTTCGACCATCCACAGCGCCATCGCGTCAACATAGGCATGATCGCGGGTGAGGCCGGGATAGCCGTCTGCGACATCATCAAAAATTTCGCGGAAGAAGGCGAAGGCGCGGAAAACATTGGCTTTATCCACGCATGTGACATGGCCCGACCCGCGTCCTGCCGCCTTGCGCTGTTGCGCCAGATCGAATGTGAACCGGAACAGATCTTCGCTGGTTTTGCGGGTAATTTGCAGGGTTTCGCGCGCATAGTCCTCGGCGACTTCGCCACAGCCTTGGGTGTGAAACAGCCCTTCGGTGCTTTCGCGGATCAAGACAAAATCAATCTCGCGCCCGTCCAGTTTCAGCGGCGTCGGTTGGCCTTCGCTGACGCGCACAGGGCGGACACCTGCAAAAAGATCAAGTTTGAGCCGAATATCGATCTGCGGCGTGATTTCGGTGCCGTCCGGATAGCGCACGCGGGGCAGGCCCATCGCAGACAGCAATATCGCATCAGATGCACGCGCAGCGTCAATCGACGCCTCAGGCAGGGCGTCGCCCGTTTGCTCGTAATGCCCGGCACCGGCGGGCAGGACAGTGTAAGTCAGGTCATACTTGCCGCGCGCCAGATGGGTGAGGCAGCGCAGCGTGGGGGCCATGATCTCTGGCCCGATCCCGTCGCCTTCGAACACAGCGATCTTGTATGTGCCAGTCATGTTCTTTCTCCCAAGTATAATGTGAGCGCAAACAAGCCGTAAAAGACACCGAAAAGCAAGGACTTGTCTTACATCGCTTTTCCCAGTTCACTGGCGAAAGGGAGGATTGTGATGTTTGTGATAACCGTACGCTTTGATGTGGCGCCGACACATTTGGCGGCATTCCTGCCACTTATACTCGAGAATGCAGCGCAGTCTTTAGCGGTTGAGCCGGGGTGCCACCACTTTGACGTCTGTCAGGATCCAAAGGTTCCTGCCACGGTGTTCTTATATGAGGTTTATCAAGACGAAGCGGCGTTTCAGCTGCATCTGCGCTCTGCGCATTTCAAAGCGTTTGATGCCGCGACGGCCCCGATGGTCACGGCAAAGTCCGTTCAAAGTTTCGAAAGGTTGTCGCAATGACGGAATGGAGCGTTCACGCCATCAAATACGCGGACCGAAACGCGCGAACACGGGCGGACAGCTTTGTGTTTGACGACAATCACGATGCGCCTCATGCGATGGATTACTTCATTTGGGTCCTTAGATCCGGTGATGAGGTTATTCTGATCGACACAGGTTATGATGCCGCAGAAGCGCTGAGCCGGGATCGCCCGATCCGTCGCGATCCCGGAGAGGCTTTGGCCCCGCTTGGTCTGACACCCGACGCGATCACGACACTGATCGTCACACATCTGCACTATGACCACGCGGGCGGCTTGCATCTTTTTCCCAACGCAACGCTGCATCTGCAAGCCGCCGAAATGGCGTTTGCGACGGGGCCCTGCATGTGCCACGACACGTTGCGAATGCCCTACACGGCCGAACATATCTGCGAAGTCGTCAAGCGGCTTTACGCCGGGCGCATGGTCTTTCATGACGGCGATGGGCAGGTGGCTGAAGGCGTGACGGTGCATCGCATCGGCGGACATTCACGCGGGCTTCAGGCGGTGCGGGTCAAGACGGCATCGGGATATATGTGCCTTGCTTCCGATGCCGCGCATTTTTACGAAAATGCTTTTTCAAACAAACCCTTCCCAATCGTAGTTGATGTAGAAGACATGCTTGCCGGGTTCGATCGGATTGTGGCTTTGGCGTCCAGCCCCAAGCTGATGATCCCAGGTCACGACCCGCTGGTTCGTGACCTGTTCGCGCAGGACACGGCAGAGTTTATCCATCGCCTTGATGTTGGGCCGATCCGCTGGCCGTTCTAGGCCGCTTTCAGCCCTTTCAACTGTCCGACAAGTTTCGGGATTTTCTCTTTGAAGCGGAAAAACCCGTGTGTCGCATGTGGCCACGCTGCCGCATCGAAGTCACGCAAGGCCCGGATCACCTTGATGCCTTTGGCGTTCAAGTCGACCTCGAGCTGTTGCAGCGCCTGCGCCGCTGGTCCGACAGGTGCATAGGGTGTCACAATTTGAACAATTTCCGCCTCAGTTGCCCAAGCGATGACCGCCGCAGTATCCGGCAGTATTCCTGCAATATTTTCAGAAGATTGGCGATAACGGCTTAGGCTGTCTTCCATTGCGGCGGATATGAAATTCTCAACAATTGGGCTTGTTTCAAGCGGGCTGCGTGCTTGCGTCGAAAGCAAAGCCGCCGTCGTGACAGGCTTGAAACTGGTGCCCAGGATGAAGCCCGGGCTCATATCTTCTTCTGTGAGAAGCAGCCCGGTCGGTGCTGTTCGATCCCAACTTTCGGGCAAGGGGGCTCCGATCCGATCTGGATGAGGAGCGCCTTCTAACGCATTTGCAAAATTGGATAATTCACCTTCGGGATTAAACCGCCCTTCGGTATATTGCGCAATGTTGGACGCACGTGCCAGATAGGTCTTCCCTTTGGTTTGCAAGCCGGCGACCCAGCGCCAACCCAGCGTGTTCGAGGCCGGATCCCCATCAATCAGATGCCGCAGGAAGAAATCGGCGCCCAGTTCCCAGGGCAGCCGCAGGGTGAAGATCCAGATCGAGGCAAACCACATGCGCGCATGGTTGTGCAGATAGCCCGTTTGAACCAGCTCATGCGCCCAGTGATTGAACGCGGCGATCTCTGTCTCACCGCGGCACGCCTCTTCCCATGCGGTGCGCAGGCCTGCTTCTGTCTGGACCCGGTTCAGCGCGGCTTGCACCCCTGCCTGATAAGAGGTCCAGACGGAGGGCCGCATCTCAAGCCAGCCTTTCCAATAGGTCCGCCAGTACACTTCCTGAACAAACTTCTCTGCGGTCGAAAGCGCATATCGGCCCAGAACAGCTTCAAGCACCTCTTCTTCGGTCAGCATCCGGTGGCGGATATAGGGCGACAGGCCCGACACGTGCGGATGCCCTTCCAGATCGTAATTGCGCTTGCTCGCATAGGCAGAGGTTTTGGGCACAAAGCTTTGTAGCCGCTCCAAGGCGGCTGTGCGGGTGGGTTGGAAGGCTGGCTGCATCACATCCTCGTCATACTTGCGTCTGTCTGTCGCGACCTAAGCCGCGCAGACGCCGGGTCAAAGGCAGGTCAAAACGGTCTTATTCCCGGGCTGCCCTTGCAGGCCCCCAAAGGCAGGCCTAAGACTCTGTTAGCTTATCCCAGCTAGAACCCTTTTAGACGTTTGAGGCAGGCACAATGCATGATCCCGTAAACACCTACATGAACCTCGTCCCGATGGTGGTCGAACAGACCAGCCGCGGCGAACGTGCCTACGACATTTTTTCGCGCCTTCTGAAGGAGCGGATTGTCTTCATCAACGGCCCGATCCACGACGGCATGTCCCACCTGATCGTGGCGCAGCTGCTGCATCTTGAGGCGGAGAACCCGACCAAGGAAATCTCTATGTATATCAACAGCCCCGGCGGCGTTGTGACGTCGGGTTTGTCGATCTACGACACGATGCAATACATCAAACCCAAAGTGTCCACGCTGTGCATCGGGCAGGCGGCCTCTATGGGGTCGGTCCTGCTTGCCGGTGGTGAGGCTGGGATGCGGTTTTCGCTGCCAAATAGCCGCATCATGGTGCACCAGCCGTCGGGTGGTTATCAGGGCCAGGCGTCCGATATTATGATCCATGCGGCTGAGACCCAGAAGTTGAAAGACCGCCTGTATGACATCTACGTCAAGCACACAGGCCAGACGAAAAAGGCCGTCGAAAAGGCGCTGGACCGCGATAACTTTATGTCGCCCGAAGAAGCAAAAGACTGGGGCCATATCGACGAGATCGTCGAGAGCCGCAAAGTGGATGACACTGACGCCAAGTAATCTGCACAGATTTTGGCGTTGTAGACCGGAAATGGCTGCCCTAAGCTACCCAACAAGGGCAGCCTGTTTCGGTTGAACTGATGACAAATGGAGCTTGGCTCCGAGAGGTATGTGATGTCGAATTCGTCGAGCAGCGACAGCAAAAACACTCTGTATTGTAGCTTTTGTGGCAAAAGTCAGCACGAGGTCCGCAAACTGATTGCAGGACCCACGGTTTTCATCTGTGATGAATGCGTCGAGCTGTGCATGGACATCATCCGCGAAGAGACAAAAACAGCCGGCCTGAAGGCCAGCGACGGTGTGCCGACACCAAAAGAGATTTGCGAAGTGCTTGATGATTATGTGATCGGTCAGGCGCATGCAAAGCGGGTCCTGTCTGTTGCGGTTCACAACCACTACAAGCGGCTCAATCATTCCGGGAACTCGTCGGATATTGAGCTGGCGAAATCCAACATCATGCTGATCGGCCCGACCGGTTGTGGTAAAACGCTTCTGGCGCAGACACTCGCGCGCATTCTGGATGTGCCTTTCACCATGGCAGATGCGACCACGCTGACCGAGGCAGGTTATGTCGGCGA
>ERZ1740060.400-NODE-400-length-26485-cov-5.134733_pt1 | contig 26485 bp, 26 predicted proteins | sample MGYA00581743_ERZ1740060 | MGnify/ENA primary metagenome ERZ1740060 (study PRJEB43018, sample SAMN04849235) | marine metagenome | isolation source: floating plastic debris | place: Pacific Ocean | collected 2008-08-27 | study: EMG produced TPA metagenomics assembly...
CATGGCTTCGATCGCGCCGGGCGCGGCCCGCTGGCCAGACGAGATTTGTGCCCCTTCAAAGGCAGGGCCGGTGGGCGAGGAACAGGCCAGCACACGGCTGCGATCGCCCAGCAGGATTTCCGCGTTGGTGCCCACATCGACGATCAAAACAAGGTCGTTCGATTTGCCCGGCTCCTCGGACAATGCGACCGCTGCCGCGTCGGCACCGACGTGACCTGCAATGCACGGCAGAACATAAACCTGCGCACGTGGGTTGATCGAATTCAAATCAAGCTCGCGTGCTGGAAGTTCCATGCTATCCGATGTGGCGAGGGCAAAAGGCGCCTGTCCCAACTCCACCGGGTCAATGCCGAGAAGCAGGTGGTGCATAACCGGGGTACAGACAAAAACCGTCTCGACGATCTGCGTCGGATCGATCTTGGCCTCTTTGGCGATTTCGGACGCAAGGGTATCGATCGACTCGCGCACCGCACGGGTCATTTCCGCGTCGCCACCCGGGTTCATCATGGCATAACTGACCCGGCTCATCAGGTCCTCGCCAAAGCGGATTTGCGGGTTCATGATACCCGAGCTCGCCTTGACCTCTCCGGTTTGCAGATCTGTCAGATGCGCCGCGACCGTCGTCGAGCCCAGGTCGATCGCCAGACCGTATAGACCGTCTTCGTAGACGCCCGGCCAGACCTCGATCAGTTTGATCGCACTGTCCTTGTGGGATTTGTGCAGCGCTACCGTGACTTCGAAATTGCCTTTGCGCAGAACCGTTTGCAACTTGTTGAGCAGTCCGAGATCGGCCGTGATGCCCGACACGCCGAACTGCCAGTCCAGCGCTCTTTCCAGACGTTCCAGATCGCCGGTCGGCACGTGCATATCCGGCTCATCCACCTTCACAATGTAAAGGCGCGTGGCGGGATCCATTGTAATGGCGCGTGCGGAGGCCGCCTTGCGAACAACCTGCTTGTGCACCTGACTTTCGGCGGGCACGTCGATCACGATGTCGCTCATGACCTGCGCCTGACAGCCCAGGCGCCGCCCCGGCTTCAGCCCGCGTTTTTGATCATAGCGCGCTTCGACGGCGTTAAACTCGGAGAGCGCGTCGTCCGCGACCGTCACGCCGTGTTTGGGAAATTCGCCAAAGCTCGGTGTGACCTGACACTTCGAACAGATGCCGCGTCCCCCGCAAACGGAATCCAGATCAACACCCAGTTGTCGCGCAGCCGTCAGAACAGGTGTGCCAAGGGGAAAGCGCCCTCGCTTGCCGGAAGGGGTAAAGACCACAAGGGCATCCGTTTCGGTGTGCGCAGTGCTCTGGTCCATAAGTGGAAACCTGTGCAAAATGACGTCTGACTGCTCTACCTAATAGGCATGGACTTATTTCCAAGACAGTTTGCAACCGGCATAATCTGGTCTGGGCGCGGCATGGTTGCCGAAAAGTAACGCCGGGCGGTCAGTTTTTGCTAATCACCTGTAAAAAATGCGAAATTCAGGTGGCGCAAAACCGAAAAAATGCTGCCTTCATAATGATTATGCACAGAATTCCGGACAGATCTATGTGCCTCAAGCGTCGTCGAGCCTGGCACCAAGACCCGTCATCAGCGAGCCGAAGATCGGAAAAGAGGTTGTGATCGGGCTGGCGTCATCGACACTCACGGGATGCTGGCTTGCCAGACCCAGAACCAGAAACGACATGGCGATCCGGTGATCCAGTCGGCTTTCGCAGGTGGCACCGCCTGGTACGCCGCCCGGTCCACACCCGTCCACACACCACCAATCCGGCCCTTCATCTACGTGGATACCGCAGGCGCGCAGGCCTTTGGCCATCGCGTCAATTCGGTCGGATTCCTTGACCCGAAGCTCTGAGACGCCGCGCATTTCGGTCCGCCCTTTGGCATTTGCCGCAACGACGGAGAGGATCGGGTATTCGTCGATCATGCTGGCGGCACGCTCTGGCGGCACCTCGATCCCTTCCAAGCCGGGGGAGAAGCGCGCGCGCAGATCCGCCACCGGCTCGCCGCCTTCCTCGCGCTCGTTTTCATAGGTCAGATCGGCGCCCATATCGCGCAGCGTTGTGTAAAGACCAGCCCGCGTCGGATTTAGCCCGATGCCCGGCACCAGAACGTCCGAGCCTTCGGTGATGAGCGCGGCACAGACCGGAAAGGCCGCGCTGGAAGGGTCACGGGGAACGGTGATGGATTGCGGCGTCAATTCGGGCTGACCGGCGAGCGTGATGACGCGCCCCTCGTTGGTCTGATCCACCGATACCTGCGCGCCAAATCCGGAAAGCATGCGTTCTGTGTGATCGCGTGTTGCCTCGCGTTCGATGACGACAGTTTCCCCGGGCGCATTAAGCCCAGCGAATAGAAGCGCGGATTTTACCTGGGCCGATGGCACGGGCACCTCGTAGCGGACAGGTATCGGGTCGCGCGCGCCCACGATGGTCATCGGCAGGCGCCCGCCCGTGCGTCCCACATTCTGAGCTCCGAAAAGAGCCAGAGGATCTGTCACCCGCGCCATCGGACGACTGTTCAGACTGGCATCCCCGGTGAAGGTGGCGGTGATCGGTGAGGTGGCCATGGCCCCCATAATCAAACGCACGCCTGTGCCGGAATTGCCGCAATCGATCACCTGATCGGGTTCCGCAAATCCGCCCACGCCCCCACCGTGCATCACCCATGTGCCTGCGTCATCACGGACCACTTGAGCCCCGAAGGCGCGCATTGCTGCGGCTGTGTCCAGGACATCCTGTCCTTCAAGCAACCCCTGCACCCGGGTCTCGCCAACGCTCAGCGCACCGAGGATCAGACTTCGATGTGATACGGATTTGTCGCCTGGCACGAGGGCTGTGCCTGTGAGGTCCGCCGACTGGCGGGCGGTCATGGGAACGGCGGGACCATGAGAGGACATCGGGCAGGGCTTTCACATCAGATGCGGTCGCTGATACCTCAGCCCTGACAGAGCGTCCATTGCCGAAATGGCGACGGATCGGGTTGGCGTAAATTCCGTTCGACCGGGATCGTCTGGTTCAGCCATCCTCTGTGACGGCATGCTCTTTCAGAACATCAATCGACACGATGTCCAGGGCGCGGATATGCGTGGCCTCCAATCGAATGTCCGGGGCGCAGCCCTCTTCATGGGCCTGCAGAAAACGCCCGGCACACAAGCACCATTGCTCGCCCGGTTTCAAACCGGCAAAGCCGTATTCCGGGCGCGGTGTGCTGAGATCGTTGCCCACGTATTTTGAGAATGCGAGAAACTCCTCCGTCACACGGGCGCAGACGGTGTGGCTCCCCTCATCACGGGCGCAGGTGTTGCAAAACCCGTCCCTGAAAAAGCCCGTGACCGGATCTGTGCCGCATATGTCCAATGTTCCGCCCAACACATTCAGTGGTGCGTCTTTCTCCATCTGGCTCACAGCTCCTCGCTCAATACGGTTTCCGAGCGTTCGGATCACACTGTTCTATCAAAGTGTCCGCAGCTCTCTCCGACCCTCGCCCTGATATCCTGCACCGGGCCTGCAATCGGGGCAAGCACCCTCATTCGCTCGCGGCCCGGCTCAACCGGCGCAGCATGTTCAGGTTGTTCCGATGTCGCCCGGACGCGTTGAAATCGAGATCAGCCGCCGTCACCACAATCACCACATCGCGCATCTGATCGATGTACAGATACTGACCGTAAACACCGCGGGCCAGAAACTCGCCCGGTCCGGCATCTTCAGGCACCCACCATTGGTAGCCATAGCCGGTCTGTCCCGGCTCGGTGGGGGCGGAGGCGCGTGTCGATTGCGAAATCCAGCTGGCCGGCACGATCTGCCGGTCGCCCAGTCGCCCGTTCTGTTCGATCATTACACCAAATCTGGCGTAGTCGCGGCTTGTCAGGTTCAACCCACCGAGGATGAAAGACACGCCGTCCCCATCGCTCAGGATGTAGGGTTCAGCCTCCAGACCCAGCGGCGCAATGATCTTCTCAGACAGCAAGTCCGGAATGTCCCGTCCGGTGGCGCCTCGGATGACCATCCCAATCACATGGGTGTCGATCGAAACATAGCGCCACAGCTCTCCCGGTGGTCCCGCCTGGGTCGTCAGGCCAGCGGCGAAACCGTCCATTGAACCACCGCGCGCGAGCACGCGCCCCATGCGATTGATATCGGAATGATAATCCTTGTAATCCTCGTTGAACTCAACGCCGGAGGCCATCTGCACCACATCGCGCAGGCTGGCGCCGTCGTATGCGCCCCCTTTGAGGTCCGGGGCGTAGCGTGTGACGGGCGCATCCAGTGTTGCGATGCTGCCCTCGTCGATCAGGACGCCCAACAGGGCCGAGAGAAACGACTTCGCCAAAGACCATCCGATCCTCAAATCTTCTGGCCCTGTGCCGAGGAAGTAGTCTTCGTGCACGATCGCGCCCTTTTCCAGGACGATGAGCGACGTGAGTGCCCGGTCTTCGACCCAATCCATTACATCCGGCGGTAGCGTGAGCGCATACCCCTCTAGAAGGGGCCTCACATCGCTGTCGCCGCGTGGCACCGGGCGCGAGAGAAACGCCTGGTTCATCGCGGAGAAATTGCTGACGATCCTATCGGGTTCAAAAAGGGTATTGACCGCGTGCAAACGGACAAGCTCTTCGCGATTGATCCAGGCGATGCAGGCGGCGGCTGCAACAAGCGCCACCAGGAGTCGCAAAGCCCAAACCCATACGCGACGCATGCGGGTCTACTTGAACCTGTCCAGCAATCGCTGCAATGGCGAGCGATCAGCCGGTGCCGGGCTTGTAGAGTCAGTCTTTGTATCTTGTGTATCGGATGTCGGACTTTTGGATTTGGGGGCTTCGGCCTGTGTTGCACTCTTCGAGGATCGCGGCGGGGCCGTTTGCAACGAGACGGCATTGAGAAAGCGCTCCTGTCGTCCTCCGGCCAGGTCTGTGGCACCATCAGACATGCCTCTGAGCACGGCCTCAAGCCAATCGGCGTCCGCCTTTGCAAAATCGGACAGGACGTAACCCGAAACCTTGTCTTTATGTCCGGGATGTCCGATCCCCATGCGCACGCGCGCATAGCTGTCCCCGACATGCGCATGAAGAGACCGCAGCCCGTTGTGACCGGCGTGACCACCGCCGCGCTTCACGCGAACTTTTCCCGGGGCAAGGTCGAGCTCGTCATGGAACACCACCGTGTCCTCCGGCGTCAGTTTGAAAAAGCGCATCGCTTCGCCAACGGACTGACCCGATTTGTTCATGAACGTCCCGGGCTTGAGCAAAAGCACTTTCTCTGAGCCCAGACGACCCTCGCTGACATCCCCCTGAAACTTCGACCGCCATGGGCCGAATCCGTGATCCTCGGCGATCCGGTCGACCGCCAGAAAACCGATGTTATGTCTGTTTTTGGCGTATTTCGCGCCCGGATTGCCTAGGCCTACAAAAAGCAGCATTGTGGGTGCCCTGATCTTTCGTCAGCATGATCTAGGCCGGTGCGGCGAGGGAATCAACAAACAGCGCGGGGCGCGGATCTGACATGGCGCAATTCACAATCGACGGCATCTCGCTGGATGTGCCTGACGCGCTTTTGAACCGCCGGATTTCCGAAAAGCTGAGCACCGGGGCGTACGAAGCGGACGAGCGTCGCGCGGCGTTGATGCGCCTGAGACCAGGACAACGTGTGCTGGAACTGGGCTCCGGCATCGGGTTTATCGCGGCAAGCTGTGCGGCGGTCGTCGGGGGCAAACATGTGGTCGCCGTCGAGGCCAATCCCGATCTGCTGCCGGTTATTCGTAAAACCTGTGCTTTGAACGGGCATGCAGGTGTTGAGATTGTCCATGGCGCGGTCAGCGGACATCCCGATCAAACGAAATCAATTGCATTCGATGTGCCGGGGGCCTTTTGGGCGGGACGGATTGCGCCGGACGGTACGCCCACAACAACAAGTCAACATGTGCCGCGTCTTGCTTTGCCGGAGCTTCTGGAGCGGTATCGCCCGAACCTTGTCGTGATGGATGTAGAAGGGGCAGAGGCGCAGTTTTTCGAGGATTGTTGGCCTGAATATGTGGGGCAAATCGTTATGGAATTGCATCCCAAGCAATACCCCGACACGACGATTCAAAAAATTGTGGATTGCCTGTCTGCTTCGGGCTTGACCTATGATCCGGGTCCTTCAGTCGGGCGCGTTTTGTGTTTTCGTCGGGTACGGGGTGGCTAACATAAAACGGGCGGCTGTTAAGCCGCCCGCCTGCTAAAACGATACCTTGAGCGATTACTCTTCAGCTGCCGCTTCTGTCTCTTCCGACGCAGCTGCGTCCTCTGCCGCTGCATCCTCGCCATCATCCGGCCCATCGGATTTCAGAGCGGACGGTGCAGACACGTTGCAGATCGTGAAATCACGATCGATCGTCGGTTTCGCACCCTCGGGCAGTTGCACCTGACTGATCGACACGTTGTCGCCCACGTCAAGCGCAGAGATATCGACCACCACCTTTTCCGGAATGTCGCCCGCCGTCACGATCAGTTCGATCTCGTTTCGGATCACGGTGAGAACACCGCCCTTGCGCATGCCGGGACTATCCTCCTCGCCGACAAACTCGACTGGAATAAAGAGGTTGATTTTGGTTGTGCGGCGCAACCGCATCAGATCCAGATGGGTGGGCAGGTCCTTCACCACATCGCGCTGAACATCGCGGCAGATCACCCGAACGTCGTCGTGGCCGTCCACTTTCAGGTTGAACAAGGTCGACTTGAACCGTCCGGCCTTCAGCTTTTTCAGAAGCTCGTTGAACGGTATGTTGATGGGAAGCGGATCAACGTCGCCTCCGAATACGATCCCCGGAACCATGCCCTCGCGGCGTGCTGCACGAGCGGCGCCCTTGCCCGTCCCCGTGCGTTCCCGGGCGTGAAGATCAGGAATTTCTCCAGCCATTTTTGTCTCCATATAATCTGGGGTGCCTCCAAGGCTGTCACCCCGTGTGAAGCCGGGCGTATAGACCGGATCATGCGCGTTTGGAAGCGAAATGTAGCGATGTCCGGTATCGGTTGAGCGTGGAGATCTGGGTCTTGCCCGAATTTGAATGGATGTTCATTGAACGGCCATTCATTTTGCTTGAAAATTTGATCAAAATATTGCCTTGTCTGTTCTGAGAATGACGTTGGGCACGTTGCGGTCCAAGTCTTCGCAACGTGCGGGCCCGGGCTTTAACAACAATTGAGAGGACCCATGACACATTTTACATGACGAACAACGATAGCGTCGGCGGCCGCGCGTCTGGCGGCCCCCCTGATACCGGGCCGAGCGCGTGCCGCCTCGGTCGATGTGGTTGTAATCGGTGCGGGAGCGGCCGGCATAGCGACGGCGCGGGATCTTCGCCGGGCCGGTCTGACCGTGACGCTGATCGATGCGTTAGACCGTGTTGGCGGCCGGGTTGTCACTGACACCTCCATCTTTGGTCAACCGTATGATGTCGGGGCGCACTGGCTCCATACGCAGGATAACAATCCGTTTGTCACCTATGGTCGGGCGAACGACTTCGATGTCTATCTCGCGCCATCGGCAGAGGTCATGTACGTGGGAGACCGGCGTGCGTCTGCCGAGGACTCTGCAGCCTATGACGCGGCCTATGATAAAGCCATGCAGGCAATCCTGAGCGCGGGCGCGAACGGGCATGATGTATCTCCCGCGGACGTTGTGCCAGATCTGGGAGAATGGGAGCCCACTGTGAATTTCCTGATTGGCGGGTATGAGATGGCCAAGGATTTTGACAGTTTCTCGGTGGCTGATTGGTATACTGGCGCGGGAGGCTCGGACGCTTATTGCCGTGAAGGTTTCGGGACCCTCTTTGCGCACAGTGCCCGGGATGTCGCGGCGGATCTTGGCGTGACGGCGCGCACCATTCGTTATGCCGGACAGGGCGTGGACGTCGAAACCGACAGCGGCACGATTTCGGCGCGCGCGGCAATCTGCACTGTCTCCATGGGCGTCCTAAAGGCAGGGCATATCCGGTTTGACCCTCCTCTGCCCGACGCCAAGCAAGCGGCAATCGAACAGCTGACCATGGGGCATTATAATCATGTCGCACTGCAGTTCCGGGACAACTTCTTTGGCGTAGGTGAGGACGGTTACTTCAACTACAAGATCGAAAAGTCCGTTGATGGCGATCCGCAGGGTTTTGCGGCCTTGGTGGATGCCAGCGGAACCGGGATCACGTATTGCGATCTTGGGGGCGACTTTGCCCGTCAGATGGCGCTGGCCGGCAAGCCAGCGGCGCTGGATTTCGTGATTAATGAACTCAAGGGAATCTTTGGCAGTAAGGTCGAGACTGCGCTCATTGCCCATGATGTTACCGACTGGTCAACTGACCCGCTCTTTGAGGGGGGCTATGCATCGGCGGAACCAGGTGGGGCAGACAGCCGCGATGCGATGCGCGCGTCAGTGGCTGATCGGCTTTGGTTCGCGGGCGAGGCGATGGCGCATGGTTACTGGGCGACGGTGGCCGGGGCGCATATGTCCGGCCAGCAGACCGCGCGCGAGGTCAAAGCGGTTCTTGCCGGCTGACACGTGCCGCTTCAAAGCGGTTTGAACTGGCGCGCCGAACGGGCACATTAACCACGTAAACGCTTAGCCGGAATTGCACGCTTTGCTCATTTGGTTCCTTTGCGTATACTGCGTTGAATACGGTTGGGGCAGAACAACCTTGGGCGGAAAAGGCTATGCCGGAAACCCTGTTAGGCGGGATCGCGATCAACGAAATTCTCGTGGATCCGAACGGGGCCAACAATTTTGACACGGATGGCAACGGCATCGCACGTGGTGCGGACGAGTATGTCGAACTGGTGAACCTGTCGAGCACCGCAATCGATATCTCAGGACTGCAGTTATGGGATCGCGGTGCCGGGAATTGGTTTACCTTCCCTCCTGGAACGATTTTGGCTCCGGACGCGGTGGCCGTTGTTGTCCGCAATGTCCAAAACGGTGGAAGCCTGCCGGCGACCAGTGGTGGCAATCTGGCTTTTGATGCCGACTTCAGAGGGAACGTGCTCAACAACGGGGCGGATAATGTCGTCGTCTATGATCCCAACAGCGATACATTCATTCAGGCGACCTATAACGGCGACTCGTTGGATGATCCGACAGGGCCGGGATATAACGGATTTTCTCCCACCGCGACCCGCGTCGGTGATAGCGAAGACTTCGGAAACGATCAGGATGGCTTCTCCATCCAACGGAGTTCCGCCGGGTTCGTCAACAATGCCGGGCCGACGCCCGGCGCTGCAAATGTCTGCTTTGCGTCCGGCACATTCCTGAACACACCCGACGGTTTTGTCGCCATTGAGAGATTGCGCGCGGGCGATCTGGTCGAAACCGCAGATGACGGATTTCGTCCGATACGCTGGCTGTTTTCGCGCAAGGTGCGCGCAGCCGATCTTGCCGCCAATCCCTCACTTGCGCCTGTGCAGATCGATGCGCGGTTTGCGACGTCTCGCGAAGGACTGGGCGCCTTGCGGGTCTCTCGTCAGCACCGCCTGCTTGTTCGCGGCCCGATTGCGCATCGCATGTTTGGCGTCAGTGATATTCTGGTCCCGGCAAAGGACCTGTTGTGTCACGACATGGTGTCCGTCGACGACACGGACCAGAGTTTCTATTACTTTCATGTTCTGCTGGACAAGCATCAGATCCTGAACGCCAACGGTGTCGCCGCGGAGAGCCTGTTGTTGGGTCCACAGGCGCTTGACACGTTGAGCCCGGACGCCAGGGCGGAACTGGCCATCCTGTTTCCCAGCCAAGGCATGGACATGCCGTGTGTCGACTTTGATCCGTCGCGCCCGATCGTTCAGGGCGCGCGGGCGCGGGGTCTGGTCAAGCGGTATGTAAAGAACCGTCGTCCTCTGCTGGTCGCTTTGTGATCGGTCACGCCCAATCGGCGAGAAAGTCCTTTGGGATCATGAGGATATCCCGATCAAGTGCCTTAACATCGGTCCGGCCGCAGAAGGCCATCGACAGATCAAGTTCGCGGTGAATGACTTCCAGCGCCTTGGTCACGCCCGTTTCTCCCATGGCGCCCAAGCCATAGACATAGGCGCGGCCGATATAGGTGCCTTTGGCCCCCATCGCGAGCGCCTTGAGCACATCCTGACCCGATCGGATGCCACTGTCGAGATGCACTTCGATCTTGTCTCCCACGGCGTCGAGAATGGCGGGCAGGGCGCGAATTGCGCTCAGCGCTCCGTCGAGCTGTCGCCCTCCGTGGTTGGAGACCACGATCGCATCGGCACCAACATCGAGCGCGGCCAGTGCGTCTCGGGGGTCTATGATCCCTTTGATGATCAGAGGGCCGTCCCACATTTTGCGAAAGACCTTGATCCGTTCCCAGTCCAGCGCTTCGTCAAAAGCTTCGGCGGTCCAGGAGGACAGGGAGGTCGGGGCAGTCACACCCTTGGCGTGACCCACGATATTGCCGAAAAACCGGCGTTTTGTGCCCAGCATTTCAAGGCCCCAGGGCACCTTGGTCATCAAGTTGATCATGTTGCGCAGAGTCGGTTTGGGCGGGGCGCTCAACCCGTTCTTGATATCCTTGTGTCGCTGGCCCAGCACTTGCAGATCAACCGTAATGACCGCGGCAGAGCACTTCGCGGCTTTGGCCCGGTCAAAGAGACGCTGCATGAAGTCGTCGTCTTTGAGCGTGTAGACCTGCATCCAGAACGGCTTGGAGGTATGCTCGGCCACATCCTCGATCGAGCAGATCGACATCGTTGACAGGGTATAGGGCACGCCAAACGCCTCTGCTGCCCGCGCGGCTTTGATCTCGCCATCGGCATTCTGCATGCCGGTGAGGCCCACCGGGGCCAGTGCCACTGGCATCGCGACATCCTGCCCGATCATCTGGCTGGCCGTGCTGCGCCCGGACATATCGACGGCCACGCGCTGACGCAGATAAATCCGCTCAAAGTCGGTCTTGTTCTCGCGAAAGGTCTGCTCGGTCCAGCTACCGCTTTCGGTGTAGTCGTAGAACATTTTCGGCACGCGGCGGCGATAGATCCGGTGCAGGTCCTCAATATTGGTGATCACGGGCATTCGGTCGTCTCTTCCTTTTTCATTGGCGGAGCGTAGGCTGGCGGATAGGTCCTGTCCATGCATCCACGCCGAACGTAGATCACGTGATAGATGATCAGGAAAGGTGCGAAGACTGAGCTGGAATCAGGCGAGCGCAAGCGCTTGACCATAAGGGAATGGGCTGAGTCAGTGCAGAGCGCCCCATGCGAAGCCATTGTCACGCATCACTCAATCTCGCCAACCCACGCCTGTAGGCATTGCAACATGTAATGACCAAGACGGCCAGAACTAGCGTTTGACCGGCGGAGACAACGAAGAACAGAACTGTCCCCAAGAGGCTGAAGTCGCCATCTGACGACCAGACATATGTTGGGGCACCTACGCTTTCGACAAAGTGCTGGGCCAGCCCGATCAAAAGAACTGCGGCAAACGCGCCGGTAAGCAATTCGCGCAAAAGCGCCTTTTCTGTCCCTTTTCCACGAAGGTGCGCGTGTTTCGGGCTCCAGTCGCCCTCAAATGCTGCAGCGGGGAAGGCCGTGCCGTAACGGCAAATCAGAAAAAGGATCGGTGCGAAAAACGCTAAGACTGACAGAGCGCCGGTCAGTACAGCCGGCGTTGGAAACGGCATCATCCACGCAACAATAGTTGCGACAAACACCGCAAATAGGATGCTCGCAATGACAGCCAAAATAGAGACAAAAGAAACAGTAAGAAATGCCCGGTTTGGCAAGGCAGACTTATGAAACATATCAGTGGCGGTGAAATTTCTGTCTCTTAACTCCGAGTTGTGAAACACAAAAGCCAACGAAGCTGAAGTCAAGAATACAACAACCAACAGCGTTAGTTGCCCCAATGAAAACGAAGGCCTGCCAAGGGCAATATGGCTTGCGGTCTGCAGCGCCAGTATTGCCAATACGAATGAGAGGTTACGTTCAAATAGCCTTACGGAGCGATGCCAAAGAGACGAAACCTCTCGGTCCACGCTCATGCGGCATGCGCACCTTCGGCCAGTCCTTTCACGAAACTCAGGACCTCGGCTGGGGTTTCGCCCTCTGCCAGCTTGGCCACGATGGCCGAGCCGACCACCGCTCCGTCGGCCACAGAGGCGATGTCGCGGCTGCTCTCAGGCGTTCGAATGCCGAAGCCGACGACCACGGGAAGGTCTGTCGCAGCCTTGATGCGGGCCACTTCCGGAGCCACGTCACTGGCCTGTGCCGCTGCGGCACCGGTAATGCCTGTGATCGACACGTAGTACACGAATCCGGACGTATTGGTCAGCACTTTGGGCAGCCGCTTGTCATCGGTGGTCGGGGTGGCGAGACGGATGAAGTTCAACCCGGCCTTCTGCGCTGGAATGCACAGCTCTTCATCTTCCTCCGGTGGGAGGTCCACGACGATCAGCCCGTCGATGCCCGCCGCCTTTGCATCCTGAAGAAAGGCCTCGACCCCGTGATGAAAGATCGGGTTGTAGTAGCCCATGAGCACGATCGGCGTGGTATCATCACTCTCGCGAAAAGCGCGCGCCATATCCAGCGTACGCTTCAGCGTCATGCCCGCCTCCAAAGCGCGCTGGCCCGCCAACTGGATCGTTGGTCCATCTGCCATGGGATCGGTAAAGGGCAAACCCAGCTCTATGATGTCGACGCCTGCCTCTGGCTAGCCCTTCACCACCTCAAGTGAGGTGTCGTAATCCGGATCGCCCGCCATGATGTAGGAGACACAGGCCTTGCGCCCGTTTGCGCGCAGCTCTTCGAATTTGGCGTCGATACGTGACATGGACTTCCCTTTTGATCGCTGTTGGTGTGGGCTTACTTCCTTTGACGAAAGCCTAAAGATAAATCAATGGCATCGCAGTTTTTTGCAGGGATTATCGTGTCTGCAGGTCGCGGTTCAATTCCTCAGCAACGCCAGCGCAGTATAGATGTGCGCAAATGCGGACTTCGTGGTGTTGACAGACTGGACACGGAGCGGAAGTCTGGCACCGCGCGCGGAGGTGCTTATGTCGATCGAATTTCTTCTGACGTCCCTCGTTGTGGTTTTGCTTCCGGGGACGGGGGTTCTTTACACTCTGGCGGTCGGTCTTGGACGCGGGTTCAGGGCGAGCATAGCGGCGGCTCTTGGTTGCACGATGGGCATTGTGCCCGCCGCCATGGCGAGCATCGTTGGTCTCTCGGCTTTGCTCCATACCAGTGCGCTTGCGTTTCAGGTGATGAAAGTGCTTGGTGCGTTTTACCTGTTTTACATGGCCTGGACTATTCTGAAAGAACGCGGCGCGCTTGATGTCGCTGAACAGAAGACAGCGAAAAGCCTATTACATGTTGGCGTTACCGGTGCCCTGATCAATGTGCTGAACCCGAAGCTCTCATTGTTTTTTCTGGCTTTTCTTCCGCAATTCGTCACATCCACCTCTGCCGGGGCCACTGTTGAGCTTATTGGTCTCGCCCTTGTTTTCATGGCAATGACGTTCTTGGTCTTTGTAGGCTATGGCGCGTTTGCCGCCTCGGCCCGCGTTTATGTCATGGGCCGACCCCTTGTTCTAAACTGGATCAGGCGATGTTTTGCTGGGGTTTTCGGATTTCTGGGCCTGCGGCTGGCGCTTTCGGACTAGGCGCGTTGCCATAGCGCACGCTTGGGCATAGAAGGCGCCGAAAACCAGCCGGAAAGGTCTGTCATGGGTTTCAAAATGGGAATCGTCGGGTTGCCGAATGTGGGCAAGTCGACCTTGTTCAATGCTCTGACACGCACGGCCGCGGCGCAGGCGGCGAATTTTCCGTTTTGCACGATTGAGCCGAATGTCGGCGACGTTGCCGTTCCTGATCCGCGGCTGGACAAGCTCGCCCAGATCGCCAAGTCGAAACAGGTGATCCCAACGCGGATGACCTTTGTCGATATTGCCGGTCTCGTGAAGGGCGCGAGCAAGGGCGAAGGGTTGGGCAACCAGTTCCTCGCCAACATCCGGGAGGTGGATGCGATCGCCCATGTGCTGCGCTGCTTCGAGGACGGCGACGTGACCCATGTCGAGGGGCGGGTCGATCCGCTAGCAGATGCCGATGTCATTGAAACAGAACTCATGCTGGCCGATCTCGAGAGCATTGAAAAACGCCGCGCGGGATTGGTGCGCAAGCTCAAGGGCGGCGACAAGGAAGCGGTGCAACAGGACCGTTTGCTTGCGGCGGCGCAGGCCGTTCTGGAGGAGGGTCAGCCGGCCCGTACGGTCGCTGTGGAGCCGGAAGATGCAAGGGCCTGGAGCCTCTTGCAGCTTCTGACATCCAAGCCGGTTCTTTATGTCTGCAACGTGGACGAGGCGAGCGCGGCCGACGGCAATGACTGGTCTCAAAAGGTGGCAGAGATGGCGGCGTCGCAGGGCGCGGCTCATGTCGTCATTTCAGCCCAGATCGAAGAAGAGATCAGCCAGCTCGACACCGATGAAGCCGCTCTTTTCCTCGAAGAAATGGGACTGAACGAAGCGGGCCTCGACAGGTTGATCCAAGCGGGCTATGCGCTGTTGCGGCTCGAGACATACTTTACCGCAGGACCCAAGGAGGCGCGCGCCTGGACCATTGCACAGGGTACGTCTGCGCCAAAGGCAGCAGGTGTCATTCATGGCGATTTCGAAAAGGGGTTTATCCGCGCTGAAACCATTGCGTACAACGACTACGTCGCGTTGGGTGGCGAGCAGGGTGCGAAAGAAGCCGGTAAGATGCGCGCGGAGGGCAAAGGCTATGTCGTGCAGGACGGTGACGTCATGCACTTTCTCTTCAATACCTAGCGCGGCCGGTCACGGCTGCGCGGCCGCGTTCGGAAAGAAGAGTTGGGTATCGTCTCGTCGATATGCGGCGATGGCGCTCTGACCCTTTGGCGACAGCATCCAATCGACGAAGACTTGGGCAGCATCCCCGCGAACACTCGGGCAATGCTGCGGGTTGACCGCGATGATCCCGTACTGGTTGAAGAGATCCGGATCGCCCTCCAGCAGGATTTCGAAGTCTGCCTTGTTGCCAAAACTGATCCATGTCGCGCGGTCGGACAATACGTAGGCCTCGAGTCCAACGCCGGTATTGATCGTGGTCCCCATGCCCGCGCCGGTTTCCAGATACCATGTGCCAGAGGCGGGCACAGGGTCGATGCCCACCTCCTGCCAGAGTGCCATTTCTTTGCGATGCGTGCCGCTGTCATCGCTTCGTGACACAAAGAGGGCCTGAACCGTCGCGATCTGGCGCAGCGCGGCGTGGATATCCGTCATGTTGCGGATCTGTGCCGGATCGGATGTCGGTCCGATCAGCACGAAATCGTTGTACATAAGATCGTGGCGTCTCAGCCCATAGCCCTGCGCCACGAAGGCGTCTTCTGCGGCGCGGGCATGCACGATCACAACGTCACCATCGCAGCGTTCGGCATTGCGCAAGGCCTGTCCGGTGCCCACTGCCACAACACGCACAGCAAGGCCCGTTTGCCGTTCAAAGATTGGAAGCAGGTAGGCGTAAAGCCCCGAATTCGCGGTTGAGGTCGTGGATTGCACGATCAGAGGTGCGGCGCGAACAAGCTTTGGTGCGATCAGTGTCAACGCCAGCGCCGCCGCCGCGAAATTCAGAATGACCCTTGCCATCATAGCGTAAGCTCGCCGGCCAGATAGGCGCGCGCCGCATCGTGACCTGGATCACTGAAAAAACTTGCAGCCTCCGCGTGGCAGGCCAGCTCTCCCCGGTTGAGAAAGACAACATCATCGGCCAGCCGTCGCGCCTGACCCGGAGCGTGTGTGACGAACATCACTTTGGTGCCTGCCTCCGACGCCGCGTGCACGATGCTTTCGATCAAAGAGGTTGCGGTCGGGTCCAGATTTGCTGTGGGTTCGTCGAGAAACAACACATCCGGGTCGGTGAGCAGAGCACGGGCAAGCGCAAGCCGCTGCTGTTCTCCACCGGAGAGACGGCGCGCGGGCGCAGCGCCAAGTGCCAGCAATCCAACCTGATCCAGCGCCGCGTCCCGCCTTGCGGCGTCCGGCGTACCGCGCGCGCGCAGGATAAAGTCGAGGTTTGCGGCGACCGAGCGCCGCAACAGAACGGGCCGCTGAAAGACCATGGATTGGCGCAACGTGACCTGAGGGCCCGGCGGTTGACCTGACCATGTCAGATGCCCCTGGCTCGGTTCAATCAAGCCATGCAACACGCGCAGCAAGAGGCTTTTGCCCGCACCGTTCGGACCCATCAGAACAGTGATCCCGTCTGATGGCAGGGAAAGTGTGATGTCTGCGAGCTTCCTTTGTCCACCGAAAGACAGCCCGAGGCCTTGGCATTGCAGGCGCGTTTTGCGCCTCTCGCTTGTCTTATCTAGCGGTTCAGCCATTGGAGAACCTCGCCGTGCTCAACCGCAGACCATGGGCCAGCGCATTCACCACGAGCGCCAGCAGCATCAGGATCAAACCCAGTGCCATCGCCAGGGCAAGGTTGCCCCGCGACGTCTCCAGCGCGATGGCCGTGGTCATCACCCGCGTGAGGTGGTCGATATTGCCACCAACGATCATGACCGCCCCAACTTCTGCCGTTGCGCGCCCGAAACCGGCCAGAGCCACGGTCATCAAGGCCAATCGGGCATCCCAGATCAGGGCCAGGATGATCTGCCCTTTCCGCAAGCCCACGGATCGAAAGAGCGCATGGTATTCCCCATACATGTCTTCGAGGACCTGACGGGAAAGCGCTGTGACAATCGGCGCGATCAGAATGGTCTGGGCGATGATCATGGCGGAAGGTGTGTAAAGCAGCCCGAGAAACCCCATCGGACCGCTGCGCGACAAGGCGAGATAGACCATCAATCCGACCACAACCGGTGGCAATCCCATCAGCGCATTCACCAGCACAAGGACCCCGCCGCGCCCCGGAAAGGATGTGGTGGCCAGCAGAGCGCCGAGGGGCATGCCAATCAGGCAAGACAAAACAACTGCGCTCAGGCTGACCCGCAAGGACAGCCAGACGATTTCGATCAGATCGGGATCCGCGCTGAGAACAAGCGCCAGCGCCAGTTCCGCCGCGCTATCCATGTTTGCCACCCTGACGACAGACGTGTCTCATCGCTGGTGTTTTTGACGAGACTTTGCATGAAATTGCAATGGTTTGTTTGCTCGACCGTACAGGTACTTTCGTGTCTTACCCGCGCCAGGCGTCGAAGTAACTCTAGGCCAATCAACTTGAAGTGTCCGCACTCCTGTCAGATCCGGGCTTTGCAGCCGGTAAATTGCAGATCACAACTTTGGGGTTGTTCAACCGCTCGTCGCACTGATAGACCCGCCAGCGGAGACGTGGCCGAGTGGTCGAAGGCGCTCCCCTGCTAAGGGAGTAAACGGGGAACCGTTTCGAGGGTTCGAATCCCTTCGTCTCCGCCACACCTTCTTGTTGCGTTTTTCTCAATGAATTTAGCACGTGGGGTATCCAATGGAGGATAGGGCCGGACTTTCGAAAGTTGTGTTGACCAACCATGAAATGTGCCCGGCACCACGTTGCCTCCCCTGCAGCTGCGAGCGCTGCAGCGGTCTAATACCGACGATCTGTGCTGCGCTTCTTAACCGGACGGTTCATTGTGCTGCGACAGCGGCCGCTTTGTCATCTGTTTCCCCGAACCCTTTCGGCACCGCCAGATCAGGCAGGCCTGCCGCTCTTTTCTGCAAGGCGCGTCCGATCACCATGCGGCTTATCTCGGTCGTGCCGTCCACGATCCGTAGCATCTGCGCCAGCCGCGACAGGCGATCCAGACCATAGGGTTGCAGAAGCCCCATGCCACCCAGCACCTGCGTGCACGTGTTGGCGGCTTTGAGGGCGGCGTCGGGCACAAACCGTTTGGCATGTGCCGCCATCAGCGGCCCTTCAGGCGTGCCAAGCGCCTCTGCGGCTTTGCGATACAGCAGTTTTGAGACTTCGAGGTCCGTTGCAACCTCGCCCAGCATCCATTGGATTCCGTCAAGTTCGATGTTTTTGCCGCCGAACATTTTCCGGTTCTTCGAATAAGACAGTGCGGTATCAAGCGCGGATTGCATCAACCCACAGCAGCCTGAGGCAATGGAAACCCGTGCAATGTCGATCGCCATGAGCGAGCCCTGAAGTCCTTGCCCGATGGGCAGAATGATGTTGTCCTCGCTGACCACGACCTCGTTGAGATACATCTCGGACATCGGCAGAAACCGATAGGAGGGGGTGTCGTAGGCAGGGCCGAAGCTGAGACCCGGCGCATCTGATGGAATGGCGATCATCGCCATATCCTTGTGGCCCGGGGCATCGCTCGTCTTGACGACGGTAAAGTACAGATCCGCCTCGCCTGCGAGGCTCACCCAGGCCTTGGATCCGCTGATCGTCCAGGTGCCGTCGCCATTGATTGTGGCGCGGGTGTACATGGTCATGGGATCCGAACCGGATTGCGGCTCCGTGAGGGCAAAATTCGCCAGCTTCCGTCCGGATGTCAGGTCACGGGCCCATTTTTCCCTGAACGCATCGGTGCCATACCCGCACCCTGCGAATGTGCAGATATTGTGCATGGACAGCGCGAAGGCATAGGCTCCGTCGCCAAGCCCGAGTTGCTCATAGACCTGAATTCCCTCCGCCAAAGAGAGACCCTGACCGCCCCATTCCTGCGGCGCGTAGAGGCCGGTAAGGCCTGCCGCGCCCGCTTTGTCCGATGCCGCGCGCGGCCATGTCCCTGCCGCGTTCCACGCCTCTACGTTGGGGGCGATGACAGTCATGGCATGGTCTTGGGCTGCGGCGAGTATTGTATCGAGCTTCTCCGACATGAGGTGGTTCCCGTTATGGTTTGTGTTTGTCCAATTCCGACAGGCGAGTGCGTGGCCATATGATGGCAATGAACAATAATTCAGCCACGTTCTGTAGGTTTCAACTGTAAATACAAGGAGGGCCTCACCAGCGCCATCTCGCCATTTGACAGTGTATTGTCCAAAACTGACAAATTCAGCGAATTTGTGAACGGCTTCGCCTGTAGGTGCTCGGCGGGCTGCCAGTCCATCTGTGAAACGCCTTGTGGAAACTTGCAGCTGAAGAGAACCCCAGATCCTGCGCGATAGCCTCCACGCTTTTTCGTCCCGCTTGCAGGTGACCCACAGCCATATCGCGACGGAGCGCGTCCTTGATCTCCTGAAAGGATATGCCATCCCTTTCTAGCCTTCGCATCAGAGTGCGCGGCGTAATGTGCATGGCTCGCGCAGCCTCTGGTAGATTGGCGTGCTCCCAACCCGCTTTCGCGAGATAGCTTCGCACGCGCAGTGACTGCGTGTGTTCGCTTGATTGCGTGAAAATCCAGTCTCTGGGTGCTGTTTCCAGAAACAGGCTGAGATCTGCCGCATCGCGGGTATGAACGGGTCCCAGAACACCTCGGTCGAACGTGATGGATGTGGCGGCGCACGAGAAGCGCACGGCTGCGGGAAAGATAACCGCATAATCATCGTCAAATTCCGGACGGTCGAAAGCGAATTCAACCGCATCTACAGGTACTTCGTGTCTGGCAAGCCAGGACACCAATCCGTGCGCCAATTTGAGGATGAGCATGTGGCCAAAACGCTGTGGTTGCCTGTCGCCGAGGGGATCGAGTGCCAGAACCACTGTTTTTTCGGTGTCCAGCAACTGAAACTGATAATCATCGAGTAGCAGGTTCCAGAAGGTCGAAAACCTGTACAGAGCAGAGGTCAGCGATGTGGCCTCCCGCACAGACGTCAACAGATGTTGCAGAGCTCGCGGTCGGATCGCGCGGGACCAAAGCCCCATCATCTCGTCCCCGGTTTCCACGGCGGCCAACTGATAAAGGCGGACGATTTGATCGAGCGTGATCCTGTCGGGAAGGCGGCCTTTGTCCTGCAACAATTCTGATCGCTGCAGCAGCGACTGGAAATGCGCATCCGAACAAAGCGATCTTAAGGCCAACAGCCAGTCATCAATGAATTCGGCGGAAACGGTCGAAAATGATGGGAATGCTCTATCGTTCATCAAGTATCTCGGTCACGTGCTTGTGCCGCAACTACTACATTCCTCGTATTCTGGTTGCGTCCAATTTTCATGCAATCCGGCAGGTCGGTCAATACACGCGACCTGCAGAGCTTTGCAGGCTATCGACCATGTGCGGCAAGAAGCTCCTGCAATCCGTTTGAGACTAGAGCCGGTTTCAACGCTGGTCCCGGGCGCTGGAGCGATGACGGACTGCTGTCAAAGCTGCGCAGCGTGGCCGTCCGGCTAACAAGACTTCAAGGTCGCCCTCGGCGCCGTGAACTCAGAGTGAAATGACGCGACCGTATCGTTCGGCGGTTGGGTCACGCGGGTCGTTGCTCATTGCAATGTCGCAAAAGGGAGATGTCGTCGAGATAAGCTAGCCAAAGAGAAAAAAGAAATTTTGTTAATTTTTCTTGTATCGACTCATAATTCCTGCAAATTCTTGTTCAACAGCAGGGTTAGATATGCCACCCCTTGATGACAACCAACCTTCCGAGACAGAGGCACTGGAGAGCGTGGCCGCTTTCGGTCTGGAGGTGCGCCAACTGCGCAAAGCGCGCCGCATGACGCTCGCTCAGCTTTCAGAGGTCAGCGGAATTTCGTTGAGCCATGTCAGCGCCATCGAACGCGGTGCGGTGAATGCCTCTCTCGACAAGGTGAACCGGTTGGCGGATGCCCTGTCCGTTCCGGTCGCTTGGTTTTTTGCTCGCCGCCCCGGACGCGGTCCGTTGGAGCGCGCCCATGTGGTGCGCGAGAAAAACCGACGTAATCTGAACCTCGTTTACGGTGAAACAGCAGAGAGAAGCGGATACACTGATTGGCTGCTTTCCAGCACAATCGGGGGCGACTTTTATTTCGGTGTGAGCGAGTATCCACCGCATTCAAAGCATCACCGGGACGAGATCGTTGTGCGCGACGGAGAACAGCATTGTCTGGTTTTGGCAGGCGAGATTGAACTCGTGCTGCGCGATGAGGTGATTGTTCTGCGCGCCGGGGACAGTTTCAGCATTCCGGCGGACATCCCTCACCGGACAAGCAATCAAAGTGACCAAGCTGCAAGGATGATCTGGGTCAATTCGCCTGTGATCATACCGGAAGAATGCGCGCGGGCTGATTTACTGCGCGAAGTCGAGGGCGAGGCCGAAGATCTGGCCTCATAGAAAATGTAAAAAATGGGGAGAACGACCATGACCAACAAACTGATTCATCCAAGCCGACGTTCCGTTCTTGGCGGGGCCGCCGCGCTTGGTACAGTCGGCCTGACGGGCCTGCCGTCCTTTGCCAACACGCCAAAGAAAGGTGGGACTGTTCGCGTCGCTTTGGCCGAAGGATCAACGCAAGACTCGCTTAATCCATGGACCTATACGGATATCTACATGATGTCTGTGGGTTTCGCGACGCACTCAACGCTGACAGAGATTGACCCCAGTGGAGAACTGGTAGGGGACGCCGCCTCTGGTTGGGAAGGCAGCGAGGAAGCGCAAACCTGGACATTCCAGCTGCGCAAGGAAGTCACATTCTCCGATGGCCGCCCGCTGACCGCAGATGACGTGATCGCATCCTTGAAGTTTCACGCAGGCGAAGAATCCGGGTCGGGCATGCGCACCACGGCGGAGTTGATCAAGAACATGCGCAAGGATGGCGATCATACTGTGATCTTTGAGCTGCAGGGACCGAATGCGGACTTTCCGTTCCTGATGGCGGATTACCACTTCATCCTGATGCCGGTGGAAGATGGGGAAGTGAACTGGAAGGATTTCATCGGCACCGGCGGTTATACGATGGAAAACCACCAACCCGGCGTGCGCACCTTGTTGAAGCGGCGCGATGACTATTGGAAACCCAACCGCGCCTGGTTTGACGAGATCGAGATCCTGTACGTTCCAGACGTGTCCGCGCGTCAGAACGGCCTGCAGACCGGTGAAATCGATATCATGAGCCGCGTGGACCTCAAGACCGTCGGCCTGCTGGAGCGCGTGCCGTCCGTGAAAGTCGAAGAGGCGACAGGCTTTCTGCACTACACCTATCCGATGAATACAGGTCTGAACCCGTATGATGACAAGGAACTGCGCACGGCATTGAAGTATGGCATTGATCGTGAAGCGCTGGTCACAACAATTCTCAATGGGCGCGGTATTGTCGGCAATGACCACCCGATTGCACCCTCTGTGCCGTACCACGACACGGAGCTGGAACAACGCGCCTATGATCCGGACAAGGCGAAGTTCCATCTTAAGAAGGCAGGTTTGGAGAGCATTGATCTGACCTGTGCCGCCGCGGATGCCGCGTATTCAGGAGCCCTTGATGCCACGGTCCTCTATCAGCAGCATCTGGCGGATACAGGCATAAATCTCACGGTGGATAGACGGCCCAATGACGGGTATTGGTCCGACGTCTGGATGCAGGAACCGTTCTGCGCCTGCTACTGGGGCGGACGACCAACCTGTGACTGGATGTTCTCAAGTGCCTATGCGTCCGGTGCGGACTGGAACGATACCTTCTGGGAGCATGACCGTTTCAACGAATTGCTGGTCGCCGCGCTTGGTGAACTCAACTCCGATCTTAGATCCTAGATGTTCAGCGAGATGCAGCAACTCGTGCGGGACGATGGTGGTGTGGTGGTCTGGGCCTTTGCCAACTACGTGTACGCCATGACCGACAAGGTGACCCATGCCGACGATGTAGCGTCGAACTGGGAAATGGACGGTGGCCGCTGGGCGGAACGGTGGTGGCTGGCCTGATGCGCAAAGCCTCCGTTTCTTGACCGCAAGAAGCGGAGGCGTTTCTCCTCTGGCGTGTGGGCGAGGTGTTTGACGTTCGCCCGCTCCCTAAACACGACGTCAATTGTCATGGGGCGTCATTCCCGACAGGATCACTTTCATGAACGCTTTCCCCCAGTTTGGCCCCAGAGCTGCCACCCATGAATTGGAGACAGATGACGGTGTCAAAATGCGGGTTGTGGTCGAGGGAGAAGGCCCCGACATTGTCTTCATCCCCGGCGGGGACACACCCGCGGAAGGGTACGCGCAGCTCTTCCATCGCCTGACCCGTAACTATCGCTGCATCGCCTACGATCCACGCGGTGCGGGCGAAACATCAGCCCCTCCGCCGCCCTGGACCATGGCGGATTACGCGCGGGATTGCGCCGCTGTGATAGACGCGTTCTGCGGCGGGCGCGCGGTCGTGTGTGGCTTGTCGCTGGGCGGCCTCGTCACGCAGGCCACGGCGATTGATTTCCCCGGCAAGGTGCGGATGGCAATCCCGATGGGAACGGCGGCGTATATCGACGGGTTCACCCGAGACTGGATGCAGGCTGAGATCGACATTCGCAAAGCCGGTGTGACTCTTCCAGACTATTTCCTGGCACCACATTACGCGGTTTACGCCTTTCCCGCTGCCGCGCTGGGCGATCATGCGCTTTGGGAAGAGATAAAGGCCGCCTATACCGCCCGGTTTGCCGGACGCGACCCTCAGGACACAATTGATCAGTGGCAAGCCTGTCTGGATTTCGATTGTCGCGAGGCGCTCAGATCCTGCCCGGTGCCGTTCCGTGTCATCGCCTTCTCTCAGGATATCCAAACCCCACCGGCCATGTGTCGTGTCGTCTCTGATCTGGCGCCGGACGGTCAGTTCTACGAGATCGAAGGTCTGGGTCATGTTTCGATGTCTCGCCACAAACCGGATAGTGTCGCGCAGCGCATCCTGCAAATCCTGGAAGAGGATGTTGCCGCTGTTGCGTCTTGAAAGAGAATGACGATTTTGGAAGCGCGACCTGCGAGATTTGACTAACAACGGCTTTCGACAGAAAGCAAACGAAACGGCCGAAACATGCGATTGTTCATCGCGACGTTATCAACAGAAACCAATACGTTCTCGTCGATGCCAACGGCCATGTCGGCATTCGAGTCCTATTTTCTCAGATACGGGGACGCCACGAGTGTTGCGCCCAACCTGATGACCGAAGCCCTCCATGCCTGGCGGTCTCGGGCGGAAGCCCTGGGATGGGACGTCTTAGAAGGTATCGCCGCTGTCGCCGAACCAGCCGGCCGCACCACGACCGCCTGCTACGATATGCTACGACAGACGTTGCTTTCAGATCTGGATGCCGCAGGTCCGGTCGACATCGTCTTGTTGCAGTTGCACGGCGCGATGGTCGCCGAAGGATGCGATGATTGCGAGGGGGACATCACGGCGCGTATTCGCGCGGCGCATCCCGAGGCTGTGATTGGCATCTCTCTTGATCAGCATTGCCACCTGACAGAGCAGATGCTGACAGCATGCGATCTCATCGTGTGTTTCAAGGAATACCCGCATGACGACGCCACGGCGCGTGCAGAGGAGCTGTTTAACCTCGCTCATGAGACGGCGCAGGGACGTATCAAGCCTCAGATGGCGATGTTCGACTGCCGTATGATCAACCTCTATCTGACAAAGTCTGGTGCGATGCGCCAATTCGTCGATCGCATGCGCGAACTGGAAAGCGATCCCGGTATTCTGTCCATCTCGCTGGCCCACGGGTTCCCGTGGGGTGACGTTGCGGATGTCGGAGCGAGAATGCTTGTTGTGACCGACGATGCTCCCCTGCTTGCACAGCAGGTTGCAGAAAGACTGGGAAGAGAATTCCATGCCTTGCGAGATCACGTGATTTGCCGTCCGGTCGCCTTGGATGTCGCTTTTGATCAGGTCTCTTCGTCTGAAAGCGGACCTGTCGTAATGGCTGATATGGGCGACAATTCCGGTGGGGGTGCTGCGGGGGATTCGACTTTTATGCTGCACGCGCTTTTGGCCCGGGACTTGAGTGATGTCGCGACGGGCATCTACTGGGACCCGATGGTCGTGCGTCGATGTGAAGACGCCGGAGAAGGTTCGACGCTTCGCCTCAGGCTCGGTGGTAAGACCGAAAAACACTCCGGCACGCCGGTTGACCTCGATGCGAAGGTCATGCGCATCCGGTCAGGACTGGGTCAGCATCTGGGTCTCGGAATGGAGCCATTGGGGACTCTGGTCTGGCTGAAAGCAACCCGCGATATCGACATTCTGGTCAACGACTTGCGAACGCAGGTCTATCATCCCGAGGCCTTCGAACAGATGGGCATCGTTTTGCAGGATAAGAAGATAGTGACAGTTAAGTCGCTCTTTCACTTCTACGGACCTTTTCAGAAGATCGCCTCGAAGATCATTCAGGTGGCGACCCCTGGTGGTACGTCACCGGATTTCAAAAGCATTCCGTATTCGAAACGCGACCATCTTTATTGGCCAAAGAAAGCCGATGCCTTTGACGGATAGCAAATACGCGTACGGCCCCCGGTTTGCGGTCGAATGGTGAGCCACAGCATGTTCGGATGACGTCAGAGCCCTGCTTCGTACTCTGCTTTTCGCCGCGCCTCTTCTTCGACAAACGCATAGACCTGCACAGGGTCGACAGGTTTAGGCACCATTTCACCGCCTCGATTGGCCATTTCTATACCTTCCGCCGAGACGGATTGATCATAGGTGCGGACAATAACCTGTGCGCCGACCGACGTTCGCGCGTGCAAATCAATAATGTCCTGATTGAATAGCCGGATACATCCGGCGCTGCCTTGATTACCGATCGTCGAGGGTTCATTCGTGCCGTGAATTCGGAAAAATGTGTCCCGATTTCCGCGATAGAGGTAGAGCGCCCGCGCCCCCAAAGGACTCGCCTTGCCACCGGGAATACCGTTGGCGAAGGCGGCATATTTCTCCGGCTCCGTTCGGATCATGTTGGGCGTCGGCGTCCAGCCGGGCCACTCGGCCTTGCGTCCGATTGTGGCCTGCCCGCTGAAGCCGCGCCCCTCGCGCCCGACGGCAATTGGATAGCGGATCGCGGTGCCGCCATCCTGCACCAGGAAAAGGAACTTGGCATAGGGATCCACAACAATGGTTCCGGGCGGTTCTGCACCGTAATAGCCAACTGTTTTTCTGCGATTCGGTTCTGAGAGGAACTGCGGGTCTATCGGGGCGATGGTAAGGTGCCCCTCCTGCACGGCGCCATATTCAGGATATTGCAAAAACCGCGTTGTCTCTGTTGGACCGGTGCTTGCACAGGCAGTGAGCAGAAGTCCGCAGGCAAAAACCGCAACTCTTTGCGCAACAACGCGCCATCTCGATGTTCCCGTATCCACCGGTCTCGCATCCCTCGTTCTTGGATTTCAGGCGTTAGCCTAAACTCTTTCGCGACGGATACGGAGATTTTTTTCTCCTGAGCGGGCAATCGCCAAGGCGCGCGGGCATTGGTCTCTGGTCCCGCTTCTTCCGGCAACCGAGGTGCTGAACGCGCGGTTTGCGTGCGGCGACACGCATATGTGCCGCGCTGGTCTCACCAAAACCACGACAATGTCAGCGCAGTTGCAAAGAACGGGTTTGCAACACCTACCTACTGGTTGGTAAGTAACTTTGCGAGTCGACCTGCGCCTTTATGGGAGGGTAAACAAAGGTTCCTTGAAACAGAGGATTGAAAGAGGCG
>ERZ1740060.401-NODE-401-length-26466-cov-5.038317_pt1 | contig 26466 bp, 24 predicted proteins | sample MGYA00581743_ERZ1740060 | MGnify/ENA primary metagenome ERZ1740060 (study PRJEB43018, sample SAMN04849235) | marine metagenome | isolation source: floating plastic debris | place: Pacific Ocean | collected 2008-08-27 | study: EMG produced TPA metagenomics assembly...
CGCGTCCGCAGCCGCAGCTTTCAACAAATGATCCGAGACGAGCGCTGCGTTGGAGCGCGGGTTCGTTGCTGGCACCCAGCGTTCATCGGTCAACAGCACGTCGACCCGCGACCAGTCGAGACGCGCCACCGACAAAAGCTCAAATATCGGGCCCGGCGTTGTTCCGCCGCAGACGGCAAAGCGCGCGCGCTCCTGATGATCGAGCACGTCGGACAGATCTTCGACCAGTTGATGGGTCACCTCCATCGCCAGCATGTCGCGATCCAGATAGCTGTGAAACGTCATGCCCGGATCTCGCGCCAGCGTCGGCCATCGCGGTGCATCAGCATCAGGGCTTCATCGGGCCCGGAACTGCCCGGTACATACGGCATGGGCGCGCTTCCCTCCTCGTCCCACGCAGCGATGATCGGATCGATCCAGGCCCATGCGGCCTCGACCTCGTCACCGCGCATGAACAGCGTTTGATTGCCGCGGATCACGTCCATAATCAACCGCTCGTACGCATCTGGAAAATCTCCTTTTTCCGGTCCCAAGGCTTCGGAAAATGTCATGTCGAGTGGCACATCTACAAGCCGCATGCCTCCCGGCCCCGGTTCTTTAATGGTGACACCGAGTTGTATGCCCTCGTTGGGCTGCAGCTTTATGGTCAGGATGTTGCGATGTCGGCCCGATGCGTCACCAAAAATCGAATGCGGCGTATCCTTGAAGACGACCGCAATTTCGCTCGCGCGGTCCCGCAAGCGTTTGCCAGTCCGAAGATAGCAGGGCGTCCCCGCCCAACGCCAGTTGCTGACAGCAGCCCGCAGCGCGACAAAGCTCTCGGTCCGGCTCTGATCATCTTCGACTTCGCTGCGGTAATCTGGCGCCATTTCGCCCGCCTCGTACTGACCGCGCACGACGTCGTCCCGGCTCACCGGATCCAGTGCGCGGATCACTTTCAGCTTTTCGTCGCGCACCGCATCAGGATCGAATTTGGCCGGCGGCTCCATCGCGATGAGACACAGCAACTGCATCATATGGTTCTGAACCATGTCGCGCATCGCACCGGAGCGGTCATAATACTCGCCCCGGCCTCCAACGCCCACCGCCTCTGAAACGGTCACCTGGATGTGGTCGATATACTGGCTGTTCCAAAGTGGTTCGAAAAGCATGTTGCCGAACCGGATCGCCATCAGGTTCTGCACCGTCTCTTTGCCCAGATAATGGTCGATTCTGTAAATCTGATCCTCGTTGAAATGCGCGGCCAGCGTCACGTTGAGCGCGCGCGCTGTCGACAGATCCCGACCAAAGGGCTTTTCCACGACCACCCGGCACATATCACAGGCCAGTCCGTTTTCCTCCAGCCGCTCAGCGAGATCGCCAAAAAGCGACGGCCCGACCGAAAAATAGAAGGCCCTGATGCGTCCGGGCGGCAGCAGCGAGACAAGCTCGGTCCAGCCTTGCGCACCTTTGGCATTGATGGTCACGTATTCGATGCAGCTCATAAAGGCGTCAAGGCCCGCATGATCCTTTTCAGAAGGTTCAAATTCCTCGATCGCCTCGCGGACAAAGGCACGATAGGTCGCGCTGTCCATATCGCTTCGTGCGGCGCCGATCACCCGGGCCTGACCGTCCATCTGACCGGCACAGAACCGGCGATAGAGCGCGGGCAGGAGCTTTCGGCGCGCCAAATCTCCTGTCCCGCCAAAGATGACAAGGTCGAAAGGATCTACCGGAATAATGCGAGAGACCATGGGCGCTCTTTTGTTTTGGCGCTTCACAAAACTGTGCAAACGCTGCTTCTCGACTTTCGTGGACAAAAAGGACAGGTTGGCCGCGAAAACGCAAATGGAAATCAGCAGATCTCTGTATGAAAGACGTCCACAACGCGGTCGCGAATGACGGCAAGTTTCTCGACCCAAAGATCACGGCAGACGGATCGCCCCGGGCGCAGGTCCCGCTGAGCCACCCTCAGACCCTATGGTTCAACACCGGCACCTTGTGCAATATCGAGTGTCTGAACTGCTATATCGAAAGCTCCCCGAGGAACGATAGTCTGGTCTACATCACGGCGGCAGAGGTTGACGCGTATCTGGATCAGCTTGACGCGCGCGACTGGGGCGTGCGCGAGATCGCCTTTACAGGTGGCGAACCTTTCCTGAACCCGGAGATGATCGGAATGGCGCGCGCGGCACTGGAGCGTGGCTATGAGGTTCTGATCCTGACAAATGCGATGCGCCCGATGATGCGCCCCCGCATGCAGATCGGTCTCAAAACGCTCCTGGAAGAGTTCGGTCCCAAACTGACGCTGCGGATCTCAGTCGATCACTGGTCTGCGGATCGCCATGATGCCGAGCGGGGAAAGGGCAGTTTTGATATCATGCTGAAAGGCATGCAATGGCTGCGCGATGAAGGGTTTCGGATGACCGTTGCAGGCCGCTCTCTGTGGCAAGAGGACGATTCTGCGGCGCGTTCGGGCTATCAAAGGCTCTATGAGGCGCATGGCTTTGACATCGACGCGCAGGACCCGGGCGCAACGGTGATCTTTCCGGAGATGGACGACACGGTCGAAGTGCCTGAAATCACCACAGCCTGCTGGGGCATTCTGGGCAAGACGCCGCAAAGCGTGATGTGCGCGTCCTCCCGCATGGTGGTCAAGCGCAAGGGCGCGGCGCGTCCCAGCGTCTTGGCCTGCACGCTTTTGCCCTATGACCCGCAGTTTGAGCTTGGCCACACTTTGGAAGAGGCCGAGCGCCCTGTCGCTCTGAACCATCCGCATTGCGCAAAATTCTGTGTCCTGGGGGGGGCCAGTTGTTCGGGCTGACAGGCATCAGCGCGCAGTGCCCTTGTCATCTTGTTCAATTGCCGCCACGCCTGTCAGTGACGTGATTGCAGGATGCCAGCATGCCACAACATTTTACCGATGAAGAATATGCCGCAAGACAGACCAAAGCTGTGCAGGCTCTGAAAGAAGCCGGGCTCGATGCGCTTTTGATGTTCGCGCCGGAGAGTCACTATTGGCTTTGTGGCTATGACACATTCGGATTTTCGATGTTTCAGTGTCTTGTCCTGACAAACAAGGGCGACCTGCATCTGTTGACCCGTCTGCCCGACCGACAGCAGGCGCGTCATACCTCTACGCTTAAAGAGGACCAGATCCATATCTGGAACGAGAGAGAGGCAAGCGATCCGACCGAGGACCTCCTGGCGCTGTTGACCGATCTCGGCGTTGCCAACGGATCGCTCGGTTACGAATCCCGCACGGTCGGGCTCACGGATTTCAACGGCAAACGCCTGCACGCCCGCTTGCAGGGACTGGTCGATCAGTCAGAGCTCATCGCGGCGCTGCGACGCGTTAAATCTCCCGCTGAGATTGCGATGCACCGGCGTGCCGCTGCGCTTGCCGATGACGCCATGGATGCCGGGCTGGCCGCGACAAAGCCGGGCGCCTTCGAAGGCGACATTCTGGCCGAGATGCAAGGCGCTGTCTTTCGCGGCGGCGGTGATTATGCGGGTAACGAGTTTATCCTGGGCTCAGGCGCGGGAGCATTGCTGGTCCGCTACTATTCCGGCCGCCGGCATTTGTCGGCTCAGGATCAGATGACATGGGAATGGGCGGGGGCCTATGCCCGCTATCATGCGGCCATGATGCGCGCGGTGGTGATAGGTACCCCGTCCTCCCGGCAAGAACAGATGCACAAGGCTGCCCGTTCCGCGCTGGAGGCGTGCGAAGCCGCTATCCGACCCGGCGCGCGGATGGGCGATGTCTATGCCGCGCACGCGCTCTCCTTCGATGACGCTGGCTTTGGTCATGCGAAAATGCAGGCCTGCGGCTATGGGATGGGCGCGATCTTCAATCCGATCTGGGTCGATTTTCCGATGTTTTATGAAGGCAATCCGCTCGTCATACAGGAAGGTCAGGTTTTCTTTCTGCACATGATCCTTGTCGATCATGACGAAAGCCTGGCGATGAGCCTCGGACACTCGGTCCTCGTTACGCAAACCGGCGTCGAGCGTCTGTCGCGCCAGCCTCTCGACCTTTTGGTGCGTTAGGTCGAATTGACGCCTTGCCGCATTGCCGCAGGCGCGCTCAAGCCCCATATCCCCCTCATGATAAAGCTGGCCCCGATCCTCCTTGCGCTCGTGTATGCGCTTGTCATGTTTCGCTTTTCCGTTTGGCGCACGAAACGCGAACTGGACGAGCGTTCCACCGAGCTTGCCGATCCGATGCTGAAGGTCATGACCGACAAGCTCGCACAGGCGCTCGATGTCGATCGGGTCAAAGTCTATATCTACGAAATCGATCCTGTGAACGGGCTCGCCGCTCCTGACGGGCGGGTCTTCATCACGCGCGGCTTCTACCGCAAGTTCCAGCAAGGCGAGGTCAGCGCGGCGGAGATGTCTAGCGTCATCGCACATGAATTGGGACATGTGGCGCTGGGCCATACGCGACGGCGCATGATCGATTTTTCAGGTCAGAACGCGATGCGCGTGGCGCTCGGCATGCTGTTGTCGCGTCTTATTCCCGGTATCGGCATCCTGATTGCAAACTCTCTGACTTCGCTTCTCGCGGCCCGTTTGTCGCGGGGCGATGAGTATGAAGCAGACGAATACGCGGCCGCCTTGCTGACGAAGGCCGGTATCGGAACCGGACCTCAGAAGTCGCTTTTCGAAAAGCTTGAGGCGCTGACACAAGCGCGCTCCGGCGTTGTGCCTGCCTGGCTGATGAGCCATCCCAAAACAACGGAGCGTATTGCCGCCATTGAAAAACTGGAGGCGCGCTGGATGTCCCTCGATAAGGCTTAGGAAGCGGCGCGCTCCAACGCCTTGCCCAGACGTGGCATGCGCGCCTTCTTCATCAATGATCGCAGGGACCAGTCCGGCCCAGAGAGGCGTTGCGCCTCGGCGCGCACGTGACCTGCCACCTCATGGACGAGTTCCGGCTGGGCGTCGTGGATCCCATGCAAAAAGGCGTCGGGATCGGCACGGCTCAGCCCCTCTTCTGACAGGATATGCCGGGGAAAATCCTTGGCATTGAGCGTCACAATAACATCGGCTGATCCGGAGATCGCCGCCGCCAGCACATGAATGTCCGCCGGATCCGGCAACCATAGCCGGTCTTCCAGTGAGGCCGGCCAGTCTGTTATCGCGTCAGGCCAGCGTGCGGACAGACCGGCGCGTTCCGATTCGGCCTGCGCCGCGCCGTCCGGTCCCAGCTTCAGCGCCGCGCGCTGCCATTCATCGAGAATGCGCTCCGACCAGAGCGGGGTGAAGACACCCTGTGCCGCGACACCCAGAAGCATTTGCCGCATGACCGTGGGGTAGATCACACAGGTGTCGAGCAGGACTTTCATAGGCGAAAAAACAGAGCTTTGAGATAACCGCTCTCGGCCAGATGTGGATGCAAGGGATGATCCGGACCCGCGCCGCTGGTATGAAACAATGTGCCCTCCCGGCCCGCCCGTCCTATACCGCGCAGGCTGGCCTTCCGAAAGGTCTCCAACGAAGCGGCGTGCGAACACGAACAAAGTACAAGAACGCCGTCCGGCGCGACGAGAGGCGCCGCGAGACGCGCGATTTTTTCGTAGGCACGCAACCCGCTCTCCAACGCCTTCCTGGACGGGGCGAAGGCCGGTGGATCGCAAACGACCAGATCAAATTGTGCGTCCTCGCTGGCAAGCGCCTCCAGAGTGGCGAACGCATCCCCACGACGTGTTGTGAACCGCGACGCCTGCCCCATTTCAAACGCCCCTTGAGTGGCGAGTGTCAGCGCGGGTTCAGAGCCATCTACCGCCAGCGCGCTTTCTGCGCCGGACGCCAACGCGGCGAGCGCGAAGCCACCCACATGGCTGAACACATCCAGAACCCGCGCGCCACGCGCAACAGAGGCGGCCATGGCATGATTGGGTCTTTGGTCAAAGAACAATCCCGTCTTTTGACCCTCAAGAAGATCCGCCAGATAGATCGCACCATTCATCGGAACCTGTAGCGGTCCGTCAGGGGCATGACCATGCAAAAGCGCCCGACCCTCGTCCAGTCCTTCCAGACCGCGCGCACGACCGGAGGCGTTTTTGAGCACATGCGCAACGCCGGTTACTCCGATCAGCGCCGCAGTCAGTTCGGTCAAGTGGCGCTCAGCCCAGGCCGCGTTTGGTTGGATAACCACTGTGTCGCCAAAACGGTCGATGATGACGCCCGGCAAGCCATCCGCCTCCGCGTGAACCAGACGATAGAACGGATTGTCAAAGAGCTTCTGACGCAGCGCAAGCGCACGCGCGATCCGCGCTTCAAACCAGGCTTGATCTATTTTGGCCGCGGGGTCCCGGTCCAGAACACGGGCCATTATCCGCGAGGCCGGATTAACCGCCACCAGCGCCAGCGGGTCGCGTGCCGCATCTTCCAGAACCGCGATTGAGCCCGGTGCCAGCGCCTTGGTCCGGCGATCCGTGACCAATTCGTTGTCATAGACCCAGGGAAAGCCATGCCGGATAGCCTGCGGACGAACCTTGGGTTTGAGCCGCAGAACAGGCCTGGGAGGGGTGGTCATAGGAGGGGATCTGTCAAAATAGCGGCAGTCAGCGCGGTCTCGATTTCCAACCGCCGCGCCGCGCAGGCGCGCGGGCCTTCTCCAACCCCTCGATCAGCACGGCGCGCATGGGATGATCTTCCGGCTCTGCGTCATAGCGGGTCAACAAGGCCTCGACATTGGCGCGCAAATCCGCATCCGCTTGCACAGACAGCGCCCAGTCGAGGAAGATCGTCCTGCAATCGGCACTATCGATACCATCAATGCGAAATGCTTCGCGGATCAACCCCTTAGGGTCCAGAAGATCAGGTGCGCTCATCATCGCCTCGTATTGTCCGTGCAATCACCATATCGATCACATCGGCAGCGCAGGCGGCCTTGTCAACCAACATGGTCTCAAGTTCGCCCAGATTTCGGGCGGATACCTCTCTCAGGAGCAGGCGCGCCCCGCCCTCTCCCAAATCATCAGGACCCAGAGTCTTACGACTGAGAAGCCGGGACACCTGCATCACAGAGCGGAAGAGCGCATAAGCCTCTTCAAGTTTCTCTTGCTCCTCATTCGTGATCAGGCCCATTTTGCGCGCTGCCCCGAGCCCCTCTGACACCGCCGCCGATGGCTGCCCCGCCACCAGACATCCAGACTGTGCCAGCAATTCGATATCCCGCATGTGGCCCGGGCCGTTTTTGGCGTCCAGAATACCGCCGGATGCCTTGGCCTCGGACAATCGCCGCCGCATATCCGCCACCTGGGTCAAGACCTCGACCGCATCTCGTTGTCGCGAAAGCAAACGGGTTCGAAACTGGTCTACTGCGCCGCCCAGATCGGACGCTCCGGCCACAACCCGGGCCCGGGTGAGTGCCATATGCTCCCAGATCCATGCCTCTTCGGTCTGATAGCTTTGGAAGGCCGCCCAACTGGTCGCGACAGGGCCCTGATTGCCGGACGGACGCAGCCGCATATCCACGTCATACAATCGCCCTTCTGACATGGGCGCGCTGAGCGCCGTGATCAGAGCCTGAGTGGCTTTGGCATAATAGGCGCGTGCAGGCAGCGGGCGTGCGCCCTCCGACACGGCATCGCCCGGTGCGTCATAGATGACAATGAGATCGAGATCGGACGAAGCGGTGAGGTTGCCTGCGCCAAGTGATCCCATACCCAGAAGCACGGATCCCCGTCCGGGTGGAGGTCCATGACGACGGGAGAACTGCGTGCAAACCACGGGCCAGAGAACACGCAGAACCGCTTCGGCGAGATCGGCATACTGGGTCGCAGCGCCCGAGGCGGTCACAATCTGCCGCAGATGATGGACGCCGATGCGGAAATGCCATTCCTTGTGCCAGCGGCGGGCCGCATCCAGTTTGGTTTCATAGTCGCGCTCGCTCTCCAGCCGGGACGACAGATCCAGCATAAGGGTTTCAAGGTCTGGCCAGGCTGAGAAGAACTCACCGGCGATCACAGCGTCAAAGACCCCCGCATTGCGGGAGAGATAGGCTGCGAGGTCCGGTGCGGTTCCCGCAATATCGATCAGGAGGTCGATAAGCGCCGGATGGGCCTCGAAGAGAGAGAAGACCTGCACACCCGCCGGTAGTCCCTGTAAAAAGGCATCGAACGCCCGTAATGCCTCATCCGGATGCGACACCCCGGAAAGACGCGACAGAATATCTGGACGTAGGCGCTCGAAGATACTTGCGGCCCGTGGCGAGCGTAGTGCGGGATAGCTCGGCCAGCGGGCAATCACTTTGTCATCAAGCGCCGCATCGGTCTCGGGGCTAAGCCCGCTGGCTTCGGGTGCAAAGAAGCCTTCGGTCAGGACATGGACGCTCTCCAGCCGGGCGCCAAGGTCCTTTTGCAGACCTTCCGGCACGGTGCCCATCATCGCCGACAGACGATCCCAGCCGGACGGGGTATTGGGTAATGTCTGCGTGCGTGCATCATGGACCATCTGCAAGCGATGCTCGATCTCACGCAACATCCTGTAATGGTCCGAAAGCGTCTCGGCCGTGTCCTGCGGCACCCAGTCTTTGGCAGCAAGCTGGCTCAGCGCTTGCAGCGTTCTGGGCGAGCGCAGGCTCGGATCGCGCCCACCAGAAATCAACTGTCGCGTCTGAGTAAAGAATTCAATCTCGCGGATGCCGCCCTGGCCCAGCTTGATGTCGCGACCCTCCAGAGACAGCCGGCCCCCCGTTTTCTTCTGCGTACGAATACGCAAACGAATGTTATGGGCATCCTCGATCGCGGCGAAATCGAGGTGTCGGCGCCAGACAAACGGGCGCAGGGTTTCCAGAAAACGCCGCCCGGCGTCCAGATCACCTGCGGCGGCCCGCGCCTTGATGAAAGCCGCCCGTTCCCACGAGCGTCCAACACTTTCGTAGTAAGCCTCCGCCGCCGCCATCGAGATGCAGACCGGCATCACGCTGGGATCCGGTCGCAACCGCAGATCGGTACGAAAGACATAGCCCTCAGAGGTGCGGTCACTGAGGATCGCGCACATGGCGCGCGTCGCTCGCACGAAGCCTGCGCGCGCGTCGCCCAGATCCTCCTGGGCGAAACGTGTCTCATCGAAAAGACAGATCAGGTCGATGTCAGAGCTGTAATTGAGCTCCCCGGCCCCGAGTTTGCCCATGGCCAGCACGACCATGCCCGCGCCATCCAGCGCGTCATCTTCGTGCATCGTGGGGATCTTGCCGCGATGGATTTCTTTCAGGAGCCCGGCTTGCAGCGCAATCGAAGTGGCCGCATCGGCAAACCGGCTGAGCCGGTCCGTGACATCCTCCAGGCTCCAGACCCCGGCGAGATCAGCCAGTGCCGTCATCAAAGCCACCTGCCCTTTCGCTTTGCGCAGCGCGCCGGGCATCCCGGACGCGTGCGGATCCGGCAGCGCGTCTAGCACTGCGTCAAATGACATTTCCGGTGCATCGAAAAAGCCGGGCAGATGCTCTCGTTCCTGTTCGAGCAGCGTTTTCAGAAATGGAGAGCATCCGGCGGTGGCGGATATCAGCTCCGAGATTTCCGGCACAAACTCGGGGAGCAGACGAAGCGTTTGGGCCCCCTGAGCGGGGTCGAAGGCGCGGGGAACCCGGGCCATACGCGTCTGAAAGGGGGCGTTGGAAACGGACATGTGAGGGTGATACATCCCCCGTCAAAAAGATCAAAGGACAGCAAATTGTCCGCCTCTTTGCGAGCTATGTCAGACCCCCTATATGGACGGTATGACAGATCAGCCTTGGCATATTCCCGACCCCGAACGTCAGGCGGAATTCTACGCCGATGTGCCAACCAAGCGCTTGCTGGCATGGTGCGTCGACACGGCGGTGATTCTGGCTCTTTCGGCGCTCATCGTGGTGGCCACGGTATTTGTGAGCATTTTCATCTGGCCTCTTCTGCTGCTCGCGGTTGGTCTGGCCTATCGCACCGTGACTTTGGCGCGCGGCTCGGCCACCTGGGGAATGCGCCTCATGGCAATTGAGTTTCGCACGCTGCACGGCCAGCGGCTCTCGCCATCGCAGGCCTTTCTGCACTCTGTTGGACTGACAATCAGCTTTGCTTTTCCGGTTCTTCAGATCATCTCCATTGTGCTGATGCTGACGCAGGAGCGCGGACAGGGATTGACCGATCTGGCGCTTGGCACGGTGGCCCTGAATCGTCGTGCCGGGGCCTGATGCGCAGGAATTAAGCTAGGCCCGCATTCTGACTTGGCGACGTGCCGGAAGGTTGCTACATTTCTGGCTAGAAAGACTATATTTGCATGCGACACACACTTCCGATTGCGCCCCAATTCTATGTGACGGCGCCGCAGCCCTGTCCTTATCTTGAAGGACGGCTTGAAAGGAAGTTGTTTACAGCCCTTCAAGGCGATGGGTCGCAGCGATTGAATGACACGCTGTCGAAACAAGGGTTTCGACGGTCTCAAAACGTCCTTTATCGACCTTCCTGCGCGGATTGCGCCGCTTGTCTGTCCGCGCGGATCAATGTGTCGAAGTTTACGCCGTCCCGCAGCCAGCGCAAAACATCGCGGCGCAATGCCGGTCTGGATCGTCGCGCGACCTCGCCCTGGGCCACGGAAGACCAGTACGATCTTTTCCGCACCTATCTTGAGGCGCGGCATGCGACCGGCGGCATGGCCGACATGGACAGCTTTGAATTTGCCGCCATGATCGAAGAGACACCGATCCGGACGCGGGTTGTGGAATATGTGGATCGCGAGACCGGTGATCTGACCGCCGTGTGCCTCACAGACGTCTTCGATGACGGTGTGAGCATGGTCTATTCCTTCTACGATCCGGAACATCAGAAATCATCGCTCGGCACTTACATCATTCTCGATCATATCGAGATCGCGCGCGAGGCGGCGCTTCCTTATGTTTACCTGGGATACTGGGTGCCGGGCAGCACGAAAATGGGCTACAAGGCGGCCTTTGCCGGTCTGGAAGTCTATGCTGATGGACGCTGGCAGGAGATGACAGATCCATCCAAATACGAGGCGAAGCGTCATCCTCTGTCAAACGATCCGATTGCAGAGCAGGTCGCTAATATCTCCCTGCCCGACGGCAGACCCTACCACAAAGAACAGACCTGAGTTTTCCGGTCTGCCGAGCGCCGAAACCACAGCATGTTGAAACGCTATCGGTGCTGGCAGGCCAAGCAGGTCGATTCTGTGTCGCGCGTATCCGTGTCGTGCATGCCGCCAGACGCTTTCCCGCTCAGTTGATCAGGCCCACTCAGTTGATCAGGCCCACTCAATTGATCAGATCGGGGAAGATTGTCACGATGCCAGGGAAGAACCACAAGATTGCCAGTCCCACCACCTGGATAATCACGAATGGCGCAACGCCACGGTAAATGTGACCTGTCGTGACTTCTTTGGGAGCAACCCCTCGTAAATAGAAGAGCGCAAACCCGAAGGGCGGTGTCAGGAATGATGTCTGTAGGTTGACGGCGATCATGATCGTGACCCATTTCGGATCAAATGTGCCCCCGTAGATCACCGGGCCGACAATCGGGATCACGATGTAAATGATCTCCAGAAAGTCGAGCACGAAGCCCAGGATAAACAGCACCAGCATGACGATGAGAAACACCTTCATCTCATTGTCGAAGGATTTGAGAAACTGCTGGATGTAGTGTTCGCCGCCAAAGCTGATAACTACGAGGTTCAAAAGCTGTGACCCGATCAGAATCGTGAACACCATCGAGGTGACTTTGGCTGTCTCGCGCACAACTGGTGTCAGGATCCCACCTGAATAAAGCACGCAACACGCGAAAAGCAGACCAAAGAGCGCATAGAGATACGCGGCCTTGGCCACCACGAAGGCGACCCAGGTTTCGAAGCTGACACTCTCGACATTGATGCGAAGGTCGAAATTGATACCGATCAGAATGGCCAGAATAATCGCGAAGGTCGAAAACAGGATGATCTTGCCCGACCGTTCCTGATCCTTGAGCCTGCGGTAGGCTGCGAGCATGATCGCGCCGCCTGCCCCGAGCGCCGCGGCGGGGGTTGGATTGGTGATGCCGCCCAAAATTGACCCCAGCACCGCAACGATCAGAACCAGCGGCGGAAACACGACGCGAATAAGTTCATTGCCCGCCAGCCGTCCCGCCGCATGAGCGCAACCATACAGCGCGAGCGCGTATGGAACGGCGAGGACCAGGAAACTGACACCAGAGGACATTTGCGGTCCTATGACAACAATATCGAGAATAAGCCCCAGCACGATGCCGAGCGCGCCGATCAGAATTGGCGCGGGCGTGGCGGTGGGCGCGACGCCACGGGCCAGCGACAGCGTGAGGCCGAAGAGGACCATAAGGATCGCCACGCCGGTGCCGATCGGCGCGGCATCGGAAATCTTCTGCGCCAGAGCCTCGACGCGTTCTTCCTCGGTCAGTTCCACGCTTTGTGCCACGCCGCCCGCTGCGGTGATTGCCGCCTCTTCCGCGACGGCGGTATCCCATGCCTCTTGGCCGTGCAGGTCGATCATCGACGCCTGACATTCAGGACTGACATTGGTGCGCAGCGATGCTGTCTGTCCTTGCTCGCTGAAACTGTCGATCGTGAGGTCTTGCGAGCCGACGATGTTGATCTGACCCAGCAGGATCACGCCTGCGATGATGGCAACGGGCACCCCCAAGAACCATGTGAACGCCTCAGAGCGTGTCACCGGCTCTGAATTTGCCGAGCCCAATTCAACCGCCGGCGCGCGACTGGGGTTCACCAATGCGTAGCCGAACGCATAAAGCGCATAGAGCAATGCCAGCAGGATGCCGGGTAACAGGGCCGCCTGAAAGAGCGTGCCGCCGGACACGACCGCCGGTTCGCCCAGATAGGTCAGCGCATCGCTGCAGCCTGCGGCCTGCGCCCGGTTTTCCTGCGCGACGGAATAAAGATCGCCCGCCAACGTTCCCAAGAGCACGATGACAATAGACGGGGGAATGATCTGGCCCAGTGTTCCGGAGGCCGCTATGATTGCTTTCGCGATCTCGGGGGAATAGTTATTGCGCAGCATGGTGGGCAGACTGAGCAAGCCCATCGTGACGACCGTTGCACCGACGATACCTGTGGAGGCCGCCAGAAAGGTGCCCACGACGACGACAGAAACGGCAAGCCCACCCGGCAGGGGCCCAAAGACACGCGCCATCGTGGTCAGCAGGTCGTTTGCAATCTTGGAACGTTCCAGCGTGATACCCATAAGAACGAACATCAGCACGGCGAGCAGCGTTTCAATCGACTGGCCGGCGAAGACACGTTCGTTCATTCGGTTGACGACGAAACTTACATTGCGATCCAGCGCCACTTCCCAACCCTGTGGGAAAACCGGTTCCCCTATTCGCGGGAGCTCGGGGTATCGGAAGACGGAAATAGAATCGCCCCGAACGCCCGAGGCGACAAGGGCGTTATAGGCTTCGCTGCTCCGGTCGATGGCCTGATGGATCAAAAGGCCCGCGCTGTCCAAAGCCGCGATAATCGCGAAAGAGATCACGCCCGCCCCGGCAATTGCAAAAGCCACCGGGAACCCCGACAGAATGCCGCCAAAAAGGCAGACGAAAACGATGATCAGGCCAATCTCGACGCCATCTAGTCCAAACAACATGCCCCGTTACTCCCTCAATGCGTGCCTTCGTAGGCTTCTTCGCCAGCACCGAGGCTGTCACGGTCGAGAAATTTGCCTTCGCTGTCTTCGCCCTCCTTCCACTCCAGATAAGATCTGAAAAAGAAGGACACGGCCTGGATAAAGACCATGCCCGCGAAGGCCACGATCAGGATCTTGAACAGGAAGTACGCGTTGAATCCGTTCGGGCTGAACCCGATTGTCTCCACATTCCAGCGCACCGCCCTGGATTGCAGCAACAGGCGATCCAGCGTGCTGCTGGCCGAAGGGTTCGGCACGATCAGGTGGCGCCACATGAAAAACCAGCCATACATCCAGATCAGAACGGCTGTCGGCATCATGAAGATCAGGCTGCCAACCATATCGATGATACGTTTTGTGCGGAACTTCACGGCCGAGTAAATCAGGTCCACCCGCACATGGCCGCCCTGAACAAACGTGTAGGTGCAACACAAAGCCACGACCAGAGCATTGTGAAACTTGAGCGCTTCCGACCACCAGCTGATATCATAGGCCAGTTCGATCCCGAACCCGAACGCAATATCGGGCCGGACAAAGACCCGCTGAACGAAGACAATGACAATCTGCTGGATCACCATGATCAGGCCCGCCCAGGCAAAGAGCCGTCCGACCGTGTTGGCGAACCCTTCCATCGCGATCACGCAGCCCCAGAGGAAGCTGTTGCGCCACAGCCCGATCCCGAAGAGGACCAGAACAAAGGTGAAAACCACGAAAAAGAATTCAACCGACCCGCCGTAGTAAACGAACCGCATGAGGGATTCTTTGTCGGACCAATCCAGCCACGTGGCGGGATGGGTTAACGCGTACGCAAAGTTGTAAAACGCTAAGCCGATATTCTGGAATACCCAGATAACCGCGTCCAGCATATGTCCCCCCTTGATGGTCCGGTCAGACCGATCAGTCACGCGCCGGTTTGCAAACCGGTCTTTTCTGGCATCAGGCTAGCATTGTGACGAGCCCCGCGACAGGGCCCGTCGGATATTTTTCGGACGTTTATCCGGTATCGAATGTCCGGGCGGTTAGCCCAGGACGCGGTCACGCTGGTTGCGATACGCGCTGATCGACTGGGTAAGCCAACCTGAAGACGCCTTCATAGACGCCTGATAATCAGCCAGAATTTCAGCGAAGATGTCATCACCGGAGAATTCGTCATAAACCTGCTGACTTGCTGTTCCCATCGCATCCCAGACGGTTTCGGGGAATTCCAGAACCTGCACGCCGCCCGCTTTCAGACGCTCCAGAGCCGCGCCGTTATTCATCAGGAACTGGGCGAGATTCCAGTCATTGGCATGACCACTTGCAATCTCGATCATCGCCTGATGCGCCGGGCTGAGGCTTTCGAACACTTCGCGGTTGGTGGCAACCGACAGACCAGCGGCCGGCTCGTGGAAGCCCGCAGCATAGTAGAACTTCGTGATTTCCTGGAAGCCCTGCTTTTCGTCAGCCCAGGGTCCGATCCATTCTGTGCCGTCGATGGCACCGGAGGCCAGCGACTGATACACGTCAGAGCCCGGAATGTTCTGAACAGACGCGCCCATGTAGCCAAGGGCCTTACCGCCCAGACCCGGCATGCGGAACTTCAGACCATTGAAATCCTCAGGTCCTGTGATTTCCTTGGCAAACCAGCCACCGGCCTGTGTGCCGGTATTGCCTGCGAGGAACGACTTCAGACCAAAGATCTCGCCCAGCATATCGTGGGACGCTTTGCCGTTTCCGTGGTAGTACCAGTTGTTAAGCTCTGTCGCGGTCATGCCGAAGGGCACGCCGGTGAAGAACGCGTAGGCCGGATGCTGGTTGACGAAGTAATAATCCGCCGCGTGATACATATCGGCCTGACCGGATGTCACCGCGTCGAACACCTCGAAGGCGCCGACCAGTTCGCCGGAGGCTTTCACGTCGATTGTGAGCGAGCCATCCGACATGGCGTTGATGTTGTCGGCAACTTTCTGGGCGGCGTCGAACACGCCTGCGAGGCCGCGGCCCCAGCTTGTCACCATTGTCAGTGTGCGGTTGCCCTGCGCGTAAGCCGGTGCGGCCAGTGATGTGGCTGCGGCGGCTGAGCCACCCATTGCTGTGTTCTTCAGAAAAGAACGACGATCCATGTGATACCCTCCCATGAGCCTAAAGCGCGCACGCCTCTCCCAAGCCGCGCGCACGGATCGTTACAAGTGAGCGGACCCTATCCTGAGTATATTGCTATGAAAATACCGGATACTGCGTAGAGACTGCGCGAATTCGCAACAAAATTGCTCGATTCAGGTCATTTGGCTTAGTTTTGGTTGCCAAAAGCGAGCAGAGCTCTCTGTTCACATCGCGCGATTCGTTCTAACCGTGACATATGAGGTTTTTACTGTCCCGATGGCGATTCAATTACGGTCAGAAGCTGCTTTGGACGGCCACCCTGCCCCTCGTGATCGCCGCAATGCTGATATCGGTGTTTGTCACGTTGCAGTCGCGCCAACTCGCGGAAGGGGAGATCGAGGCACTTGAGGCCGAACTCATAGCCGCCAAACGTGATGAGCTGAAAAACTATCTGTCCATCGCGCGCACGGCCTTTATCAGCATCTACGGGCGTGCGGCACCCGATGACGCAGAAGCGCAACTGGCGGTGATGCGCATTCTCGCCGGTATGGTCTACGGGCCGGACGGCTATTTCTTTGTCTATGACTACGACGGCAACAACCTCGTCAGCCCGCGGCGAACGGATCTGATCGGCCGCAACTGGACAGGTCTCGAAGATCCGTCGGGTATAGAGATCACGGATGAGTTGATCCGGCTCGCCCGATCGGGTGGCGGCTATCACAGCTATGACTGGCCCAAGCCCTCAACCGGGGAAACCGCCCGGATCGTCACCTATGTCATCGGTTTGCAGGATTGGCGCTGGGCGATCGGAACCGGGGTTTTCATCGATGACGTGACGGCGACGGTGGCCATTGCCCGTGCAGAGGTACAGGCGCGCATCGACCGGACATTCCTCTATATCGGCGCACTGACTATGGCCGCTTTGCTGGTGGTTTTCGTGAGCGGACTTTTCATCAATATCCGCGAACGCCGTCTGGCCGATGCCAAGCTCAAGCAACTCACGCAACGGGTCTTTGACGCGCAGGAAGAGGAACGCGCGCGTGTCGCCCGCGAACTCCACGACGGGATCAGCCAGATCCTGGTGGGCGTCAGATATGCGCTCGACACCGCAAAACGGCGGCTGGCGAAAGGCGATGTGAGAGCCGCCCAAACGCTGGATCAGGGCATTTCACATTTGCTGGGTGCTATTCACGAGGTCCGCCGGATCAGCCGGGATCTGCGGCCCGGGGTTCTGGACGATCTGGGCCTTGGTCCCGCGCTTAAATCACTGGTCGAGGATTTTGGCAAAAGAACCGGCATTCAAACGGTTTTTCGCACTGTCCCATTCCGGAACCGTCTGGACGGCGATGCCAAAACAGCGCTCTACCGTGTGGCGCAGGAGGCGCTCACCAATATCGAGCGGCATGCCGGTGCACGGGAGGTTGTCGTGGATTTGCGAGGACATGCCAGCGGGGCAACCTTGCGGATTTCCGATGATGGCAAGGGGCTGGACACCAAAACGGCGCAGGATGCGTCCAGCAGTGGTTTGGGCCTGCGCAATATGCAGGAACGCATCGAGCAACTTGATGGCCATCTGCGGCTGCTCTCGAGCCAGTCCGGCACAGTTGTCGAGGCGACCGTCCCGTTGTCGCACCTGTTGCCGCCCGATCAAATGCAGGCTACCACCCGGCCAGATGAGCCGTCCGAAACGGATACGAAAGCCAGCGCATGAGTGCAGAGAACCCTCCTATGGATCCGGCTCGGAATCTCTCAACGACCCAGACGTCCCGCACACGGATAGCCATTGTGGACGATCATCCGATGGTGGCCGAGGGGATCAAGGCGATCCTGGAAAGCTATGACGATATCGAGGTGATCGCGACCTTGTCTTCGGGTCAAGGGATCATCGATCGGCTGCACGAACTCTCCCCCGATGTCGTTTTGCTTGATCTGAACATGCCCGGCATTGGCGGGTTATCGACGACAGAAATCCTGCTGGAGCGCCGACCGGAGACACGGATCCTGATCCTGTCGATGCATGACAGCCCCGAATACATCACCTCGGCGCTCAGCCACGGTGCCATGGGCTACGTGCTCAAGGACGTGCCGACCGACGAGATCAAACACGCCATCGACACGGTGATGCAGGGCGAGCGTTACCTGTGCACTGGCGCGCAGGGATCTATCGACCCGGCCCCCGGAGGTGCCCGCGACCAGCTCACCAACCGCGAACAAACCATCCTGCTTTTGCTGGCTCAGGGTAAGTCCAACAAGGAAGTCAGCCGAAATCTGGATATCTCCGTGCGCACCGTGGAAACCCACCGCAAGAACATCAAGCGCAAGCTTGGTATCTCCAGCACCGCCGGACTGACGCGCTACGCCATGGAGCACGGTGTGTTGCAGGGCACCGGCGTGTCGATCTAGTCGCCGGGCGACAGATAGTCTTCTGCGCTTCAGGCAGCGTTTTGTAACAGGTCAGGTTGGCGATGCCTGTCACGCGCGAGCATGCGCGCCTCGGCCTGCGCCAGATATGCCAAGGCTTCGTCTTGAGTCATGCCATTCGCCAAGGCGCGCGCCCAGATCTTTTTGGCCGATGCGGGCGACCACGGCAGAGCCGCTTCGGAGAGCCAGCGCCGCAAAGGAGCCGGTAGGGTATCGTAGATCTGCAGGGGATCCACCGACCGTCGTTTGCGCCTTAGACTGCAGGCCCCGAGGTTACGGGTCATCTAACGTTCCCCGCAGGCACCATGGTATCGGGAGCGCAGAAGATACCCGGCCGTGACACTTGATCTGCAACGACACTTCCAGCCTCGGCGCGCGAGAAAAGCATGGGCAAGATGTTCATATTGAATTCTCCGAAAACCGGCTTTTCGAATGGCTGGTCCAACGACATTTGTTACAAGATAACATTGAAGATGCAAGATGCCCAATGCTGGTTTGCAAGCACGCGTCCCCACGCACCTTTTCAGCCGACCTCGTTCAGCGCAACAAATGCAAAGAAATGCGTCGAAAAACGACATTTTCTCCACGAAACCTGTTGACGCCCCGCGACACCGTTTCTAGTGTCCGCTCACGCAAATGGAGAGTCGCCTGATGGCAAGGCTAATCGTAGTAGTAGGATTTTGGCGCATGGGCCGGTAACGGACACCATAACGGTACCCCATGCGCCTCCGGATCACCGGGGGCTTTTTTTTGCGAAACACCAAAGACACAAACTCGTACGGAGTAACAGCATGACACGCCAAATGACCGGAGCAAAAATGGTCGTCCAAGCCCTCAAAGATCAGGGTGTGGAGGTCGTATTCGGCTATCCCGGAGGCGCCGTGCTACCGATCTATGACGAGATTTTCCAGCAGGAGGGCATTCAGCACATCCTCGTGCGCCACGAACAGGGCGCGGCCCATGCCGCCGAAGGATATGCCCGCTCCACCGGCAAACCCGGTGTTGTGCTGGTCACGTCCGGCCCCGGCGCGACCAACGCTGTCACCGGGATCACCGACGCGCTCATGGATTCAATTCCCATGGTCGTGCTCAGTGGTCAGGTTCCGACCTTCATGATTGGCTCGGACGCCTTTCAGGAAGCCGACACGGTCGGGATCACGCGCCCCTGCACCAAGCATAACTGGCTTGTGTCCGACACGGCGGATCTTTCTGACACGATCCATCAGGCATTTCATGTCGCCACATCCGGCCGGCCCGGACCGGTTCTCGTGGATATCCCCAAGGATGTGCAATTCGCGTCGGGCACTTACGTGCCGCCGGGCAAAGCGAAGACCACCCACTACAAGCCAAGACTGTCGGGTGACGAAGAGATGATCGCAGAGCTCGTGGAAGCGATGGAGACCGCGGAGCGCCCGATTTTCTATACCGGTGGCGGCGTCATCAATTCGGGACCAGAGGCCAGCGCTCTGTTGCGCGAACTGGTGGCCGAAACCGGCTTTCCCATCACCTCCACCCTGATGGGGCTTGGCGCCTATCCCGCCTCGGGCGAAAACTGGATCGGCATGTTGGGGATGCACGGGCTCTACGAGGCCAACATGGCGATGCATGATTGCGATCTCATGATCAATATCGGCGCGCGGTTCGACGACCGCATTACCGGACGCCTTGATGCCTTTTCGCCCGGCTCCAAGCGGGCGCATATCGATATCGACCCGTCTTCGATCAACAAGGTGATCAAAACCGACTTCCCGATCATCGGGGATGTGACCCATGTCCTGCGGCAGATCCTCAAGGCATGGCGGGCACGCGGCTCGAACACCAATGTAACCGGTGTGCAAGACTGGTGGGCCGAGATCGAAAAATGGAAGACGATCAACTGCCTCGCCTTCACCCAAGCCGGGAAGACCATCAAGCCGCAGCACGCGCTGGCCCGCCTAGAGGCTCTGACCAAGAACCACGACCGCTATATTTGCACCGAAGTGGGCCAGCATCAGATGTGGGCCGCGCAATATATGGGGTTCGAAGATCCCAACCGTTGGATGACCTCCGGGGGTCTGGGAACGATGGGCTACGGCACGCCGGCCTCGATCGGTGTGCAGGTCGCGCACCCTGACGCTCTGGTGATCAATGTCGCGGGCGAAGCGTCGTGGCTGATGAACATGCAGGAAATGGGCACCGCCGTTCAGTTCCGCCTGCCGGTCAAGCAATTCATCCTCAATAATGAACGTCTGGGCATGGTGCGCCAGTGGCAGGAACTGCTGCATGGCGAGCGCTATTCGCATAGCTGGTCCGAAGCCCTGCCCGATTTTGTCAAGCTGGCCGAAGCGTTTGGCTGCAAAGGCATTCTGTGCAACGATCCAGACGACCTCGATGACGCCATCATGGAAATGCTGGCCTATGACGGACCGGTGATTTTCGATTGCGTCGTGGAAAAGCATGAAAACTGCTTCCCGATGATCCCATCCGGCAAGGCGCATAATGAAATGCTGCTGGGCGAAGATGCGTCGACCAAAGACGCCATCGATGCGGGCGGCGCGGTGCTCGTCTGACATGGCAAAGATAGACCAGAGGCTGTTTCTGAATGCGTCGCTCCGGGAGGAATACCTGGAATACGTGTTCCTGGGCAGCCTCTGCCAGACAGCATGGAAAAGAGACGAGGAGCTTGAAATCCTGCGGTGCCAGACCGATGCTCAGGGATATGACCTGATCCTGGAGGCTTGCGGCTTTCAAAGGCATGTACAGCTCAAATCGAGCTACATCGGATCGCGTACCGCATCACAAAACACCCAAAGGCAAACAGCGAAGGTCTAAAGCCGGAAAGGCGGAACATGCGGTTTCTGGCGAAAGGCAAGTTTACATTGCTCGGAAGCTGCGAAGACGTGTTCGATCACCTATTCGGCTGCTCTTACTAAGGAAAATCAATGTCGCCCCTGAAAATCAAAAAAGGCTCTTCAAGCCACTCGGCCTATAATCTGCGCCCGACCTATTCGGATAGTGTGGAGCGGCACACCCTGGCTGTTATTGTGAACAACGAACCGGGTGTGCTGGCCCGGGTTATCGGGCTCTTTTCGGGTCGGGGCTACAATATTGACAGTCTGACTGTGGCGGAGGTGGATCACACGGGCCATACCTCTCGCATCACGATCGTCACGGCGGGCACGCCTCAGATTATCGAACAGATCAAAGCGCAACTCGGCCGGATCGTCGTTGTGCATGAGGTACATGACCTGACCGTTGACGGCCCCTCCGTGGAACGCGAGCTCGCGCTGTTCCGGGTGGTCGGCCAAGGGGACAAACGGGTGGAAGCGTTACGCCTGGCCGATATCTTTCGCGCCAACGTTGTGGACAGTACGCTCGACAGCTTCGTCTTCGAGATCACAGGAACACCCGAAAAGGTCGACGCATTCGCCGATCTGATGCGGCCCCTGGGCTTGAATGAAATCGCCAGAACCGGTGTCGCAGCGCTGGTGCGCGGCAGCTGACACGGAGGCGCTCAGCGGGCCTGAGACGTCTTTCGAACGTCCTGCTGAGTGACTTCGCGTGGACGATCGGGGATCACAAACGCAACGACATTGCTGTGCTTTGAACAATCTGTCGAGAAGTCCGTATGCACGGGCCTTGTTGAGTTGGCTTGTTGCAACCCATCGGCAAGAAACGGATATTCATCGGCCGCTACAATCTCGACATCCTGTGCGAGCCTGAGCGATTGTTGCTCGGTGAGCGTAAAGCTGACCAAATCGCCCGCTTCCAGACGTGGTGTGCTGCAGCATTCCGCTGCAAAAAATGCAAGATCCGCATGATCTTCACACCAAATCAAGGCTCGTTCGGACGACGGATCGGTCCACAATACTGCGCCGTACATTTTCAAGGCATCAACCCTTCTATCTGCCTGACATGACGCAGAATAGCTTATTTGCAGCGAAGGAAACCGGGAATTAGGTACTGAGACGAGACCAATTTGTGTCACAATTTTCGTATACTGACGCCAAGTAGCGTCAAATTTACTCGCCAATCGCTGACGCTATCGTATAAGAGGTTTCAGAAATATAGGTAATACTCCTTAGGTAGTGTTGCCTATCGGCTCAAGAGTGCACTTTTGGACAAAACGACACGAAACAGAATCGCTCAAGCAGCTCACAACCCGGCGGAGATACGCTCGGTCTTCGGTCAGAATCTGACCCAGCTCTCGGCAAGCTATCCTTCCGTTTCTGCCCTTTGCCGGGAGCTGGGCATCAACCGGACCCAGTTCAACCGCTACGTTTCGGGAGAGAGCTTTCCCAGACCAGATGTCTTGCATCAGATGTGCGTTTTCTTCGGTGTGGATGCCCGCATTCTGCTGGAGCCTCTCGATAAGACGCAAACCGCAACACAGGAGTTACTGAGCCATCCATTTATCAGAGACTATTTCGGCACGGCGCCAACGACCGTTCCGGAAGAGGTCTTTCCGGATGGATTTTACAGTTTTGTGCGGCGCAGTTTTATCGATGACGAACAGTTCACCTCCGGTCTCGTTCACGTCAAACGGGACGATGGCTATACCTTCCTGCACGGGTTTGAACCACGTGAGGCGATGCGAAATCAGGGTTTGTCCACCGACCCGGCAGACCGGGAATACAGGGGCATTATCCTGCGTCAGGAAGAAGGGGTGATGGCGATCGTGACCCATCGACAGTCTCTGGCCTGTTCGTTCAACTTCCTGACACCGGAGACATCATTTCAGTCAAACATCTGGGAAGGCTACGCGACACGAACCGTCCGGGAAAAAGTGACGGGACGGCGCGCCGCGCGCATGGTGTACGAATATCTGGGGCGAAATCTCTCCAAGGTTCTGAAGGTGGCACGGCAAGCGGGCCTTGTGCCTCTTGAGGATGTACCGCCCTTTCATCGTAAACTCCTGAGGCTGAATGAAGAGTTTCGATAGGCGCATCTGACATGTCGACAACAGGAAAGTCGTGTCGCAAACAATCGGTTCAGGCAGTATTTTCCGCGGCAATCATACGGCAAGCCAAGTGAGGTAAAGCCGATGACCAACAATATCACCGATCTGTCGCAGGTCCGCCGTTCCGTCGACCAGGCAAATGGACTGCCGAACGCGCACTATATCGACGCAGGCATCTTTGACGAAGAACGCCATGCACTGCTTTACGGGCAGTGGGCGGGTCTTGCCGTGGCCGCCGACGTGCCGGAACCCGGTGATGCGATTCCGTTAAGCTTTCTCGGGATGCCGCTGCTTCTGCTGCGCGACAAGGCGGGCGATGTGCGTGTTTTTCAAAACATCTGCCGACACCGTGGCATGATCCTCGTCGAGGAGCCCAAGAAAATTCGCGGCGCGATCCGGTGTCCTTATCATTCATGGTGCTACTCGACGAAGGGCGATCTGGTTTCAACGCCCCATGTCGGCGGTCCCGGCCAGAACACCCATGAGGCGGTGGAGCGCGACGAACTGGGTCTGCTGGAGGTCCGCAGCCATGTCTGGCGGGACGTGATCTGGGTCAATCTGTCCGGGGACGCGCCGGCCTTCGAGGACGCGATGGCCGATGTGATCGCCCGGTGGGCGGAATTTGACAAACCGCTCTATCACGGCGGAGCAGACAGCCGTTTCACTCTGGAAGTGAACACCAATTGGAAACTCGCGGTTGAGAATTTTTGCGAAAGCTATCACCTGCCCTGGGTGCATCCCGGTTTGAACAGCTATTCGCGGCTGGAGGATCACTACAACATCGAAAGCCCGGATCGGTATTCCGGACAAGGCACGATGGTGTACCGCCAGTTGAAGGGCGAAAACGGCGAGCTTTTCACCGACTTCGAAGATGTGGGCGAGAAGTGGAACGAACAGGCCGAATACATCGCCATCTATCCCAACGTGCTTCTGGGCGTGCATCGTGATCACGCCTTCGCCATCATTCTCGAGCCGCAGGGTACAGAAAAGACAGTGGAGCATATTCATCTTTACTATGCCACGCAGGACACGGATGCAGACCTGCGGGCAACCAACACAAAGATGTGGAAGACTGTCTTTGAAGAGGACATTTTCGTTGTCGAAGGGATGCAGCGCGGACGTCATGCCGATTTGTTCGATGGCGGGCGCTTTTCACCGGTAATGGACAGTCCCACACATTGCTTTCACAGTTGGGTTGCAGGCCAGATTGAGACGCATAGGGCCAAGAAACGCGCGGCAGAATGAACGAGGCGCTGCACGAGGCCATGCTGGCCGCACATGAAGACCATGACAGTGCAGCACTCATCCGGCTCTACACTCAGGCCGCCGATCTGGCCAATGACGTGGACGCGGCCTGTTTCTTTCTGACCCATGCCTATGTCTTCGCTTTGGAAGCGGGCGCGCCGGAGGTCGCTGCCCTGCGCGCGCGTCTTGTGTCTCATGGACGGGAGGTCCCGGTTCACGAAGAGGCGGCGCGCATGCTCAACCAGTCGATCACCCGCCCGGCATCCGCATCGGGCGGAAAGACCGGGTAATGCACGCGCAGGATACGCCCGCCCTCTGCCATCAGCGTCAGACGTTTGAGGCAGGTCCGACCCTCCACCTCGAACCGGGGCAGCGCGAGCGCGTCGCCGAATGCCAGTTGCGCATCTGACAAGAGCGTAAATGGCAGGTGCAGACGCGTCGCGGCCTCGGCTTGTTCTTCGGTGGTCTGGGTCGACACTCCGAAAAGGTGGTCCACCCCAAGCGCCCGCAGATCCGAGAAGTGGTCGCGAAAGGCGCAGCTTTGCGGCGTGCAGCCCCGCGCGCCCGGAATCATATCCCATCCGTCTGGAAGGGCGCGATCGGGGCGGCCCGTCATGGGATAGACATAGATGAGTGTGAGGCCCTCCAATTCATCGAGCGCCACCGAACCGCCGCCCGTCGCAGGCAGCGAAAGCGACGGCAAGCTCATCCCGGTCAGATGCGCCGCCGCGCCGTCTGCTTCGGGTTGAGGCAACTCTGACCAGTCGACATCGGTCAAAGACATGGCGGCACCTTTCTACGTCGTGAGCGAGGCGTCGAGCGCCTGTTGCAAATCATTCCAGAGGTCGTCTGGCGCGTCGAGACCGATGGACTAGCGCAGCAGGTTTTCGGGCAAACCGGAGTCCGGCTCGATGACGTGGCGATGCTCCACGAGGCTTTCCACGCCGCCCAGTGACGTGGCACGCTGAAAGAGCTGTAACCGGGAAATGACATCCGCCGCCGCGTCGTGCCCGCCTTTGACCAGCACAGACATGAGAGACCCGTAGCCCCCCGTCATCTGGCGCGCGGCCACCGCATGGCCGGGATGAGAGGTCAGACCCGGATAAAGCACAGCCTCCATGCCGGGATGCGCCTGCAACCGTTGTGCAAGGATCAGCGCAGAGCCATTCATCCGTTCCACCCGCAACGGCAGGGTCCGCATGCCCCGCAGACTGAGCCACGCCTCAAACGGACCCGGCATGGCACCTGAATGGTGCCGCTCCGCCAGGACCGACTGCCAGAGCGGATGCTCTTTGTCCGCGCAGGACAATACACCGGCCAGGACATCCGAATGCCCGTTGATCGCCTTGGTGGCGGAATGCATGACGATGTCGGCCCCGTGCCGCAGCGGGTGCATCAAAATGGGCGTGGCTGCGGTCGCCTCGACCACCAGAGCCGCCCCGGCGGCGCAGGCGGCATCGGCCGTTGCCCGAATATCCGCCACCTTGAGCCATGGATTGGACGGCACTTCGATCCACACCAGATCCGCAGGTTCGGTACAGGCCGCTCGGACTGCCTCGGCATCGCTGGCGTCGACCTCTTCCAAAGTGATGCTCCGACGCGCGGCAAAGCCCCGTGCAAAGACGGTCACCCCATAATAGATCCCCGATTGCAGGACGACGCGCCCGCCGGTCGGAACGGTTCTGAGAATGGCGGAGGCCGCCGCCATTCCGGATGCAAAGAGCCGCGTCGCCGCCGCGCCTTCAAGCTGGCGCAGAACCTCTTCGGCCTGACGAATTGTGGCGTTGTCGTCGCGGCCATAACTGTTGTCAGGATGTTCGAGCGCGTAATCCGCGCCCCGCCGATATGTCGTCGCCACAGAGATGCCCGGGACAACGCCACTGGTGGCCGTGTCATGCGCCCCTGCGGCCTGGGCGGCAATCGTCGCGGGGTCAAGCGGTCTGCGCAAGACTGTCCTCGGTTTCAATCAAGCGACTTATGCCCCAGCCGCTAGTGTCCAGCCCGCTCAACTGCAGCAGGTGCCAGATCAGCGCAAGGTTGGAACTGATAACGGGAACATCGAGGTCGCGCTCCAAATCCTTGATGACGTTCAGCGTGCGAAGGTTCGTGCAACTCAAAAAGAGGGCGTCCGCACCTACGGCGCCCT
>ERZ1740060.402-NODE-402-length-26464-cov-5.651482_pt1 | contig 26464 bp, 22 predicted proteins | sample MGYA00581743_ERZ1740060 | MGnify/ENA primary metagenome ERZ1740060 (study PRJEB43018, sample SAMN04849235) | marine metagenome | isolation source: floating plastic debris | place: Pacific Ocean | collected 2008-08-27 | study: EMG produced TPA metagenomics assembly...
ACAAGGCGACCATGGAAGTGGAAGCCGTGGATGAAGGCACGGTCGGCAAGATCGTCATTCCGGACGGAACAGAAGGCGTGAAGGTCAATGAGATCATCGCGGTCCTCTTGGAGGATGGCGAAGACGCCTCAGCCATCGATGCGGCGCCCGCTGCACCGGCGCCAGCGCCAGCTGCTGCGCCTGCCGCAGAACCGGCATCCGCTGCCTCACCGGCTCCAGCAGCAGCACCTGCTGCGCTGGCAGCCGCACCAGCACCCTCCTCGGGCGGCCGTGTGAAGGCATCGCCCTTGGCCCGTCGCATCGCCAAGCAGAACGGCTTGGACATCGCAGCCATTGCTGGCTCCGGGCCGCAAGGACGCGTTGTCAAAGCTGACGTGGAAGCAGCGATCGCAGGCGGAACGGCCAAGGCCTCTGATGCCGTCGCTGCCCCGCAAGCGGCGACCGTTCCAGCCAAGGCGCCGTCTGGCATGTCCGATGATGCAGTGCTGAAACTGTTCCAGGAAGGCTCCTACGAGCTCATCAAGCACGACGGCATGCGCAAAACCATCGCCGCTCGCCTGACCGAATCCAAGCAGACCGTTCCGCACTTCTATGTGTCGGTCGATTGCGAACTGGATGAACTGCTGAAGCTGCGTAGCCAGCTCAACAAGTCCGCGCCTGTGAAGGATGAGAAGCCAGCCTACAAGCTGTCGGTCAACGATATGGTCATCAAAGCGCTGGCCCTTGCTCTGCGCGATGTGCCGGACGCCAACGTGTCCTGGACCGATGACAATATGGTCAAGCACAAGCACGCCGATGTCGGCGTGGCTGTCTCGATCCCGGGTGGTTTGATCACGCCAATTGTGCGCCGCGCCGAAGAAAAGCCGCTCTCAATCATCTCCAATGAGATGAAGGACCTGGGCAGGCGAGCCCGGGACCGTAAGCTGGCACCTGCCGAATATCAGGGCGGCACGACCGCGGTGTCCAACATGGGTATGATGGGCGTTTCCAACTTCTCCGCCGTCATCAACCCACCGCACGCGACCATCCTGGCCGTTGGGGCAGGGCAGCAGCGCGCCGTGGTGAAAGACGGCGCACTGGCCATCGCCACGATGATGACCGTGACCTTGTCGACCGACCACCGCTGTGTGGACGGCGCACTAGGCGCAGAACTGTTGGCGGCGTTCAAGAGCTATATCGAGAACCCGATGTCGATGCTGGTCTAGGCCAGCATGCCATCGGGTCAGACTTGACCGCGATCAAGGAGACAAACGGACCGCGCGATACCCCTTGAGGAAGAGTTTGGGCCGCACGCGCCCGATCCGATCATCAAGGAGACATCCATGTCGCACGTGCCGCACGAACTGGCCGAGGAATTTCCCGAACACACAGACCTCATGCACAAGCTGAAGCAGGAAGACGGCCATTTCGCCAAGCTCTTCGACGCTTACCATGACGTCAATCGGGCCATTCATCGCGCTGAAACCAACGTTGAGCCGACCGCCGACGCGCATATGGAACAGATGCGCAAAGAGCGGATGCAGCTCAAGGACCAAATCTACGGGATGCTGAACGCGGCGAGCTAAACGCCCACCGCCACAGCCTCCCGGAACCGGACGGAAACGGGAGACGAACCGTGGCAGATGCGTATGACGTGATCATCATTGGCGGTGGCCCCGGCGGCTATGTTGCCGCCATTCGGGCTGCCCAGTTGGGCATGAAGACCGCTGTGGTGGAGCGCGAGCATTTGGGGGGCATTTGCCTCAACTGGGGCTGTATTCCCACCAAGGCGCTGCTGCGCTCGGCCGAAATCTACCACTATATGGAAAACGCCAAGGACTATGGTCTGTCGGCAGAAAAGGTCGGCTTTGATGCCGCGGCCGTCGTCAAGCGCTCGCGCGGCGTGTCAGGCCAGCTCAATGGCGGCGTCGGCATGCTGATGCGCAAGAACAAGATCGACGTCATCTGGGGCGAAGCCACGATCACCAAGCCCGGAGAGGTCAAGGTCGGCAAGCCAGCCAAGCCAGCCGTCGAACCGCAGCATCCAGCGCCAAAGAACACCAAGGGCGAGGGCACCTACACAGCCAAGCACATCATCGTTGCGACCGGCGCCCGCCCACGCGTGCTTCCGGGCATTGAGCCGGACGGGGACAAGATCTGGACCTATTTTGAGGCTATGAAGCCGCCCGCCATGCCCAAGAGCCTGTTGGTCATGGGATCCGGCGCGAGCGGCACCGAACTCGCCAGCTTCTACCGCACCATGGGCGCAGAGGCGACGGTCATCGAACTGATGGACCAGATCATGCCGGTCGAAGATGCGGAAATCGCCAAACATGCCGAGAAGCGCTTCAAGAAGCAGGGCATGACCATCCTCACCGGTGCCAAGGTCACCAAGGTCGAGAAGACCGGCGCTGGCGTTAAGGCGACGATTGAGACCAAGGACGGCAAAGCCCAGGTTCTGGAAGGTGAGAAACTCATCTCCGCTGTTGGCGTTGTCGGCAACACCGAGAGCCTCGGTCTGGAAGCGCTTGGCGTCAAAATGGACCGTGGCATCATCGACGTGGATGGCTATGGCAACACCTCCGTGAAGGGCATCTACGCTATTGGCGATGTCGCCGGCCCACCGATGCTCGCCCACAAGGCTGAGCATGAAGGTGTGATCTGTATCGAGAAGATCGCCGGCATGGACGCTCATCCCATGGACAAGGCGAAGATACCTGGCTGCACATACTGCCACCCGCAGGTGGCCTCGGTTGGCCTGACAGAAGCCAAGGCCAAAGAGGCTGGCCATGAGGTCAAAGTCGGCCGCTTCCCGTTCATTGGCAACGGCAAGGCGATTGCCCTTGGCGAGCCGGATGGTCTGGTGAAAACCATCTTCGATGCCAAGACTGGGCAATTGCTCGGCGCCCATATGGTTGGCGCGGAAGTCACCGAGCTCATCCAGGGCTATGTCGTCGCCATGACCTTGGAGACGACCGAAGAAGACCTTATGCACACCGTCTTCCCGCATCCAACCTTATCGGAAATGATGCATGAAAGCGTGCTCGACGCCTATGGTCGGGTGATCCACACCTGACGGGCCTGCATAGCAGCGATCCGCAAGCGGGCATGGTCTCACAACGGTTTCACGATATTGTCTTGGTGGAATCGGCCCCCAAATAAGCGCCCAATGGGGCTTTTAAGGACTGGAGTTTGGTTATGGATGTTGGACTGATTGGCTTCCTGGTCATTGGCCTTTTGGCAGGTTTCATCGCTGAGAAGGTGATGAATTCCAACCACGGTCTTCTCACCAACCTCATCGTCGGTGTTATCGGCGCCTATCTTGGCCCGTTCCTGGCAGGACTTTTGGGCATTAGCTTTGCGGGGTTCCTGGGCAGCCTGGTGATCGCCACTGTCGGCGCCATTGTCTTTTTGTTCCTGCTTCGCCTCATCAAGGGGCGGCGCTAAGTCGTTTGACGGTTTGATCTTGCTTCGGGAGAGCACATGGTCACGTTGATTGATCGCACAGACGCACCGGCGGCGAAGAAAGTTCGCCACCCAGAAAAAGTGCATCGTGCCGACACCGAAAGGCTGGAGAAGCCAAGCTGGATCCGTGTGAGAGCTCCCGTTTCCAAGGGCTTTCAGGAAACCAACTCCATCGTTCGCGAGAACAAGCTCGTCACCGTGTGTGAGGAGGCCGGCTGCCCGAATATTGGCGAGTGCTGGGATAAGAAGCACGCCACCTTCATGGTGATGGGCGAGATCTGCACGCGCGCCTGTGCGTTCTGCAACGTCTCGACCGGGGTGCCGACATCGCTTGATCTCGACGAGCCACGCCGCGTCGCGGACGCCGTTCGCCAGATGGGCCTGAAGCACGTGGTTATCACGTCCGTTGACCGCGATGATCTCGATGATGGTGGTGCACAGCACTTTGTGGAAGTTATTGACGCCATCCGGCAGGCGTCACCTGACACGACCGTTGAAATCCTCACGCCAGATTTCCTGCGCAAGCCCGGCGCGATTGAAAAAGTCGCCCGCGCGAAACCGGACGTTTTCAACCACAATCTGGAAACTGTACCGTCCAATTATCTCACAGTTCGGCCCGGTGCCCGCTACTTCCACTCCATCCGCTTGTTGCAACTGGTGAAGGAGGTCGATCCAACCATTTTCACCAAGTCAGGCATCATGGTTGGGCTGGGAGAGGAGCGTAACGAGGTGCTTCAGGTGATGGATGATCTGCGCGCTGGCGGCGTCGATTTTCTGACCATCGGCCAGTATCTTCAGCCGACACGCAAGCACCATCCGGAGAAGAAGTTCGTCACGCCCGATGAGTTCAAGGCTTATGAAAGCGTTGCCTACGCCAAGGGCTTTCTGATGGTCTCATCGAGCCCGCTGACGAGGTCGTCGCACCATGCGGGCGACGACTTCGCCAAGCTTAAGGCTGCGCGTTTGGCAAGCCAGGGCTTCTAAGACCAGTCGTCTTCTTAGTTGGTGAAACCCGCCGGCAGCAGGCTCGCATCGACCAACAGACGTGTTGCGAAGGTCTGGCGGAACGAGCGGATCGATGCCCAATCCGGCCCCTGCGTATAAAGGGTGAACACAACCGGTGCCTGGCCATCGCGGGTAACATAGCCACTGTACCAGCCTTCGAAGGGGCCACTGAAGTTGCCGGGGATGACGGTGCCCCCACCGGTTTTGCCGTGAAGCTCATATCCATCGAATGTGTTCACAAGACTTGCCTCATCAAGTGCCTCATAGCTGGAGGTTTCGATAGGCAGATCTCGCTCCACCACGCGCTGTAAAAAAGCGACCTGGCCTTCAACTGAAATCTCCAATCCGCCGGCAAGCCAGAAGCTGTCGGACCCGTCCGGTGCACCGGCATTGCCGTAGCCCCACTCGTTGAGGAGTTCACGATAGGTCGACGCGCCGACATGCTGGGCGATGTCCTGGAAGTACCAAACGGCTGAGTGTTGAAAGGCTGTCTCCAACGTTTGGTCCTGTTTCCAGGCGTCCGGCCACCAGAAGGCCGCGGGCCGAGCATCGCTGTCCCAGGCGCGCACCGTGTCGAGATCGGGCGTGAATCCTTCTTCAAGCGCGATCAAAAGGTTGGGGATCTTGAAGGTGGACCAGGGTGCGTGGGCGCTTTCAAGGTCACTGCCCTGCAGGACGATGCGCTCACCGGTTTCCAGATCATGGGCCAAAAAGGCCACGGTGCGACCATCGATAGCCTCGGCATAGTTGCCGATCGGCATGATCGTGTCAGTCGCGTTCGCATGGCTGATAAGGGGAGACGCCGAAACAAAGGCCAACGCAGCCGCCGCGAGGAAGAACTTCATAAATGTGATTCCTAAAGGTTAAGGGGGGGGCTCACAGAGCTGTGACATTGCGGCCTCTTGAAGGCACTCAGCAATCAAACGATCTGTTCATCTGCTGCCGTTAGGATGATGCTTAAAGCAGTGCTAAGAAGGGCCCGCTATGGCGGCGCCTGCCGTTCGATACACCTGCCAGGAAAGCGCCATGCCGCATTTCACAACCCGCCATACCGTCAAGCACAGCGCTGATGATATGTTCGCGCTTGTGGCCGATGTGCGCGCCTATCCTGAGTTCGTGCCCTTGTGCGAAAGCCTGAAGGTTCGCGGCCAATCGCCCATCGATGAGGGGCGCTCGGTGGTCATTGCCGATATGACGGTGGCCTACAAACTGTTCCGCGAAACATTCACCTCACGCGTGGTGCTTGACCCGGCCAAGCGCCAGATCGACGTCACCTATCTGGACGGACCATTCAGGCGGATGGAAAACCGCTGGCGCTTTGAGGAGGCAGCCGACGGCGGGTCGGTGATTGAGTTCCACATCGACTATGAGTTTCGCTCACGGGCATTGGCGTCCTTGATGGGAGCGGTCTTCGACCGCGCCTTCCACAAATTCTCCAGTGCCTTTGAGGCACGCGCCGATACGCTCTATGGCGCTGAAAACGCTGCCTAAGCGACGCGCGATCTAACTGATCATCTCTTCAATCAGATCAAAAGCGTGGGCAACGCTGAGCACGCGCACCTGCGCGCGATCTGAATTGCCAAAGAGCTGATGGCTGGCCCTTGTTTCCTGGCCGCGCCTGGCGCAGGCGAAGTGCACCGTGCCCACCGGCTTCTCAGCACTGCCGCCGCCTGGCCCCGCAACCCCGGTCACTGACACAGCGATATCTGCGTTGGAACGGGCCAATGCCCCCTCCGCCATGGCCCGCGCCACGGGCTCACTGACCGCGCCGTGCTCGGCCAGCACGGCAACAGGGACACCGAGCATCTCCGTCTTGGCCTCATTGGAGTAGGTGACGAACCCGCGATCGACAACAGCCGATGAGCCGGCGATCTCCGTCAGAGTGCCGGCAATCAAGCCGCCGGTGCAGGATTCAGCCGTCGCGATCATCAGTCCAGCAGCTTTCAGCTTGCCCAGGAGGTCGCTCGCACGTTGGGTCAAATCATCCATCGTCCTGGTCCTCGTCGACCGGAAGCTCGACCGTTGCCGTGGCAAGCGCCGCTATGCCTTCCTCGCGGCCGGCAAAGCCCATCTTTTCGTTTGTAGTGGCCTTGATGCTGACGCGGCCAGCGCTGATGCCGAGGCACGCGGCCACCGCCGCCTGCATGGCCGGGCGATGCGGTCCGACCTTGGGCGCTTCAGCAACAATGGTCACATCCACATGCACGATCCGGCCACCACGTTCCGCCACGCGCTTTGCGGCATGGGTAGCAAAAACGTGGGAGGCCGCGCCTTTCCATTGCAGATTGGTGGGCGGGAAATGGGTGCCAATATCGCCTTCGCACAAGGCTCCTAGAACCGCATCGGTGAGAGCGTGAAGTCCAACGTCCGCATCCGAATGCCCGTCTAATCGGTGCGTATGCGGGATTTTGTGCCCGCACAAAAAGACGCCATCACCCGGCACCAGCCTGTGAACATCATAGCCATGGCCAGTGCGGGATTCTGTAGGGGTCATGGCTTTCTCGGCTGATTTCAAGTTGCGGCTGATAAGGACCTGTTCAGCGCGTTCCCAGTCTGCCGGCGTTGTGATCTTGATGGCATCTGGCGATCCGGCCACACCAATGCTTGGGTGGCCCGCCCATTCCATCACACTGGCATCATCGGTGAACAGCGCCTTGGTTTCAGACTGAGCCACCGCCCGGTGGGCATCAAGCAGCAATCGGCCGGTAAACGCCTGCGGTGTCTGAACAGCAGCAAGCGCGCTTCTGTCCGGACCGTTGACCAACTCGCCGTCCACCACCTGTTTCAACGTGTCGGTGACTGGGAGCGTGGGAACGGCACCGGGCGCCGCCTCAAGCGCGGCCAAAAGGCGGTCGATCATTTCGTGATCAACAAAGGGCCGCGCCCCATCATGAACGAGCACCTTGGCGTTCTGAACAAGAAAACCAGCGCGATCCAGCGCCTCCAAGCCAAAGCGAACGCTCTCGCGGCGTTCATTGCCGCCATGGGTCAGGATCAGCTTTGTGTTGTCAGGAACATAGTCGCGCCACGGTTTGTCATCCAAGGCCGCGTTCGCTGGCATCACCAGAACCACACCCACAATCTCCGGATGAGAGGCAAGCGCCTCCAGGCTCCACGCCGCCAGTGGACGTTTGCCGAGCAGCTCAAACTGCTTGGGCCCCTCCTGCTCTTCACCTCGCCGTGCTCGCAGGCCAGACCCGGCCGCCATCACAAGCGCATAAGGAGGAGCCAGGTCTGTGGAGGTGGTTCGGGCTGATGGCGAGGTCATAAGAGGTCTGTCCGCTTTGTCGCACCGCCAGTCGTATGCGACCAGAACGGGCAGTCATTCGCTTACCGGGATGTTGGGTCGCAGAAAAGCCGTCAGTGAGGCGGATAGGCCGTTCCGCCTTATCGACCTATGTGCCAAAGCCATTAACGCAAACAGCTGCTTCAGCGACCTGCCCATTGCAATTTGTTTATTTTTTAGTCATGCATAGAATATGATCATTGAGCACATCCCCCCGGTGCCCAACAAAGCGCCAATAGCGCCGACTGCGCCGTCAGAAAGCCAGGGGCGGATGGTGGCAGGTGCGCTGCCGATCGGCCTGGCTACCGCCCGGAATCGGATTTTCCTCGCACCCATGTCGGGCGTCACCGATCTGCCGTTCAGGCGCTTGGCACATCGGTTTGGGGCAGGGCTCGTTGTCAGCGAAATGGTCGCCTCACAGGAACTTGTGGTGGACAACCCAGACAGCCGGCTGCGTATGGATGTCAAAGGCTTGGAAACACCCGTGGTCCAGCTGGCTGGTCGCGAAGCCCAATGGATGGCAGAGGCCGCGAAGATCGCCGAAGGCTCTGGCGCGGCCGTGGTCGACATCAATATGGGCTGCCCCGCCAAGAAGGTGACATCGGGCTATTCCGGCTCGGCGCTGATGCGCGATCTTGACCACGCGCTCACGCTGATCGAGGCAACTGTTCAGGCCGTCGACGTACCAGTGACGTTGAAGATGCGGCTCGGCTGGGACGATGACTCGCGCAATGCCGCCGACCTTGCCAGACGCGCCTGCGATGCTGGGGTGCAGCTCATCACGGTGCACGGCCGCACGCGATGCCAGTTCTACAAGGGCCAAGCGGACTGGCCGGCGATCAGCCAGGTACGCGAGGCCATTGACATACCCATTGTCGCCAATGGCGATCTCATTTCGCGTGACGATCTTGACACCATGTTGTCTCAGACTGGGTGCGATGCCGTGATGGCGGGACGTGGCGCTTATGGCCGTCCATGGCTGCCCGGCTATCTGGCCAGCGATGATCCAGCGCGTTTCCTCGCCGAGTTGCCGGACCCTGCCGATCTGATCAGCGAGCATTATGAGGCGCTCGTAGCGCACCATGGCGAGCATAAGGGCGTGCGCCTCGGGTCTCGAATCGCGCGCAAGCATCTGGGCTGGTACCTCGATACAACACTGAGGCCAGTGCCCGCGACGTCCGCTGCGCGGCAAATCCTCATGCAGTCGGACGATGAGCATGCCGTCCTTGAAACCATCAAGACGTTGTTTGATGGCGCAAGTTGGCTTCATCCCGTTGGACGCGAAGCGACCCAGCCGTCACAGGCTGAGGCGGCCTGAGCCATGACGACCAGCAAAGCCAGGTCAAACGGCACGGGAAACGAGGACAGTTTGCAGCGGTTGCTTCTGCAGGCGTTGCCCCATCCTGCCATTCTAGTCGGGCGCGATTACCGGGTCGTGGAAGCCAACAATGCCGCAGAGATTTTCTTTCGTACCAGTCTTGCCATCATGCGGCGCCAGGGCCTGCGCTCCTTTGTGCCCTTCGGAAGCCCGGTCTTTTCCACCGTCGATCAGGTGATGTCCGACCTGTCGCCTATGACTGCCTATGGCGTTGATCTGGCGACACCGCGTCTTGCCGACGACATGACCGTGGATGTCTATGTCTCGCCCATCGTCGATGCGGTCGGTTCAGATGGTGATCCGCTTGTCGCAATCATGCTGCATCCACAGGCGCGCACGCAGAAGCTTGATCGTCAGCTCACCTCCCAGTCGTCGGCTCGGTCGGTCAGTGGACTGGCCGCCATGCTGGCCCATGAGATCAAGAACCCGCTCTTTGGCATTCGCGGTGCCGCACAGCTGTTGGAAAGCAGCGTGGATGATGCCGACCGCGCCCTGACCCAGCTCATCACCGATGAGGCGGACCGCATCGTCCGTCTGGTCGACCGCATGGAGGTGTTCTCCGACGAGCGCCCGGTTGAACGCGGGCCGGTGAACATCCACACGGTGTTAGAGCACGTGAAACGGCTGGCCGAAACGAGTTTCGGGAGCCACATCAAATTCGTCGAGCGCTACGATCCTTCGCTTCCCGCCATCTATGCCAACCGCGATCAGATGGTGCAGGTGTTCCTCAACCTGGCAAAAAATGCCTGCGAGGCCATCGGCACGCGAAGTGATGGCAAAGTGGTGCTCTCAACAGGTTTTAAGCCGGGCATTCGCCTGTCGGTGCCCGGCAGCGCCAAACGCCTGACCTTGCCGCTTGAAGTGGCGGTTGAGGACAATGGGCCGGGCATTCCGCAAGACCTGATGGCGGAGCTTTTCGACCCGTTCATCACCACCAAGTCCAACGGCACCGGACTTGGACTGGCGTTGGTCGCCAAGATCATCCGAGACCATGGCGGCGTGGTGGAATGCGAGAGCCATGGCACCGGCGCTGCCTTCCGCGTCATGCTTCCCGTCTATCAGGAAGAGGTCGACCATGCCCAAGCGTCCAGGTCTGCCAACCTGACTCCCAACACTCAAGCTTAAGGCAACGGAAAGGCCATGCCGCAACGCAGCCAGACAGTCCTGATCGCCGACGACGATGCCGCGATCCGCACCGTTCTCAACCAAGCCCTGACGCGCGCCGGCTACTCCGTCCGCGTGACGTCGAACGCTACATCACTGTGGCGTTGGGTCAATGAAGGCGAGGGGGATTTGGTGATCACCGATGTGGTGATGCCCGATGAAAACGCATTCGATTTGCTTCCGCGCATGCGCAAGGCCCGCCCTGAGCTTCCCGTCATTGTTATGAGTGCGCAGAACACCTTCATGACGGCGGTACGTGCTTCGGAAAAAGGCGCCTACGACTACCTGCCCAAGCCGTTTGATCTCAAAGAGCTGATCGCAATCGTCGGTAGGGCGATGGCAGAGCCAAAACGCCGGGCGCTTGGCGCCCAGCAGCCCGAAGAGGGCGCCGAAAGCATGCCGCTGGTCGGTCGATCTGCCGCTATGCAGGAAGTCTACCGTGTTCTGGCTCGGCTTATGCAAACCGATCTAACGGTGATGATCACCGGCGAGTCGGGTACTGGGAAAGAGCTGGTCGCCCGCGCGCTCCACGAATTCGGGCGACGATCAAAAGGTCCGTTTGTTGCCATCAACATGGCGGCCATTCCCCGTGACCTCATTGAAACCGAACTGTTCGGCCATGAGAAGGGTGCTTTCACCGGCGCGCAGACGCGCGTTGTAGGTCGCTTTGAGCAAGCTGAAGGCGGAACGCTTTTCCTCGACGAGATCGGCGACATGCCGATGGACGCCCAGACTAGGTTGCTGCGCGTTCTCCAACAAGGCGAGTACACCACCGTCGGTGGAAGGACGGCCATCCGGTCGGACGTGCGTATCGTGGCTGCGACCAACAAGGATTTGCGCCAGCTTATCAATCAAGGCCTTTTCCGCGAGGATCTGTTCTTCCGACTGAACGTGGTTCCTTTGCGGCTTCCACCGTTGCGTGAGCGCACTGAAGACGTGCCCGACCTGGTTCGTCACTTCTTCTCGCAGGTTGCCGAGGAAGGCTTGCCGGCCAAACAGATCGATGGGGCGGCGCTGGACGTGCTTCGCCATTATCGCTGGCCAGGCAACATTCGCGAGCTAGAGAACCTCGTGCGCCGACTTGCCGCCCTTTATCCCCAAGACGTCATCACGGCCCCGATTGTTGAAGATGAACTGAGGTCGGCGGTTGCCGGCCTGGCGCCAAGCGGCCAGGATAACGAGGTTGAAGAAAAGCTGTCGGTCGCCATCGAGCGGCACTTGGTGCGCTACTTCAAAGAGTTTGGTGATGACCTGCCGCCACCCGGGCTCTATCACCGGATGCTCAAAGAGCTTGAGATTCCACTTTTCTCAGTTGCGCTTGCCGCAACGCGTGGGAACCAGATCAAAGCGGCCGAGCTTTTGGGTCTTAATCGCAACACATTGCGCAAGAAGATCCGTGATTTGGATATCCAAGTCATTCGAGGGGCGCGCTGAGCTGACAGCGCCCAATGCGGCACCCTAAGGGTCAAAACGCGTTTACCTTTCTCCAAAGCATCGCAGAACAAATGGCCAGCTTCTGTGGCCGCGACCTCTTTTTTGTCATAAATGAGCAACACAGCTGTGACTCGCACGCCACAGTCGGCGAGCACCATGTAGGTGCTGACCGATAGCCGGGCGAACCGAAGAACGCCATCAGGACAACGAGACAGGAGCACTGCGCCAGTGGCCGAAGCGACCAGCCGAGATGCTCCTCTCGTTGGCGAAGAGCGTCGCTCACGCACCCGTTTCTTGGCGCCAATCTTCGTCCTGATTTCAATACTGCTGGCCGGTCTGACGTTTGCAGTCCTCACTGGATCAACGTCGATCATTCCAACGCGCGACATCGTCGTCCAACTGGGTGCGCTGAACGCATTATCGGTCTTCGTTCTGATCGTCCTTATCGGTCTTGAACTGCGTAAAATCGGGCGTGCGCGGCGCGAACGCAGGGCAGGGGCCCGACTGCACACGCGCATCCTCGCACTCTTCAGCCTGATTGCTGCCGTACCTGCTGTGCTTGTGGCAATGGTCGCAACGGTCACGCTTGATCGTGGCTTGGATCGATGGTTTTCCGAGCGCACGCAGTCGATGGTCGACTTCTCACTGGTCGTGGCGCGCGCCTATCTTGATGAGTACCGCCAGGTTCTCAACATCGAACTGACGGGCATGGCGAGCGAGCTATCACGGTCGAAATCCCTCTATGATTTCGATCCTCAGCGCTTCGCCGAGCATATGTCCAACCTCGCGGCTCTTCGATCCATTCCATACATGTCGATGGTCGGTGCCGAGGGCGTGGAGATCCTTCGGGCCGACACCCGGTTTTCTGAAGGCTACCGCCAGCCTGACCCGTCCATGGTGGCGCTGGTGACCGGTGATGAACCTGTGCTCATCCCGCCGGGAAACACCAACCAGATTGCCGGGCTTATCCGGCTTCCGGAGTTCACCGACACCTATCTGTTCATCGCGCGAGCGGTCGATCCGCGTGTTGTCCAGTACCTTTTGGTGACCGAGCAAAACGCCAGCGAATTCCAGGCCCTTCAGGACCGACGGTTCGGAGTGCAGGTATCGTTCGGTTTCATGTTCCTCGGCCTCGCCCTCATCATGGTTCTTGCCGCCATGTGGATTGCGATCAGCTTCGCCGACCGGCTTGTGTTGCCGGTTCGTCGTTTGATGCTTGCCGCACAGCAGATCTCCACCGGCAATCTCTACGTCCAGGTGCCAGTGCGTCGGGAGGAGGGCGATCTGGCTGTTCTCGGGCAGACATTCAATCGGATGACCAACGATTTGCGCTCCCAGCGCAACGAACTGATCGACGCCAAGGACCAGATCGACGGACGCCGTCGCTTCACCGAAGCAGTTCTCGCGGGCGTCTCCGCCGGCGTAATCGGGATCGATCGCAGCCAGTGCATCACGCTCGTCAATCGCTCGGCGGCAATCTTGTTGGGTACGGACGAAGACAATTTGCTCGGCAGACCCATTGCTGGGGCGTTGCCGGAGTTTGCAGCGCTGTTTTCATCCGGCATCGACCACCAGGCAGGCCGTAGACCCTCGCGAGAAGTGCGTATCGAGCGCGGCGGCAGGCAGCGAATTCTCACAGTGAAGCTCACGGTCGAATCAGGTGAAGACGGCGCCATAAGCGGAGCGGTGATGACCTTTGACGATGTGTCCGATCTGGTCGCCGCGCAGAGGTCGAGCGCCTGGGCCGACATCGCCCGACGTATCGCCCATGAGATCAAAAACCCGCTGACGCCCATCCAATTGTCAGCCGAACGACTCAAACGACGTTATGGCCGAAAGCTGACCGAGGATCATGAGGTCTTCGATCAATGCACGGACACAATCATCCGTCAGGTCGCCGATATCGGTCGGATGGTCGATGAGTTTTCCTCATTTGCCCGCATGCCCAAGCCGGAGTTTGCACCCGGCGATCTTGCAACTGTGATCCGCGACACAGTTTTCCTGATGGACAACGGATATCCTGACATCCGCATGCATGCGGACCTCCAGTCAGGCGGTCTGCCGCTTTCGCTTGATGAACGACTGATGGGGCAGGTTTTCACCAATTTGATGAAGAACGCGGCTGAAGGCATTGCCTCGCGGAAGGCGGCCGATCCGGCAGGCGAGGGCGGCGAGGTCCATATCGAGGCGTGGAGCAATGAAGGAACAACCGTCGTCGAGGTGACCGATGATGGCATCGGCTTCCCGACAAGTGGGCGTGCCCAGCTGCTCGAACCCTACATGACGACTCGCGAGAAGGGCACAGGGCTGGGCTTGGCCATCGTTCAACGCATCGTGGAAGACCATGGCGGCCAGTTGCAATTGCTGGACGGCGATAGCGCGCGCACGCCAATGCCGGGCGCACTCGTGCGCCTCACTTTTAGGCCGGATGCAGAGCATTCCGGTAACGATACCCAGCGCACACCTGAAAATTCCAATGAAGACAATGACCGACAGAACGACCAGCCGGCAGGTACCGGTCTGGTCGGCGAAGGAGCGTAGGCGTGAGTGGTGATATTCTTGTCGTCGATGACGAAACCGATATCCGCGAACTTGTGGCAGGTATTCTGGAGGATGAAGGGTACACCACCCGGCTGGCCGCCCATGCCGATCAGGCGCTGGAAGCGATTGAAGCGCGCCGCCCGAACCTGGTGTTCCTCGACATCTGGATGCAGGGCAGCCGGCTCGACGGCATGCAACTGCTGGACGTCGTGCGTGGTGCCTATCCCGATCTTCCGGTCGTCATGATTTCAGGTCATGGGACCATCGACACGGCCGTGAACGCCATCAAGCTTGGTGCGTTCGACTTCATCGAAAAACCCTTCAAGTCGGACCGGCTCCTGCATGTCGCTATGCGTGCGCTCGAGACCACGGCGCTCAAACGTGAAATCAACGAGCTGAAGCAAACATCGGGCATAGAGTATGAACTCGTCGGTTCATCAGCCGAGATGAACGCCTTACGCGGCCAGATCGACAGGCTCGCGCCAGCCAACTCCAGGGTGATGATTCTGGGCCCTTCGGGCAGCGGCAAGGAACTGGTGGCTCGCGCGATTCACACCAAATCGCGCCGCGCCAATGGCCCGTTCGTTATCTTGAATGCTGCCAGTATTGCGCCCGAAACGATGGAACTGGAGCTGTTCGGAACCGAGAACGAGCCAGGCACACCGCGCAAAGTCGGTGCCCTAGAAGAGGCTCACGGAGGAACGCTTTACATCGACGAAGTTTCGGAGATGCCACGCGACACCCAAGCTAAAATCATGCGCGTTTTGGTCGATCAGAGCTTTTCGCGTGTCGGCGGATCGACCCGGGTCCAAGTGGATGTGCGTGTTCTGTCATCTTCATCAGTGCCGCTTGAGCCGCTGATTGAAGCCGAAGCGTTTCGCTCTGATTTGTATCATCGTCTGGCCGTCGTACCGCTGGCCGTCCCATCCTTGGCCGAACGTCGGTCGGATGTGCCCGAACTTGTCATGTACTTCATGCAGCAGCTTTCCAAAGCAAGCGGCCTGCCGACGCGTCAGATTGCCGATGATGCCATGACCATCCTGCAGACCCATGATTGGCCAGGTAATGTGCGCCAGCTTCGCAACAATGTGGAGCGGCTCATGATTCTTGCGCGCGGGGACAATGGTTCTCACGTTACCGCTGACCTGCTTCCGCCAGACGTTTCCGCGTTGCTGCCAAAAACCACCAGCGCAGGCAGCGAACATCTGATGAATCTGCCGCTTCGGGAGGCAAGGGAGCTGTTTGAGCGCGACTACCTCTCCTCACAGATCAATCGATTCAACGGCAACATTTCCAAAACGGCTGAGTTCATCGGAATGGAACGATCGGCGCTTCACCGCAAACTGAAATCGCTTGGCCTGAACGGCTGATCGTCTTATCGCTTGACGTTCATGTTGGGCCGCCTTGCCTCATGGGCTAAGCTGCCTGCGACCAAGCCTTAAGGATTGCCGACCATATGCGCGTTGTCATTTGTGGGGCAGGGCAGGTGGGGTTCGGAATTGCCGAACGCCTGTCTCGTGAAAACAATGATGTATCGGTGATCGATACCTCGGCCCGTCTGGTTCAGGCCATTCGCGATACGCTGGATGTACGCGGCGTTGTCGGTCACGGTTCGCATCCTGACGCGCTTGTCCAGGCCGGCATTGAGCAGGCCGACATGATTGTCGCCGTCACGCTTTACGACGAAGTCAACATGATTGCCTGTCAGGTTGCGCACTCGCTCTTTGATGTGCCCACCAAGGTCGCCCGCGTTCGCGCCCAGAGCTACCTGGAAAAGCGCTACGCTTCGTTGTTCTCGCGCGACAATATGCCGATCGACGTCATTATCTCGCCAGAGATCGAGGTAGGAGAGATGGTATTGCGCCGTCTCGCTCTACCGGGTGCGCTCGATTCAGCGCGCTTTGCTGATGAGCGCATTTCCGTCGTTGGCGTCTATCTGCGCGAAGACTGTCCGGTCATCGACACGCCCCTGCGGCAGCTTGCCGGCCTCTTCCCTGAACTCAAGGCGACCGTCGTCGGCATCCTGCGCAATGATCGCATGTTCGTACCGCGGTCCGACGATGCGATGCTGGCTGGCGATGTGGCCTACTTTGCGGCAGATCGAACGCAAGTCCGCCGGACCCTTGGTATCTTCGGGCGTGAAGAAGCCGAGGCAAGCCGCGTGGTTATCGCAGGTGGCGGCAATACCGGGCTCTATTGCGCCCAGGCGCTGGAAACCCGGCAAAGCCGCACGAAGGTCAAGATCATCGAAGAGCACCGCGAGCGAGCGGTTGCCATCGCTGATGACCTCCAGCGCACGGTCATTTTGCATGGCAGTGCGCTTAGCCAGGACATCCTGAACGAAAGTGACATCGCACAGACTGACACGCTCGTGGCGCTCACCAACGATGACCAGGTCAACATTCTTTCTTGCGTGATGGCAAAGCGCCTGGGCGTGCGCCAAAATCTAGCGCTGATCAACAACACGTCTTATCCACCGCTGGCCCAGTCGCTGGGTATCGATGCCTATGTGAACCCGCGACAGGTCACCATCTCACGCGTGCTTCAGCACGTGCGCAAGGGCCGGATTCGGCAGGTGCATTCCCTTCACGATGGTGCAGCGGAGGTCATCGAAGCGGAGGCACTCGATACGTCGCCGCTGGTCGGACAGCATCTGCGCGATCTGGACCTTCCCGATGGTCTACGAATTGGCGCAATCCTGCGTGGCTCGGAGGTCTACATGCCCGATGGCGACACCACCGTTCGCCCCGGTGATCGCGTGGTAATGTTCTCTCTGGCCGGACAAGTGAAACGTGTGGAGCAGCTCTTCCGCGTCTCGCTCGAGTTCTTCTAAGGTCGACGGGCGGGCAGGGGACATGCTGGTAGGGCTGCGCGCGCTGGCAGGCATCGCCTTCGTCTTCGCTTGCGCGATGTTGGTCTGCGCTGGCCTTGCTTTGGGCGCCAATGACGACGATGGCCTGTCAGTTTTCGGTGGCTTGTCGCTCATCCTCTTGTTCTTTGCGATCAGCATCCGACTGGCCTTTGCCGGACGTCGTGCCCCGCTGACCCGACCGCTCAGCTTTCGCATTTTGATTCTGGCTTGGCTTATTGCTCCAGCTTTGGCGATGCCGCCTTTTCTTTTTTTGACGGACCTGAACTTTCATCAGGCGGTTTTTGAGGCCGCCTCGGCTGTCACGACCACGGGTGCGACGGCCTTATTGAATCTCGATCAGGTGTCCAAACCCGTTCTTGGCTGGCGTGCCTGGCTGCAATGGTTGGGCGGCCTTGGAACACTGATGTCGATCATTGTGGTGCTGGCACCATCGGGGGCAGGTGGGACGCCATTGCTGCGCCTCGGCGGCGATAGCCGACAGATCATGCAGAATCGCCTTCGGGGGGTGCTTGCCGCCTATGTTGGGGTGACGCTCGCATGTTTCGCCTTGCTTCTGGCGGCCGGTCTTCCAGTTTTTGACGCCTTTGCGCTTACGCTATCCACCGTTTCGACCGGCGGCATGATGCCGCGATCAGGCAGCCTGAGCGACTATGGCGTTCCGCTTGCCGAGTGGGTGATCGGCGTCTTCATGCTTCTTGGGGCCACCAGCATCATGTGGCACCGCATCGTCACAACCGGCAGGTTGGGGCGCTCGGTTACGCTTGTTGAGAGCGGGTCGCTTGCCATCATCGCGCTCGCGCTTGCTGTCGCTTACTCGATTGCTTTTGCCTATGCGGCAGGATCAGGAACCGTTCTGGCGCCTATCACAGCGCTACGCGAAGGGTTCGTAACGGCGGTCTCACTGGTAACGACCACGGGGTTCGAGGCCCGCAACGCCGGTGCAACGGCTCTGCCACTGAGCCTTACTCTCCTAATGATTCTGATCGGTGGTGGCATGTTCTCAACCGCCGGCGGTCTGAAGCTCTACAGGCTGGTCCTCATGGCCCGCCATAGTGCGACAGAGCTGGAAAACATCATCTATCCCCACGCCGTACATACCGATCAGATAGGCCGTTTTTCTTACAGCGCCGAAGCGATGCGCGCGGTCTGGACAGCCCTTGTTTTGTTTCTCCTTGTTTGGGGGGTAACCGCACTTGTGCTGGCATGGTCAGGGTTGCCGCCTGACGCTTCGCTGGTCGCGGCACTTAGTGCCATCACCAACGCCGGTCCGGTCTATCAGTTCGGTTGGGCGCCATCGGCCTTCTGGCCGCTCTATGGCGAGATGACTGCGCTATCAACCTATGCTCTCAGCGTTGCTATGGTGGCTGGCCGCCTGGAGGTCATAGGTCTGGTGGCCGGCTTTAGCCTGTTGTTTTTCAAGCGTTAGCTTGAATTTTTCCTCGACGCGCAATCATCCTTTGGAGATTGAAAGAGGCGTGCTAGCGTGACATTTCGGTGTCGCCTGCCGGCACCTTGTTGCGGCCAATAATCAGACCAGGGGGGAACCATGGCACCAGAACGGACACAAAATCTACAAGATGCTTTCCTAAATCATGTGCGCAAGCAGAAAGCATCGCTGACCATCTTTTTGGTCAATGGCGTCAAGCTTCAGGGCATTGTCACCTGGTTCGATAATTTCTGCATTCTCCTTCGTCGTGATGGCCATTCCCAGCTTGTGTATAAGCATGCCATCTCAACGATCATGCCGGCGCAGCCGGTTCAGCTTTTTGATCCGACCGATGAGCAAAGGCCGGAAACCTAGGACGATCACGCTTGGCCAAAGGACAGAACGGGCAGACCGACAAACCGGCCGGCAAACCACGCTTTCAAATTGAAGACACGCGCGCTCGTGCAACCCGCACAGCGCTTATCGTTCCCGATGTTCAAAGCCGGGCAGGGCGTTCAAACACCGGCAACGCGCCATTGCTTGGTGTGGAGCCGCGGTCGCTTGATGCACGCGCGCAAGAGGCTACCGGCCTAGCTGCTGCCATCAGTTTGGACGTTGTCTTCACCGAAGCGCTTACGGTTGCAAATCCTCGTCCAGCAACCCTTCTAGGATCTGGAAAGGTGGAGAGCCTGGCCATACGGTTCCATGACGAGGCAGTGGAACTCGTCATCGTCGATCATGAACTCACGCCAATTCAGCAGCGCAATCTGGAGCGTGCCTTCAAGGCCAAAGTTCTCGACCGTACGGGCCTGATTCTTGAGATCTTTGGCCGTCGGGCACAGACCCGAGAGGGCGTGCTTCAGGTCGATCTAGCCCATCTCACTTACCAGAAGAGCCGCCTGGTTCGCTCCTGGACCCACCTTGAGCGTCAGCGCGGTGGCAAGGGCTTCCTGGGCGGCCCCGGTGAAACCCAGATCGAGGCCGATCGCCGCGTCATTCAGGACAAGATCACGCGTCTCAAGGGTCAGTTGGATGAGGTGCGCCGCACCCGGACACTTCACCGTTCGCGCCGCAAAAGTGTGCCCGCCCCGACCATTGCTCTTGTTGGTTACACAAACGCCGGAAAGTCCACGCTTTTCAATCGCTTGACTGAAAGTGCAGTAAAGGCCGAGGACCTGCTGTTTGCCACACTGGACCCGACTTTGCGTCGCGTGCGTCTGCCCAAGGGCACCGAAGTCATCCTCTCAGACACCGTTGGGTTCATTTCAAACCTTCCCACGGCCCTTATCGCAGCCTTCCGCGCAACGCTGGAGGAAGTGCTGGAGGCCGATCTGATCGTCCATGTCCGCGACATCACCAATCCCGATACCGAGGCGCAGCGCCAGGACGTCCTTGACGTTCTTGATCAGTTAGGGATTGTCGATCGCGACGGCAGCGGCGACCGACCTATTCTTGAGGCCTGGAACAAGGTCGACCGTCTTGACGGCGACCGGCGGCTGCTCGTCGAACGACAGGCTTCGACAACCGGTCCGTCAGTGATGCCGGTATCCGCGGTCAGCGGCGATGGTCTTCAGGCGTTGCTCGAGGCAATGGAAACCTCCATCGCATCAACACGCGAAAAGGCCGTCTTCGATCTGCGCCCAGAAGACGGTGAGGGCAGGGCTTGGCTGTTTGCCAACGCAACAGTGCTAGACGAAGAGGTCAGCGAGAACGGTCATATACGGGTCGAAGTCGCGATGACGCCACGTCGCATGGCCCATGCGCGCGAACGTTTCTCGCCGATGGGGGCGTCAGCCGACCCGATTTAAACAGGGTTGGCCAGCGCCTTCTTTGCTTCACGCCAAGCCGCTTCCATTTCTTCCAAGGACGCTTGACCCACCGGACGAGTTCGTTCACTCAAAAGCTCTTCAACCATCTGAAAACGCTTGATAAAGGTCGAATTTGTGCGCTCGAGCGCAACGGCCGGATCGAGATCGAGTTTGCGCGCCAGATTGACCAACACGAACATCAGGTCACCGATCTCAGCCTCCAATCGATCGCGATCACGCTCCGATGCCGCCAGCTCTTCGGCAATCTCTTCAGTTTCCTCGCGCACTTTCGCCATCACCGCTTCGGGATCGGGCCAGTCAAATCCAACCCGCGCGGCTTTTGCCTGGAGTTTGTAGGCCCGCTGCAACGGGGGCAGGGCGCCAGGCACCCCGTCCAAGGCACTGGGAGCTTGCTCCTCCACATGGCCCCGCGCCTCTCTGCGCGCGCGCCGATCTGCCTTTTCTTGAACCTTTATCTCTTCCCAGCGAACTTTCACCGCCACCGGGTCATCGCGATCGACATCCTCAAAAACATGGGGGTGCCGCCGGATCATCTTTGCGATAATCGCACTTACGACGTCGCCGAATTGAAAGCTGCCTTCCTCGTCGGCCATCTGGGTGTGAAAGACGACCTGAAGCAGCAGATCGCCCAACTCATCGCACAGATCGTCGCGGTCGCCATTATGGATCGCGTCGGCGACCTCGTAGGCTTCCTCGATGGTGTAGGGCGCGATGCTGGCGAAATCCTGCTCGACATCCCACGGACAGCCAGTCGCCGGGTCGCGTAACTTGGCCATGATGGCCAGCAGCGTCTCAATCCGGTCTTTGGGGCCATCCCAGCTTTCTGGGCTGTCCTGGCACTTTTCGTTTGCTTGTTCGATCGACAGGTTCGATGCGTGCTCAGCCATGGCTACCTCGTTGCCGCTCACCAACGACCATAGATGTTCGCGGGCCAAGATGAAGGGGAGCAGCCTTGATTGGGCTAAGCCACCCACATGTGTTTTTTGATATTTTTCCGATAAGATATATTATGGAACATAAAATATGGCCGACAACGACATCAACCCACCGATATGCTTAGCCCGTCATAGGCTGGCTCAATCTGGCTGGGCGTTTCGCCGTTCAGCGTTTCATAGTCCAGATCGATATGAAGGTTTGTCAGGACCGTACGCGCGGGCTTCGCACTTTCATGGAATGCCAGCGCCTGTTCGACGTTGAAGTGGCTGCCATGGGGCCGGTAGCGGAGCGCATCCAGGATGAGCGTTTTCAATCCTTCAAAGTGCACAAGACTGGATTGCGGCACATTACTGACATCAGGCAGGTAAAGCGCATCGCCAATGCGGAACCCGAGCGCGGTGATATCCCCGTGCGTGACGGGCACAGGCTTGATGATGATTTCGCCACCCGGACCGTCAACGATCACATCCTCGCGGTGATTGATTGTTTGTCGATCAAGAATGGGCGGATAGCTCGATCCATTGGGTGTCTCAAAGACATATCCGAAGGCTGATCTGGCGCGGTCGAAAGTGCGATCGTCCATGAAGACGCGGATGCGCGAGCGTTGTGTTAGAGCATACGGGCGCAGATCATCAATGCCGTGCAGATGGTCGGCATGCTCATGCGTGTAGACGACGGCATCGATGTGCGACACGTCGGCCTCGAGCATTTGCTCGCGAAAGTCGGGGCCGGAATCGATCACGCAATAGGTTGATCCGCCGGGTCCTCGCCTTTCGAGGAGTACCGAACAACGACGGCGTCGATTCTTCGGGTTGGCCGGGTCGCAATTGCCCCAGCGATCCTTTTGGGACGAGCCCCCTACCCGCGGAACGCCACCTGAGGACGCGCAACCCAGGATCGTCAGCGTAAGCGTCACGAGAGCTTCACCTTGTTGAAAAGGCGCTGGAAATTAGACGTTGTGATATCAGCGATCTCATTGCTTTCAAGCCCGCGAACGTCGGCCAGCACATTGGCCGTATTCGTCACATAGGCCGGTTCGTTGCGCTTCCCGCGATACGGCACCGGTGCAAGGTAAGGCGCGTCGGTTTCCACCAACAAACGATCCTCGGGAACCTTGGCGGCCACATCGCGTAAGGCCGCCGCCGTCTTGAAGGTAAGAATGCCAGAGAACGAAACGTAGGCGCCGAGCGCCACGCCACGCTTGGCCAGGTCCTCGCCGGATGAGAAACAATGCAGGACCATCGGGAACGGTCCATCAGTTTCGTGCGCTTCTTCCAGGATACTGGCCATATCGTCGTCGGCCGACCGGGCATGGATGACAAGCGGCAGCCCCGTGATGCGCGCTGCCTTGATATGCCGCTTCAGCCCTTCCGCTTGAGCATCGCGTGGCGCGTTGTCATAGTGATAGTCTAGCCCGGCCTCTCCTATCGCGACCACCTTTGGATGGTCCGATAGCCGAACCAGATCTTCCACCTGAATATCGAGTTCTTGATCGGCATTGTGTGGATGCGTGCCCACAGAGCAGGTGACCTGCGGATAGTGCTCTGCGATGGCCTTGATCACATCAAACTGGTGTACCCGCGTGTTGATGGTGACCATGTGGCCGACACCAAGCTCCCCTGCCCGCACGACAATGGCATCGCGTTCCTCGTCAAAGTCGGGAAAGTCTAAGTGGCAATGGCTGTCGACAAGCATTCCGCGCAGACCTTCAGCCGGCAGGTGCTTGGGCGGTGTTCTCCGCCTCGACATAGCGCGGGAAAACGCCTGAGGGTTTGGGCAGTTCGGTGCCAGGCTGAAGCTGGCCATCGTCTCCAAATCGGTCGAAATCGCGCTCCGAGCCAGGAACTGCGAGCAAATCCAACAGCTTGCCGGAAGCATCCGGCATCACCGGCTGCGCCAGAAGTGACACCTTGCGGATGGTTTCAGCCGTTACCCAAAGAACGGTGTTCATGCGTTCAGGATCGGTTTTCTTCAGCGCCCAGGGTTCCTGGCTCGCAAAGTAGCGATTGGCATCAGCCACCACGGTCCAAACTGCCGTTAGCATGCGATGCAAAGCCTGTTCGTCAATCGCTGCGCGCGACTCGTCAAGAAGCGCATCGGCTGCCTGCAGCAATTGCTTATCTGCATCGGTAAGGTCAGAAGGCGTGGGCACTTTGCCGTCGCAATTCTTGCCGATCATGGACAGAGAACGCTGCGCCAAGTTGCCAAGATCATTGGCCAAATCGGCATTGATGCGGTTAACGATCGCTTCGTGGCTATAGTTCCCATCGCGACCGAACGGAACTTCGCGCAGGAAGAAGTAGCGCACCTGATCACGGCCGTAGTGCGCGACCATGTTGAACGGGTCGATGACGTTACCCACCGACTTCGACATTTTCTCACCGCGGTTGAACAGGAACCCGTGCGCGAACACGCGTTGAGGCAGCGGAACGCCGGCAGACATCAAAAAGGCGGGCCAGTAGACGGCGTGAAACCGTACAATGTCCTTGCCGATCACGTGCAGATTGGCAGGCCAATAGCGCCACAGCGGGTCGTCTTCATCGGGAAAGCCGAGACCTGTGATGTAGTTGGTGAGTGCATCCACCCAGACATACATCACGTGGCGTTCATCGCCTGGCACTTTGATGCCCCAGTCGAACGTTGTGCGGGAAATGGAGAGGTCCTTTAGGCCGCCCTCGACAAAGCGCACCACCTCGTTGCGCCGTTCATCAGGACCGATGAAATCCGGATTGGCCGCATAATGGGCAAGCAGGCGGTCTGCGAAGGCCGAGAGCCGGAAGAAATAGCTCTCCTCTTCCACCCACTCCACCGGCGTCTGTTGCGGCCCGAGCCGAACGCCGTCGTCGTTCAGGTGCGTCTCATCTTCCTGGTAATAGGCCTCATCGCGAACTGAATACCAGCCGGCATAGCTGTCCTTATAGATGTCGCCGGCATCAGCCATGCGCTGCCAAATCGCCTGGGAGGCTGCATGGTGACGGGGCTCGGTCGTGCGGATGAAATCATCGTTCGAGCATCCCAGAATCTCCACCATGGCCTGGAAGCGCGGGGCATTCTGGTCAGCAAGCACGGCTGGCGTTGTGCCAGCTTCCCGCGCTGTCTTGTCCATCTTCAGACCGTGCTCGTCGGTTCCGGTCAGAAACCGAACATCATATCCATCCAAGCGTTTGAAACGGGCGAGAGCATCTGTAGCCAGCGCCTCATAGGCATGACCGATATGCGGCGCACCATTGGGATAGGAAATTGCAGTGGTGATGTAGAAAGGTTCGGACATTGAGGGGAAAAGTACTTTCGAACGGACTGTGGGTCGTTGGCAACGACGAGGTGTCGGCCAACCCTGTTAGGCTTGGCCCTCGCTATAGACCCGATCCAGCCCGGCGAAAAGCGCCATGATACGCTCTGATATGTCGAGATTGATCGCCCGGCGTATCGAAAGTTCTTTGCCAAGCTCGCTCCATAACTCAGCGAGCGAACGCCGCCCGCTGAGATCAAGTGTTTGGTCCGGTGTTGGAAGCGGTGAAGGTTCTGCCTGGCCCCTCACCCGCCGTGAGAACCAGTCATCCATGAGACCGAGCATCGTGCTGCGACCTGTATCATCAAGAGCTGCAAGAAAGCTGGCAAAGGCTAGGCGATCGGGAAGGCTGCCGGAGCCGCGAGCAGCCTGCATGCAGAATTGCCCATACGCCTCCAGCAGTTCAGGCTCCGCAAGAAGGTCCTGAACCACCCCTGCCCGGCCATCGGCAAGTGCACGAGCGACGTCGTGCATTTGCTCGGGCACTGCGTCCGGCTGAGCGCCAAACGCAATCTTTCCAAGTTCGTCTTCGCTCAAGCGAGAAAAAGCCATCAGACGACATCGCGACCGAAGGGTCGGCAAAACTGCGCTCAGACGATGGGCGATCAGAAACAAGACAGTCTTCCTGGGTGGTTCCTCCAAAGGTTTCAGCAACGCATTGGCGCCTTCTGCATTGAGGTCATCGACCGCATCGACCACCAGCGTGCGCCATCCGCCATAAGCCGCAGTCGATTGGAGCTTGTGAAGGCCATCACGTACGGTAGCGACGGGAATAGTCTTGGGCAGCTTCTTACCGCCTGTGAGACCAGTGAGCCGATCAATCCAGATTGCGTCGGGATGGGCATTCTGTGCGATGAGCCGAGCATCGGGATGGTCGGCTTCAATCCTCAGTCCCCCACCTTCCTGCCGCGCCCCTTCGGCGGCCAGATAGGCGGCCGCCTGGAGTGCGAAACGGGCTTTGCCGATGCCCTTTGGCCCATGCAGCAACCAACCATGGTGAAGACACCCGCTGGAGACGCTCTCTCGGAACGTCTTCTGCTGAACACTGTGACCAACCAGAGGACGCTCCAATGCGCCTTCTGACAGGAAGGGCGACCTGTTTCCCTCTTCGGACTGCTTGGAGGATTTTGATGCAGCGCGGGCCATACTTAGACAGACACCTTACACAAGGCCGCGCAAACGCATGGCATCGCGAACGGCCTGTGAGACCTTGTCCGGCGTCCCACTTGCATCAATCAGCACGCAACGGTCCGGAAATCTCTTGCAAAGCCAGCGGAATCCTTGGCGAACCTTGGCGTGAAAACTGGCATCTTCCTTCTCAAATCGGTCATCGGCGTCCTGTTTGACGGCCAGGCGGGCTTTTCGCCGTTCATCGGCTGTTTCAGCATCAACGTCGAGCACTAGCGTTGTGGCAGGCATAAGCCCGTCGGTGGCCACCTGTTCCATCTGGTCGATGGTGTGCATGGGAATGCCGCCAACATAGCCTTGATAAATGCGTGTTGAATCCGCAAAGCGGTCACAAACGACAATTTTGCCGTCAAGCAGTGCCGGCGCGATCAGATGGTCAACATGATCTCGCCGCGCCGATGTCAAAAGCGACGCTTCGGCGAGCGGTCCAAGATCAGCGCCATGGCCGGAGAGCAGAACCTCGCGCACCACGGCGCCGGCAGGTGTTCCGCCAGGTTCATGGGTTGCAATCACGTCATAGCCTTCCTCGCACAACTGAGCGGCAAGGTTTTTGGCTTGTGTCGATTTGCCGGACCCCTCCCCGCCTTCCAGCGTGATGAACAGGCCGCCAGGGAGCGTTTTACGAACGGATGGCGCGTTGGAGCCTGCCGCCGTGCGCTTCGCCATGGTTAG
>ERZ1740060.403-NODE-403-length-26437-cov-5.574824_pt1 | contig 26437 bp, 27 predicted proteins | sample MGYA00581743_ERZ1740060 | MGnify/ENA primary metagenome ERZ1740060 (study PRJEB43018, sample SAMN04849235) | marine metagenome | isolation source: floating plastic debris | place: Pacific Ocean | collected 2008-08-27 | study: EMG produced TPA metagenomics assembly...
GTGCCCGAGGTCAATGCCGAGATCGACGGCACCGATATCGTCTACAAGAACTTCGTGCATATGGGGATCGCGGCGGGCACGCCTACGGGATTGGTTGTCCCTGTGATCCGGGACGCGGATTCGATGGGGTTTGCCGCCATTGAAAAAGCCATCGCCGAGAAAGGCGCCCGCGCCCGCGACGGCAAGCTGAGCATGGCGGAAATGCAGGGCGGCACCTTCACCATCTCAAATGGCGGGGTCTATGGCTCGCTTATGTCCTCCCCCATCCTCAACCCGCCGCAATCGGGTATCCTTGGCATGCATAAAATTCAGGAACGCCCCATGGTGATCGGCGGAGAGATAAAGATCCGCCCAATGATGTATCTCGCGCTCAGCTACGACCACCGCATCGTCGACGGCAAAGGCGCGGTCACCTTCCTCGTCCGCGTCAAAGAGGCCTTGGAAGACCCCCGCCGCCTTTTGATGGACTTGTGACGCATGTGGCAACGGCTATCCCAGAATTGGGTCTACGGCGCGTTGCCTCTCGCGATTGTGCTGTTTCTTTTAGTACCCTTGATCGAAGGGACCATGACATCCGTTTATTTGAGTTTACCCGTCTACATGTTGCATCAGTATGAGGAACATGATGCAGACCGTTTTCGCGTCGCAGTTAACGAGATGCTTGGGGCCGAACGAAAAGGATTAGACCACAACGCGGTTTGGGTCATCAACGTCGTGTTCGTTTGGTTTCTGCTGACCGCTTTATTTTTGCTCTGTCAACGCGCGCCCGCTTGGGGTTTAGTCGCCGGGTACCTTATGCTCATCAACGCTGCTGTCCACATAATCGCAGCTGCACGTACAAAGACGTACAACCCCGGCCTGATTACTTCGATTTTGTTTTTTGTTCCTCTTTCTCTTTGGATTTTTGCTAGCGTTTCGGGTTCCCTTCCCGAACACCTCGCCTCGGCAACTCTCATCATCGGTTTGCATGCCGGCATTGTGCTCTGGGCTATGAGGAAAGAAGCTCCATGACCCCCGAACTTACCTATCTCGCCTATGCGGTGCTCCTTCTGATCGTTCACATGATGGCGCAGGCCGGGCTTGCGGTGCTGGCTAACGGCATCGCATGGGGCATGAGCCCGCGGGATTACGACACCGACCCGGGTAAACCGGCCAGCCGCGCCGCCCGCGCGCTTACCAACTACGCCTATAATATGCCGGCCTTTGCGGCCCTGGCACTTGCCGTCACAGTCGCGGGCGTGAACAGCGACAGTACGGCTCTCGGCGCGGCCATCTGGGTTTGGGCGCGGGTCATATACCTGCCCGTCTACATCTTCGGCGTGCCGCTCCTGCGATCTCTGGCGTGGCTGGCTTCTCTTGTCGGGCTGGGCATGATGATTGCACCGCTTCTGTCCGGCGGAGGCATCTCATGACACCCGAACTGACCGTTCTGGCGCTGGCGGCCCTGCTTCAGGTGGGGCAGTTTGTACTTGTTTCGGTCACCGTCAATCTCGAGCTTGGTGTGGGCAAAACCGCCTCGCCCCGCGACCGGGCACGGCTGGGCGGATCCCTCGAAGAGCTGTTATCGGAAAAACCCGCGCGCCTCGTGCGCGCGCTCAACAACCACTTCGAAGGGCTGATTCTGTTCGGTATTGCCTGCGTGGTCGTCACGCTCTCGGGCCAGTCCAGCCCCCTGACCGCCGCCTGCGCCTGGGCTTATCTGGCTGCCCGCCTGTTCTACATCCCCGCCTACTATTTCGGCTGGTCGCCCTGGCGATCGTATATCTGGATGGTGGGCTTCGCCGCCACGACCCTCATGCTGCTGGCCGCGATTCTATGACTTTCATCTTTCCAAACATACTCATCCTGACCGCTGCCCCAGGCACGTCCGATACGTAAGGAGACCCCATATGGCAGATTATGACGTCATCATCATCGGCTCTGGCCCGGGGGGCTATGTCGCCGCGATTCGCTGCGCGCAACTTGGGCTCAAAACCGCCTGTGTCGAGGGTCGCGAGACGCTCGGTGGCACCTGCCTGAACATCGGCTGTATCCCCTCGAAGGCACTTCTGCACGCCTCGCACATGCTGCACGAGGCTCAGCATAATTTCGAGAAGATGGGGCTGAAATCCACCGCGCCGAAAATCGACTGGAAACAGATGATGGCCTACAAAGAGGACACGATCGGCCAGAACACCAAGGGGATCGAGTTTCTCTTCAAGAAAAACAAGATCGACTGGATCAAAGGCTGGGGGTCCATCCCGGAGGCTGGAAAGGTCAAGGTGGGCGACGACGTGCACTCGGCCCGCAACATCATCATCGCGAGCGGGTCCGTACCGTCCGCTTTACCCGGCATAGACGTCGACGAAGAGACGGTGGTGACCTCGACCGGCGCGCTGGAGCTTGGCAAGATCCCCAAAAAGCTTGTGGTGATCGGCGCTGGCGTGATCGGCTTGGAACTGGGGTCGGTCTATGCCCGTCTGGGCGCCCAGGTAACGGTGATCGAGTTTCTGGACGTGATCACCCCCGGTATGGATGCCGAGGTGCAGAAGAGCTTTAAGCGCATTCTGGAGAAACAGGGCATCTCTTTCGTGATGGGTGCGGCGGTGCAATCTGTCGAGACGCTGAAGACGAAGGCAAAGGTCAACTACACGCTGCGCAAAGATGACAGCGCGCATATGGTCGAGGCCGATACCGTGCTTGTGGCCACAGGTCGCAAACCGTTTACGGACGGGCTGGGCCTTGCGGATCTGGGCATTGAGATGACCGACCGCGGCCAGATCAAAACCGACGCCCAATGGCGCACGAATGTGGGCGGCATCTTCGCCATAGGCGATGCGATTTCAGGCCCGATGCTGGCGCACAAGGCCGAAGATGAAGGCATGGCTGTCGCCGAAGTGATCGCGGGCAAGAACGGGCACGTGAATTACGGCGTGATCCCCGGCGTGATTTACACCCACCCCGAGGTTGCCAATGTTGGTGCGACCGAACAGGACCTGAAGGAGGCTGGCAGGCCCTACAAGGTCGGCAAATTCTCGTTCATGGGAAATGGTCGGGCCAAGGCCATGATGGCGGCGGATGGTTTCGTCAAGATACTCGCAGACAAGGACACGGATCGCATCCTGGGCGCTCATATCATCGGCCCGACCGCGGGGGACCTGATCCATGAGATTTGCGTGGCCATGGAATTCGGGGCCTCAGCCGAGGATCTCGCGCTGACCTGTCACGCGCATCCCACCGTGTCCGAAGCCGTTCGCGAGGCGGCGCTGGCCTGTGGCGATGGCGCAATCCATGCGTAGTGCAAAGTCCAAACTTTGGCATGCCCAGACCCGCGCAGCGCGTGTTATGGGCGTTCAAGAATGAAACGCGGTCATATGGAAAGCGGATTGCTCGGGTAGGCGCGGGAAACCCTGCGAGACGGGACAGGCGCGCCGCGCCATACACCCGTTGTCCAGACACTCCGTTTCGGAGTCCAACCAGGAATGGCATGCCGCAACGTCGTAACCGCCGGTTTCTGAAAACGCCAAGACCGGACAGGTGCTTAGGCATGGCCGCGTGTCGCAAACCGTACAGGGGGACGCGCCCGTTGGCGGTATGTCCAAGGCCCACGGAAGCGCCAGCGCACCACGATACGACACCATCAGGCCCGATCGGTCGTGAACAAGGGGCCCGGCCGGCGACGCCCAGGCGCGGCCGGACCGCACGGCCCAACGAAAGAAAGGCGCATAGGGGGGCGGTCCAAAGGGAAAATGCGCTTGCGCTTCCAGATCTTTCGCCAATGCGCCGATCACCCGGGCTGACCAGCGATCCATCGGATCGGCCTGTCCGTCCCTGAACTCCGGGCTGGTTTTGAAACATCCCCAAAATTGGGGCTCATGCGGACCGAGCAGGACCAGTGTCCGACCAAGATTCTCCTGGGGTTCCGGGTGAAAGGCGCCAAGGATTTGCAGGCGCTCCCGTTCCACGCAGTGTGCAAGGCTTGCATATTCCACGAGCCAAATCCTTTTGCCGATCTGCCAGCGACTGTTTCCCGAAAAACCGAAACGCTCAAGGGCTGTCGTCAAAAGGCAGATCGACAGTCGCAAAACCATCGGCCCGCATGTCGACCACAACAACGCCTGGGAATGTCATTTGGAGAACGGGAACACGAGAAAGCGACCTCAAAGAAACACGCCAGTATCCTCCGTTTCGGTCGCACGAAAGCTAGACAACAGTCTGTAAAAGCAAAATGACGGCCGTGTGACACCATATCACAGCCCAATTCCTGCCATCATTATCTGGCATGTCGCCTCCAAACTAAAAGAGGATGGGGCAAGTCATATGGCCGATGTATCGCAGCCAAACCAAGTAACCGCAGAACTTCCGTGGATCAGAAACGCGCAGTTCGACATGGTGTTTATCGTAGGGCTCTTAGTGCTTTCTGCGGTGACCGGACTGGTCATTGTTTGGGAGCCAAGCCTGTTCTATCCGATCCTCGTGATCGATTTATGGTTTCTGGGCTATCACCATGTAATCTCGACCTTTACGCGCACCTGCTTTGATAAGGAAAGCTTTCAGGAACATAAGTTTCTTATGGTCGGGCTTTTGCCGATCGTGGTCGTGTGCACTCTTGGTGTGGTCTGGCTCTTCGGCCTTTGGACTGTGGTAACGGTCTATTTCTACTGGCAGTGGTGGCATTACACCCGGCAGAGCTGGGGTATCTCCCGCGCCTACAGAGGCAAAGATCGTGCGGCACTCTATGAAGATGGCTGGTTGGATCAGGCAATCTTCTACGCTGTTCCGGTCTTTGGCATCATAAGCCGTTCCGCTGAGCAGCATCCGACCTTTATCGGAATGGAGTTATGGTCCGTTCCGGTACCCTCTCAAATCGCAGAACTCTCAGGTTACATTGCCCTGGGCTTGATCGCCTATTGGGTGATCGCCAGAATCCGTGCCGCAGCGCTCGGACGGTTGGCCATTGTGCACACTCTCTACATGCTGACCCATTTCGCGATCTTCTACCTCGGGTACCTCGCGACGAATGACATCTCTCTGGGCTGGTTGATGATCAACATATGGCACAATGCTCAGTACATCCTGTTCGTTTGGATGTATAACAATAAGCGGTTCAGCAACGGGATCGATCCCGATGCAAGGTTTCTGTCATACATATCCCAGAACGGTCGGATGTGGCTTTACATGCTCACATGTATCGTCATCACCGGTATCATCTATTGGGGTGTGCTGCGCACGATTGACTGGCTTTTCTTTGCCGGCCTTTCGGCAACAATTGTTCTCTACCAGATCGTGAACTTCCATCATTACATGATCGACTCGAAGATCTGGAAACTTCGAAAGCCCAAGGTCCAAAACACACTTGAGATCAATCACTGATCAAACGTGTTCATGTTCGACGCTCTGAGCCCCAGAAGGAGACTTGCGCTAGCGTTTGCACGCAATCCGGCTGACAATGTCTGGCTTGACTGCGTACGAACGCTAGCGATTACGCTCGTTTTGCTGCGCCACGGGCAAAGGGTCTCCGAAACAGGGCCCGAGATCACATTTCTTGAGGCATTAAGTCTGAACGGCTGGGCGGGTGTCGATCTCTTTTTCGTCCTAAGCGGATACCTCGTCACATCAAAGCTCACGCAGAAACTTGCCGAGCGCGGAAAAATCGATCTTGCGCAGTACGCGACACGGCGCATCCTCAGAATTGTCCCGGCATACTTTTTTGTTCTGGCTCTGGTTGTCTTTGGGTACTTCCCGTTCTTTCACGTGTCTGACGACAACCTCGCCTCTCGCGTTCTTTACCACGTTTTCTTTCTGCAGGATGTACTTCCAAGCGACATAAACGTTGTGTTTTGGTCGCTCGGAGTCGAAGCCAAGTACTATGCTTTGATCCCTTTTTTGGTCATTGCGCTGTCTAAACTGGCGGACTGGCGACACCTGCTTATTCTGACAATCTGCGTGGTTGCTCTGGCACCAAGTATTCGACTGGGCCTCTACCTCACGAGTGAAATCACAGACTACTACACGTTCTGGCGGGTTCTGCGCAGCCCGTTCTATGCGTGTCTCGAACCGATTGCCCTCGGCGTGGCGATTGCATTTGCAGAAACACGCGGGTGGCTTCGTATCGGGCCGAAAACTGCCGTTACTTTATTCTGCCTCAGCTGCGCTGGCCTTTTTGTTTATCTCGGTTCTGATTATTTTCTGGCAGAGATCACGCTCTGGGACGCAACGGTGCAACCTCTGATCCTCGCCTGTCTCTTCTCGATTTTAGTGATAGCAGCACTTGGTATGATAGCAGTTCACGCCCCCTTTGAACCCCTGTTTCGCTATGGTGCGCGGATCAGTTACTCTTTGTACCTTGTGCACTTTCCATTGATCCCGGTCAGCTTGGCACTCGCGCGCTACTTGGACTTGGGAACACCCGGTTTCTGGGCAATCTACTTAGCAACCAGTATTTTCCATGCTGTGGCGATCCTCGCCTATGTCGAGATGCCATTCATGAAATCAAACCGCCGCCAGCTCCGAAATCTCTCCCACCCCAATGAGAGAACATCCGGAGCTTAAGCTCGCCAGCGACGTTACTTGGGCCCACTCTTTTGCAAAGATAACTGCATGAGACATCACCAAAGAGACTTCGCGGCGCGGGCGGGCCATGCGGCGTCGTAATCCGGGCCACCCTGTTCGCCATCTGTTTGCTCCGCCAGGACTTCACCCGCACTCGGCAGTCCGGCACTGTCGTCACGTTTCCACAAACCCGCGCGAAGCGGCGCCCGCGCGCATTGAGTATAGATCTCGCGAATTCGGATCACGATGATCAGGTTTGGCAGGCGTTCTCCCCGTGCAAACCTGCGACGCAAATCCTCGTCCGTCGTCAAACGCGCCTCGCCGTTCACGCGCACCACCGTGTTGGAGCCCGGCACCATAAACATCAGTGACACACGCCCATCGTCGACAATGTTTCGCAATGTATCCAATCGATTATTGCCGCGCCAATCCGGCATGGCGAGGGTTTGAGGATCCAGTTCGGCCACGACCGGACCGTCGTCGCCTCGGGGGCTGCCATCCGTTCCCTCGGGGCCCACGGTGCTTAGAACACAGAACCGCGAGGTCATGATCCATTTGCGGTAAAGCGGCGTCAGATGGCGAGCAACCTTACTGATCGACGCCGGAGCCGGCTCACCGTAAAGAGCCTCCAAAGAAGCGATGTCCTTAATGTAGTCCATCCGGATCAAACCCCGCTTCTTTCATAAGTTCATTCGAGTGGCGTTCCACCGTGTCCTCAAGTTTTTGCATGAAGTGATCTTTGTCCAGACCAGCCGGGATAACCGGCAAAAATTCGACCACAGCGAGGCCGGGTTGGCGCAGCACGCCTTTACGGGGCCAGAATAGGCCGACATTCGCTGCGACCGGGACACAGTCCTGACCCAACTCTTCATAGAGCACGCCGGAGCCAATTTTGTAGGGCGCCTTCACGCCCGGCGCGATACGGGTGCCCTGAGGATAAATGATCAGCTGACCAGGGGTGGCTGTCCCCTTTTCGACATCCTCGACCATTTGGCGGATGGCCTGGCTGCGTTTGCCCCGATCGACCGGAACACATCCCAGCTTCAGTGCATATTGCCCGATGATCGGCGCATACATGAGTTCGCGTTTCATGATGAATTTTCCGGCGGGAACGCTGGAAAAGATCAGGATGATGTCCAGAAAAGACTGATGCTTGGCGACGATCAGGCACTCGCGATCAGGCGGTGTACCACGCACCTCTGTCCGTAACCCGACCATCCAGCGCGCTGTCCATAGCGTCCAGGCACACCACGCCTTGCAGGCGGCATTCGCCCCTCTGGACGACATCAGCGCCCAGGGCAGGAACAAAAGACCAATGGGCAGCATCATAAAATAGATCTGCCCGACAAACAGCGCAGAGCGGCCCCATTGCAGCGCTTGCTTCATGGCAAAGTCCGCAATGCACGGCGTGCCGCACCCAGGGTTGCAGCATAGGCAACACCGCCCGCAAGAATTGGGATCAAGAGTAACCAAAACCACTGCAAGCCGCTTGGACCGAGCCCGGACAGAAGCGCCCCCTCGCTCTGAGAGCCCGGCAAGATGGATACTGCCAGGGCGCCGATCAGTCCGCCACCTGTCGCTCCCGCCAGCGCTCTCAGGGTGAAACGACGAACGAAGGCCGTTTCGATGAAGTCATCTCTCGCCCCGATAAGACGCAAGACCCCGATCACCTGCGCATTCGCTGCCAGTGCCCCTTGTGCCGCCAATGCGATCACTGCGGCCGTCACGCCTGCAATCAAAATGATCGACAGCACGGCGAGCCCCCGCAGACGGCTCGAGGCTTTTGCCAAGGGCTGTTGCCAACGCGCATGATCATCCAGCGTCGCGTCCGGCACCTCTTCTGCAAGGCGCAACCTGAGGCTTTCGGCATCAAAGCCACGGCCTTCTTCAAAAATCTCGATGAGACGTGGCAGTGACAGTTGCTCAACCGGGAGATCCGGTCCGAACCAGGGCTCCAACAGCTCACGCTGTTCGTCAAGATCCATCGCGCGCGCGAGCGCAATGCCCGGCGTCGTCTCAAGCACTTGCAGCACTCTGTCGACGCGATCTTCCATATCGGTCTCTGATGCCACAATCACGATGGTGGCCTGACCCGCAAATTCACTTCCCCAGTTTTTCGCCAACTGACCCGCAGCGAGCGCCAAAGCGAACGCAAAAACCGCGAGGAAAGCCATTGCAGCCGAGCTGAACGCTGTCAGGGCCGCATTCAGCCCTGACCGTGGAACGATCCCGCTGGTGGCATCAACTGTCACGATCTCGAAAATGTGTTCGAAAATCGCTTTCATAAATCAGATCCCGCCAATTGGATCTGTCGGTCGGCGATCCGCAGAACACGGGCTTGAACATGTGCCTTTGCTGCCCGGATGAGCGAAAGGTCATGGGTGGCCAGCAAGATGGTCTTCCCGGTACGATTCAGATCAATCAGCAGACGTAAAAGCCGCTGCGACATGTCCCAGTCGATGTTGCCAGTCGGTTCATCGGCAAGGATTGCGTCCGGAGACATGATGACCGCTCGGGCCAGTGCCGCACGCTGGCGTTCTCCTCCTGACAATTCGGTCGGAAAGGCGGAGTCCCGATGCTTCAGGCCGACCCAACCGATAAGATCCTTCAGGTTTGGTACCTGAACCAGCATGTCTCGCCCGGCGACAACCAGAGGTAATGCGATATTGTCTGCCACGCTCAGATGGTCGAGGAACTGACAGTCCTGATGGACAACACCGATCCTGCGCCGCATAAGCGCAACATCGTCGCGGGTCATGGCACCCAGATCCGACTCAAAAAACCGCACCTGACCCGATGTCGGTTGAAGCGCCCCATAGCACAGCCTGAGAAGCGTGGTTTTGCCTGCGCCGGAAGGCCCGGTGAGAAAATGAAACGAGCCCGGCTCCAGACGGAAAGATACATCACCAAAAAGATGTGCACCGCCATAGGAATAGGCGACGTTTTCAAGTTCAATCACTCAAACCCCCAAATTTTAGCCTTTCATGCCTCACAGGACACAGTTGTGCAACGACTTCGACACGTTCTTCATTGGCTCTTTTTCGGTTAACGTTTTAAGCTTATGGTCGCGCGCAGAAAAACGAACAGGCTGGACCGGGCTGCCGGGCCACGGGTGGTAATATGAGACTCACATGCCCGAACTGCGGGGCGCAATATGAGGTGCCCGCCGAGGTCATTCCGGAAACAGGGCGCGATGTCCAATGCTCTGATTGCGGAACAACTTGGTTTCAGCATCACCCGGATCATCCGGCGGCTGAAAATGTAGATCTGGACAACGCGCCAGACATGCAGAACGCCGAGGTCGCGCAGGAAGAGCAAGCCGGTCTTTCCAGCGCCGACGGTTCAAAAACGCAAGAGACCGGTTTCGCTGAGTATACCTCGGAGGAAGAGGACGCACCCGAAGATCACAGCACTCCCGCACCGGAAGAAACTCTGTACGAAGAAAGCCCGGTACCGGAAGAAGAAGACACACCAGAAGACCTGGCAGGTCCGGAAAACCAGTTCGATACGGAGGCCGATCTAACGGAGACCACCGGTGAGGAACCGGTCGATCCTCTCGCAGAGGATATGGTGCGCGATACGGACGTGGAGGAACCGGGCGACACATCTGATATCACCGACAATGTGGACAGCGGTCATGAGGCCGCAGCATCCGACGCACCCGATGACGATGCACCAGACAATGAGTCGGACGAACACGACGACGCTGATGACGACGACGCGGAGGAGCCCGGCCGCAGGCGCCTCGACGACAATGTCGCAGCTGTCCTGCGCGAAGAAGCCGAGCGCGAGGCACAGGCCCGCGAAGACGAGCGTCTCAGCGGTCTGGAAACACAGACGGAGCTAGGCCTCGTTCAACATGACAGTACCGCACAGCAACGCACCCTTGAAGCCGAGGCGCGCATGGCGCGGTTGCGTGGAGATGATGTTCTGGCAGCCGATACAGCGCCCGATGACGAGGTAAAACCGCCGGAAGCCGACGAACTTGGCATCGATCCGGCCTCTCGAAGCAATCTGTTGCCCGATATTGACGAAATCAATTCGTCGCTCGATCCGCAAAACGGGCGCGAGAGCGAAACGCCCCCCGCCTCAAGTATCGATCGGGCTAACGGTCAAAGCGGTGGGTTTCGCACCGGCTTCAGGCTGGCGATTCTGGTCGCTCTGGCCGGGTTGATGCTTTATATCTTCGCGCCGCAACTGTCAGGTTCCGTCCCGCAACTCGAAGGCGCCCTGACCGGTTACGTGGATGTGGTTGACGGGGCGAGAGCGCAGTTGGACAAGCTGGTCAACGGTATCGTCGATTCCATTGACGCATCTGAATCAGAGTAACAGCTCGAAAAGCTAAGGCGGGCGGCGAAGAAACTTGGCGCAAAGCTTTTGACTGTGCGCCGCAGGACACTTGAGCGTTGGATGGATCCGGACTTTGGCTGATGCTTCACGTGAAAGGCAGGAGGCTTTAGAACCGATCGAGAAGTCTGTTGAGGTAGTCCCGTTCGAGATCGGGACGCTCGGTTTCACCCGACCGGCGGCGAATTTCATCCAGAAGCTCTCCAGCGCGCCGATACACGTCTTCACGCGCTTCGAAGTCGCCACGGTCCCCTGAAAGCCCTTGGTTCGACCGCCCGAGCGGGTCCTGTTCACCGAATTGGCCCAAGGCGTTGCTCTGCGCCTGTCCTTGACCGGCCTGTCCCTGATTGTTCTCAGCCATCGCTTCGCCCAGACTACGCATCCCGTCGCGCAGTGCGTCCATGGCTTCGGCTTGTCGGTCAATTGCTTCGGGCAGATCATCCCCACGCAACGCTTGCTCTGCGCCGTCCATCGCCCGGCCAGCCCTGTCGAGAGCATCACGCGCGGCGTCACCGGCTTCGCCCCCCATATTGGGCAAACCCTGCTGCTGACGCTGCAGTTCCTGACGCAGCGCCTCCTGTCGATCCGCAAGAGACCCTGCAAGATCGCCGGGCTGGCGCCCGTTGGGCTGACCCGCGCCACCCTCTCCTTCTTCAGCGGATTGACGGCCGTCACCGCCGCCCTGGGCGCCCTCGTTACGGCCCGGGTTTCCCTGACCCTGCTGATGCGACTGGCCCTGACCTTCCGCCCCGTCTCGACCCTGGTTGCTCTGCGACTGGCCGGACTGTGCACCGGGATTGTATTGTTCCTGCAGATCTCGGAACGCTACATCCGAAAGACCCTGATGATCGCGCAGGGTTACGGCCAAGCCCTCCATCGCCTGCTGGCCGGGCGATTGCTGTCCTTGTCCCTGCCCGCGCGCGACCTGCATGTTTTCCATCATCTGCTGGAACTCTTCGAGGGCCTGCTGCGCCTCGGCGAACCGACCCTGTTCCATCAGTTCCTGAATACGATCCATCATGTCCTGCAAATCCTGCTGGTTCAGGGTCTGCATGTTTTCAGGCATTTCGCCGGGTTGGTCCGCCTGCTCGCCGTCCCGCTGCGCTTGTTGCGACCTTTGACGCAGATAATCCTGCGTGGCGTCCCGCAACTCCTGCATAAGGCGCGCAATTTCGTCCTCGCTGGCTCCATTGCGCATCGCTTCGCTCAGCCGGTCCTGGGCCGCCCTCATCCGCTCCAGCGCATCATCGATATCGCCGTCCTCCAGGAGTACCGCCAGATCCCAAAGGGCCTGAGCGATCTCCGCCTGATCTTCATCGGACATCAGCGTATCGCTCGCCGCCGCCTCCAAACGGCGCAGAATAACGCGCATCCGCAGATATGAGGATTCCGACCGGAAGAGGCCCGGCTCCGGCGCATGCGACACGGCGCGAAGGATTTGTCCGACGCGCGGGGCATTGGACTTTGACCAAAGCAGATCGCGGCGCTGTTCAATAACCGAAGCTGCCAAAGGGTCGAAAAATCGCCGCGCCGGAAGCGCCATAGCTGACGGCACACTGCGTCCGATCAGATCGCGCGCATCCTGAACCTCCAGTGTCAATGAAACCGGCAGATGCGCCCAGGGATGCTCCGACAGGTTTTCGATCAGCATTTCCTCGAAAGCGTCACGGCTACCAGTGATCGGCAACGGCAGATCAAGCAAAATAGGATCTCTGGGATCAGGATCGACGACCAAGCCATGCCGTCGGTCGACCGCTGCAAGATCGAGTTCAAAGACTGCCGTTCCCTGCACAACGCCGTAATCGTCACGCGCCGTGAAAGGTTGGCTCATCTGACCGTCAAATGTGACGTCCAGCCCCTCTTCCAGCAATGCGACTTCCGGAGGTCGATCCTCTATCGCAACGATCTGCCAATCGCGCCCGCCCATACCGTCGATGCGAAGTGTCCCGCCCTGGACCACCTCAAAGCTCTGTTCAGCATCCGATGCTGGCGCTGCGTCATCGCTCGGGCCAGAGACAGTTTCGACAACCGTCAAAGAACCGACCTCTCCATAAAGACGAAGGGTCACCGTACTGCCCTCGGGAACAGAGACCGACCCGTTTTGATCCGCCAGATACAGGCTTGGTAGTCCGGTATACCCAGGAGGTTCGATCCAGCCCTCCCAAGTCGGTCCACTTGCCAGAGCGGCACCGCTGCCGGGAACCAGCTGCGCCATGCTGCCTGCGCGCCAGACCGACCCGAACAAGAGCCCGACCACAAGGGCGAGCAAAGCCATGTATCGTAAGCCGAACGGATCGCGCCCGGACAATCGCAGATCAGGTTCGACGGCGCGCGCCCCGTCCGTGCGCGCCTTCATTCTTTCGAGATTCGCCAGCCACAGGCTGCGCGACCCCGAATCCCCGTCGCCGATGGCTTGATGATCGGCTAACGCTGCCAGTGGACGCCCGGCAAGAGCGCCGTCCAGCCGGTCAATCGCGTCCTGACGGCTTGGCCAGCGAAAGCGCGTGGCACCACGCCAAAAAAACACCAGAAGCCCCAGAACGGCGCCCACCGCAATCAGTCTGACCAGCGGCAGCGAAACAAGATCATGCAAACCCAACATCAAGGCAGCGCAGATCGCGATCGACAGGCTCCACAGCGGCCAAAACGCGCGCGTCAACCGTTCCGCCACCATCCCGAGTCGCGTCAGTGAGAACTGCCGGCACGAGCGGCCGGGTGTTGTATTCACTGGCCATCACAGCACCATAGGCACCCGCGCCACGAAACGCGACCAGATCACCCGCCGCCAAGGGCGGCATCATGCGTTCTTTGGCAAATGTGTCACCAGTTTCGCAAACCGGCCCGACAATATCGTACGGGGCTACAACACTGTCTGGCTGGGGCTCAACAACCGGAACGATATCGTGATACGCTTCGTACATGGCGGGGCGGATCAGATCGTTCATCGCACCGTCCAGAATAAGAAAATCGCGGCCCTCGCCGGATTTCACATAGATAACCTGTGTGACAAGAATACCGGCATTGCCAACGACGAGGCGCCCCGGCTCTATCTCGATCTCGCAGCCGAGATGCCCGACCGTCTCCTTGATCAGGTCCCCGTATTCCATCGGCAGCGGCGGTGGCTCATTGGACTGGGTGTAGGGGATGCCGAGCCCTCCCCCCAGATCGAGTCGTTCAATGACATGGCCATCCGTGCGCAGAAGCTCTGTCAGCTCGGCAACTTTTTGGTAAGCCAGACGGAAGGGCGCGAGTTCTGTGAGTTGGCTACCTATGTGAACATCGATCCCAATGACTTTCAGCCCCGGCAACCCCGCCGCGTAGGCATAGACGTCCCGTGCTCTGGAGATTGGAATGCCGAACTTGTTTTCCGATTTGCCGGTTGCGATCTTGGCATGCGTTTTCGCATCAACATCAGGATTGACCCGCACGGTAATCGGCGCCTGAAGTCCCAGCGCTTGCGCCACTTCGCTCAGCACAGCCATCTCCGGCTCGCTTTCGACATTGAACTGCCGAATACCGCCTATCAAGGCGTCGCGCATTTCTTCACGGGTTTTGCCCACACCGGAAAAAACGATTCGCTCTCCGGGCACACCGGCGGCACGGGCGCGTTTGTATTCACCACCAGACACGACATCCATGCCAGCCCCAAGGCCTGCAAGTGTCTTCAGGATCGCCTGATTGCTTGCCGCCTTCATCGCGTAGCAGACCAGATGCGGCATGCCACTCAGCGCGTCGTCGAACAGCCTGAAATGACGGGTCAGCGTCGCTGTGGAGTAACAGTAAAACGGCGTGCCCACGTCGACCGCAATCTCCGCGACCGAAACATCCTCGGCATACAACGTGCCGTCCTTGTACATAAAATGGTCCATGGCGCACGGCACCCTTGCTAACAATGGGACGTCATAACACCCAGACGCTCAGACGCAATGCGACGCACCGTCTGCGGCAAATCGGTTGCGGGGTGCGTTGCACCTTCTTCCCTTCCCAATGTCCTTAACCAAAGGCTGTGGTTCCAAAACAACCACCAAACGCTGGCTTTGAACTCTCGCGCGTCCGGTCAACTGTCTGTTCTGCTCAAGAGTGCGGGATACTTCGGAACCGCGCCAGTAATCTGTCGATACCGTACTGATACCACGCCAGATTCTGAGAGTTTTTCGACTATGGTGTAAACTCCAAAATTGGATCAACCGCGACGCATACGCAAAAAAAGATAGAGAGGCAGGCCGCAACTGACCCCGATGCAGAACGTGGCGGTGATCGCGATGAGACGGAGCCAATCCCGCGCTGTCAAGCTTTCCCAGATCACCCAGACAGTAAGGGCAGCGGCGGCAACGGTGAGGTCCCAGACCAGACCACTTGTCGCGTCATTGACATGCCAGGCATCGACCATTGCCATGATGTCATAGCCATTCGCGTTAAACCACGAGATGAAATAGTACATTGGATGGATCGCGCCCCAGACCGCCAGCGCGAGAAAAACGTACTTCACCAGCAGCGCCCCCAAAAACTGCCGCGGCAGTAGCGCCCTGTGCCAGTACCGAGGGGCAGGCTGACATTCCCCCGCGAGATGGTGGACGCAACACCACCGGTGACACCGTTTGAGCCCACGCCGATGGTGGCCGATGTCGACGTTTCGGTTTTCGGCGGCGGCGCCTGTGGCTCGCCGTCGACACCGCAGCCCGACAGCGCGAGAAAGGCGAGGACACATATCGTCAGAGAAGCTGTTTTCGCGCTCATGTCAGCACATCCTTCCATCTCGCAATCTGTTCGCGCACACGCAGCGGCGATGTGCCGCCATAGCTTTGCCGCGATGCGACGGACTTGTGCACGCCCAGCACATCATAGACGGATTCGCTGATATCGCTATGCACGCTTTGCAACAGATCGAGCGGCAAATCCGCCAGATCACAGCCCTGGGTTTCGGCGAGGGCCACAGCGCGGCCCGTGACGTGATGCGCCTCGCGAAAGGGAAGACCGACAACCCGTACCAGCCAGTCCGCCAAATCAGTCGCGGTCGAGAACCCGGACGCGGCCGCCGCCTCCAGCGCCTCCTTGTTCGCGCTAAGGTCTTCGATCATCCCGGTCATCGCGGCCAGTGACAAAAGCAGGTTGTCGGCTGCGTCAAACACCTGCTCCTTGTCTTCCTGCATGTCCTTTGAATAGGTCAGAGGCAGTCCCTTCATAACTGTCAGCAACGCCACATTGGCCCCGAGGATGCGACCAATCTTGGCCCGGATCAGTTCTGCGGCGTCCGGGTTTTTCTTCTGCGGCATAATCGATGACCCGGTGGAAAACCGGTCGCTCATGGTCACGAAGCGGAACTGGGCAGAGGACCAGATCACAAGCTCTTCGGACAAACGGCTGAGATGCATCGCGCAGATGCTGGCCGCGGCCAGAAACTCCAGCGCAAAATCCCTGTCGCTCACAGCATCGAGCGAATTGGCGCAAGGCCGGTCGAAACCAAGTGCCTCGGCCGTTATGTCCCGATCGATCGGAAAGGACGTTCCCGCCAAAGCGGCCGCGCCGAGGGGGCATTCATTCATACGTGCGCGGGCATCCTGCAGCCGCGATTTGTCGCGGGCAAACATCTCGACATAGGCCAGCATGTGATGACCCCAGGTGACGGGTTGCGCTGTCTGAAGGTGGGTGAAGCCGGGCATGACCCAATCCGCTCCGGTTTCGGCCTGCACCAGAAGCACCCGCATCAACGCGTCCAGCCCCGCCATCGTCTGATCCAGCTGATCCCGGACCCAAAGCCGGAAATCGGTCGCCACCTGATCGTTCCGGCTGCGCGCCGTATGCAATCGACCCGCCGGAGGGCCGATAAGATCCGTCAGGCGCGCCTCGACATTCATGTGAATGTCTTCCAGCGCCGCTGAAAACGGAAAATCTCCCCCTTCAATTTCTGACAAGAGTGTGAGCAGGCCTTCCCGGATCGCGCTCGCATCCTTATCCGTAATGATGCCAGTTGCGGCGAGCATCGCCGCATGCGCCCTTGAACCCGCGATGTCCTGCGGTGCGAGGCGCTTGTCGAACCCGATCGAGGCATTAATTGCCTCCATCAACGCATCGGGACCATCGGCAAACCGCCCGCCCCACATCTGGTTGGAGGTTGTCTTTGTCATCGATCAGCCTTTCGGAGGGCTCATGTCACCATTGAAATTCCTGCTCCTCTACATGTCGCTGGCTCTTGGTGCAAACGCTGCGGCTGCTGACGCTTACGGGATCGCCGAATTGCGCGAAGGTGATATGCGCAAACTGGTGGTCCACGACGAACCGTGGGAGATCACCGAGGAGCCGTTTGCGCTCGAGACCGGCGGAGAGGGACGACTCTCCGACTATAGCGGCAAGATCACTGTCGTGAATTTCTGGGCGGTTTGGTGCGAACCGTGCCGCCATGAAATGCCCATGCTGTCCGACCTTCAGGAACAGTTGGGGGGAGAGGATTTCGAAGTGGTCACCATCGCCACGGGCCGAAACGCCCCCAGCGCGATGAAACGCTTCTTTGAAGAGATCGAGGTCGATAACCTCCCCCTGCACGCCGATCCACGTATGGGCATGTCGCGGGCCATGGGGGTCCTGGGCTTGCCGGTTACTCTGGTGCTTGATCGCAACGGGCAGGAGATTGCCCGCATGGTCGGTGATGCGGATTGGAGCTCGGACAGCGCGACGTCCATTCTCAGCCATCTCATCGCCTCTCCGGACAGCTAAGGCACGGCAACACGCAGGCGACGGGATGCTTGAGCGGTCACGCGAAACCCGCTAAGCGCGACCTATGCTGGACGAGTCCGACGACATTCATGCCCTGTTTCACGGGGCCCCGAAAACAAACGCATTTCGCAAGTTGCGTAAACGGCTCGTTCGGGACGTGCGCGCGGCGATCGACGATTTTTCCATGGTCGAGCCCGGTGCGCGGTGGCTCGTTTGTCTGTCGGGGGGCAAAGACAGCTATACGATGCTGGCGGTCTTGCATGAATTGCAATGGCGTGGCCTGCTTCCGGTGGAGATCCTCGCCTGCAATCTGGATCAGGGCCAACCCGGTTTTCCCGCAACCGTCCTGCCCGAGTTTCTGGAACGCATGGGCGTTCCGCATCGGATCGAGTATCAGGACACCTATTCCATCGTTACCGAAAAGGTTCCGCAGGGACGTACCTTTTGCGCGATGTGTTCTCGTCTGCGTCGGGGAAACCTCTATCGGGTTGCCCGAGAAGAAGGATGCAGCTCGGTTGTTCTCGGCCACCATCGCGACGACATTCTGGAAACCTTTTTCATGAACCTTTTCCACGGCGGCCGGTTGGCAACCATGCCGCCGAAACTCCTGAACGAAGAAGGCGATCTCTTTGTCTATCGTCCTTTGGCCTACATCGCCGAGGCGGATTGCGACAAGTTCGCCAAATCCATGAAGTATCCCATCATTCCATGTGATTTATGCGGGTCCCAAGATGGCTTGCAGCGCCAGCAGGTGAAGCAAATTCTTGATGACTGGGAAGCGCGATCGCCCGGTCGCCGTCAGGTGATGTTTCGCGCACTCATGAATGCGCGCCCGTCGCATTTGCTTGACCCGAAACTCTTTGATTTCGACGCTTTGTCGCGGATCTCTTAAACATTAGCGAAAATCCGAAACACTCCGGCGATAATCGTTAAACGGTGATTGTCAGCATTTGGCTAGTAGTCGGCTGACCAGACCGAAGGAGGCTCGTGCACTTGCCTTTACCTTATCGTCACGTCCGCTATCCCCGGTCGTTTTTTCCGGCCGTCGAACCCGCTCTGACGCCGGAGGTTTCGGGTCCATTCGCCGATGATATCGAGAGACAGCTCGCTCTGGGACTCAGTGGGATCAACGCCTGGTTTCAGCCACAGATTTCAACCCACACCGGCGACGTGTCGGGTTTCGAGGCGCAGGCATATTGGCTTCATCCGTCGCATGGGTGCGTCCCGGCGAGGCGTTTTTTGCAAACACGGAGAGATCAACGACAAACTGGTCACATCGGGCAGAAAATCCTGCGGGATTCCCTGACGGCTCTGCGGTACTGGGACACGAACGAGTTAAAGGTCCCTCAGGTCACACTCAAATGCTCCCCCGAGGTCTTGTGTGACCCGAAACTTGTCGACCGGTTTGCGTGGGAACTCGACCGCTACGGCGTCGAGGCAGACCGGCTCGCCATAGAAATTCCTGGAACCACTCTGGCAGTCTCGCCGGACGACCTTGTCGCGCGCACCATGCATCGCTTGGCCAAAATGGGATGCCGGATTGATCTGGGCGAGTTTGGAAACGACCATGCCGCGATCTCCTTCATCCGGCGCTTCACGGTCCATCGTCTGAAGATCGATCCTTCTCTTGTTCGGGGAATCGACAAAGACATGGACCAACAGCGCAAGGTGGACGCGATCCAAGCGCTGGCGGACGACCTCGACCTTGAAACACTCGCCGAACCCGTCGGAAACGCTGGTGAACACAGCATACTGGCACAGTTGGGATGCCATCACGTGCAAGGTTTCGGACTGGGACACCCAATGCCGCTTGATGAAACGCTTTCATGGATCGCAACCCATAGATCAAATTTGACGTGTCTGCCCCGAATAGACCAAACTGCTGGTTGAGCGCCATGTCAGGCTATTTTTGAACCGGTATCGCACGAAATCCATGGGCGTTGGTCGTTTGAAATGAGAGGTGCCGGTTGCATCGACAAGAACGCAACCCATCTTTTGCACACAATGACGACTCGTCTGACACTTCGGGTTTCGCGGCCGAAGATAGCGGGCCGACACGCTGGCTGGAGCACAGAGGAATCTGCCGGTTCCCCTTGACCTTTGCCCGCGCACTCTGTTGAACCGACCGGAGAGATTAAACAGGACGCGCGACGCGAAACATGGAAGATCAGAACAAAAATCTGCTTCTGGCCACCGCCCTTAGTTTGCTTGTCATCGTTGTATGGTTTGTGCTGTTTCCGCCACCGGAACCAGAACAGATCGCCGACACACCAGACAGTGCCGATCAGATCGTGGATTCCGCGACGGGCGATGTGGCCCTTGCACCTCAAAGAGCGGATGACACGGTCGCTACAACCCCGGACACAGCCACGGCCTCTGCCGATGAAACACCCCGCATTGCGCTCGACAATCCGATGCTGGAGGGCTCGATTTCCTTGCGGGGCGGTCGCATCGACGACATTCGGCTGAAAAACTACCGCGAGACTCTCGAACCCGACTCCCCGATCGTGACACTGCTTTCACCGATCGGCAGTGCACATGCCTATTACGCGCTGTTTGGCTGGGCCCCCGGACAAGGGCTCACGGGCGACAGCGTGCCCGGGGCGAACACCATATGGTCGGTGGAGTCTTCTGGCGATCTGTCACCGGACAACCCGCTCGTGCTGAGTTGGGACAATGATCAGGGTTTGCTTTTCCGGCGCGAGATGGCGCTGGACGACAAGATGATGTTTTCGATCACTCAGACGGTTGAAAATACCTCGAATGCCACTGTGACGCTGGCACCCTACGGGATCCTGGCGCGTCATGGTCAGCCGGCGGATCTGCGCAACTTCTTCATTCTCCACGAAGGCGCGATCAGCATGATCGACGGGGAACTGATCGAAACGGACTATGACGATTTTGAACCAGCAGGCAGCCATGAGGATATCGAGGTTCTGGAAAAGGGTTGGACGGGGTTCACAGACCACTACTGGATGACGACCCTGATCCCCGGGCAAGCCGTTGGCTCAACCTTCAGCGCGCTGCAGGACGTGCAACGCAACATCTATCAGACGACAGCAAAACAACCCACGCAGACCTTGGCGCCGGGCCAAAGCGTCTCTCTGGACACGCGCCTTTTTGCCGGAGCCAAGGAATGGGAAACCATCAGTCATTACCAGCTGGAAGAGAACGTCTATCGTCTGCGCGACTCGATTGACTGGGGTTGGTTTTTCTACCTGACCAAGCCGATTTTTATCCTGCTGCATGAGCTGAACATCATGATCGGCAATATGGGCTGGGCGATCATCGCGCTGACGCTGATCATAAAAGCGGCGCTCTTGCCTCTGGCCTACAAGTCCTATGTGTCGATGGCGAAGATGAAAGAGCTTCAGCCAGAGATGCAGCGTCTCAAGGAAGCCGCTGGTGACGACCGTCAGAAACTGCAGAAGGAAATGATGGATCTTTACAAGAAGGAGAAGGTCAACCCGGCTTCCGGATGTTTGCCGATCCTTCTTCAGATCCCGATTTTCTTTTCACTCTACAAGGTGATTTTCGTCACGCTTGAACTGCGGCACGCACCATGGGTCGGCTGGATCCGGGACCTGTCCGCACCCGATCCGTCGTCGATCTACAATTTCTGGGGGATCATGCCGTGGACCGGGCCAGAACCGGGCTCGATCCTCGCTTTGGTCTTTATCGGTATTCTGCCGCTGCTTTTGGGCATTTCGATGTGGCTCCAGCAAAAGCTGAACCCGGCGCCCACGGATCCCACGCAGCAGATGATCTTTGCCTGGATGCCCTGGGTCTTCATGTTCATGCTGGGCAGTTTTGCCTCGGGTCTTGTTCTGTACTGGATTGCGAACAACACGATCACATTCGTGCAGCAATACATCATCATGCGGTCGCAGGGCTATTCGCCGGACGTGTTCGGCAACATCAAAGCCGGGTTCAAGAAGAAGCCGAAACCGGAGGATAAGTGATGCCGACGGTTGCTGCGCTATGGCGGCACCCGATCAAGGCCCATGGTCGCGAGGCGTTGGGGCACGTGAGACTCACCGAAGGCCAGACCATGCCCTGGGACCGACGCTGGGCGGTCGCGCATGAGGCTGCGAAAACCGACGGCACAGAATGGGCGCCCTGCGTGAACTTCAGTCGCGGCGCCAAGGAGGCCTCGCTCATGGCCATAGACGCGCAAAGCGAAGTTGAGGCTGGGACCGTCACGTTACGGCACCCGGAGCGCCCCGACCTCTGCCTTGATCCGGATCAGGATCCGGCGCCTTTCCTGGATTGGGTGAAGCCCCTGATGCCCGAGAGTCGCGCGCAATCGGCGCGTTTGGTTCGCGTGCCGGACCGGGGCATGACTGAAACCGAATACCCCTCACTCAGCCTGCAGAACCTCGCCACGAACGCGGCTCTTGCCGCCAAGATGGGGCGTCCTCTGTCGATCCTGCGCTGGCGCGGCAACATCGTGATGGACGGTCTGTCCGAATGGCAGGAATTCGACTGGATTGGGCGCACCCTTCGCATCGGAAGCGCGGAGTTGAAAGTCCACGAGCGGATCGAACGGTGCCTTGCCACGGCCACCAATCCGGATACCGGTGAGCGCGATGCGGACACGCTCGGCGCACTCAATGAGCATTTCGGGCATCAGGATTTCGGGATCTATGTCACCGTCGTCGCATCCGGTGACATCAGGACTGGCGATGCGATAGAGTTTGTTTGATGGCCTTGGCATTTCCTCTTGCGGAGCCGCCAGACCCACAGGACCTCGAAGCAGGTCGTAAACTGTTCGCCGGTCCTGTCGATTTCGTCAAAGGTGTTGTAGCGATGTCCGGCCTGCCAGCGCCGGATCGCGCTGAGGTTTGCTTTGCCGGTCGGTCCAACGTGGGGAAATCATCGTTGATCAACGCGGTCACCGGGCGCAAGGCGCTCGCGCGGGCCTCCAACACGCCCGGGCGCACGCAAGAGATCAACTTTTTCGCGCTCGGAACGAGCCACTATCTCGTGGATCTTCCCGGATATGGCTACGCCAATGCGCCGCTGGCCAAAGTCGAGGCCTGGCAGGCCTTGCTGAAAAAATACCTGTCCGGTCGTGCCACATTGCGACGCGCCTTTGTTCTGATCGACCATCGTCATGGGCTCAAACCCCCAGACCACGAGATCATGAGCCTCCTCGATCGTGCCGCTGTGCCGTTCCAATGCGTGCTGACCAAGACCGACAAGGTGAAAAGCAAGGTGCAGGCCGAGGTGCTGGCACAAGTTCGCGAGGGCCTCGCCAAGCACCCGGCGGCCTATCCGATCATGCTGCAAACATCGTCGGAAACCGGAGACGGGGTCGCGACCCTGCGAACCGAGATTGCGGCGCTGGATCACTAGTTCTTGCACCCGACGCGATTTAAAGGCACATCGCCGCTGCAAGGATTGCAGATATGAAACCTCGTGAGATGACCCGCGACAACATAGCGACTGCGCGCACGCTCAGCGAGGCGCTCCCTTATCTTCAGCGCTACGATGGCGCCATTGTGGTGATAAAGCTCGGCGGCCACGCCATGGGCAGCGACGCTGCCATGGACAGCTTTGCCCGTGATGTCGTTTTGATGCGTCAGGTGGGCGTGAACCCCGTCATCGTGCATGGCGGAGGACCCATGATCAACGAGATGCTCGATAAGTTGGGCATTGAATCTTCGTTTGTCGGGGGAAAGCGTGTGACCGATGCTGCCACGATGAATGTGGTGGAAATGGTGTTGTCCGGCACGGTGAACAAGCGGATCGTACAGGCGATCAACCGGCAGGGCGGAAAGGCGGTTGGGCTCTCGGGCAAGGACGCCAATCTGATCACCTGCCGCCCCGCGCATCCCGAACTGGGACTTGTGGGCGAGCCTGATCGCGTCGACCCTGCCATCTTGCACACCCTGTTTCGCGACGATGCCATTCCGGTCATTGCTCCACTCGGGACAGGGCGGGACGGCGAGACATTTAACATAAATGGCGACACGGCGGCGGGCGCGATTGCCACGGCCTTGCAAGCGGATCGGCTCTTGTTGCTCACGGACATTGAAGGGGTGCGCAACGGTGCTGGTGAGGTGCTCACCGAACTCACTTCCACTCAGATCGAGGATCTTGTTGGGAGCGGTGTGATCGCTGGCGGAATGATCCCCAAGACGGAAACGGCCCTTGGCGCATTAAGGGGCGGCGTGCGCGCCGCAGTCATTCTCGATGGACGGACCGCTAATGCCGTTTTGCTGGAATTGTTTACCGAGCATGGCGCCGGGTCCATGATCCGCGAGGGCTGATCATTGCGGCGATTGATCCTCATGCGTCATGCGAAGTCGAGCTGGGACAGCCCGACACTGTCAGATCACGAGCGACCGCTGAATGCACGGGGCACGCGGTCCGCTCGGGCGCTCGGGGACTGGTTGCGCACCAATGACTTTCTCCCCGATGAGGCGTTGGTCTCGGACGCGACGCGCACGCAGGAGACGATGGCAGGTCTCAACCTTACCCTTGCGCCCAAGTTTCTGAGCGCTCTCTATCACGCCGGGCCGGATGTGATGTTCGAGACGCTTAAATCGGCGACCGGTCAGGTCGTGCTGATCATCGGGCACAACCCGGGCATTGCCGAATTCGCATCCGCTCTTGTGACGAAAATACCTGACCATCTGCGTTTCTACGACTATCCGACGGGCGCAACACTGGTGGCAGATTTTGAAATCGCCTCCTGGACAGATCTGATGCCCGCCACCGGGCATGTACGCGCTTTCGTGATCCCACGGGAACTGGTTGACTAGGCGGATCTGTCAACGTGCTTCGGCTGATCTAAATTCGATCCATGCAAGAGCCAGTTTTCATCGGGTCGGAGATCTATCGCGGATCGAGTTATGGGGCGACGCACCCGCTGAGCATTCCGCGCGTTCCGACGACGATGGACCTGTCGCGCGCGCTTGGCTGGCTGCCGGACCGACAGTATCGGACGAGCCCGCGCGCCAAGCCCGCGGCATTGCAGCTGTTTCACACCCCCGATTACCTCGCGGCTTTGCAAAGAGCAGAGAAGGCGGGTGACGTGGACGCCTTGACCCGGGAACGGCACAAGATCGGCACGCTCAGCAACCCCGTTTTTCCCGAGATTTATCGCAGGCCCGCAACGGCGGCGGGTGGCTCGCTCCTGGCGACGGAGCTGCTCGCCCATGGGGGTATCGTCTATAATCCGGGCGGTGGGACGCATCACGGCATGGCCGATCATGCCAGTGGCTTTTGCTATCTCAACGACCCGGTTCTGGCGATCAAGGCCTTTCTGGCCCAAGGCCTGACGCGGGTGGCTTATGTCGATATAGACGCCCATCATTGTGATGGTGTTGCCGCCGCCTTCCACGGCGACCCCCGCGTGCTGATGATCTCGACCCATGAAGAAAAAAGATGGCCCTTTACCGGGGCGCTCGACGATCGGGCGGGGGGTCAAGCGATCAATCTTCCACTGCCGCGCGGCACCGGCGATGACGCGTTCGCTCTGGCACTGAACGAAGTCATTCTTCCCGCGCTTCAGGCCTTTTCGCCCGAGGTGATCGTCCTGCAATGCGGCGCAGATGCCGTGTCTGAAGATCCTCTCGCCCGGCTGGAACTTTCCAACAACGCGCATTGGTCAACTGTGGCTGCGATCATGCAATTGACCTCGCGCCTGCTCGTTCTGGGCGGCGGCGGATACAATCCCTGGAGTGTCGGTCGCCTCTGGGCAGGCGTCTGGGGGACGCTGAACACTCTTGAAATCCCCGAATACCTGCCGAAGAAAGCGCAACACGTGCTTGCAAAGCTGAGTTGGAATCGCCAACGCGGTCCGGTACCGGAGTATCAGAAAACCACTCTTCGAGACGAAGCGCGCCCAGGCGAGATATGCGGCACGTTACGGCACCGTGTGCATGTTCTTCGACTGCGGCAGAAAGCTTGGATTTAGACGCGTTCGCAGTTCTTCTATTCATGGAAGAAATGCTCGAAGGAGTATTTTTCAACGTCAGCCGAAGCGTAAAAATCCTGTGCTGAACAACAAATAGAAGGCCCAAGTGAGAGCCTGCAGTATTCTTTCTCATGATCTATTGAAGTTCTATTTCTGCTAAAAAATTATGCGTTTTTAATGGTTTGACGCTGCTCTTGATCCAGTACAATCTGCGCGTGTACAGACCACCACTCAAGGACGAGAAATGAGTAACATAGTGAAATCCGCCGCTCCCAAAGCCGTTGTCTTGGCATTGTTTGCACTCTCAGCCTGCGCGCCAGTTGCTGGCCCTGATGCTGATGGGGTCAATGCTACATTTGCCAATGAAAACGCGCAGTCCTTCGTGGCGGGTTTTCAACCCGTTAAAGTAAGCGTAACGAAAGATGACAGGAGCATTCCAGCCAGTTGCAGGATCACATCAACGAAGTATTCCGCGGCCTTCACGGCTCCGGCAACGGTCAACATCCCCGCCTACAGCAAAGGCGCAGTCGATGCGACACTGACCTGTAATTCCGAAGAGGGCGAAAAGGCGGCGAAGTTCAAACCGGTGAACCTTTCGAAGAAGGCTCGGACTGGGTCAGCTGTCGGTGTTGCAGTGCTTTGTCCCATTTGCGGCCTTGGTGTGGCCGCAGCCAATGCGGGAAAAGCGAAGGATAATGAGATCTATGGCTTCACAAGGATGGAACTCAAGCTCTGATCCTGGAGAAATCCTTTTCTGAAACATTCAAGGTCCCGCTGGCAAAACCGGCGGGGCTTTGAGTCTTCAGGCGGTTCAGTGACCGAGGATCTGGCTCAGGAACAGCTTGGTCCGGTCGCTCTTGGGGTTGTTGAAGAACTCTTCGGGTTCGTTCTGTTCCACGATCTGGCCCTGGTCCATGAAGA
>ERZ1740060.404-NODE-404-length-26430-cov-5.168114_pt1 | contig 26430 bp, 24 predicted proteins | sample MGYA00581743_ERZ1740060 | MGnify/ENA primary metagenome ERZ1740060 (study PRJEB43018, sample SAMN04849235) | marine metagenome | isolation source: floating plastic debris | place: Pacific Ocean | collected 2008-08-27 | study: EMG produced TPA metagenomics assembly...
GACGACCAGTTGCTGCGGTGACTGGTACACTTAAACAACTAATACCTTTCCGGTTCGCCCACTCCTCGTTTGCGCTGTACCCGTCCTATTTCCTTTAGAGAAATCGGATGCTCCCACCATTTCCAGAAGGGAGCGTATAATGCGAACGGATGTTCTTTAACGGTAGCATCCCTGTAGCCCCCGACTGGTCACCGCACACAGGGCGGGGGACTGGTATGCTACCGTTATGGTGCATCGATTGCTGCTGGGCGGGCACGGTACCGGCAAGACAAGCTTGCTGGTCGAGCAAATGGAGGACAGCAAAGCGCGCGGTCACGGCGTATGTTTTTTCGACGCCCACGGCACAACACTTCCGACCATTCCCGATCAGACTTTTGATCCAGCTACGACCCGCTGGAACCCGCTGCGTGAGCCCATCAATCCGGCGCTCGCGGCGTCGCTTTTCCAAGAAACCACCAAGAGTGCTTGGGATTACGCTGGGATGACTACGCCCACGATGGACATGTTCCTGTTGTTCTCAGCGGCGGCGCTCATCGAGAACAACCACAACTTGACCGACATCCTCAAGCTTCTATCGGACAAACAATACCGCTCCACAATTCATTATTCTGACGAGGTGACGGCGAAGTTTTGGGCGGACTTCGAAGACCTCAAACCGGCGCAACAGCGCCAGGAGGTATCGAGCACGATCAACAAACTCTATGCGCTCCTGGCCGACCCGCGCATACGGCGGATGCTGGGCGTGAACAAGAAAGGGGTATTCCTCTCAGATTACCTTGAAGATCAAGTGTTGCACGTCAGGCTTCCCGTCCGTCTCTATGGCAAGGCCAAGGTGAAGCTCATTGGTTCGTTGATCTTGTCGTATCTCACGCAACTTTTGTTGGAGCGCAACGACCCAACGCCATACGACATCTACATTGATGACGCCCACTTCTACGCCCAGAATACGGTACAAAACACTTTGGTAAGTACGAGCCGATATGGGCTCTCCGCGACGATTGCGACGCAAAATAGTGCCCAGCTCGAACCTAGCCTTTTCGATGCTCTGCTCGGAAACACTGAGCAACAATACCTCTTCCGAATGGCCAAAAATGATGCAGAGATCATGGCTCCGCATATGCCCGCTAATCATTCTAAAGTTTCGCTTGATCGGCTGAAAAACCATTCCTACCGTAGGCTTCCATTTCATAACCAACGGCCCGACGGGGTCACCATTCCACTGGAGAATTCACTTTGAGAGTTTCGATCACCCAAGAGGTAAAGAAAGGCGGTCTGCTGGGTGGCAAGACTGAATGGCACACCAAGATGAAGATCACACCGACGGAGGAAGAGCTTTCAATCGTTTCGGCAGGTAACCTCGGCAAATTCGATGTACTTGCCCTGCCGACGATCAGCGGGACAGATGACTTGGAGTACAGTGTGGACGAGGTAATGACCCGCGAAATGCTCGCGACGAGCCCGAACAAATGGCACGCCAACGAAATGGCCAAGAGAATGAAGGCGGGGGCATTGAGTTTAAAGAGCTTATTGGAAGAGAGTATGGCTGACGAGACGGGTGATTTTGAGCTTTGATTGACGATGCTCTCGGCTTTGCTCTCGCGGCCTTTGTTTTTGTTTGCCTGGTGTTTGCCATTGTCGCCGCCAGCACAGTTTTGGCAGCGGTCGCAGTGCCAGGAGCCATCGGCTACGCCATCTACTGGCATCAAACCAAGTCACCGACCGCGAAAGAACGCCAGGCCAAAGAGCGCACAATGAAGCTCTATCGCGCCACCAAAGCCAAGTTCACCGCCATCGACATCCCGAGCTTTATCGGCGACCGGATCGGCTATCCTGATGACGATGACCCCAACACCGATGTGCAATTTACCATTGCGAGCCGGTTGGTCGGCTTTGAAAACCTGGAAGCATACCCGCCGGAGCCGCCGGAGCTTTGCGACACCATCGAGGGCGGTCGCTACCGGGACTTCCTAAATCAAGTCTCACCCGATGACTTCAGGCATCGCCTGGAACACATTTGCCGCGTGGCGGAACTCTGCAATCGACCGGCTACCACGGAGAACGTGGCCGTCGTGATCTACACTGCCGTCGAGACGTTCGAAGACGGTCGCCCGATCCTGCCCAACACAACCAAACGGCTGAACGAAAACTACGCGTTCCAGAAAGAAGTCGCGCCGCGCGACTACCAAGGCGACGACATCATTGACGCTTATCTCAAGGGCACGCCGCTCGCGCTCATGGCCGAGATGGTCTTTGATGAAAGCATCGAGATCCCGCATGACTTGCGCAACCAACATCATGCAATCTTGGCGGGCACCGGCCACGGCAAGACCCAGTGCCTACAGCAGATGTTGCTCAAAGACTTCGAAGAAGACGACGCCTGCGTTATCGTGATCGACAGCCAAGGATCGATGCTCGAAAAACTCCTGCATGTCGTGTCATGGGATCGCTGTGTTTACCTAGATGGCGGCAATATCCACACCCCTTTGGCGTTGAGTGCGTTCTCGATTGGGCGCACAGATCGACCTGAGGACGAGCCCAAAGTGCGTGCTGCCGTGGCGCTCTATGAGCACATGTTTGCGGTACGCGACACCGCCCTGACGACCACGCAATCCACGCTCTATCGCTTCCTTTCGCGGTTCTTGATGGTGATCCCGAACGCCAACTTCGACACGGCGCTGGAGATCTTGCAGGACGGCTACGAAAGATATACCGAGTTTATACCGCAGCTTGACGAGACATCGCAAAAGTTTGTCACGACGCAGCTTTGTAACCCTAAAGACAAAAGCGCCAGCCAGAGTTACCGCACCACGCGACAGGAGGTGGCGCGGCGGCTCTTCACCCTCATGGAGAGCCGGACGCTCAAAGGCATGTTCAACGCGCCGGAGAGCAAGGTGGACATCGCCCGAGCGATCCAAGATCGCCGCATCATTTTGATCAACACGGCGCAAGCCGTCTTGGGCGATGAAGGCGCACAGCTCTTCGGCAAATATTGCTTTGCCCAGATTGCTATCGAAGTCTTGGCGCGCGCTGAGACCAAAAATCGCGTCTACCTGTATCTTGATGAGGCGCAGGAATACCTCTCTGACAGTCCGATCATCCGTCGTCTCTATGAGCAGGGGCGGAAGCGTGGGCTGTGTATGGTGACAGCTTGCCAAGAGCTCGATCAGTTGGAGCGAGCCGGGATCGACAAGATGATCAATTCGCTCACGTCCATCAAGTTTGCCGGAGGCGTCAGCGCGCAAGATGCAAACAAGCTCGCCAAAGAAATGGACACCGATGCAGACACCATTCGAGGCGTGCCCGCGCTGACCTTTGCGGCCTGGGTCAAGCATCAAGGTACCGGCACATATAAGGTCACGCCCGGTTTGCTAGAAGACCAGATTGCGACTGAGCCCGAAGATGTCGATACTCTCAAAGAGATGATGATCAACGAATATCACTACGATCCCAACCCTGAACCAGAGCCAGAAATAAAAAACACTGGCGACGACGATAGGGAAGAGGCCGAGTTAGACTTCGACAGCTACTGGGACGACGCGCCGACTTCCGACCAGAATGATGACCAAACGACCAAAAAGCCGCCACCAGATGACGACGCGCCGTTCGATCCTGACAAACCGCAGAGCTTAGACTAAGTATTTGCTATACTTCATGTATGAGCACTTCGAACATGTGTCCTCATGCCGTCCATGCAGACCTTTGACGAGACCGCTTCCAGCACCAAAAATCGAGGTATGCGCAAACCTCGCTTCAAACGCGTCCCACCCAAAACTGCCCTCACCATGGCCCCGACCATGTATGAGGTGCTTGAGCTGATTTACCAGTTCAAGGCGCTCCGTTCGCACCATATCGCCATGCACCTGCCGCACCGCCATGCACGCGGGCTCTCACATTCGCTGCGGCTCATGTACGACCATGGGTTGATCGACAAAAGGTTCTGCGGCCTCTACGAGCGCGACACGTACTTCCTGCGAGAGATAGGGCGTGATCTTCTGGTTGGGCGTGATCTGCCGCCTCGGTTTCTCTTTCTGAGCGGCGGGCTCGACATCAATATGAGCCAGGAATGGGCGCATTCGATGATGACCATCGATCTCTTGTCCAACCTCAAAGCGGGAGCAGACGCCGCGGGAGATCGGCTCATCTCAGCCGAAGAGATGTACCAGAACGCCATCGTTGCCGACCCGTTTATCTTACCCCGCAAAAGTGAATACACTGACCGCAAGAGCAGGAAAGTAGTGTCTTATACGGTTGTGCCAGATGCTGTCGTCGGGATCGAATACAAAGATGGGCGTAAGGCGTATTTCTCCGTCGAGGCTGAGCACAACAAAGCCAATAGCCGTTTTGATGATTATGACCCAACGTCCAAGCAAAGCTCGACCAATAAGAAGCTAATCGCCTACCGCGACGTCGACTGGCGGCAGGTCTACCGCAACCTTGGGATTGGCAATATGCGAGTGTTGGTGGTTGCGCCGACACCGGCGCAGATTGACAACAAGTTTAAGACAGCGCGCCACGTCGTGCCGGAAAGCCATCTGTTTTTGGGGCAGGCCGTCCCTGTAGTTCAGGAGACCGATGTCCCAACCCTACCAACCCTCTACGCCGATCCGTGGCTGCGGGTTGGTCTGACGCCAGAGCACATCAACGCATCCACCCTGCGAGCCTAAACCACCGCTCCAAATCGATATGTTACAATTAGGCACGGATGTCCTTCAGAGAGGAGACCGTGGTGTCTACATTCATCGATTTTGAGGCCGTGAAGGCCGACAACCCTATTGCCGAGGTCGCCGAGCGACTTGGCCTCACCCTTTCGAAAGCGGGTCAAACCCTACGCGGGCCATGTCCTTCAGGAGAGGGAGGCCCAAGGGCGCTCGCGATCACGCCGAGCAAAGGCGTCTGGTATTCGTTTGGTAAGCAGGAGGGCGGTGATGTGCTCGCCCTTGTCCAGTTCGTCAATGGCGGTGATGTTAAAGACGCAGCTCAATTCCTCGCGGGTACAGCTCCACTGGAGAAGGCCGATACGTCTTCGCCAGAGAGGGGAGCGGAACGTGGCTTCCGCCCCCTCACGTATCTTGAGCCGGTGCACCCAGCTGTGGAGGCACTTGGGTTAGAGGCCGATGATGCTGATGCTCTTGGCATCGGTTATGCACCTCGAGGTACGCTTCGCGGTACTGTGGCTGTGCCGATCAGAATAGAAGATGGGACGCTGGCCGGATACATCGGAATTACTGAGGCAAAATTGCCATCGAAATGGAAGGTGTGAACATAGCAAATGGCCCCAAAGGGCCATTCTTTTAATCAAATGAGTTTTTAACAGAGACCTAAGCAATCAACCGCGTCGTTGAGTGCTTTGTTTCATCGCGTTTCCTTACATGCCAGGCAAACGCGAGCTCTGCCTGCAAATGGCGTTCAAGTTCGGTTACGCAGTTTGTCTTAGGAGATCCGCCTAGAACATACTCCATACACTTAAAAAGTTCGGCGAAGACCAGATCCATGATTTCTTCTGGAGTTCCAGATTTGAGGAAATTCACTGCTTTTCCCTGATTTAGTAAATGTATACGTTTACCAGACTGCAGCGTATATGTCGTCGAGTAGCGACTTGCAGATTGAGAAATACTACGCGTTTCCAACTCTCTAACGGCAAACTCGTTTGCTCGAGATCCACCGCTGGCTAGAACCACGTCATTTCTGGCGTAGTCGTTCACGTCTGCAAAGCTTATCGACCTACTTCCCGTTGCCGCGAAGACAACCTCAGAATTCTTTAGAGCGCTTTGCTTGTCTGTCACAACGTCAAAGCCCTCTAAACCTGCCTGTAGAGCTATCAGCGGATCAGGCTCATAAACTAGTACATTTTGTCCACGTTTCTTTAGACAGCGTCCGATCTCAGAACCTATCATACCAAAACCAAAAACAGCACATTCTCGACCCCTCAAGATTTTACCTTCATGTCGTAGGATATCTTCTGTTGCTTGTACGACTGTATCGCCAACAAACACTGCTTCTGCGCGCTTGATTGGGCTGCGGGCAATGCTCATCACTGGAACATTAATGCCATCGGCTTGATCCAAATATCTTTTGTGACCAAAGCTTGTTACCTCGCAAACCCCTTTAACGTAGAAAAGCTCTTGTTCGCTAAGGCGGCGAAGCGGAGCAGCAAAATACCCACCAACATCAATGATAAAGACCGGGCGACGATCTGCTTTTGCTTTCTCGATAACCTCAACAAGAATGCCGTCAAGATTTCCAGGTTCTTCATACCATTGGTAGGGAAGATACCCCTTGGGCTCCGTGACAGTCGTTCTCGCAATCTCTTTGATTTGTGACAAGTAATCGACTTCGATAGAGTTCGGCTTGGCGAGGAAGCACTCTACTACGAAGCCCGCATCGACAAGCGCTTGTAAGAACACTGCCGTGTCACGCAGAGCATGTTGCATCACAATAAGCTTAGCTTTTGTCGCTGAAGTTGCGGAACTACTAATCTGCTCAACAGTGACTGGCATCAAAGACTTCGAAGGCCTGTTGCCCGAGCGTTGCAGGGGCTTAGGCATCTTGGGTATTTGCTGTGACATTATATCTCTCCAATGTCGTTGCAACCGGTGTGGATATTCCGATTTGACATATTCGCTGGAGCTGATAAATTAATACTAGGAAAGATTGGCACCTAATTTTACAGAGCGGGTTCTATCAACTCCTACCACATGCATTGTGTCAGCGGTAACTGCACACAACGCCTAGTCAGCGTAGCTTCATGTTGGCTTAAAATCAATAGGGCGTGTCACATCTTGTGTGGTACGCCCTTTCTAAACTGTGGTAGTGGGAACCTCAGATGCCCCAGAGAAGCCTTGTCGAGAAAAGAATAGCAAAGGCGATGGCGCGTTTACGCACCGAATGGGTCGATGAGACCCAAAATGAGTTTGTAGATCGGCTTAATGGATTTCTAGCTAGCCAAGCCGATGAAAAGCGAAAATATACGCAGTCTCACGTCTCAAAAATTGAAAGCAAAAAAGACGCTAGCTCGAGAGTTGTGGATCTCGATTACTTTCACAGCGTAGCAAGATCTTTGGGTGTTAGATGGTGGCAACTCGTTTATCTGATTGAGCTTCAAGAGACAACGGATCATGCAAACTCGATTGAAGAGCGGCAATCTATGCTTCTTGAAAAATGTTTAGAGCTAGGAACAACAAGACTAATAGTTGAGCAAAACTTACATTTACCTCCTGGTTTGATGTTTCGTAGCTTAGTCAAGCTGCTTGCTAGTACGGGTTTTAATGATGTCGATTTACAAGTAACAAGCGAAAACGGCGAAGAAGCTAAGGACGAGCGTCAATTGATCTTCGAATTCTCGGCAGATATCTCAGACAGATAGCGAGTATAGCATGGCCGCATTTGTATAGATCCGGCCATGTTACACTTCGGGATGTATGGAAGAACCTGGCTTGAACGCCGATCCGGCCAACACCCCCAACAACAGTTTTCGGCCAAGTTTCGATCCCGCCGGCCCGGTTGACGCTCATGCCCGCCCAAAAGTTGACTACCTGACCGAGAACGATGTTATGAAGTTGGTTGCGGGCGCGAAACACTCGCGAAATCCGGAGCGCGATCAGCTCCTCATCTTTATGCTATTTCGCCACGGTTACCGCGAGAGCGAAGCCATCATGGCGCGACGCGATTGGGTGGATCTGGAAAAAGCAGTGATCTGGGTGGAGCGCCTGAAGCGCGGCATGAGCCGCTACCATCCGCTGGCCGGTGACGAGCTCAGAAGAGTGCGCAAATTCCTTCGCTCACGGAATGATGACCTGCCCTGGCTTTTTGTCTCCGAGCGCTATCAGCCGCTCTCACCAAGATCAGTACGGCGCATAGTTTCGGACGCTGCGAGAAACGCGAAGCTTCGTCACGTGCATCCACATATGTTGCGTCACTCCTGCGGTTTTCACCTTCGCGAACGCGGGCACGATATCCGTATGATCCAGGAGTACCTAGGACACGCTTCAATCACGAGCACACAGCTTTACACGCGACTTTCGGCGAAAGCCTTCGATGGCTTGTGGCGCTAGCGGCCCAGAGGAGACGTCCAACACAGTAGTCAATGCTGCGTCGCAGCTTCTCCAGAGCGGACATTGGCCTACCAATTCATACGCATTGTGGCACTATCGGAGCCGATACCGAGGGTTCTTCATGCAGCTATTAGTCGTCTTTCTAGTCTTTCTGGCCACTTCGTTGGCCTCCGTTTTCTTGTTGTCAGGGCGCTCGGATCGATTTTGGGAGGTTACAGAGTACATTCTTTTGTCAGTTGCTATGGTCGGTATTGCTGCAGCGGTTGCCGACATAACTGCATCCCGGAAGCAACAGGCGATTTCTGACGCTGCGGCTGCTTCGCTGTCGGCGAAGTCCAGTCTTAATTTTCGCACGGAATGGGTGATGAATTCCTGCGGGGTTTGGTGGGATGACGTTTTGAACCAAACCAATGATACTCCGCCAGCGTGTTTTCGAAGTCATCCAACGATAGTTGGTGCGACCTGCGAGTCTTCGTGTCGCGCAGCTCACTTTGTTGGCCAACATAGAATGCAAACGTATTCTCCGACCGAAGAGCATGAGGCAGCATCAGGTCTGCATAGAAACATCTGCTACGATGGTGCGGAGGATATTGGCATGTGCTCCAACCTGGATTCTTATCTCGAACTGTCTTCTAAGCATGCCGAATTTAGCACCTCAAAAACACTCTATGACTTCGTCTCTCATGGCCAAGCGTCCTTTTGGATCCAAGTTTTGTTTGCCCTGACACTTGGAGTTCAAGCAGGAAAGATCAGAAGAGATGCCACGAGCAGAAATGCATGATTTGGAACCGCCCTAAACGACCATTTGCCATGAGATTGATCGCTGCTGCGAAGCTTCCGAAAGCGGACACTGACGAGCAGAACAGGCCGAAGGTCGCACGTGCAGTTGCTTAGCGGCGACCTGCGATGGTTCGTTTCGGTTGCGGCACCAGCGGCTTTGGATTTTTAGCTGACCCTTGTCGCGGAGCACCGTTAGCCAGGCCCATTTCGAGAGCGCAAACACGTTTCCCACCCTCTAACAGCCAGACTCTAGTCTTTGCCTGCTATTTCGAATGGAAATGTGGAAGGCGACGATCTATGGTGCCTGACAATACATTGTGTGCCGGGGTCACCTAGCACCAAGATGAAGTGAGCAGTCAATCGAGATGATAGAAAAGATAGATTTGTTTGCAGGTTGCGGCGGCCTCAGTCTTGGGTTTGTCGAAGCTGGTTTCAGGTCGTCACACTTTGTTGAGGTCGACAAGTGGTCTTGTGAAACGTTGAGGCGGAACTTCCGCAGGGGTGTTGTGCTTGAAGAAGACGTGGTGGCGGTGGATAGGGCAAGGCTTGAACAAGAAGCCAAAGTGAATGAAAGGCACATCGTGGTAGGTGGCCCCCCTTGCCAAGGGTTTTCCCACAGCAATGTGCGCAACAAAGATCCCAAAGACCCTAGGAACTCATTGTTCAAAGAATACGTGCGCATTGTCGGAGAGACTAAGCCGTTAGCTTGTGTGATCGAGAATGTGCCCGGTCTGTTAACTTCAAAAACGCAATGCGGGGCACCGGTGATTGACATCATCACATCTGAGTTGGATCAACTTGGCTACAGGCCTGACTTTGCGGTATTGGACGCTGCGGATTTTGGGGTGCCACAGTTCCGCAAACGGGTATTCATCGTGGGAATCCGGAAGGACCAACCGGGAGCGTATGAATGGCCAATCCCGAGTCAAAGCCAACCGATAACATGTTGGGAAGCGATCTCCGATTTGCCCCAAGTTGTTAGCGGGGAATCTGTGCCCACGGACAAATATGCCTATTCTCCAAAAAATGATTATCAGAGGCTATTGAGAACAATCGAAAATCCGCCGATTACACACCACGAACCGATGCGGCATACAAAACGTATAGTCGAGCGTTTTGCAGAAATACGACACGGTGAGAGCGAAGCGGACGTGACCGGTGACCACGCGCCAAGATCGCGCGGCAACGCTCAGGCGGTATCCAAAAAGGTTTACGCGCAAAATAGCCGCAGGCAGCACCCGAACCGGCCATGCAATACGGTCGTTTCCTCGTCGCATTCGAACTTCATTCATCCGTATCTCAATCGAAATTTCACCGTTCGGGAGCTTTTGAGGCTTCAGTCGTTTCCGGATGACTTCTGTCTTGGCGGAAAGCGTGCAGTTCTCAGCAAGAAACTGTCGATCCGTAAAGGCTTGGTTGACGACATCTACAACGATCAACGGGTTCAGGTTGGCAATGCGGTTCCACCAAAGCTTGCATTCGCTATCGCCTCGTCATTGAAAGACTGCCTCAACGCTAAAAAACAAAAGCTCGAAAGAGGTACTGAACATGCGTGTGCTTGATCTCTTTGCAGGCTGCGGGGGGCTTAGTGCAGGCTTGTTGTCTGCCGGTTGCGAGGTTGTTGGAGCCATTGAAAAAGACAAATGGGCTGCCGAAACCTACCGGCACAACCATCAAGGCATTCCGCTTATCGAGGCAGATGTTTCTGAGCTAACAACAGAATTTCTGAAGGACTCATTTGCTGATAAAGTCGAAATGATCGCCGGTGGTCCGCCTTGCCAGGGCTTTTCTGTTTCAGGAAAAAGGCAGTTTGGCGAGTTCAATCAAACAAACAATATGGTCCTAGAGTTCATGAGGGCAGTTGCGGCCCTAGAGCCAAATTTTGTTTTGTTTGAGAATGTTGCAGGGTTTAGTTCGGCCGCCCTGGACGAAAGCCGCGGTGCTCTCCCCTACTTGAAGTCTGAGCTGCAAGAACTCGGCTACCATACTGATACCAGGGTTTTACAGGCGGCGGACTTTGGGGTTCCTCAGTTTCGCAGGCGTCTTTTTCTCTTTGCCAGTAAGGTGCCCTTGAACAAGTCACCATTTCCGATTGAAAGCCATAACGCGAACGGCACTGTAGGCAAGAAAAAGCACTTGAGTGTTCTGGAAGCGGTCGGCGACCTTCCTCCTATACAGGCGAGAGAAGGGCAAGATGGCATGCAACCCTATACGGTTAGGGACACAACATGGTTCCAACGCCTGATGCGTGAAGGGTCAGTTGGCGTGTTTAATCACGAGGCGATGAAGCATTCCAAGAGACTTGTGGAACGTTTCAAAACTATTCCAGAGGGAGGCAGTGGGTACGATATTGGTCGCAATCAGGACAATAATAGCGCTGTAACGGTCTATAAGTCGAACAATCAGCGACTGGTTCGTACGCTGCCGTCATTGTGCATCACTGCGAACTTCCAATCGAATTACGTCCATCCCTTATTCGATAGAAATTTAACTGCAAGGGAAGGAGCCAGAATCCAAACATTCCCGGACAGGTTTATTTTTTGTGGTCGGCGAACACTGATGAGCAAGAAACTCTTGCTTGCGGAAGGACGCCACGAAGAAAATTACCTGAGCCAGTACAATCAGATCGGCAATGCGGTGCCTCCTAAGCTTGCGGAAGCACTTGGGATTTCTGTGTTGGAAGCAATTGCGGAACCCGCACTCCTTCGTGCGAGAATAAGAGCATGACGGATCCTTTGGGTTCACCGGATCACCTGTTGTTTCATCGCAGAAACCTCGAACGTAAGGCTGAACGGGTAAAGACAAAGGGACCAAAGGCTCTCGTTGAGAAAGCCTTCGCTGCGTATGATGACTACATTTCCAGCTTGGACAGGCAGAGCATAGCGCAGCTAGATTTGGTTTCCGCGGTGGATAGTCTGAACTGTTATGTCGACATCGCGAAGGAACTTGAAGGCAGCGACGCGTTGTTCAATTGGCGCAGTGACTATGCCTCAAGTATTGTTCCGGAGTTCTTCTGCCGACTAGTCGATGTAGTTCTCGCAGAACGTGGCATCGATTATTTTTTGGTCACCAAAAACGCAGTCGTTGATCTAACCGTATCAGCCTCGCGCTCTGGAGGGTGGCAGGTGCGACACAAGAACCAAGACTTCTGTATCGGGCTTAGGAAAGACTCGCTCATTGTCGACGACAAGGAAGTAGATTTTGTTGTTCCCATCGTTGCAGCCGAGTTCAAATCAAATATTGATATCATTTAGTTAAATGGCTTGGATTTCTCCGCTGAACGGCTGAAACGTTCATTCCCTGAGGCGCGTTACTTTCTGTTCACTGAAACGATTGATTTTTCGCTCTCCGATAATTTCGCAGCAATGGAAATTGATGAAGTTTTCGTTTTAAGGAAGCAAATGCGATCAGTATCAAGGAAGAGCAAAGCCCCCCTTGTGGCGGATGTCTTTGTCGTGGGACTTCAACAAGTCGTGGATATAGTCTGTCAAAAATACGAGGGTGGTGAACACGTCTACGACCGACTTGTATCTGGAAAACTAATAAATTTCTCAGGTGAAGAATGACGGCTATCCACGGTGAAAAATTGAAGTCTAAAGCTGCCAAAATCGAAGATGAGCAGCTACAGCATGCCGTAACCAGGTATGTTGAATGGCGAGAAGCGACGGACGCTGTATCGGGTCGAACTGACCAAGAGATTGAAGAACTTGTTAATCATCTAAATGAATACAAAGATGCGGTTGAACCCATTTTTGACGCACGGAAGAATAGCGCCCAAGAGATGCTTCAACCCACAATTTTGGAAGAGTTCATGGCCATATTATTCGGCCAACTCGACAAAGACTTTGGTTTGGATTTGTTTTTGGATGCAGCATCTACTTTTATCGATATCGCCTTCCATCCAGTAGATATAGCGTCACTTGTGGAGGGTCCTGAATATACGGTAAGGCGTAAGGACCACGATTTTGTGATCGGTGGCACATTGAATATTTCAATGGCAGGTTCAGTGAAATCATCTGAAGAGACGCTTGTTGTCCCGGCGGTGGCGGTTGAGTGCAAGCGTTACCTAGAACGAAATATGTTGGACGAATGCGCTGGTACTGCAGACCGGGTTAAACACGCAACCCCATACTGCAAGTATTTTGTGGTCGCAGAGTACCTGAAACTCGACGATTGCCGCCCTGAACTTACCAAAATCGATGAAATCTATGTACTTCGAAGACAACGAAACTCAGACAGGGGAAAGTCTGACGTTCAACAGAACCCAATTCACGCTGACTTGGTCATCGACCTCTACAACAGTGTTTTTAAACATCTGAAGAGAGTTTGGTGGAACCCAGACTCCGCGCTTGAGTCAGGAAAGCTCTTTGATTTTTAAATACGCCTTGGCCAGCCTGGAGTGAGATCGGTACTTACTTCCACATATGCCTCTCGCTTGCCTAGCTGGACCTTAAACTCTGGGAAGTGGCTATTACTAAGATCAAGCTCTCGTATAGCGTCCTGAAGTTCGAAACGTCGTTCGGCAATTCGCTTGAATGGCTTTGTTTCGGTCACTCAACCTTCAATGTCCGCTTAAGCGGACGTAGTGTGAAATTTAGCATACGCAGCGAACTTCCGCTTCCCGCCCCTAGGCTCGACAGAACCTCTTATTTTTATGTCAACTAAGCAGTTAACGATCTGACGCGCAGTTCGTACAGTTCAAGAGCCTCACGCATCTCAGGTATATAGGTGTGTCGGTTGTAAATGGCCGCGACGCCCGAAACTGTTCCGGATCGATGATCAAGAATGCGTTCCGTTACATGCAGTGGAACCCCGAGCGCTGCGCAGTTCGTCGAAAACGTACGCCTGAGATCATGAATTGTCCAAGGCTCAAGCGGGACATGTCGATCAAGCCGTCGCTTTGCATTTGACCAACCATTGAACGTCTGTATGGGCAACAGTTTGGAAACTGCATCGGTGAGCGGAATGACGTGCTCTCGCTTCCCTTTCATGCCTTCCGCTTCGAACATGATAGTTTCGTCTTTGCAGGTGTAGTGCTTCCACTGACCGATCCGTTGGCCGGTAAGGATCTGCAGCTTCAGGTAGTCGCTGTATGGCGGGTAGTCATAGTGCCATACCTGCCTGAGCTCACCGTCGGTTAGAACGCGACTGCGTTCTCCGAACACAACGGGGATATGTTGGAATGGATTGCGGTCTGTGATCTCGTTGCGCATGCACCAATTGAAGAACGCTTTCCAAGTTTTGATCGCTTGTGGATCACCCAGATCGATATCGCGTCTGGTTATCTCAGCCAGTTGTTTTTCGGGTGCCTTATCGAGGTGTCGGCGGTATTCGCGCAGCGTGTTGTGCCGCAAGCGGTCGTTGGCATCGTCCAAGAAGGCGGAAATTGTCTCTCTTGTCCCTTTCAAACTTCGTATCCGTGGCTTAGCCGCGAGGATGAGTTTCGCTTCTTGCCTCGCATTTCTCAGAGACATCTCTGGGTACTTTCCGAGCGTGACCAATCGACGGTCTTTACCAAACATCACTATGAAAGATTTAGACTTCGCGGAGCAGCGCACGCCGAAACCAGGTGTGCTTTCGTCCCAGTACTTCTTGCTGCCTTTGGCTTGTAGCGAGAGTGCACGAAGAGAAACATCTGTAAGGCGCATGGCAAGTTTTGTCTCTTTTTTGTCTCTCAAATCTACGATGAATACCTATCATGTATGGGTATGCATGAGAAGATGTTCATGCGTAAATCACTGAAAAATATAAATTTTGATTTTGCATGAGGATCTATGGTCAAGTCAGCCTCCCCTTAGGAGGGGGCTGCTCTATCCAGTTGAGCCACGGGGCCTCTTGTGATCCTTAGCTCGCGCGGTTTTTGTTGTCAGCCTAATTGTAACAGACAGACAATCGGTCGTGTATTGACGCATGCAAAAACGGCCAGTGGCTCCTTTAAAGGTCGGTCTGTCCTCGACTTAATCAGATGCAAACAAAGAAGGCGCGTGGCAATCCGAGGGTTGCCGAGAGGGTGATTTAAGGCATGATGGTTGTTAATGCTCTTCGGGCGCGCCGGTGAAAACAGATCCGGCTGCAACAGAAAGGCGCGATGTAACCTATGACAAAGGCCGAAGCTCGTCCTCTGACACTGCGTGATGTTTCCGAGGCGTCGGGCGTTTCCGAAATGACGGTGAGCCGTGTGATGCGCGGCAGCGACGATGTGTCTGCTGCGACGAGACGTAAGGTTCTGGAGGCAGCCGAGTCGCTGGGATACGTTCCTAACCGGATCGCCGGGGCGCTGGCCAGTCAACGCGTGAATCTGGTTGCCGTGATTATCCCATCGCTTTCAAACATGGTCTTTCCAGAGGTTTTGGCCGGGATCTCGGAGGTGCTTGACGCCACGGGGTTGCAACCTGTTGTGGGAGTGACCGGCTACAGCCGCGACAAGGAAGAGTGCGTGCTGTACGAAATGCTCTCGTGGCGGCCATCCGGCGTTATTATTGCCGGGCTGGAACACTCGGATGCGTCGCGCAACATGCTGTCGGCGTCAGGCATACCGATTGTCGAGATCATGGATGCCGATGGAACCCCGGTTGACAATGTCGTGGGTATTTCACATCGCCGCGCGGGCGCGCAGATGGCCGAGGCAATCCTGAAGGACGGCTTTCGGCACATTGCGTTTCTGGGCACGCAGATGTCCCAGGACCACAGGGCGCGCAAGCGGTTCGAAGGTTTCACCGAAACGCTTGCCAAGGCCGGGGTCGAAATTGAAGATCGCGCCTTTTATTCGGGTGGCTCTGCCCTCGTGAAGGGCCGAGAAATGACCTGTGAGGTGCTGGAGCGGAGTCCGGATCTCGATTTCATCTATTATTCCAACGATCTGATCGGAGCCGGTGGCCTTCTATGGTTGCTGGAGCAAGGGGTTGATGTTCCGGGAGCCATGGGCTTGGCGGGGTTCAATGGTTTGAACCTTCTGAAGGGGTTGCCCAGAGAATTGGCAACAATGGAGGCCTGTCGGCATGAAATAGGCCGCCATGCTGCCGAATTGATTGTCGAGCGCACTGAATCTGAAACGCCGCTGCCCGGCGCCCGTGTCGTCCTTGAACCTCAGATAACGTACGGCGATACGCTTCGCCGCCGATAGTGTGGTCCTGAATGTCGCCCTCAGGCCAGACATCTGCCCGGTCTGTCCCGAGCCTGCGACGCAATGGCTTGGGAGAGACGTCATGAAAGTTGGATTTATCGGCCTTGGAAATGTCGGGGGCAAGCTCTCGGGCTCGCTGCTCAGAAACGGCGTTGATCTTATGGTTCACGATTTGAACGGGGAACTTGCGACAGATTTTGCCGCGCGCGGCGCGTCCGTTGCGACGGATCCAGCGCAGATGATGCGCGAGTGCGATGCCGTGATTACATGCCTGCCGAGTCCCGCCGCATCGGACGCCGTGGTCAGCCAAATGCTGCCAGAGGTTACGCGGGGCAAGATCTGGATGGAGATGTCTACGACCGACGAGGCCGAGGTCAAGCGGCGCGGTGCAGAGGTGATCGGCAGAGGCGGCGCAGCAGTGGATTGCCCGGTCTCTGGCGGCTGTCATCGGGCCGATACGGGTAACATCTCGATCTTCGCGGGATGTGACCGTCCAACATTCGAGTTGATCCTGCCGCTCTTAACCAAAATGGGGCGACGCATTCTGCATACCGGAGACCTGGGTAGCGCGTCCGTTCTGAAGGTGATCACCAACTTTCTGGCGACGGCCAATCTTATCACATGTTGCGAAGCTCTGGTGACGGCCAAGGCAGCCGGGCTGGATCTGGCGACCACGTATGAGGCGATTGCAATCAGTTCCGGAACATCCTTCGTGCATGAAACGGAAAGCCAGGTGATCCTGAACGGCAGTCGGGATATCTCCTTTACAATGGACCTTGTGGCCAAAGATATCGGGCTCTTCCAGCAGGTGGCGGACCGGGCCGGCGTGCCGTTGGAGATGAATCCACTCATGGTTCAGATTTTTCAGGATGGGATTGCACGCTACGGAGAGCGCGAATTGTCACCTAACATCATTCGCCGCTTGGAGGAGGCCACTGGCCTTGAGGTTCGCGCACCCGGATTTCCACCGGTGATGGTCGACGATGAGCCCGATGAGCCTGGAGCGGAAGTGATCCCGCCCCGCAAGGAGACCGCCGAAGCTTAACCAAAACCTGAACAATCCATTGCTCCGTGACATTCTTTATGAGATCCGGAAACGGGTTAGTGTGAGTGTGAGACATGCTTTGGTTGCTTGGCGCATTGGGTGCGCTTGCTGTCGGGTCCGCTGTGTCGGATCTGGGCGCGCAAGACGATGAACCAGAACAGGATGACGGCGGCTCTGATGATTTTGCATCGCGCGCACCTATCCCTGGCGCTAATCTGTTGGATGAATTACCAGGTCCAAGCCATACAGACATAGAGTCTGATGCGATTGCAAAGCCCGACAAAGGCGTCATCGGGGAGGGGGCAGAATATCTGCCTGATGATACCGTCGACCCAGCAGACGACGATTACGATCTGGTTACGGGAACCGACGGGTCAGACACATTGATAGCCGATCAGAACGCAGCGTTTCTGACCGGGCGTGGGGGCGATGACCTGCTGATCGGCGCCGGTGGCGATGACCACATATCGGGTGGACTGGGCGAGGACACCGCTCTCGGCGGCGCGGGCGATGATACGATCCGCGGAGAGGGCGGTGACGACAGCCTGACAGGCGATACAGGCGATGACGAAATTTACGGCGCTGAGGGTGCCGATACTCTTGCGGGCGGCGCGGGGAATGACAGTCTGGCCGGGGGCGATGGCGACGACTATCTGATGGGTGAGGCGGGCGACGACACTCTTCATGGTCTTCAGGGTGACGATATCCTGTCCGGCGGAGCAGGTGAGGACGCGGTATTCGGCGGACGCGGTGACGACACCCTCTCTGGCGTTGAGGCAAGCGATGACGCGGCTCGCGATTTTCTTAATGGGGGAGAGGGCAACGACCATCTGATCGCGGGCGCCAAGGACGTGGTCAGCACCGGCACCGGCGCGGATACCGTGGTTCTGGATTTTTTCGACGGTGGGAACGAGCCGGTCTTCATCACCGATTTCACGGCTGATGAAGATACGCTCGTCATTTCCTATGAAGATACTGACGAAACCCCGCCGGATCTTAAGATTGAGCCGGACGAGGAAGATGAGGCTTTCTTTCGGGTTCTTCTGGATGATGTTCTTGTCGCCGAGGTGCTCAGCGATGCACCTCTCTTGCCTGGACATGTTTCATTGCAGCCGGTGGCCGGCGCATAGCCTTCCTGAATAGCTCAAAGAATTCTGCTTTGCATCGCAAAGGGAATCCCCTATATGCGCCCGATGCCGGCTTTGGCCGTGCTCCAAAGGACCTTGCTGGACGACATCCCGGCTTGTGCCCATTACCCCGCTTGATGGAAGGAGACCCCGATGTCGATTACTGCAGAAGACAAAGCCAAAGTGATGAAGGAGTTCGCCACGACAGAGGGCGATACCGGTTCACCCGAAGTGCAGGTTGCAATCCTGACCTCGCGCATCTCGACTCTGACCGAGCACTTTAAGACGCACAAGAAAGACAATCACGGTCGCCGTGGATTGCTGAAGATGGTCGCCCAGCGTCGCAAGCTGCTGGATTATCTCAAGGGCAAGGATGAGGGCCGGTACAAAGACCTCATCAAACGTCTCGGGATCCGCCGCTGATTTCAGGACAGATCAAAGATCACGGTCGCACCCTCCGGGGTGCGATTTGCATTTCAGGGCCGTCATGATCCGTATCTTCCTTGGTGTCTTTGGGGCGATGACCTTCATTGTGCTGGGGGATACGGCCGGTAAGACGCTGACCGGTCAAGGCGTCGCGCCCACGTTCGTGGCCTGGACCCGGTTTGCCATCGCGGCCGTTTTGCTTTTGCCCTTCTCGGGTTTGCAACGTGAGGAGTTGCCTCGACTCCTGGACTGGCGTCTGTGGCTGCGAGCAGCCTTTATCTGCGGTGGTATTGCCTCGATCCTGACCGGCCTGCGGACCGCCCCGCTGGCGGATGCCTTCGGTGCGTTTTTTGTCGGTCCGATTGTTGCCTATGCGCTGTCCGTCACGCTGTTGAATGAACCCCCTGGGCGCGCGCGCCTCGTTTTGCTGGCGCTGGGCTTCCTCGGCGTCCTTTTGGTCGTGCGACCGGGGTTTGATACGACGCCGGGTCTTGGCTTTGCGTTGATGGCGGGGGTGTTTTATGGCGCGTATCTGACAGCCACACGCTGGCTAGCGCCTGATACAAGACCGCGTTTTCTGCTGATCTCGCAGCTTCTCATTGGTGCTATTCTGCTGGCACCGCTTGGGCTTTCGGGGCCGATCCCCTCACTCTCACTTGATCTTACGCTGCTGGTCGTTGCGTCTGCACTTGCCTCAGCCGCCGGGAACTTTCTCTTGGTTACCATCAGTCGGACAACACCTGCGAGCGTTATCTCCCCGCTGATTTACACCCAACTGATCGCCGCGATTGCCGCCGGCTATGTCTTTTTCGGCGATCTGCCCGATATGCTTGCCCTTGCCGGTTTGGTACTGATCCTGCTGTCGGGCCTCGCCTCCCTACGCCTCGCCCGATCGTAGACACCTCCCGGCAGGTTGCGCACCGAGCAAGCCGGGCCTAGCCTGATGAGCATCAAATTGGATGAGGTTCATCATGACCCAAACGAACGCCTCAAACGACGCCGTCCTTTATGCGTTGACCCTAGGGTTTTCGTCGGACCCCATCATGCGATGGATCTATCCGGATCCTGGAACCTATCTGACAGCCTTTCCTCAGGTCTTGCGTCTCTTCGGCGGCGCGGCTTTCACAGGCGATACGGCTTTTCTCTCCGACGATCACCGGGCCGCCGCAATGTGGCTGGCACCCGGTGCGCATCCGGATGAAGACGGGTTGACGGCGCATCTCGAGGCCACGCTACCCGAGCATGTTCTGGGCGACGCGTTCAAGATGTTCGAGGCGATGGATAAACTCCACCCGTCAGACCCGTGCTGGCACCTGGCGTTTGTCGCCACAGACCCGAGCGCGCGGGGTTGCGGCCTGGCCTCTGCGCTGATCGAGAGGGGACTGAAGCGTTGCGACGCAGATGGCCGGATAGCCTATCTCGAAAACACCAACCCAAACAATGTTGGCCTCTACCGCCGCCATGGCTGCGAGCTCTTGGGGGAAATCAATGTCGGCGACGCCCCGTCCCTGTTCTGCATGCTGCGCGAGCCGCGCTAAACGCCCCGCTCAGTTCAGCGGTGAATAAGGTCGGTCAGGATTGTAGTATTCGGCCAGATAATCAAGAATCAAATCGCGGTCTTCGCCGACGATCTCGTTCATGCCCATGTCTTCTACCATCCAGACAAGAATATCGTCCCATCCGTCGCGGGTCTGGCCCTGCTGAGCGATAATCATCTCTGAATGACAAGCTGAGCAATAATCATAGGTGATCTGTGCGCCGGGCATCGGATGCAGAATGCCGACATCATAGATGACCTCGGTACGACCCTGGTCATCTGTGACGGTGATTTCAGCAAGGGCTCCGCTCATTGATGCCGAATACAAAAAACCAGTGGCGCAGACCGTCAGAACAAGCCGTTCCATAGAAATTGCCCTCCCTGCCTGCTGGGGGTGCAGTACTGCGCCGCGCCCCCAGACCGGTTGGATTAGCCTGCCATCAAGCCCACACGATGGAAGGTATTGTTCAGATAGCCGCGCGGGTTCCACGAGATCGCGTGCGGTTGCGCGATCCCATTGCTGTCGGTCGCGCGCGCCCAGATCTCGTAGTACCCGGCCTGTGGGAAGGTCACGCTGGCGCGCCAGTTCTGCCAGGCACCCTTGTTGACCGGTGCGTCCAGCTCGGCGGCTTGCCAAGTTGCACCGAAGTCAATCGACACTTCGAGGCTTTCAACCGTCGCATCGCCCACCCAGGCGTGGCCTCTTACATCTGTGCTGAGATCCGTTGCGGTTTCGTTTTCGGGAAAGGTGATCAAGGACTTCACCGGCATCGCTTCCATGATGACCATGTCCTCGTCGGGCACGTCTGTGCCCGGTGCCACTGGATAGGCGGGCACACGATAGGACTTACCGGTCATCTTGGCCCCGTCATGTTCCACATCGCGGATCTGGATCCGGGTCAGCCATTTCTGTGAACACGATCCCGGCCATCCTGGCACCACCAGTCGCAACGGCGCTCCGTTCATCGGATGCAACGGCCCGCCGTTCATCTCGAAAGCGATCAGGATATCGTCATCCTGCGCCTTATCGATCGGTAGACCACGAGACAACGTTGCCTTTTCCGTATCACCAGACAGGTGAAGGTCCGCGCCATGATGCGCCGTGTAGACCGCGTTCGACTGCACGCCGGCGGCGTCCAACACGTCTTTCAGACGCACGCCCGTCCATTCGGAACAGGCAATCGCCCCGGTGGTCCACTGATTGCCGCGCGCGGGCGGGTCAAATGCCGACCGGCCATTCCCGCCACATTCGATATGCAGCGCTGCGGTTACCACCTCGAACTGATCCTTGAGATCCTGAATGGTCAGAGTGAGGGGATTATCTACAAAACCATCTACGGTCAGTGTCCAACCCTCAGCTTCCATGCTGTCCGGCAACAGGCCATTGTTGCGGATGAAATGTCGTTCTGTCGGCGTGATTGCATCATCGAGAAGATGCGCGGGCGTCTCTGCATTGACAGGCTTGTCATTCAGAAGGCTCAAACCGTCTTTGTCCGCCAATGGGTTATCCTCCGCGAACGCGGCGGGTACGAGCCCTTTTGGGAAATTCTCGGCAAAGGGGACGGTCATACCGGCAACGCCACCTAGCGCAACAGCGCTTGCACTGCGTAAGAACCTGCGACGATCACTCCGCTCCACCCGGTCGGTCGGTGTTGTGTCTAGGCTGGTGTTTTCAGATCCGGATGTGCCGGCCATGTCTTTAGAACCATGGTGATCCATGTTCTTTTCCTCCCTGGTTGTCGGCAACTCTTCTTCACACCTTAAACAATGTCCAAGATCGGTCAACGGTCTGACCGCGCGTCGCACTGTCGCTCCTGAGGGATGTCGCTTTTGGTTCTGGAGAGGTCCTCCCGGTCATGTCGCAGCCGGATCGCAATTGCCATCTTTCCGAAGTATGAAAGAAATGACGGAAACCACCATGATCACGCGCGGTCGCTGTTTATGCGGAAAAACGCAGTGGACGTTCTCTGGTGCGATGACCTGGGCCTGTTACTGCCACTGCGACGATTGTCGACGGAATTGCGCGGCGCCCGTTGTAGCGTGGCTTGGCGTTCCGCTGCGCAATTTCAGCTGGACGGGAGAGTCACCGCGCACTTACGAAAGCTCTCCTGGTGTTTATAGGCATTTTTGCCGATCCTGCGGCTCTCCTATGGGATTCGAGGCCGATCATTACGCAGGCGGCATGCATCTTTACGCAGCGTCTCTAGAGGATCCGACCGCGTTCGAGCCGACGTTTCATGTAAACTATCAAAGCAGGCTGCCTTGGTTTGAGATGCATGATGACCTTCCAAAGTATGAAGGAACGCTTCTGCACGCACCCAGAGACTTGAGCGAGTACAACGTCTGATCCGTGTCTGGCGGGTGTCCAACGAACGGCGGGCGGGGATCCAGCGGATTTCTGTCTTCAGCGTATTCAGTGTCAGATTCTTGGTTTCAAGGCGTTTGCGGTGATTTGCCCAATTGGGCAGCGATACCGCTTTCAAAGCGCCGCGTTCTGCTGTATCGGCCCCTTATCCATACGATGCGCCCTGACCCTGGCGCGGGATCGGGAAGGGGTCGGCGGCAATGGGGCCGCCCATGAAACGGAGGACCCGGGATACGCCCGGGAGCGCCTCCAGATAGGAAACGCTAGATGTTTAATGAAGTGAAAAAATCAATCCAGTGGGGCGAAGAAACGCTGACACTGGAAACAGGCAAGGTTGCGCGTCAGGCGGATGGGTCCGTCATCGCGACCTACGGCGAAACGTCCGTTATGGCCAACGTGACCTTCGCCAAACAACCGCGCGAGGGGCAGGATTTCTTTCCCCTGACGGTTCACTACCAAGAGAAATACTACGCCGCGGGCAAGGTCCCGGGCGGCTTTTTCAAGCGTGAGGCGCGGCCGACTGAGAAAGAGACGCTGACAGCGCGTCTGATCGATCGTCCGATCCGCCCGCTTTTTGTTGACGGCTTCAAGAACGAAGTTTTGGTGATGTGCACCGTGCTCAGCCACGACCTCGTGAACGACCCGGATATCGTGGCGATGATCGCGGCCTCTGCGGCGCTGACGCTCTCCGGGGCACCCTTTATGGGCCCGATTGCAGGCTGCCGGGTCGGTTTCAGCGACGGGGATTACGTTCTGAATCCCGAAGTCGACGATATGCAGGACCTGCGCAACAATCCCGAGCAGCGGCTCGATCTTGTTGTCGCAGGAACAAAGGGCGCTGTGATGATGGTGGAGTCGGAGGCTTACGAGCTTTCCGAGGAAGAAATGCTCGGCGCCGTGACCTTTGCGCATGAGCAGATCCAGCCGGTCATCGACCTGATTATCGGTTTGGCCGAAGAAGCCGCGAAGGAGCCGTTTGATTTCCAACCGCCCGACTTCTCCGATTTGCTGACCAAGGTCACGTCGGCAGGTGAGGCGCAGATGCGCGAGGCATACGCGATCATCGACAAGCAGGAACGCGTCGCTGCAGTGTCAGCGGCCAAGGACGCCATCGTTGCCGGTCTGAGCGAGGAGGAACAAGACGATCCAAATCTTGGCTCTGCACTGAAGAAGCTGGAATCCAAAGTTCTGCGCGGGGCGGTGGTAAAGGATGGTAAACGGATCGATGGTCGCGCGCTCGACGAAGTGCGCGATATCGTCTGCGAAACGGGGCTTTTGCCGCGTACGCACGGTTCTGCGTTGTTCACGCGCGGCGAAACGCAAGGCCTCGTCGTGACCACGTTGGGCACGGGCGATGACGAACAGATCATCGACGCGCTGCACGGGAACTTCCGGTCGAACTTCCTGCTGCATTACAACTTCCCCCCCTATTCGGTGGGTGAGGCCGGTCGTGTCGGACCTCCGGGTCGTCGCGAGATCGGGCACGGCAAACTCGCGTGGCGCGCGCTTCAGGCGGTGCTTCCTGCGGCCACGGACTTCCCTTACACCGTTCGCGTGGTATCCGAGATCACTGAATCCAATGGGTCTTCCTCGATGGCGTCTGTCTGTGGCGGATCGCTGTCGATGATGGATGCCGGTGTGCCGCTGAAGGCACCGGTGGCGGGCGTGGCCATGGGCCTCGTTCTTGAAGACGACGGCTCCTACGGTGTTTTGACGGACATTCTGGGGGACGAGGATCACCTCGGCGATATGGATTTCAAGGTTGCTGGGACGGCCAACGGGATCACCTCGCTCCAGATGGATATCAAGGTTGCCGGCATTACGCCTGAGATCATGCAGAAGGCGCTTGATCAGGCGAAGGCGGGACGTCTGCATATCCTCGAAGAGATGGGCAAGGCCCTGACCGAGGCCGGAGAATTCTCCGTTCACGCGCCACGTATTGAAACGATGAACATCCCGACCGACAAGATCCGGGAAGTGATCGGGTCTGGTGGCAAGGTCATCCGCGAAATCGTCGAGGTGTCCGGTGCGAAGGTCGATATCAACGATGACGGCGTGATCAAGATCGCCTCGCCGAACGGCGAAGCCATCCAAAAAGCCTACGACATGATCCATTCGATTGTCGCGGAGCCGGAAGAAGGCCACATTTATCGTGGCACCGTTGTCAAGATCGTTGATTTCGGGGCCTTCGTGAATTTCTTTGGAAAACGCGATGGTCTTGTTCATGTCAGCCAGATCGAGAACAAGCGCCTGAACCACCCGTCCGATGCGCTCAAAGAAGGCCAGGAAGTCTGGGTCAAGCTGTTGGGTTTTGACGATCGTGGAAAGGTGCGCCTGTCCATGAAGGTCGTGGATCAGGAAACCGGCGAGGAAGCCGCGCCGGAGCCCAAGAAGAAAAAGGAAGACGCGGAGTAATCCCGCATCTTGCATGACAAAACTGCGTCAGGGTGCCGGTCCGTTGATCGGCACCCTTTTTTGTGATGTCTGAGAAACTGACGCTACGTCACTTTAGGGTCTATTGACCTTATGAACGCTTGTTTGCGGCCTGTGAAGGCCGCATATACAGACATGTATCAGCGATCGATGCGATGCGACGCACAGGCTGCGCACCACTCACGTTTCGCGTCTCGTTGAAAAGGCCCCGGACACTTGCCGGGGCCTTGATACTTTCTAAACCGGCAGTGCAGTTGTCTGCCTCACAGTTCGCAAGGCGAAACTCGATTGCATTTTCGCTACGCCAGGAAGGCGGGAAAGGTACTGTCTGTGAATCCGCGCGAAGTCTTCCGTGTCTTCGACAGCCAGTTTCAGAATGTAGTCCGCCGTACCAGCGGTTAGGTGGCACTCCAAAACATCCGGTATGCGTGTGACACCGCGTTCGAAGGCATCGAGCACTTCCTCCGCCTGAGTCGAAAGTGTTATCTCGACGAAGACAATCGTCGGAAGGCCGACCTTGCGTGGGTCCAGCAAAGCCACGTAGTCTTTGATATAGCCGTCTGTTTCCAGTCTTTGGACGCGACGATGACAGGCCGATGCCGACAGGTGCACTGCCTCGGCGAGATCGGCATTCGAGATGCGCCCGCGCTTTTGCAGGACGGCAAGTAGACGCCGATCTGTCGCATCAAGTGCCATAGACGCAAGCTCCTGTCGTATTTCATTATTAAAATCGAAGATTGTCCTGAAAAACAACCGATAAACAGGGATTTTTCACACTCCTTGCGCATCAATCTTGTCATGCTCGGTCAGGGAGAAGGAGAAGACAGATGAAGATTGGTTGCCCGACGGAGATCAAACCACAGGAGTTTCGTGTTGGCATGACGCCGAATGCAGCGCGGGAAGCGGTCGCCCATGGACATGATGTCGTCATCCAGTCCGGGGCCGGCCATGGTGCCGGGTTTGATGACGAAAGCTATCATGCGGCTGGCGCCTCTATCGTAGGAACGGCCGAAGAAATCTTTGCGAGTGCGGATATGATCGTGAAGGTAAAGGAGCCGCAAGCCAATGAGCGCAAGAGGCTTCGAGAAGGTCAGCTCTTATTCACCTATTTGCATCTGGCTCCTGACCCGGATCAAACGCAGGACCTGTTGGACAGCGGATGCACAGCCATTGCCTATGAGACAGTAACAGACGCGCATGGTGGTTTGCCTTTGCTCGCACCCATGTCTGAAGTGGCGGGCCGGATGGCGCCGCAGGTCGGGGCATGGACATTGCAAAAAGCCAATGGCGGCCGTGGTGTTCTGATGGGGGGCGTGCCGGGTGTCGGACCGGCTCGTGTCCTGGTGATCGGCGGCGGCGTTGTGGGCACGCATGCGGCTCGGATCGCCGCGGGCATGGGTGCCTCGGTCACCGTGCTGGATCGTTCTCTCGCGCGTTTAAGGTATCTAGATTACGTAATAGTCGTTGTTTTAGAAACGGGGTATGGCTGTGGCGGTCTGCTGGCGGAGCATCTAGGCGGGGAGGAGGTGGTCGGCGGCGCCGT
>ERZ1740060.405-NODE-405-length-26429-cov-5.012095_pt1 | contig 26429 bp, 26 predicted proteins | sample MGYA00581743_ERZ1740060 | MGnify/ENA primary metagenome ERZ1740060 (study PRJEB43018, sample SAMN04849235) | marine metagenome | isolation source: floating plastic debris | place: Pacific Ocean | collected 2008-08-27 | study: EMG produced TPA metagenomics assembly...
TTTGCATCCGGGTGCCCGATGTGGATGCGTGGTACGCCTACGCCAAGGAAGAGACCCTCGACGGTCTGTCCGATCTTTTCGTGAATGATGAAATCGGCATCCGCGCGTTCGTTTTCAATGACCCCGAAGGCTATCAGATCGAAATACAGACCACGACGAGACAGGGCGCATGAGCGGTGACACACTGATTGTAATTAATCCCAACTCGTCGCAATCCGTGACGGATGGGATCACACTGGCGCTGGACCCTTTGCGCGGGTTTGGCACGCCCATTCGTTGCCTGAGCTTGGAAGACGGCCCGCCGGGGATTGAAAGCCAAAAGCAAGCCGACTTGACCATCGGCCCCATGCTGCGGCTGGCCGCAGCTCAGAAAGACGCCGCAGGCTATGTCATCGCGTGCTTCGGCGATCCGGGCTTGCATGCCTTACGCGACCAGACCGCCCTGCCCGTAGTCGGTATTCAAGAAGCCGCCGTCATGACCGCACTGACCCTAGGCCAGCGGTTTGGTGTCATCGCGATCCTGCCCGGCTCCATCCCGCGCCATCTACGCGCCTTCGGGGCGATGGGTGTGCTGGACCGGCTCGCAGGCGACCGGGCGCTCGGCCTCACCGTCGCAGACCTCGCCGATCCTGATCGCAGCCTCGCGTCAAGGATCGCAACCGGCAAACGCCTGCGCGACGATGCCGGAGCCAACGTGCTGATCATGGGTTGCGCGGGCATGGCGCAGTATCGCCAAACGCTAGAGGCCGAAACTGGCCTTCCCGTCGTTGAACCCTGCCAAGCCGCCGCAGCCATGGCGCTTGGCCAAATCGCCCTGAACCTCAGCCACAAAGGACCGCAAGATGCTTGATGAAACCGCCCAAGGTGTCTTTACCATTGCCGTCACCCCCTTTCTGCCAGATGGGGCGCTGGATTGGGACAGCGTCGACCGCATGGTCGATTTCTATATCGAAAAAGGCGCCACCGGCCTTACGATCCTTGGCATGATGGGCGAGGCGGGCAAGCTTACAGCAGAAGAATCCATCGCCGTGGTCAAACGCGTCACTGCACGCAGTTCTGTACCGATCGTCGTCGGCGTCTCTGCCCCTGGCTTTGCCGCGATGAAAACACTCAGCGCTGCGGCCTTGGATTTGGGGGCGGCAGGCGGGATGGGGGCCCCGCCCGGCAGCCTGAAAACCGATGATCAGATCTTGGGCTACTACCACAATACGGCAGAGGTGCTGGGCGACGCGCCTTTCGTCTTGCAAGATTTCCCGCTGGTCACAAATGTGGTGGTGCCCACCAAAGTCATCCTACAAGTGGTCGCCGACTGCCCCACCTGTGTGATGCTGAAGCACGAAGACTGGCCAGGGCTGGAAAAGATCAGCGCCCTGCGCGCCGCATCCGACGCAGGCGCGCGGCGTATATCCATCCTTTGCGGCAATGGCGGGCTGTGCCTGTTGGAAGAAATGCTGCGCGGGGCGGATGGGGCGATGACGGGCTTTGCCTATCCTGAAATGATGGCACAGGTCGTGACGGCCTATCGCAGCGGCAATACAGAGCATGCGCGGAATATCTTTGACGCCTATATGCCAATGATCCGTTATGAGGCGCAGCCTGGGCTGGGGCTGGCGATCCGCAAATACACATTGGCGCAACGCGGGGTAATTGCTCATGATACGGTGCGGAAACCGGGTGGCGTGCTAAGTGCGGCGACGAAAGCTGAGGTCGAAACGCTTGCAGCGCGGCAGGCGGTGAAGTTGGCGACACTGGACGCCCTTTCTGAATAGTGCTGCTTCGATTGGATATTTGCCCGCTTAAGACAGAGGAATGTCGAACACGCCCTGCGCAAACTTGACAGCCTAGGTCAGTCAAAGCACGCTGAGGCCGATCACCAATCAGAAAGTACTGAAATGACACCCGTATCTCGTATCCTTGCTCTACTGAGCATCGTGTTTTGTATTCAATGCACGCCACTATCGCTCAATGCACCTTTTGCCGCAGACCCCGCGCAAAGACAGCAATTTGTAAACACGACAGTTGTTGGCACAACAACGTTAGATGACCTGATCGCACGCTGGGGGCCACCAACGGGTGGCCAATCGATGATAGAGGGCCCTTATCAGGACGGTTTGATCTGGAATTGGACGACCGGCACGCTTCGACAAGGCGGCAATGTAAAGGTCATCGTCGACAGACAAGAAATTGTTCGCGTTGTCGAATCAAGCCGTTACGCGAATGGGCAAAAGATACCTGACCCTGCCAATGGGGCTGCAGTAGCTGTCCAACCAGCTTCGCAATCTCCGACGCCATCGCCAGCTCAAAACGCGAGCGCCAGCGAGGACGAACCGCTATTCGAGCTGGAGTGCCTGATCTTCTGTATTTAGCCAGCATGGACTGCATGTCGGGCACCGAGCCGCTACTGGGCGGTGAAAAATGCGACTCAAAGCGTCATTCAGAGACCGCGGATCGCATGAGGTGCCGCATGTTTTCACCGTCTACACCCTTGTACCTGCGCCGCGGCCTCCATTGCTAAGGCATGCTTATTTGTTCACCCAATGGTCGTACCAGTCGCAAGGATCTGACAGAAAGTAGAAGCAAAGATAAACGTCGTCTGAATCGTCTTCTTCGCAAACGCCGCCGCAGGGCAACCCGTCACCATGTTGTTGTGCAAAGGTCATCGAAGGGCTGACGAGCATACTCAATAAGATCAGAATGTAAGTTAGTTTCATGTGTTCTCCTATCCACGCAAACGAGATCGCGTGGGTCACGCTGTGCATGATGCCGTGCCGATATCAACAAGCTGAACCGGGCGTTTTCGCCAAACGGTTAGAAATTTCGTCAATTTGCAGATGCAGTTTCAAGAGGGCGATGCTTTCCGCCCTAACGGCCAGTTCAATCTTTCTGCGTGGTCTCAGCAAAGACCGCCTCGACCTGCTTTTGATACTTGCCACCAATGGGCAGTTTTTGGTTCTTGTCTACCCGCAGCATCACCTTGCGTCCCTCGCGGTCGATGCTTTGCATCGCGTCATTGGCCACCCAATGCGAACGATGTACGCGCATGCCGGGGTAGCCACTTAACTGCCGCTCAAGATCTTGCATTGAGGCATGCAAGGTCACTTCGCGCGCCTCTGTGACGATCCGTGCATAGTGGTCTTCCATCGTAATCCAAAGCAACGAGGACCCTTTTAGCTCTGGGTAGGTGCTAAAAAACGCAATGCGTTCAAAATCGATGCCCGTTGGAACAGTTCTTGCATACACCTTTGAAAAGGAATGCATGAAACTAAAGTAACTAATGACACTCCCAATCAGAACGACGTAGACAAATACCAAATACAATGGCTTTTGCTCAGGCGAACCTCTGGCAACATATTCGATTGTGTAGACACCCCATGTCGCAAAGAAGCTGGCAACCAAGACGCCGGCAGCAAAACGAAACCAGCGCCGCATCTTGCGGGTCAGGTTGGGGCTGTACAAGAAACCGGGCACAGAGATTTCAAAGATCACGCTGCAAAACACCAAGATGACCAACCAATATGCAGCCCGCCGCGGCAGACTAAAGTCGTCATATGTTCCAAAGGGCCCAAGAACCGTCAGCAAAAAAAGCGATATCGCAATCGCCTTGGCTTTACGACGCAGCACTGATCGGGTGAACAAAGGTGATGATTTGGGGAACAAGGCGCGCGATCAGAAAATGAGAACGACAAGAACTTGGCGCACCCGAGAGGATTCGAACCTCTGGCCTCTGCCTTCGGAGGGCAGCGCTCTATCCAGCTGAGCTACGGGTGCGTCGCGATGCGTATAGGGTCTTTGCTGTGACCCCGCAAGCCATCAAGCCTCGTCGAAACCTGTTGAACCCCATGAAGTGCGTGGTAGTCATTAATGAAAGTTGGGGGACTGGTCATGCGGCGTTTTCTGATCTGGTTGGCAGGCATTTTTGCGGTTTGCGGTATGGCCAGTGCTCAGGAGCCCGGCACGCTCGAAACCCGGTTTCAGGAAACCATAGCCGACCTGGTGAGCAGCATTGGCCGGGCCGCGCCGGATGCCCCCATTCCAGTCGGCATTGGCGTCAAGGTCATGCAGATCGTCGATGTGGATCAGCAGGCGGAGAATTTTACCGTTGTCGCGCGCGTGCGCGGCGTCTGGTCCGATCCCAAGCTCGGCTTCGATCCTGTTGAGGTCGGTAGCACAATTCGACGAATGTCGCTGCCTGACTTCAAGCGGTTTGTTTTCGAAAATGAACTGTTGGCCCCGCTGGCGACGGTCGAAAACGTCCAAGGACGAACCTACACCAAATCGTCCAATGTGGTTTGGAATGAACAGGGAGACGCGTTTTTTGCCGGGGAGTATGTGCTGAAGCTTCAGGCGCCGGATTTTGATTTCCGACAGCATCCTTTCGATCACCAGAACTTTTACATCCGCGTTCTGCTGGAGGCGCCTTCGACATTCTTTCAGATCGTTTCTCTGGAGGATTTCAGCGGCATCGATCCCGTTCTCGGCGAAGAAGAGTGGATCGTTCGGGAGGTCTGGACAGAAGTGGACGAGGCAGAAGCGATTGCCGGCTGGCAGGCCTCCCGCTTTTCGCTGGGCCTGCGGGCGGATCGTCATCTGACCTATTACTGGATGCGGATTTTCCTGCCTCTCCTGCTTCTTAGCCTTGTGTCATGGGCCAATCTGTTTCTGGAGGAATATCGGCGTCGGATCGACATCGCGGGGGCCAACCTGTTGGCTTTCATCGCATTCAGTTTCACAATCTCCGGCGATTTACCCCGACTGGGCTATGTGACGTTCCTCGATGCGCTGCTGATGGGGATGTTTTTCATCAACGCGGCGTCGGTGGCCTATAACGTGATGCTGCGGCGCCTGTCTGTCACGGAGCGCGATCCACAGGCCCGTGCGATCGACTGGCACGTCACCTATTGGGGATATCCCCTGATCAGTATCGTGCTCTTGCTGGTGCTCATTTTCGCGTTTTTATGACGGCTCGATGAACCGCCGTCAGGCGAAGAGATCATGGGCAAGCTCAAGCGCGTCGACCAGCGCGTCGATTTCGGCTTGTGTGTTGTACATCGCAAAGGAGGCCCGGCAGGTGGCTGTGACACCCATGTGATCCATCAGAGGCCCGCAGCAATGGTGACCAGCCCTGACCGCCACGCCCTTTTTGTCGAGGATGGTCGATACATCATGGGCATGCGCGGCACCATCAAGCGTGAAGGAAAAGATAGCGCTCTTGTCCGGTGTCGTGCCCTGCACCTGTAGCCAGTTCAGCCCCGCCAGCCGCTCCACCGCATAATCCCGCAGGCCATCCTCATAGGCGGCAATATTGGCAACGCCCTTGTCCATCATGTATTCCAGCGCAACACCCAGACCGATGGTCTGCACGATCCCCGGCGTCCCGGCTTCGAATTTCATCGGCGGATCGGCATAGGTGATCTCGTCCTTGTGAACCTCGCGGATCATATCGCCACCTCCCATGAAGGGACGCATCTCTGCGAGGCGGTCATGACGCACGAAAATCGCGCCTGACCCGGAAGGTCCGTAGAGCTTATGGCCGGTGATCGCGTAAAAATCACACCCCATGTCATCGAGGTTGAGCGGCATATGCACCGCCGCTTGTGATCCATCCACCAGGACCGGAACGCCCCGCGCCCGGGCCGCCGCGCAGATAGCTTTCACATCAACCTTGGTGCCCAGCACGTTCGACAGATGCGTGATCGCCACCAGTTTCGTTGAGGGCCCGATCGCGTCAATCACCTTTTGCGGGTCAAGCGCGCCTGTTGCGTCCACATCCACCCATTTCAGCGTCACACCCTGCCGCTCCCGCAGGAAATGCCAGGGAACGATATTGGCATGATGTTCCATGACGCTCAGCACAATCTCGTCACCGGCTTGAAGGCGCGGCATCGCCCAACCATAGGCGACCATGTTGATCCCCTCTGTTGTCCCTGAGTTCAGGATGATCTGTCGTTCATCCGACACGCCCAGAAATCGCGCGATAATGCCGCGCACGGCCTCGTATTTTTCTGTCGCGAGATTGGACAGGTAATGAAGTCCGCGATGCACATTTGCATATTCCATCGAATAGGCCTGAGTGACGGCGTCGATCACCACCTGAGGTTTCTGAGCCGACGCGCCATTATCCAGATAGACCAATGGCTTGCCATGCACCTCGCGCGAGAGGATCGGAAAGTCCTGCCGGACGGCATTCACATCTAGCATCGCTACACTCCCGAAGTTGATCCGACGAAAAGACCGCTCAGCAGCCCCAGAAAAAGAGACATGCCTATGATGACCCCAATCACAGACACAAGCACCACGCCGGTCGCCTTGAACATGTTATCGAATTCATGGGCCTCGTCGACATAGGTCAGAACGGACCACAAAAGCCAGCCGATGAACGTCACGAGCGCCACAAAGGACAGCAGAGGAAAGATCATGCTGACAACACTGATCCCGGTGAGCAAAACAAAGCTGACAATCTGCAAGAGGGTGAGAACACCCAGAATATCCTGTTTGCTGCCCTGCCCGCCCAAAGCTCGCCCGACCCAGAACAGCACAAAAACAGCCAGCACAGCCTGACCGAGACGGATCGCGGTGAGCACGAGCGGATAATTGTAAACAGGCGACAGTGCCAGAACCTGGCTCAGTTCATCATCCTGCAACGGGGCGACCTGCATCAGGCCCGACATGACCAGAGAGGTGAGGACCACAACGAGGCTTAGCGCGATCCACAGCGCGCGCTCGGGCAGACCAATTGCGATTACATGTTTTGCCGCCTCTCGCGGGGTTTGCAGGCTGAGGCGAAAAATCGGTCCAAAGGCTGCGCTGTTCATGGCGTGCCCCATCCAGCTTCTCGAAGGTTTGCGGACCAGAACCAGAGAAACACGGCAAGCCATAGCGACCACGCGCCGACCAGGACCGGACCCGGACCGATAAACCCCTCAACCAGGCCCTGAAACAACTTCAAAGGTGTTGCGGCCAGAAACGCCCAGAAGAGCGCGAGACGCGTGCCCAGACCTGTAATCCTGGCTCCCAATGCGCGCAGAACAGGAAGACTGAGTGCGGCAACGCCATAGAGCAGTAAAGGAAGAATAAAGATCCACGCCATCAGTGCGCCCGACATCAACGCCTCAAACTTGGCGTCCACGATATCGGCGGGGACAGCCACGGCTTCAATCGGGCGGACATCCCCCGCCTCCGCGCGTATAGCGGCTTCGAAGGCCGGGTCTGGTTGGTTGGCACGCCGCATCAGCGCCGGAAGCTGTGACACGAACCCAATTACCAGACCCGCCGTCAGATAGGCAAAGGCCACACGATCGTCCGCGCCACCGGCGAGCAATCGTGCCATCACGGAGCGTGGCCTGCGGTAAGAGGCGAGGATATCGGTTGTGACCGGCATTACTGGCGCCGTCTCTCCAGCCAGGCAGCAAGACGACCGTTGATCTCGCTGCGCAGAACCTCATCCTCGATCTCGTCCACCGCTTCGGCCAGAAAGGCAAGTGTCATCAGGTCTGTGGCGATGCCCTTCGGCACCCCCCGGGCACGCAGATAGAACAGTCCCTCTTCATCGATTGCTCCGGACGTAGAGCCGTGGGAACAGGCGACGTCATCGGCATAGATTTCAAGTTCGGGCTTGGCCAGAAACTCGCTGTCTTCATCCAGCAGCAGCGACTGGCTGATCTGATAGCCATCGGTTTTCTGTGCCCCTTGTTTGACAAGGATCTTACCCTGAAACACGCCCCTTGCCCCGTTGCGCAGGACCTTTTTGAAAACCTGCCGGCTTTCGCAGTTCACAGCGTCATGGGTGACAAAGATCGTGTCATCATGGTGAAAGTTACCATCGCCGACACAGGCCCCGGCCACATGCGCGACGGCGTCATCGCCGGTCAGTTCGATCACGCATTCATTCCGCGTCAACACACCATTCGCCGTCAGCGTGAAGGACTTGAAAACACTCTCACGCCCCAAGCGTGCGAAAATGTGACTGGCGGCGCGACGTTCGTGGTCCCGCCCCATGGTACGAACATGATGGAATCGTGCCCCGTCAGCGATCTCGACTTCCATGGACTTGTTGAACCGGGCCGCCGCAGGGCCGTTTTCCAGCAAAGTGAGCTCGGCACCGGTATCAAGCTTGACCACATGATGCAGCACCGCATCTGACGAGACGGATTTATGATGATAGGTCAGATTTATGGGCTTTTCTGCCTTCCCACTCACATGGATCAGAACACCGTCGGTGGCCATGGCCGTGTTCAAGGCCGCCAACGGTCGTTCACCCGGGTCCTGACCCCGTGCCTCAAGGATGCCATATACGTCACGCGCCCAGTGAATGTCGGTATCCGCAACGCTCATCAAACGCTCGATGGTAACACCTGTGCCTTCCAGCGCATCGCTGGCCTCGGCATCAAAAACACCATCCACAAAAACGATATGAATACGATCTATCTCACCGAACATCGGCGCTTCGTCCGGCGTGAACGTCGCTGCCTCAATGGCCTGTGGCTGGACCAGTGTCTCCGGACGGGTGTATTTCCAATACTCGTCGCGTCGCGACGGCAAGCCCATTGCCTGAACCCGGGCAAGAGCGGCGTCGCGAGCCGCCTTTAGCCAGCCCGACGCATGAGGGACTTGCATTACGGCCAGCCGCGCCTCTGTGGCGTCCTGTTTGACTTTGGGCAGTGCCATCACGCCACCTCTGCCAGAATATCGGCATAGCCGTTGTTCTCGACCTCAAGCGCCAGTTCAGGGCCACCGGTTTTCACAATCCGACCGTCAGCCATGATGTGCACCACGTCCGGTTTGATGTGATCGAGCAGGCGCTGGTAATGGGTAATCACCAGAAAGCCGCGCCCGGCATCGCGGAGCGCATTCACGCCCTGCGCGACCAGCTTCATCGCGTCGACATCCAGCCCCGAATCCGTTTCATCAAGAATGCACATCCGTGGCTCGAGCACCGCCATCTGCAAGATCTCGTTCCGTTTTTTCTCGCCGCCGGAGAAACCAACATTGACCGGCCGCTTCAGCATATCGGCATCGATCTGAAGCTCCTTGCCCTTCTCGCGGACAAGTTTCAGGAAATCTGTTGCGCTCATTTCCTCTTCGCCACGCGCCTTGCGCTGCGCATTGAGGGCTGTGCGCAAAAACGTCATGTTTCCGACGCCGGGGATTTCAACAGGGTACTGAAAGGCCAGAAAAAGCCCGGCCGCCGCGCGCTCTTCGGGTTCCATCTCAAGGATGTCCTCGCCCGCCAGTGTGGCGCTGCCCGCCGTCACCTCATAGCCATCACGGCCCGACAGAACATAGCTCAGCGTCGATTTGCCCGAGCCGTTTGGCCCCATGATCGCGTGAACTTTCCCCGCATCAACCGTCAGATCGACGCCCTTCAGGATGGTCTTTTCTTCTTCTTCAAGGTCGACGTGCAGGTCTTTGATCTCTAGCATATTCTTGTCCTCTCCAAGGCATTCCAGACGGGCAAGCGCCGCGTCATTATCTCGATTACTTTTCTCAGGTCGTCCGGCCTGATCGGACGGAGATCGGTATTTAAGACCCTCATGCGCTCGGACATTTTGGGCTTTCCAGGGACGTGTTCCTTGTGGTGGTTGTGTCGCCCTGCGTTATAGTCTCCGATCATCGCTTTGACAGGCTCTTTTCTGCGAAAAGCGTTGGGCGGATCACTTGCAAACTGCTCTTGGTGATCCATTCCATTGGGATGGTCCCCGTCGTTCGTAAGACCAATGTCGCACCGGATCGCATCAGCCGCGTTCATACAGGCGTCGCGCACGACCACAGCGTCCCGCCTCGGGGAGGTTGACGCCCATGTCATTCCGTCGCCCCCATGATCGGGGCGGCATGACAGCCCTCGCAGCCGTTTCAGAAGGTCTTGGGCAGCGAACGGGCGCCGCTCAGCACGTCGGCCACATAGGACGGCGAATACAGGTTGGCCCAGATCTCGGGAAAAAGCGCCATGACGTTTGCCTCGTAGGACAGCGCAAGATAGCAGCCGGCGGCATAGGCGATCACCGGCAGCCAGCGGCCGTTGAGGATCAGCAGCACCATAAGAAGAAGAGGTCCGACAATATCGAGCCGCACTTCGCTCAATATGCCAAAGAGCAAACTCGCCTGAGCTGCTGCACTGCCCGGTTCGGGAAAAATGTGGAACACAGCCACGCGAACAAAAACCGGAACCGCGAACCCGATCGCGAAAATCATCAGCAAGCCAATGTACCTGGCCCCTTTGAACCGCTGCCGTGTTGTCTTTGCCTTGGCCGCCAGGGCGCGTTCGACATCCTCGATATGAGGCGCCATTTCCGCCTTTGGTGTCGGATTTGCGTCGTATTTCGCGTGAAGGCGCGCGACCCTGTTGTGAAAGTTCGCCGTAGCCATACTCTTTATCCCTACCCGGTCTTAACGCCATCAGGGTAAAGATAAAATCGGGGCAGAAATACGGCCCGCAAAGGCTCGTATTCAGGCGATCTGCGTTCCTTTCGGTGATGTTGGCATGACCGGTGCTCTTCCGGTCACTGGATGCCTTCCCAAGGCAGCCGGTATTGGGATTGCAGGCGGCAGCCCCTGAGAGGCCCTTTGGTTGGCTCCGGAGCCATCTGGCAGGAACGGTGACGTTCAGAGCACTGCGACTCTGCGCTCCGTTCAGCCGAACGGAATGTACTCGCCCTGAAAGAAAAACGAGTTGGGAAGTGACCGCCGCATCAGGCTTTCTACCCACGCGTCGCCATAGACCAGTGCCGCGGCGTCCGGGAACATCCAGATGAGGTTGTGCATCAGGGACACGCAGGCGAAAACCCCCGCCATGCTGACCGCGACCTTTTCCTTCTCGCCCGATTTCAGCGCCACGTTGATCGCGAAGGCCATCGCGCCAGCCAAGGCCAGATCGATCATGTAGAGCGTCATTGCATCGCCGTCCTGCATCGCCCCGCCCAGATGTGCGAAGGCGAAGCGACCGATAAACACCGACAGCACGCCCATCAGGAACGCGACCACGAATGACAGTGGATAGGCCAGCCGCCCAGCCAACGTGTCTTCGGAAGTCTGGAATCCGCGCGACCGCTTTTCGACCGCCCGCACGACGTTTTCCGACGATGCCGGTGCGGTGGGCACAACACCGTGTTTTTCGCTCAACCGCGCTATTCTGTCCTGAAAGTCCGTCTGTCCCATAAAGGTTCAGCCCGTTCTGTTCTCTCTGGTTGCACGAGACACCGGCAGTTCGTCGAAAATGAGGCAAAGACCGGCGATTGTCGCGGCTCACGGCAAGAGCGAGGTTCAGGGACCAAGAGGCGTCAAACACGTTCACGACTCCTCATCTTCGCGGAACCCGTTCCACCGCGCCACGGCCTGTTGCGTGCCAACGGCGATGGCGGCCGACAGCATCAGCAACACAAACCAGACCCAGAACGAACTCAGCGCACCGGGATGCACCAGCGAGGCGGCGATGAAACCGAGGATGAATATGATCGGGAAAACCAGGCCGCCCTCGCGCGTGCCGTCCCTGTCGGAGACGGTCGGTCTGCGGAGCTTTAGTCGCTCACGCTCCGTTTGAGTGGAGACTATGTCATCATCAGGCGGGGACATCGGTGACGCGCGTCTGGACCGCTTTGCTCTGAACGACATCGCGGGACGTGTCTGCGTTGAAACCCAGGGCAGGAAATCGAACCTGCCCGGAAAACAACGCCACGACGAAGGTCACGACCATAACAAAGAGAACGCAGACCCGCATCATCGCGACACCAGAGCGTTAGCCCACACTTCCCTCCAGCGAAATGGCAACCAATTGCTGCGCTTCCATGGCAAACTCCATCGGCAGCGCCTGCAACACGTCCTTGCAGAAGCCGTTAACGACGAGCGCCACAGCCTCTTCCTCGTCCATGCCGCGCTGACGACAATAGAAGAGCTGATCGTCATCCACCTTGGACGTGGTCGCCTCGTGTTCGACCCGGCTGGAATTGTTGCGCACCTCGATGTAGGGCACCGTGTGGGCCCCACATTGATCGCCGATGAGCAGGCTGTCGCACTGGGTGTAATTGCGGCTGTCCTTGGCTTTGGGCGACATCCGCACGAGCCCGCGATAGGTGTTCTGCGCCTTGCCTGCGCTGATACCCTTCGACACGATCCGGCTCTTGGTGTTTTTGCCCATGTGGATCATCTTCGTGCCGGTATCGGCCTGCTGGTAATTGTTGGTGATCGCGATGGAATAGAACTCGCCCTGACTGTCGTCGCCTTGCAGGATGCAGGACGGATATTTCCACGTCACGGCGGACCCTGTTTCAACCTGTGTCCACATCACCTTTGCCCGGTCACCCCGGCAATCGGCCCGTTTGGTCACGAAGTTGTAGATCCCGCCCTTGCCGTTCTCGTCGCCGGGGAACCAGTTCTGAACGGTGGAATACTTCACCTCGGCGTCTTCCTCGATGATGATTTCCACCACGGCGGCATGAAGCTGCGAGGTGTCGCGCTGCGGCGCGGTGCAACCTTCAAGGTAGCTGACATAAGATCCCTTGGCGGCGATAATGAGCGTGCGCTCGAACTGGCCGGTGTTTTCTGCGTTTATGCGGAAATAGGTGCTTAGCTCCATCGGACAACGCACCCCGGGCGGCACATAGACAAACGATCCATCCGAAAACACGGCTGAATTGAGCGTGGCATAGTAATTGTCACTTACCGGGACGACCGTCCCGAGGTATTTTTTGACCAGTTCGGGGTGCTCTTTGACCGCCTCGGAAATCGAGCAGAATATGACGCCCGCTTTCTTCAGTTCGTCCTGAAATGTCGTGCCGACAGAGACGCTGTCGAACACCGCGTCCACCGCCACCTTTCGGCCCTCGGCCGGGGCATCCTCTGCGCCCTCGACACCGGCCAGGATCATTTGCTCCTTGAGAGGAATGCCCAGTTTCTCATAGGTTTCCAGGAGCTTGGGATCGACCTCATCGAGCGATTTGGGTTTTTCTTCCATGCTCTTTGGTCGGGCATAGTAGTACTGATCCTGAAAATCGATCTCAGGGTAATCGATCATCGCCCAGTCCGGCTCCTGCGATTTCAGCCAGCGCTTATAGGCATTGAGCCGCCACTCGGTCATCCATTCCGGTTCGTCGTTTTTCTCGGAAATGAGCCGGACGATCTCTTCGGTCAGCCCCTTTGGGGCATATTCCATCTCGATCTCGGTTTCCCAACCGTATTTGTACGTGCTCATCTCGCGGACCGCGTCGACGGTTTCCTGATCGACGCCGTCTTTGACCGCGAGTGTGGACTCTTGTGCTGCCATCTGTGCCGTCTCCTTGTCTGTCACGCCATCCATCATGCCGCCCTGCTCCGATGCTTGTCGTAGTGCCGACGCCAGATTTCGGCGAACCGACAGACATCGTCTTCCTTCGTTGCCGGGCCAAGGGACACGCGCACAGCGCTTGCTGCCTCGACCTCGCTATAGCCCATCGCGGTCAACACACGGCTTGATCTGACCTTGCCGCTGGAACAAGCCGACCCCGCCGAAATCGCGTATCCCGCCAGATCCATTGCCATGACCTGCGTCTCCCCTTTCCAGCCGGGGGCGATCAGGCAGGTCGTGTTTGGCAAACGATCCCGATCCCTACCCACAAAAATAGGCGCGCCGGGCCCATCCTCAATAGCAGATTCTAGAATCTTTCTAAGTTTTTCGACGTCAGACCACACGCCATCTGCCAGATCGCGTTGCGCGGCTTCCGCCGCGGCTCCGAAACCGGCTATCCCGGCGGTGTTCTCTGTACCCGACCGGCGCCCCATTTCCTGCCCGCCACCGGACGCCAAAGGCGGGATATCCAGCCCCTGACGCACGATCAGCGCGCCGACGCCTCTTGGTCCGCCCAGTTTATGCGCAGACAACACGGCAAGATCGGCACCGGACCACGAAAATGCAAACGGGATGCGTCCCACCGCCTGAGTGATATCGAGAAAAAGCAAACCGCCATCCGGCGCAGGCGTCAACGTCTCCGCCGGGGCCAGCAGCCCGGTTTCCGAATTGGCCACGCCGTAGGCATGGATTGCTGGTCGTTCTGTGGGGGAATGATGCGCCCAGACCGCATCATGCGCGGTGGGTTCCACCACAACGCCATCTGAGCGCCAATTCGACAGAACCTGCGCCGCCTCCGTCGCGCCGGAGGTGAAAACGACCTCCTGGGGTTGGCATCCAACCGCAGAAGCAACCTGGGCGCGCGCCCGCTCCACAAGACCTTTGGCGCGCCGGCCTTCAGCATGCACGCTCGACGGATTTCCGGTCAGATCCAGCGCATCAATCATCGCGGCGCGCGCTTCGGGCCGCAATGGTGCGGTTGCGTTGTAATCAAGGTAGACCCGCGCGCTCATGATTTCGTACATCCCAGTTGGCGGGACGCTTCCGCGATCGGTATGCGCCGCCTGCGGATCATTCGTCGTCCACGACGGACAAAAGCGACGGAACTGCGGGGCACGGGGCCAGAGAATTCTGAACCACATCGCTCAGACGTGTCTGGTGCAGAAAGACATATACCTGCGCGCTCAATCCTTCCCAAAGCCGATTTGTCATGCTCTGGGCGCGCGATCCACTGGCCGCACCGGAGGCCGCCGCGCCTTTGTGCAGCGCATCGATCGTCTCATCAACGGCACTGAGCACATCGACCACCCTTATATCCGACACCGGTCTCGATAACTTATACCCTCCGCCGGGTCCCCGGACCGAAGACACAAGTTCGGCGCGCCGCAGCTTAAAGAAAAGCTGCTCCAGATAAGGCAGCGAAATATCCTGTCTTTCGGATATGTCGGCCAACGGCACCAACGCGTCAGGCCCCCGCAGCGCGATGTCCGTCAGCGCGACCATGGCGTAGCGTCCTTTGGTGCTGAGTTTCATGATCCTGCGTCCTCAATCGTCAGACAAAAAACGTTTGTGGCCAAAACATTGACCTTGACGCGCCTTCGTCTTATTTCGCGCTACACAGTCGGTGGCTGGAGCTTCCGTAAATTAGAATAATTCTAAGGTGTTTCGAACGTTGCGTCAAGCGCGACAAAGCGCCGGTCGAGTTGCGAGGGAACATATATGCCAGAGGTGATCTTTCCCGGCCCGGAAGGCCGACTGGAAGGCAGATATCATCCACAACCGGAACGCGACGGTCCGATTGCGATCATCCTTCATCCCCACCCGCAATTTGGCGGAACGATGAACAACAAGGTGGTCTACAACCTCCACTATGCGTTCTACAAAATGGGCTTCACCGTTTTACGGTTCAACTTTCGGGGCGTCGGGCGCAGTCAGGGAGAGTACGATCAGGGCGTGGGCGAGCTCAGCGATGCGGCCTCCGCTCTCGATTACCTGCAATCGATGAACAACAACTCCAAGCATTGCTGGGTTGCAGGCTTCAGTTTCGGCGCCTGGATCGGCATGCAGCTTTTGATGCGCCGCCCTGAAATTACCGGGTTCGTATCGGTCTCACCACCCGCGAATATGTACGACTTTTCCTTCCTTGCGCCCTGCCCGTCCTCGGGTCTGATCCTCAATGGCACAAAGGACCGCGTGGCGCCGCCTGCCGACACGCATGCGCTGGTCAACAAGCTGCATGAACAGCAGGGTATCACAATCACGCATGAGGAAATCGAGGGATCGGGTCATTTCTTCGAAGAACCTTACATGGATACGATGATCGATACCGTCACCACGTATGTAAAACGTCGCCTGACCGAGACTACGAGGTAAGGACGTCATGGGCACGACAGAAGATCTCGCAGACGAACTGGCCCTGTCCGTGATCAAATACGTGGATGCGTCAGGAGACGACGGTGTGATTTCGGACATCGTCAAAATTCTCGGCGCAACGTCTCAATCCGCAGAAGAGGCCTTCCTGACCTCGATGCGGGTGCGTCGGGCAAACCAGAAAGCGCGGGAATTGCTGGTTGAGCGCGTCAGGAAATTTCAGGCAGAGCAAGAGACAAAGCCGGACATCCCGAGCAGCGACGACGCCGGGACGGCCTGATATGGGCCTTATGGCTTGAGCGCGGTCGTGCCAGGTTGGATCAGGAAGTCCGCGACAGTGGACCCGGGCTCGCAGGCAGACAGTCTTCTGTCCGATGCGGCAGGGCGGCCCTGGCAGAAACTGAAACAAGTCGATCTGGGGCTGGCCAAATCCGTCCCCAGCATGCTGAACGACGAAGAGATCAGGTTCTATCACTGGATTTCGAAACGAACGGCATCTGCGGCGGGGTCGATTGTCGATCTGGGCGCGTTCATCGGCGGCGCGACCGCCCATCTGGCGGAGGGCACGCGCGCCGGAGGGGCAACAGACAAACGGATCTTTGCGTTCGATCACTTTTCGGCAACGGAAAAGGTAAAGAGAAAACAGCTTTATCCAAAGGGAATAGCGCGCTTTGACGGCGAGGATATCTTCCCTATTTCCAAGCGCCTGCTCATTCCATGGCAACCCAACATCGTGTTCCGCCGGGGTCGGATAGAAGACAGCCCCTGGCGGGATGGCCCGATCTCCTTGCTCGTGCTCGACGCCTCCAAGACCACGATTGTGACCGACCACATCGCGCGGACATTCTTTCCCCATCTGATCCCCGGTCAGTCGGTGATCATCCAACAGGATGAACTGCATTGGAAAGAACCCTGGATTGCGGTCCAGATGCAGCGTCTGGCGCGTTGCTTCGTGCCGATCTGCCATATTCCCGGAAACGCGGTTGCGTATATCTGCGCGAGGCGTCCCGGCCCCTTGGCATTACGACGGGCGCGCGTGGATGACCTGTCAGATGAGGCGTTGATCGATGACCTTCAGGCCAGTTCCGAACGGCTTGCCGCGTTCGATGTCGCGGCCAAGATCGACCGCCAGATCGCGGGTATCCGACTGAATCCCGGACAGCGACGGGCATGGGCGTTCAAAAACCGCCCCGGCCCTCTAGCGCCCCGCAAATCCTCGTGATGATGCGATGACTTGTCAGCGGCATTCTATGCCACTGGTGTTTTGCGCTTCGCCTGTTCAGCAAGGTCGCGGGCGATCGCAAAGGCGCCCTTGATCTTGTCGGCACCTTTCTTCCAGTCGCGGCGCACAATGATCTTGTTATCCTTGACCTTCGCCTGACCATTCTGGGCCTTGATGAAGGCCACAAGACCTTCCGGATTGGCGAATTTGTCGTTGTGAAACTGGATCGTCGCGCCGCGCGGACCGCCGTCCAGCTTCGCAATCCCGGCGCGTTTGCACATCGCCTTGATCCGCACAACCAGCATCAGCGTATTGACCTCGCGCGGCAATGTGCCGAAGCGATCGATCAGTTCGGCCGCGAAGCCTTCAAGCTCGACTTTGGTCGATAAGCCGCTGAGACGGCGATATAATCCCAACCGCACATCCAGATCGGGAACGTAATCCTCCGGGATCAGTACCGGCACACCCAGATTGATTTGCGGTGCCCACTGGCTGTCGGCCGCGCTCAGACCTTCCATCTCTCCGGCTTTGATCTTTGCAATCGCTTCCTCAAGCATCGACTGGTACAACTCGTACCCCACATCGCGCATCTGACCAGATTGCTCTTCGCCCAGCAGGTTGCCCGCCCCGCGAATATCGAGATCCTGACTGGCGAGCGTAAATCCCGCGCCCAGAGTATCCAGGCTTCCCAGCACACGTAGCCGCTTTTCCGCGGCGGTGGTGAGCTTCATGCGAGGTTTCGTCGTCAGATAGGCATAGGCGCGCGCCTTGGATCGGCCCACCCGACCGCGGATCTGATAGAGTTGCGCCAGACCGAACATATCCGCGCGGTGAATAATCATCGTGTTGGCGGTCGGGATATCAAGGCCACTTTCTACGATGGTTGTCGCCAGCAGAACATCAAAGTCCCCGTCGTAGAAGGCGTTCATCCGTTCGTCGAGTTCGCGCGCGGCCATCTGGCCATGCGCAACAACCACACTGACCTCGGGCACCTGCGTTTTCAGAAAATCCTCGATTTCAGGAATATCGGTAATCCTCGGCACCACAAAGAAGCTCTGGCCACCTCTGTAATGCTCGCGAAGCAGCGCCTCGCGCAGTGTGACGGCGTCGAACTCGCTCACATAGGTGCGGATCGACAGCCGGTCTATCGGCGGCGTGCCGATGATCGACAGGTCCCTCACCCCGCTCAGGCTCAATTGCAGCGTACGCGGGATCGGCGTGGCTGTAAGCGTCAGCACATGAACCTCGGACCGAAGGTTCTTCAGCCGCTCCTTATGCGCCACACCGAAGCGTTGCTCTTCGTCTATGACCAACAGGCCCAGATCCTTGAACCGGATGTTTTTCGCCAGCAGCGCGTGGGTGCCCACCACGATATCAACTGTGCCATCGGCCAATCCGGCCCGGGTGCGCGTGGCCTCGGATGCGGGCACGAAACGCGACAGCGGGCGCACGGTGATGGGAAAGCCGCGAAACCGTTCTGCAAAGCTCTTGTAATGCTGTCGGGCCAGCAAGGTCGTGGGTGCGATCACTGCAACCTGCTGCCCCGTCATGGCCGCAACGAAAGCCGCGCGCATCGCCACTTCGGTCTTGCCGAAACCCACATCTCCGCAGATCAATCGATCCATGGGACGACCGCTTTCGAGATCCGCCATCACGTCCTCGATGGCGCGCAACTGATCATCGGTTTCCTGATAAGGAAAGCGCGCCGAAAACGCCTCCCATGCATGATGTTCGGCCTGAAGAACCGGTGCCTTGCGCAGTGCCCGTTCGGCCGCAATCCGGATGAGGCGGTCGGCCATTTCGCGGATGCGCTCTTTGAGCTTCGCTTTCTTGGCCTGCCAGGCCCCTCCGCCCAGCCGGTCCAGCAAACCTTCTTCGTGGCCATAGCGGCTCAGCAGTTCGATATTTTCAACAGGCAGATAGAGCTTCGCCCGCTCGGCATATTCCAGAGACAGACATTCATGTGCCGCGCCCGCGGCGGTGACGACCTCCAGACCATGATAACGACCGATGCCATGATCAACGTGCACAACCAGATCACCGGGGCTCAGACTTTGCGCCTCGGACAAGAAGTTCTCGGCGCGCCGGCGCTTCTTGGGCGCGCGAATCAGCCTGTCACCCAGAATATCCTGCTCGGCAATCACCGTGAGGCCCGGGGCCTCGAAACCGGCCTCCAGCGCCCAAACCGCAAGATGGAGTCCGCGCTTACCCAGATCGGCCGCGCGACGCACCGTTACAGCCCCCAGTAATCCCTCATCCTCGATCAGCCCTTCAAGCCGCGTCCGCGCTCCTTCGGAATAGGCGGCGATCAGCACCGGAGCATCCTGGGATTTGGTCTCAATATGACCTTTCAACGCATCGAAAAGATTTACCTTTTCCTGCTGCCGCTCCGGTGCGAAATTCCGCCCCGCCCGGCCCGACGCATCTATCACACCGGGCCCGGGCGCCTGTGCCAATGGCGAGAAACTCAGGATGCGCCGGTTGGCCAGCGCGCTGCGCCATGCGCTGTCATCGAGATAGAGATGGCCCGGCGACAGAGCTTTTGACGAGGCCGCGCCGCCGATGCCCTTCTGGCTGGCTGCGTGACGGCGGGCCTCGTACTGATCGGTGACCATCTCCCACCGCGCAACGCGCACCGCCTCCGTCTGATCATCGAGCGTGACCGACGCAGCAGGCAAGTAATCAAAAAGGGTGTCCAACCGATCATGAAAGAGAGGAAGCCAGTGCTCCATCCCGGCATGTTTGCGCCCCGCGCTTACCGCCTCATAAAGCGCATCGTCGCTCCCGCTTGCGCCAAACTCGATGCGGTAATTCTGACGAAACCGAGTGATCGACGCCTCATCCAGAATGACCTCGCTCACAGGAGCAAGGTCGATGGCATCCAACGTATCCGTCGTGCGTTGCGACGCCGGATCGAACCGGCGGATGCCATCGAGAACGTCGCCAAAGAGATCGAGCCGCACCGGGCCGGTATCCCCGGGTGGAAAGATATCGATGATACCACCGCGCACCGCGTAATCGCCCGGCTCCATCACTGTTGGCGCCTGGGTGAAGCCCATGCGGACCAGAAAGAGCTTCAGCGCCTCTTCGTCGATCTGAAAGCCGACACGCGCCGAAAACGCCGCGTTGCGCAAAACGTCCTGTCCGGGGACACGTTGGGTGACCGCGTTGAGGGTCGTCAGCAGGATAAAGCGCGACGGAGCGCCATGGGTCAAGGCAGCCAGTGTCGCCATGCGGGACGCCGCGATATCGGCATTTGGCGAGACGCGATCATACGGCAGGCAATCCCAGCCGGGAAAGCGCAAAACAGGAATGTCAGGACCCAAGAAGGCCAGCGCGTCTGACATCGACTGAAGCCGCTTGTCATCGCGTGCGATATGGATCACCGGCGCATTCTGGCGTGCGACCTCGTCAAGCACCAGACGGGCGTCAAAGCCCTCGGGCGCACCGCCGACACGCACGACGCCTGGCAGGGCCGCGCCTGAAGGATCTGTCTCAGCCACCCAGTGCCCCATTGGTGTAGTTCTGGAACATGCCCCAGACCGCAGTGACAAAGATAGACACAAGGCCGAGCGCCTGAGTGGTGGTTCTGTGCCGAAACAGCCGCCGGTAGAGCGCCTCTCCCTCAAGACTGTCACGCCGGACCATATGGGCGGTGCGTACCGACAAAAGCCCCAGCAGCGTCATAGGAAACGCCAGTAGAAAAATAGCCTGAGAGAATTCGTTATCGTAAAGAAAGCCTAGCAAAGCGAGGCTTGTGAGAGTGAAACACATGAAACCGCAGAGGATCAGCCCCACTTCCTCGCTGATCAGCAGGATCCTGTTGCAGTTCACACGGACGATATCATGCAAATCCTCGACAGTCTGGTCTTCCTCGCGCCGTCGTGCTCTCACAACCATGTCCCATGGGACACCGATGACCCAGTGGCTCAGCGACGACCACAACACGGCCAGCATGATCCAGAACCAGAGGTTGCTGAAACTGCGCTTGTCGATAAGTTCAAAAATCGTGTCCAGAAGGTCCAAGGCAGGGAACCCGATCGAGTGTGAACGCCACCCTTAGCGCCGTCGCGGAGGGAATCCTACCCCCGATGCTCGATCGTTTCGCGAGATGAGATTTGATACCTGCTCTTGAGGCCTCATAGTTTCCGTGCCACTCCTGCGAACGAACTTCAAAGAGCCGGATATCGACAATGAGTTCCAAGCCATTGGCCCCCCACCCCGCCGCTTTTCCGACCGCACGGTTGCGTCGCGTGCGCCAGTCCCCCGCGATTCGCGCGCTTGTGGCGGAAAACACGCTTTCTCCCAGCGATCTGATCTGGCCGGTTTTCGTGCGTGAGGGCGATGGTGTCGAAGAACCTGTCCCTTCCATGCCGGGTGTGACCCGGCGCAGCGTGGACCTTGTTGTCGAAGCGGCACGAGAGGCGCAATCGCTTGGTATTCCGGCGATCTGTCTGTTTCCATACACCTCTTCGGAAAACCGGACGAGTGATTGTGCCGAAGCGTGGAACCCGGACAATCTGTCAAACCGCGCCACCCGAGCCATCAAGGACGCGGTCCCGGATCTTCTGGTCATGACGGATGTCGCGCTCGATCCCTATTCCGACACCGGTCATGATGGATTTGTCGTCGATGGCAAGATCATCAACGATGAGAGCGTCGAGGCGCTTGTCAGACAAGCCCTGAGCCAGGCCGAGGCCGGCGTCGATATCATCGGCCCCTCCGATATGATGGATGGACGGATCGGCGCCATTCGCCGCGCGCTTGAGGCGGCCGGACATAAAGATGTGATGCTCCTGAGCTATGCGGCCAAATACGCCTCTGTGTTTTATGGCCCTTTTCGCGATGCCGTTGGGGCGTCATCCGCTCTCAAAGGTGATAAGAAAACCTATCAGATGGACCCGGCCAACTCCGACGAAGCCCTGCGCTGTGTGGCACGGGATCTCGCGGAAGGCGCCGATATGGTCATGGTCAAACCCGGGATGGCCTATCTCGATATCTGTCAGCGGGTGAAAGAAACGTTTGCGATGCCAACCTATGCCTATCAGGTCTCGGGTGAGTATTCGATGATCATGGCCGCCGTGCAGAACGGATGGCTCGATCATGAGCGCGTGATGGTTGAAAGTCTTTTGGCGTTCAAACGGGCCGGATGCGACGGGATCCTGACCTACTTCGCCCCCGAGGTCGCGCGACTTCTGAACAATAGCTAGAAAAAATACGCGGCAGATTGCCGATCTAGCGGCCAATCCGGGGTATACACACAATCTGTGGTGACTTTCGGCAAATAAGCGCCTAAGAAGACGTAAGCTCCGGCGAAGATCGGACTCAAACTCAGGCAAGTATCGGGCATGGAGCATGACACAGCTTACGCGACGCACTTTTACGCTTTCCATTTTCGGCGCAACCCCGCTGGTGGCCGCCTGCGGCAACCCGGTCGGGAACACAAATGGTCAGAAAATTGACGCACGCGTCGACGCCACGCTGAATTTTCTGTTCGACACCTATCCGGGCGCGCGAGACGTCTTCGATAAATCGGTCGGCCAACTCGTGATGCCTCTGATCACCGAGGGCGGCTTCATTGTCGGTGGCGGATTTGGGCGCGGCGCCTTGCGCGTGAATGGCGCAACGGTGGATTACTATTCCGCTGCGAAAGGCAGCGTTGGCTTCCAGATCGGCGCACAGCAATTTGCACATGTGCTGTTTTTCATGACCGACGAGGCCCTTGCGGACTTCAGGCGGGCGTCGGGATGGACCGCCGGTGCCGATATCGAATACGTGTTTTCAGACCAGGGTGAAAACCTGCGCACGGACACGACCACGCTCACCTCACCTGTGGTTGCGGTGATCTTTGGTCAGGCTGGCGCGATGGCCGGGATATCGCTGGAAGGTGCGAAATACACCCGCATCATCCCGTAAACCCCCGCTAAAGCCTTTCGCCTTTAACCTGAGACAGCAACTGAAGGCGAAAGGCCCGCACCATATGAACGTTGCACTGCGCTTTGCGACACTCTGTGAGTCAGGTTTGTCGCGAAACGCTTTAGTGAAGCGTAAGTTCCCCGGTGACGTGTCGCCACTCGCCGGGACTAATCATTTTGCGGTGGACAAATGTCACGGAATGCAGCGGCCCCTCGATCTCGTCCCGCCAGTACTCGATGAACTGAAACAGTTTCGGGTGGTCCGGCGCGAGATCGTAATCCTGCCAGACAAACGTGTTCAGGACATGTGTGTAATCGGGCATGTGATAGAAAAATTCCGCTGTGGTCAGCCCATATCCCCGCAGCATTAACTCAGTCTCTGACGTCTCCATTTCGTTACCCCGTTGGCTCTGCTCGATCATTTATATCATTCATGATGCCGACAATTGCTTTCCAATCAATGAAAACAATGTGTTAGCAGAACGTCACGGTGGCTGCCAAAATCTGACAAAGCGGCCATTGCACGCAATATCCGGGCTCTGATATAGTTAGGGCAACAAGATATAGAAACGTACGGACAGGGCGGCAGATCACGTGAGCGACACCCCGGAAACTCCTGAAAACGAAGAAGAAATGGGGCCTCCTGATCGCCCTGTTCACGGCGGCCCGAGCGTATCGATTGCTCAGGAGATGAAGACCTCGTATCTCGACTACGCCATGTCTGTGATTGTCAGCCGCGCGATCCCGGACTTGCGCGACGGCTTAAAACCTGTGCACCGGCGCATTCTTTACGCCATGTTCGAGACGGGAAACGGCCACGACAAGCCCTATCGAAAGTCCGCGCGCCCGGTTGGCGATGTGATGGGTAAGTACCACCCGCACGGCGACAGCGCGATTTACGACGCGCTGGTGCGGATGGCACAGGACTTTTCCATGTCGTTACCTTTGCTCGACGGGCAGGGCAATTTCGGTTCCATGGACGGGGATAACCCGGCGGCGATGCGCTATACCGAAGTGCGGATGGACAAACCGGCGGCCTCTCTTCTTGCTGACATCGAGAAAGATACCGTTGACTTTCAGGACAATTACGACGGCAAAGATCGCGAACCGACTGTCTTGCCAGCGCGGTTTCCCAACATGCTGGTCAATGGCGCGGGCGGGATCGCGGTTGGTATGGCCACCAATATCCCGCCGCACAATCTGGGCGAAGTCGTTGATGCCACTCTGGCCCTGATCGACAATCCTGACCTGAGTTCAGAGGATCTGATCGCCTATGTCCCTGCCCCCGACTTTCCAACCGGCGGGATTATTCTGGGTCGGTCCGGCGCGCGCAAAGCCTATCTGGAAGGACGCGGCAGCGTCATCATTCGCTCCAGGACCCGGGTCGAGGAAATCCGCAAGGACCGGTATGCGATCGTCATCGACGAGATCCCCTATCAGGTGAACAAGGCGGCGATGATCGAACGGATCGCCGAAGCCGCCCGCGACAAGAAGATCGAGGGCATCGCGCATGTTCAGGACGAATCCGACCGCCACGGTGTGCGCGTGGTGGTGGAGCTGAAACGCGACGCCACGGCCGAGGTCGTGCTGAACCAGCTCTTCCGCTTTACCCCGATGCAGACCTCGTTTGGCTGCAACATGCTGGCCCTGAATGGCGGGCGGCCTGAACAGCTGACGCTGCGCGCCTTCTTGCAGGCTTTCGTGGCCTTCCGCGAAGAGGTGGTGGCGCGGCGCACGGCCTTCGATCTGCGCAAGGCGCGGGAGCGGTCTCATGTACTTTGCGGTCTCGCTGTTGCGGTCAGCAATGTCGACGAGGTCGTGGCGACAATCCGTTCCTCCGCCGATGCCGCCGAGGCCCGCGAAAAGCTGATGACCCGGCGTTGGCCAGCACAGGATATCCTTGAATATATCGCGCTGATTGATGATCCGACCCATACCGCAAATGACGACGGCACCTACAACCTGTCCGAGACACAAGCGCGTGCCATTCTGGACCTTCGCTTGCAGCGACTGACCCAGCTCGGTGTGAAAGAAGTCACCGATGAGCTGCAGGAGCTGGCCGGCAAGATCAAGGAATACCTCGCCATTCTCGCCAGCCGGGAGCGGATCATGCAGATCATATCCGACGAGCTGCGCGAGGTGCGCGAGCAATTCGCCGTGCCGCGTCGCACGGAGATCGTCGAATGGTCTGGCGATATGGAGGATGAGGACCTCATCGAGCGCGAGGATATGGTCGTGACCGTGACATCGGGCGGCTACATCAAGCGCACCGCGCTCGCCGATTTCCGCGCGCAGAAACGCGGTGGCAAGGGTCTTTCCGGTATGGCCACCAAAGAAGAGGATGTGGTCACGACGCTCTTTGTGGCCAATACCCACACGCAGCTTCTTTTCTTCACCACCGATGGGATGGTCTACAAACTCAAGACGTGGCGTTTGCCGCAAGGCGGGCGAACCTCGAAGGGAAAGGCCATCGTCAATATCCTGCCTATCCCGCAAGGTGTCAGCATCGCCGCCATCATGCCAGTGGATCGCCCCGAAGAGGAATGGGCCGACCTGCAGGTGTTTTTTGCGACCTCCGCCGGAGATGTCCGGCGCAACGCATTATCCGATTTCACCAATGTGAAATCCAACGGCAAGATCGCCATGAAGCTGCCCGACGAAGCGACGCGCCTTGTGAATGTGCGCATCTGTTCCGAGAACGACGACGTGATGCTGGTCACCAATTCCGGGCGCGCGATCCGCTTTCCGACAACCGAGGTCCGCGTGTTCAAAGGGCGCGATTCCACCGGTGTGCGCGGCATCAAGCTCCAGGGCGGCGATGAAGTCGTATCGATGTCGGTGATCAGCCATTTCGAGGCCAGCACCGATGAACGCGCGGCTTATCTGAAGATGCGTCGCGCGGCGGCGGGCCTGTCCGAAGAGCCCGAAAGCGATGAAGAGGAGAGCGCGGAAGGCGCAATCACCCAGGAGCGTTTCGACGAGATGCAGGCGGCTGAAAATCTGATCCTGACGATAACCGAACAAGGCGCGGGCAAGCTAAGCTCCAGCCATGATTATCCCGTGCGGGGCCGGGGCGGCATGGGGGTCCAGGCCATGGACAAGGCGATGCGCGGGGGGGCGTTGGTCGCGTCTTTCCCCGTGCAGATCGAAGAGCAGATCATGCTGGCCACCTCCGGCGGTCAGTCAATCCGCGTGCCGGTTGAGGGGATTTCGTTCAGATCACGCAGTGCCGGCGGCGTGCGCGTCTTCAACACGGCCAAGGGCGAGAAGGTTGTCAGCGTAGCCTGGATTGCCGAAAGCCCTGAGGACGAGACGGACGCCGAAGACGGTGATGCACAAGCGGCGGATCACGAAGCGTGACAGGCCACCGCCGCCCTCAGCGCGAGGGCGGCATGACCGTTTCGAAACGTCTGTTTGATCTCACTCTCGCTACGGCACTTGTCCTGCTGCTCTCGCCTTTGATGATGCTGGTAGCGCTCGCGGTCCTGATGGTGGACGGCAACCCGGTCATCTTTCGATCCGACAGAATGAAGTCACCGACAGAGCGCATCACCAAGCTCAAGTACCGCACGATGCCGCAGGACGCCACGGACGACACGAAAACGGCAGG
>ERZ1740060.406-NODE-406-length-26317-cov-22.439913_pt1 | contig 26317 bp, 25 predicted proteins | sample MGYA00581743_ERZ1740060 | MGnify/ENA primary metagenome ERZ1740060 (study PRJEB43018, sample SAMN04849235) | marine metagenome | isolation source: floating plastic debris | place: Pacific Ocean | collected 2008-08-27 | study: EMG produced TPA metagenomics...
TCGATTACCGCTTCCTTGAATGTGTTTTCATAGTCGAGCACGTAGTGGGGAAAGCCCATTTCCTCTGCCACGCGGCGGGCATCGTGGATGTCGAGGCCCGCACAGCATGCACCCTTTTTGGCCAGCGCAGCCCCGTGGTCATAAAGCTGCAGCGTCACGCCCACCACGTCATAGCCTTCCTCGGCCAGTTGTGCGGCCACGACCGAGCTGTCCACGCCGCCCGACATCGCCACGACAACGCGTGTCTCAGCAGGGGGCTTGGCAAAGCCGAGCGAATTCAAAGGGTGGGCATCCAGCGCCATGACAGATCCTTAATGGAGATGTCGCGAGATATAGTAAAATGCGAGACACTAACAAGGGGGCGTTTCACCCCTCTTTAAGGGCTCTGCCTCAGGGTGTCCCCACGTAATTGAGGGATTTCCGATGTATCTGAAGAAAATCGACGCGCCGCGTTCGGTCACATTACCGGACGGGCGCACCATGACACAGGCCGATCTGCCACCCAAAGAAACGATGCGATGGGTGTCATCGCGCAAAGCCGCCGTCGTAAAAGGGGTCGCCTTCGGGTTGATCTCGATGGAGCAAGCGATGGAGCGGTGGTCGCTCTCCGAGGAAGAACTGCGCGAATGGACGGAGGCGTTAACCCTTCATGGAGAGGGCGCTTTGAAGACAACAGCCTTGCAGCATTACCGAAAAGACTCGACAACTTAAAGTTGCAGCGTTTACGTTTTCATAATTGGTAACGGGACATTAACCAATCCACGTCACGTTGGCAGCAATACTGACCCACCTTGCGGAGAATCCCTAATGCGTGTCCTGTTGATTGAAGACGATCCCACTACCTCGAAAAGTATCGAACTGATGCTGACCCATGCCAACCTGAACGTGTATTGCACGGATATGGGGGAGGAGGGTATCGATCTCGCCAAGCTTTATGATTACGATTTGATCCTTTTGGATCTGAACCTGCCCGATATGAGCGGTCAGGACGTGCTGCGCCAGTTGCGACTGGCTCGGATCGAGACACCGATTTTGATCCTGACAGGTTCCGATGATACCGAAAGCAAGCTGAAGAGCTTTGGCTTCGGTGCGGATGACTACCTGACCAAGCCCTTCCACCGCGAAGAACTGGTTGCGCGCATTCATGCGATCATCCGTCGCTCCAAAGGGCATTCGCAGTCGGTCATCAATACCGGCAAGATCTGTGTAAACCTTGATGCCAAGACTGTCGAAGTGGGCGGCAAGACCGTGCATCTGACCGGCAAAGAATACCAGATGCTTGAGCTGTTGAGCCTGCGCAAAGGCACGACGCTCACGAAAGAGATGTTTCTGAACCACCTCTATGGCGGCATGGACGAGCCTGAGTTGAAGATCATCGATGTCTTCATTTGCAAGCTGCGCAAGAAGCTGGCCAACGCGACCGACGGGGAAAACTACATCGAAACCGTTTGGGGCCGCGGCTATGTGCTGCGCGATCCGGATCCGGCTGCGATGGCGCACGAACGCATCGCCATCGGTGCCTAAGGCGAGGGTTTTCGCGCGCCCCCTCTGGACCAACGGCATGGTGCCACCTAAACCTTAAACAGGTGAGGGAGTGGGCGATGTCGGAACTGCAGAGTAGCAAAGATATTGAGGCGTTAACGCCTCAGGAAGCCGAGGCCGAACTGGCCCGGCTTTCCACCGTTCTAGAGGCTGCCAATACCGCCTATCACCGCGATGATGCGCCCGAGATTTCGGATGCTGACTATGATGCCTTCAGGCGGCGCAATGCCGCGATAGAGGCGCGGTTCCCCCAGTTGAAACGCAGCGACAGCCCCAGCGATCAAGTGGGTGGTGCTTTGGCCGAAGGCTTCTCCAAAGTCGCGCATGAGGTACGGATGCTCTCGCTCGGCAACGCTTTTGACGAAGCGGATGTTGCCGAATTTGACGAACGGGTGCGTAAGTATCTGGGGTTGGACCCCGGCGCGGTCGCCTACACTGCTGAACCCAAGATCGACGGTCTGTCGCTCGCCTTGCGCTATGAAGACGGCAAGCTGGTGCAAGCCGCGACCCGCGGCGATGGTCAGGTCGGCGAGAATGTCACCGCTAATGCGCGCACCATCGAAGACATCCCGCACAGCATCACCGGGCCCCCCGACGTGCTCGAAGTGCGCGGTGAGGTCTATATGAGCCACGCTGACTTCGAAGCGCTCAACATTCGTCAGGCAGAAACTAATGGCAAAACCTTCGCCAATCCGCGCAACGCGGCGGCCGGATCGCTCCGCCAGCTCGACGCAAGCATCACCAAAGCCCGTCCGCTCAGGTTTTTCGCCTATGCATGGGGCGCGCTCTCCGCGCCGCTGTCAGAGAGCCAATTCGGAGCAATTGAACGACTTAAAGAGTTAGGCTTTCAGACCAACCCGCTGACCCGTCTGTGCGACAGCACCGACGCGCTGATTGCCCATTACCGTTCCATTGAAGAGGCGCGCACGACGCTGGGCTATGACATCGATGGGGTCGTCTACAAGGTAAACGATCTCGCGCTGCAACAGCGCCTCGGTTTCCGTTCCACCACTCCAAGATGGGCGATTGCCCACAAATTTCCGGCTGAACTCGCCTGGACCACCCTCGAAGGGATCGACATTCAGGTGGGCCGCACAGGCGCGCTATCGCCTGTCGCGCGGCTCACGCCGGTCAATGTAGGCGGCGTCATGGTGTCCAACGCCACGCTCCATAACGAAGATTACATCGCGGGTCGTGACGCCAAAGGGCAGCCGATCCGCGAGGGGCGCGATATTCGTGTGGGCGACCGCGTGCAGGTGTACCGCGCGGGCGACGTGATCCCCAAGATCGCGGATGTGGATCTGTCCAAACGCCCCGACGACGCGCAGCCATTCGTTTTTCCGACGGTCTGCCCGGAATGCGGTTCAGACGCGGTGCGCGAGGAGGGCGATGCAGTGCGCCGCTGCACGGGCGGCATTATCTGCCCCGCGCAAGCCGTCGAAAAGCTGAAACACTTCGTCAGCCGCGCAGCGTTTGATATCGAAGGGCTGGGCGCCAAGCAGGTCGAACAGTTCTACGCCGATGGCTGGATCAAGGAGCCTGCCGATATTTTTACCCTGCGCAACCGCTTCGGCAGCGGCGTACGGCAACTCAAAAACCGTGAGGGGTGGGGCGAGAAATCCGCCAACAACCTTTTTGATGCTATTGACGAGAAACGCAAAATCCCCCTGGCGCGACTGCTTTTCGGATTGGGCATCCGCCATCTGGGCGAAGCGGGCTCCGCTCTTTTGGCCAATCACTACGGCACGTGGGATGCGTTTGAGGCAGCGATGACGCACGCGCAGATCGGTGAGGGCGACGAATGGGATGCGCTGAACGACATCGACGGGGTAGGTGCTGTCATGGCCGCTTCTGTCGTCAACACGTTCCACCAAGACGCCGAGCGCCGCGCCATCGACGCGCTGGTCGCCCAATTGGACGTGCAAGAGGCTGTGCGCCGCGTGGTCGAGGGCAGCCCTGTCGCAGGCAAAACCGTCGTTTTCACCGGGACGCTTGAAAAGATGACCCGCGCTGAGGCCAAGGCCCGGGCAGAGGCATTGGGGGCTAAGGTTTCCGGCTCCGTCTCGGCCAAGACCGATCTGCTCGTGGCCGGACCGGGTGCGGGATCCAAGGCCAAGAAAGCCGCCGATCTGGGCGTGGACACCATCGATGAGGACGGCTGGCTGGACCTGATCGGCGCCTTATGAGCAGCCGTCCCGAAATCCTGTTTCCGCTTTTTGCCGGGCTGGAAACACTCGACGGGATCGGCCCAAAAACCGCACAAAATATGGCCGGATTGGGCGTCGAGAAGCCCCGCGATCTGCTGTTTACGTTGCCCCATAGCGGGATCAACCGCGAGGTGCGCACCTCCATCCGCGAGGTCGAGGCCCCGATCACCATTACCGTCGAGGTCGAGATTGGCGAACACCAGCCCGCCGCTCGCAAAGGCGGGCCGTACCGTGTGTTCGTGCGCGATGCGCAGACCAGTTTTCAGCTGATTTTCTTTCACGCGCGTGGGGACTACCTCAAGAAAATTCTGCCAACAGGTCAGAAACGCCTTGTCTCGGGCCGGATCGAGATTTTCGATGGTGTTGGCCAGATGGTTCATCCCGATCACATCCTCCGCGCGGATGAGGCTGCCGATCTGCCCGCGTTTGAGCCGGTTTACCCGCTGACGGCTGGCATCACTCAAAAGGTGATGGTCAAGGCGTCGGCCGCTGTTCTTAAGCGCGCGCCAAAGTTGGCAGAGTGGATCGATCCGCCTTTGAAAGCGCGCGAAAACTGGCCCGACTGGGCTGAGGCGGTGCAGACCGTGCATCGTCCTGCCTCGATTGCAGAGCTTAGTCCAGAACATCCAACGCGGGTGCGGCTGGCCTATGATGAGCTGATGGCGCACCAGCTGACCCTGGCCCTGGCGCGCGCATCCCAGCGCAAGCAGCGTGGGGTGGCAACCGTCGGCACCGGTGCGTTGCAAGCAAAGGTGCTGGCCGCGCTGCCTTATGCGCCGACTGGTGCGCAAACCCGTGCCATTGCCGAGATTTGCGCCGATCTGGCTGTCCCGCAACGCATGAACCGGTTGCTGCAGGGCGATGTTGGCTCGGGCAAAACGCTGGTCGCGTTTATGGCGTTGCTCATGGCGGTCGAAGCGGGCGGGCAGGGCGTGATGATGGCGCCCACCGAAATCCTTGCGCGGCAGCATCTCGAAGGGCTGCAACCGCTGGCTGCTGATGCGGGTGTTACGCTGGAATTGCTGACCGGGCGCGACAAGGGCCGTGATCGTGCGGCCAAGCTGGAGCGCCTTGCGAACGGCGACATCCAGATCCTTGTCGGCACCCATGCCGTCTTTCAGGACGATGTGCATTTCCACGACCTGCGCCTGTCCATCATCGATGAACAGCACCGCTTCGGCGTCCGCCAGCGTTTGCAACTGGGCGCGAAGGGCAAGGCGGTCGATGTGCTCGTGATGACGGCGACTCCGATTCCGCGCTCACTCGCGCTGGCGCAGTACGGCGATATGGATGTCTCCATCCTTGATGAAAAGCCGCCCGGACGGCAGCCGGTGAAAACCGCCCTGATCTCGAACGCGCGCATGGACGAGGTGATCGCCCATCTGCGCCGCGCAGTTGCCGAAGGGCGCCAGGCGTATTGGGTCTGCCCGCTGGTCGAGGAAAGCGAGGTCGTTGACATGACCGCGGCCGAAGAGCGGTTCAAGATACTGCGTGCGGCTTTGGGCGAAGGCGTTGTTGGGCTGGTTCATGGCCAGATGCCGCCTACGCAAAAAGACGAGGCGATGGCCCAATTCATTACTGGGCAGACCAGTGTTTTGGTTGCGACCACAGTCATCGAAGTGGGGGTGAATGTGCCGAACGCAACGATCATGGTGATCGAACGGGCCGAAAGCTTTGGTCTGGCGCAACTTCACCAACTCCGGGGTCGGGTTGGGCGCGGCACAGGGGCCTCGACGTGCCTGTTGGTCTATCAACCGCCGCTATCCGAAAGCGCGACCCGTCGCTTGAAAGTGCTCCGGGACAGCGAAGATGGTTTCAAGATCGCCGAAGAAGACCTTGCCCTGCGGGGCGCGGGCGATCTGATCGGCACGGCACAGTCCGGCCTGCCGCGCTTCCGCGTCGCCGATATCGAACGTCAAACCGGGCTCATGGCACTGGCGCAGACCGATGCGCGCAAGCTGCTCCATGATGATCCAGCGTTAACCTCTGATCGGGGGCAGGCCGCGCGTGTTCTGCTTTGGCTGATGGAGCAAGACAAAGCGATCCGTTTAATATCAGTGGGTTAGGAGTTTACGTTCCCCTTTGTTCACAAATGTTCTTAAAAAGTTCTTTACAAACGGTTTCCGAAATGAGAACAAAGGGTCAACAAAGTTAACGCGGCCCCAACGATGGCCCCCACAGAACAAGGAACCGCCCCCCATGTTCACCGAGTTGAAAACAGTCCTGCGTCGGTCTTCCGACACGATCCTTCAAGACGCCATTGGCGCTGCATCGCTTGTTGTGATGCTGCTTGTTGGGCTGCATGTGCCCGGACTGATCTGAATTTGCCTGCCTGTTACGCCTGAACCGTTCCGCATCCTGTCCCAACTGATGCGACCCTGACATTGCCTGTCATTTGCACAATGAACGATCTGCCTCTCGTTCATACCGGTTTCGGGGTCCTACGTAACAAAGGCCTCCTTGCCGCCGCCATCCTTTCCCCGGATGCGCGGCGGTTTTTTTATTTTAGGTGAGTAGGTTAGGCGCAGTCACTCGCCTGTGCTGCATCGATCGCGTCCAGCGTCGCTTCAAGGCTCAACAGGATCGAAGCGTGACGGTTCTTGTAATCCCGCGCCGGTTGCAGCACTTCAAATCCGTCAAACGGGGCCAGCGGAACAGGCCCGTCTGCCTTCAACATTGCTTTAAGCTGGTCACGCGCTGTTTCAACGTCGCGTCGGGTCAGGCCGATGATATTTGCCCCGACAACGGCCGCAGCCGCTTGTCCCAGTGCGCAGGCTTTTACGTCTTGTCCGAAATCTGTGATCCGCCCTTCATCCGTCACCAAATCGACAGTCACAGCCGAACCACATAGCGGAGAACGTTTCTTGGCCGTCGCTGTCGGTGAGCAAAGCCGACCCGTATGCGGAATATCCGCAGCCAGCGCCAAAATACGCGCAGAATAGAGCTTGATAAGATCGGTCTCCTGGCTCATGGCTTTCCCTTTCAGCGACGAACCTTTAAATAACCCGCGCGCGCCCGAATGCAAAAGAGAAATCACATGACCTTTGATCCCAGCACACTGACCTTCAATGCCGATGGCTTGCTGCCCTGCATCGCACAAGACGCTGCATCGGGCGAGGTGTTGATGATGGCATGGATGAATGCAGAGGCCGTGATGCAAACCCTTGCCACAGGGCGCGTGACCTATTGGTCGCGGTCCCGTCAGGCCTTTTGGATCAAAGGTGAGACCAGCGGTCACACTCAGGCGCTGATTGAATTGCGCGTGGACTGTGATCGCGACTGCTTGCTGGCCTTGGTCGATCAGACGGGGCCTGCGTGCCATACGAACCGGCGGTCGTGCTTTTTCACAAAGGTTGAAACGACCGGTGAGACAGAACTAAGCAAACCGATGCTTTAAAGCCCGACACGCTGGCGAATTTCAGCAGGGCTCAACCCATCGGCCCGGTATTTGGCAATTGCCCGCGCGTCGTCGCGTTTTGCAAGCCGCTTGCCCGCGTCATCCCGGATCAGCGCGTGATGATGGTAGCGCGGCGTCGGAAGCCCCAGCAGCATTTGCAGCAAGACGTGAATGCGCGTTGCCTCAAAAAGATCTGCGCCGCGGATCACATCTGTGACGTTCTGGGTCGCGTCATCCACGGTGACGGCCAGATGATAAGACGTTCCCATACCCCGTCGGGACAGAACGATATCTCCGATCTGTGTGACCATGTCATCGGGCGACGTCTGAGAAATTCCAGAGTGAAGTGAACCGGTTTCCTCAAATATAACAGATCTTTGCGCGGCCTCCCTCATGTTGAGGCGCAGCGCTGTATCCATCGGCATTTGCGCAGGCCGTGGCGTGTCACGACACGTTCCCGGATAGACAATTCCATCCGGACCGATCTGCAGATTGCCGTCCTGTGGCGCGGTCGCTGCCTCGCGAATATCGCGCCGATTACAGTTGCAGGGATAAAGCAGGTCTGCATCCCAAAGCTTCTGTAAGGCGGCGTGATACGCAGGCAATCGCTGCGATTGGCGCATTACGGGGCGGGGCCACTGCAGCCCAAGCCAGGCCAGATCGTCAAAAATCTGTGCCTCCCAATCAGGCCGCACGCGGCTTTGATCGATGTCCTCGATCCGTAAAAGAAACGTACCTTTCGCCGCTTTGGCCGCATCATGGGCGAGGCAGGCCGAATAGGCGTGGCCCAAATGCAAAGGGCCTGTGGGCGAAGGGGCAAACCGCGTTATCACTGCTTACGCAAGACCATGGGCGCAAAAACGCGCGGGCGGCATACCTGTCAAAGCGCTGCTGCGATATCGCAAATCTTCGGAATGGGGCGTGTCGGTCATGCGCCAAGCCTACCTATAAGGCTCAAGCAGCGTCCAGCACCGACGCGCCGAGCCAGTCTGTCCAAGCGGCTTTGGCCCGGTCGGTATAGGCTTTATAGCGGTCTTTGCGGCCCCGGCGCCCTCCTTTAAGACCGTCAACAGGCAAAAATAGCCCGAAATTGACATTCATCGGTTGGAAGGTCTTGGCGTCAGCACCGCCGGTAATATGGCGGATTAACGCGCCCATCGCAGTGTCTTGCGGAGGAGGCGCAACCGGTTGGCCCAGGATTTCGGCAGCGGCCATGCGGCCTGCAAGCAGCCCCATCGCAGCACTTTCAACATACCCTTCAACACCGGTAATCTGCCCTGCAAACCGCAAATGTGGTTTCGAACGCAAACGCATCTGATCGTCCAGAAGCGTCGGCGAATTCAGAAACGTATTGCGGTGAATGCCGCCAAGTCGTGCAAAGCTCGCGTCCTCAAGTCCTGGGATCATCCGCAGCACATCTTTTTGTGCGCCGTATTTCATTTTTGTCTGAAATCCGACGATGTTATACAGCGTTCCTAATGCATTATCGCGGCGCAATTGCACCACCGCGTAGGGCTTTACATCCGGTTGATGCGGGTTCGTCAAACCAACGGGTTTCATCGGCCCAAAGCGCAACGTCTCGCGCCCACGTTCGGCCATCACCTCAATCGGCAGGCAGCCGTCGAAATAGCCGGCTGTTTCGCCTTCCTTGAACTCGGTCTTGTCGGCGGCGAGCAGCGCGTCAATGAACGCCTCATACTGATCGCGGTCCATCGGGCAGTTCAGATAGGCCGTCCGCTCTTCTTCCGTCTCGCCCTTGTCATAACGCGACTGCATCCAGGCTTTGTCCATGTCGATGCTGTCATGGTAAATGATCGGGGCGATGGCGTCGAAAAACGCAAGCGCTTCGGCCCCGGTTTCTGCAGCAATCGCATCGGCCAGATTGCCGGATGTCAGCGGTCCGGTCGCGATGATCCAGTGCCCATCCTCGGGCAGGGAGGTAATCTCATCGTAGCTGACGCTGATATTGGGATGCGCGTTGATCGCGGCGGTGACGCTTTCAGCAAATGGGTCGCGATCCACGGCCAGCGCGCCGCCCGCAGGCAGCTTGTGCTTGTCGGCAGTGGTCATAATCAACCCGTTTGCCTCACGCATTTCCCAATGCAGCAGACCCACGGCATTTTGCTCGTCATCGTCGGATCGAAACGAGTTGGAGCAGACCATCTCCCCAAGCATTCCAGTACGATGCGCAAAGGTCTTCACCTTGGGGCGCATCTCGTGGATGACCACCTGAACGCCTGCGTTCGCAGCCTGCCACGCGGCCTCCGACCCGGCCATGCCGCCGCCTACGATATGAAGTGTCTGTGCCATACCCAGCGATGTAGTCTAAGCGGTCGGGGTTGAAAAGGGGGCGCTTTACTCGGCTGTGTCGTCCGGTGCCGTGTCATCCTCAAGCGCGTCGCCCTGATCTGCGATCCACGCAACCGACACCACGCTTTCGCCCTTTGATGTATCGAACACTTTCACGCCGCCTGCGCTGCGCGACCGGAAACTGATACCGTCGATGGGGCAGCGGATCGACTGCCCTTGCGAGGTGACCAGCATGATCTGATCGTCCATCTCGACCGGGAAGCTGGCCACAACGGGCCCGCCGCGCATGGCTTTGTCCATCGCAGCCACGCCCATGCCGCCCCGTCCGCGCAACGGATAATCATGCGAAGAGCTCAGCTTTCCAGACCCCTGTTCGGTGATCGTCAGGATAAGGTTTTCAGCTGCCGACATCTCGGCATAGCGTTCCTGGCTGATCGCACCGGCAGGGGCTTCTTCATCCTCGATCTCTGCGTCATCGGCCAGACCAGCCAGGGCACGGCGCATTTTCAGATAACCAGCCCGCTCATCGGCTTCGGCCTCAAATGACCGGATCACAGCCATCGACACGACCTGATCGTTGCCTTTCAGATTGATGCCCCGCACACCCAGTGATGCGCGTGAGTTAAAGACCCGCACATCGGTGCTGCGGAACCGGATCGCGCGTCCGGAATTCGTCATCAACATGACGTCATCGTCTTCGCTGCAAATGCGCGCGTTAATCAATTTGACGTCCGCGTTCTCGCCTTCAAACTTCATCGCAATCTTGCCATTCGATTTCACATTCGTGAAGTCTGACAAGGCGTTACGGCGCACAGTTCCAGCAGATGTCGCAAAGACGATCTGCAAATTTTCCCACTCATCCTCGGGCTTGTCGACCGGCATGATGGCAGCAATCGACACGCCTTGCGGGATCGGCAGAATGTTCACAATCGCCTTGCCTTTGGCGTTGCGCCCACCTTGAGGAAGCCGCCAGGTCTTCAGCTTGTAAACCATCCCGTCGGTGGTGAAGAACAGCAGTTGCGTATGCGTATTGGCGACGAACAGCGTTGTAACAACATCGTCCTCTTTGGTCGCCATACCGCCAACACCCTTGCCGCCGCGACGCTGTGCGCGGAAGTCGATCAGGGGCGTACGCTTGATGTAACCGCCAGAGGTGACGGTCACGACCATATCTTCGCGCTCGATCAGATCTTCGTCTTCCATGTCGCCGGACCAGTCGACGATTTCGGTGCGACGGGGGACAGCAAACTTCTCGCGGACCTCTTTCAGCTCGTCCGCGATGATGCTCATAATCCGCTCACGTGAAGCCAGAATTTCCAAGTATTCTCTGATCTTTGCGGCAAGCTCTTGAAGTTCGTCTGTGACCTCTTTGACACCCATCGCCGTCAGGCGCTGCAGGCGCAATTCCAAGATCGCGCGGGCCTGCGTTTCCGACAGGTTATAGGTGCCGTCATCATTCATCTTGTGGGTCGGATCGTCGATCAGCTTGATATATTCCGCGATGTCGCCCGCAGGCCAACGCCGTGTCATCAGCTTTTCGCGCGCCTCTGCCGGATCAGCAGAGGATCGGATCGTCGCGACGATTTCATCCACATTCGTGACGGCGACAGCAAGGCCACACAGGATATGGCTCCGCTCCCGCGCTTTGCGCAGTTCAAACGCGGTGCGGCGCGCGACGACATCTTCGCGGAACGCAATAAACGAGGTCAGGAATCGGCGGAGCGTTAACTGTTCGGGTTTACCGCCATTCAGCGCCAGCATGTTGCAGCCAAAATAGGTCTGCATCGGCGTGAATCGGAACAACTGGTTCAGAACGACCTCCGCCGTTGCGTCGCGCTTCAGCTCTACCACGACGCGCACACCGACACGGTCGGATTCGTCTTGCACATGGCTAATGCCGTCGATCTTCTTCTCGCGGACCTGTTCGGCGATCTTTTCGATCATCGAGGCCTTGTTTACCTGATAAGGAATTTCATCAATAACAATCGCGTAGCGGTCTTTCCTAATCTCTTCGACCCGTGTTTTCGAACGGATGATGACACTGCCGCGCCCTTCCAGATAGGCTTTGCGCGCGCCCGAGCGGCCCAGCATGATGCCGCCCGTCGGGAAATCAGGACCCGGCACATAGTCGATTAGCTCTTCGCTGCTCAGATCGGGGCTTTCGATCAGGGCAAGGGTCGCATCCACGACTTCGCCAAGGTTATGGGGCGGAATATTCGTCGCCATACCGACCGCAATCCCGCCTGCACCGTTAACCAGCATATTGGGAAAGCGCGCGGGCAGAACCGTCGGCTCACGGTCCTTGCCGTCGTAATTGTCCTGAAAATCGACCGTCTCTTTTTCGATATCGGCCAGCAGGGCGCCTGCAGGCTTGTCCATGCGTACTTCGGTGTAACGCATCGCCGCCGGGTTATCGCCATCCATGGAGCCGAAATTGCCCTGACCGTCCAGCAGGGGCAGCGACATCGAAAAATCCTGCGCCATCCGCACAAGTGCGTCGTAAATCGCGCCATCCCCATGAGGGTGGTACTTACCCATCACGTCGCCAACGGGGCGGGCGGATTTGCGGTAGGATTTGTCATGCGTGTTGCCGGTCTCATGCATCGCGTAAAGGATGCGGCGGTGCACCGGCTTCAACCCATCGCGCAGATCGGGGATCGCGCGGCTGACGATCACGCTCATCGCGTAATCGAGGTAAGACGATTTCATCTCATCGGCGATCGAGATGCTGGGCCCATCGTAAACATAACGCTCAGGCGTGTTTTCGTCTTCGTTATCAGGGGTTTCCGGAGTGTCGTTCACGTGGTCGGTCCCTTACATATGGGGCGTCTATATTTTGTTGTTTCACTCTATCAGACCCGCGATATCAGGTGCAATGGGTTTGCAACGGATGCGCTGTCAGCCAGCGCGGTGGACTGATAACATACTGTTTTTATTGAAAAGTAATTCTTTTCGGGTCTCAATAGGGATGAGCGAGCAGACCAGGAGGCATTTCATGCAGCCAAGCGAGACCGAATTGATGCTAAAGGGCTATGGCCTGACCACTGCCGAATTTTTCTATCACATGCCGGATTACCCCCATGTGCTGAACACGTTTGTCTGGCAGGATTACGATCTGGCACCCGATCATCCCAAGCTGTTTCAGTTTGTGGAGTTTTGGCAGGACGAAATCGAAGGACCGCTCCATTCCGTCCGCTTCGTGCACCGCAAAGAGATCAGCGCGGGCCAATGGCAACAGCTCAAAGGTGAATTCAGCGTGCACTGATCCGTGCAGCTGTCAGCCACAGCGCCATCAGCCCAAAAGATGCGACCGCGTTCCAGCTGGCCATCGACAGGCCCAGCATCTCCCACGCGACCTCGTCGCAGCGCACCAGCGGGGCAGTCATGATCTGATCCAGCAGGTCTTGCGCGGACACGCCCGTGATATCACTTGAAGTGCACGAGGAAGGCCCCTCCCACCAACCGCGTTCAACGCCGGTATGAAAAACGCCGATCGCCCCGGTCAGACCCGCAGCCAGCGCACCCAGCAGGGGCAAAACAAGTCCTGCCGTCGCAACGGCCAGAATACCAATCGGCACCGCAGCAAGATGCGGCCAGCGTTGCCAATAGCACATTTGGCACGGCGCCATGCCGCCCAGATATTCAAAGCTCCATGCGCCCAGCAGAAGGGCAAGGGACCCTCCGGCAGCCAGATAAATCAAGCTATTGCGGCCTGCGATCATAGAAAGCGCACCAGATAGAAGCTCCCGAACAGCAAAATGATGAACAAAGTAAACATAAGGCCCAGACGCTTTTCGATGAAATCACGAATGGGTGGGCCAAACTTCCACAAAAGCCCCGCAACGATGAAAAACCGCAATCCGCGTGCCACGATAGAGGTCAGGATAAAGACCGGCAGGTTCAACGCAGTTGCCCCGGACAGGATCGTGATAACCTTGTAGGGAAAAGGCGTCACACCCGCCGTCAGCACGACCCAGATGCCCCACTCGTTGTAGCGCGCGGTGAACTGATCGAAATACGCTTCTTTGCCCAACGCGGTCAGCACGGGCGCTCCAAGTGTGTCATAGGCCAGCGCGCCGATGGCATAGCCCAGCAGCCCCCCCAAAACCGAAGCCACAAGGCACACGGTTGCGATCAAAAACGCCCGGTTGGGCCGCGCAAGGATCATCGGGATCATCAGCAGATCGGGAGGAATTGGAAAGAACGAGCTTTCCATAAATGCCACCGCTGCAAGCGCCCAAAGGGCATATCGCGTTTCGGCCAGCGACAAGGTCCAGTCATAAAGGCGTCGGATCATGGAACTGCTCTGTTTGTTTTGGGTCTTAGGCCATGGCACGCGCGAGGCGTCAAGGTTGAGATGCCGTATCAGCGCTTTAAGCGTTGCGCAGAACGGCTGGGCTGCGCTAGATGCGCGAAACGGGCAGGGGCGCGCATGGCACTCGCAGTTGAGACGCAAAACCGGATCGGACGCGGGGTCGAAGCCCTTGCCAAAGGCTGGGCGATCCTGGGGGGTACCCTGCTTGTTGCGCTATCGGTGATGACGGTCGTTTCGATTATCGGGCGCGCGCTGACGGGCTACGGGCTGGGTCCGGTGCCGGGCGATTATGAACTGGTCGCCAATGGCTGTGCGATCGCTATTTTCGCGTTCCTGCCGTGGTGCCAATTGCGGCGCGGCCATGTGACGGTGGATATCTTCATCAACCGCCTGTCCTCGCGTGCGGTTGCCGTCTTTGGATGTCTGGGCGATGCGCTTGTGCTTGTTGTGTCTGCCGTTATTGCCCACCAGCTTTATCTGGGTTGGGGGGAAAAGTTTCCCTATGGCTCTGACGCCTTGCGGGACGCTTTGGCGATGGGCTACAGACCGTTCTTCGCTGAAACCACCTACGAGCTGCAAATCCCCGTCTGGATGCCCTACACGGCTGCGCTGATCGGCGCGGTGCTGATGGTCATCGTGGCGGCCTACACGGTCTGGCGCTCGCTCAACTGGGTGATCGACGGTCAGGAGCCGCAGCTGTGACCGGTCTTGCCTTGGCACTGTCGGCGTTCGGCTGCATGCTGGTGGGCATCTTCCTGCGCGTGCCGATTGCACTGGCCATGGGGCTAACCGGTTTCTTTGGCAGCTGGTACGTGATCGGAGTGCCGACCGGGGCGCTCGCCCAGCTCAAATCGCTGAGCTACGAGACATTCTCCAACCCCGGTCTCGCGATCGTCCCGCTGTTCCTGCTAATGGGGCAGTTCGCCACGCGCACCGGCATGTCGGCGGCGCTTTTTGAGGCTGCCTCTGACTGGCTCGGTCACCGCAAAGGTGGCGTCGCGATGGCGTCGGTCGGGGCCTGTGCGGGGTTCGGGGCGATCTGTGGGTCGTCGCTGGCGACAGCGTCCACCATGGGGCAAGTGGCCCTGCCTGAAATGCGCGCGCGCGGCTATTCGGATGCGCTGAGCACCGGCGTTCTGGCTGCAGGCGGTACACTGGGCATCCTGATCCCGCCGTCGATCATTCTGGTGATTTACGCAATCATGGCCGAGCAAAACATCGTCAAGATGTTCATGGCCGCGCTGATCCCAGGGGTGCTGGCGGCCCTCGGCTATATCATCACAGTCGCGATTTATGTGCGCGTGCGCCCCAATTCCGCTAGCACAGCACCGCGTATTCCCTACGGACGGCGGCTCAAAACGCTGAAAGCCACATGGCCGGTTTTCGTGATCTTTGGCCTGACGATGGGCGGCATCATTGCCGACTGGAACTGGGTGCGCCCCGGCACTCAGGCGCTGTTCACCCCAAACGAGGCCGCAGCCTTTGGCGCGGCGGCAACAGGCCTTTATGGCGTGCTGACAGGCAAGCTGGATTGGGAGGGCTTCAAGCTGACCATCCTGCAAACGGCGAAAGCCACAGGCATGATCTTTGCGATCTTGCTGGGCGCCGAGGTGCTTAAAGGCTTCCTGGCGCTGACCCGCGCACCGGATTTGCTGGCCGATTGGGTGACGACCCAAGGGTTCCTGCCGATCACGGTGCTGCTGGTGATGCTGCTGTGTTACCTGATCTTCGGCTGCGTGATGGACAGCCTATCGATGATCCTGCTGACCGTTCCGATCTTTCTGCCGATCATCGAAGTGCTTGATTTCGGCATGACAGCGGAAGAAACAGCGATCTGGTTTGGCATCCTCGCGCTGATCGTGGTGGAGGTCGGTCTGATAACGCCCCCGGTGGGGATGAACCTCTTTATCATCAACGGGGTCGCGCGCGATATTCCTATGGGGCAAACCTATCGCGGTGTGACCCCTTTTGTGCTGTCCGATCTGGTGCGCGTCGGCATCCTGGTGGCGTTCCCGGCCTTGACGCTGTGGTTGGTGGGTATTGCTTTCTAAGACGCGGGTTTCGCGCTGCCGCGCGAGGATATTTTGAAAAAGCGAAAGCCTTAGCCGAGCATGTCATCGACGGTGTCACTTGACAGCGTATGGGCCAGCGCGCTGAAGTCACCCTTGTCGAACATCGCCTGTGCCGCGTCATAAAGTGTGCGCTGCGTCGCGCGCGCCAGCCCGCCACCAAGCGAGATACGGGCGATGCCGGTTTTTGCCAGCTCGGCCAGAGGGACATCGTGAAAAGGCGCAATTGCAAGGGCATTCACCGGAAGCGACGTCGCAGCGACGAGGGTTTTCAGATCCGCCAGCGATTTGACGCCCGGCGCGTAAAGACCATCGACGCCTGCCGCCTCAAACGCTTGCAAACGCGCGATGGCCTGATCCAGGGTCTCTGTCTCGAGAAGCAGCACATCGGTGCGCCCGACCAGAAAGAAATCCTTGCTGAGCGCCTTGGCGGCCGAGGCCGCGGCGCGCATCCGCTCGGCCGCGAGTTTCAGATCGTAAGGATCGCTGCCGGGCAGGGCGGTGTCTTCGATGCAAATGCCCGCAAGCCCCACTTCTGCTGACAGGCGCACCGTCTCGGCGCACGTGTCGGGATCATCGCCATACCCGTTCTCAAAATCGCCCGAGACCGGCAGATTGACCGCCGCGACAAGGTCTTGCGCGTGGGCCAGTGCCTGATCGCGTGGCACGTTGCCGTCGGGCACACCAAGGGTAAAACCATGCGCAGCCGACGAGGTTCCGATCGCCTGCGCGCCCAGTGCGGCCAGCATTTTGGCCGATCCGATATCCCACGCATTGGCCAGAATGAACGGCGCACCGGGTTGGTGCAGATCGCGGAATGTGGTCATGTGAAGTCTCCTGTCGCTTCTTTTGGCCACGCTACGCCGCCGTGCCTGCAGGCGCTAGATTTTTGTGCAGCGCTGCAGTATCACCACCATATGGAATGGATTTGTTGTCCCTGTTGAACCTGATCCGCGAGAGAGCCCGATCTTTCGCGCATCCCGCCTTTTCACCCGACAGATGACTTGCTAAGCCGCGCTCAAGCGCGCAAGGACCCATCCATGACCCAGATCCGTCTACACAATTCCAAGACCCGCCAGAAAGAGGTCTTCACCCCTCTCGATCCTGAGAATGTGCGGATGTATCTCTGCGGCCCGACGGTTTATAACCGCGCGCATTTGGGCAATTCGCGCAATGTGCTGATGTTTGACGTATTGTTCCGGCTGCTGCGCCATGTTTATGGCGCGGACCACGTGACCTACGCGCGCAACTTCACGGATGTGGATGACAAGATCAACGCACGTGCTGCTGAAAGCGGGCGTCCAATCTCCCAGATCACCGAAGAAACCATCGGCTGGTATCACGCCGATATGGACGCGCTTGGCGCGCTGCGCCCGACGCACGAGCCCCGCGCGACGGCCTATATCGCCCAGATGGTCGCGATGATCGAGGGCCTGATCGCCAAAGGCCATGCCTATGCCGCCGAGGGCCATGTGCTGTTTGCTGTGGACAGCTATGACGCCTACGGCGCGCTGTCGGGGCGTTCGGTCGATGACATGATTGCAGGCGCGCGGGTCGAAGTGGCGCCTTACAAGAAAAACCCAATGGATTTCGTGCTCTGGAAACCGTCCTCGGATGATCTGCCAGGGTGGGACAGCCCATGGGGGCGCGGTCGTCCGGGCTGGCACATCGAATGCTCAGCCATGACGGATGCGCTGTTTGGGCCGTCTTTCGATATTCATGGCGGCGGCACGGACCTGATGTTTCCGCATCACGAAAACGAGGTCGCGCAAAGCTGCTGTGCACATCCGGAGGGCGGCTTTGCGCAGGTCTGGTTGCACAATGAGATGTTGCAGGTCGAAGGCAAGAAAATGTCCAAATCGCTGGGCAATTTCTTCACCATCCGCGACCTGCTGGATCAGGGCATCCCCGGAGAGGTGATCCGCTTTGTCATGCTCGGCACGCATTACCGCAAGCCGATGGATTGGACCGATCGCAAGCGCGCCGATGCCGATGCGACCTTGCGCAAATGGCGCGAGATGACGGCGGATGTGGCGGCAGGCGCAGTCTCGGACAATGTGATCGCGGCGCTGGCTGATGATCTGAACACGGCGGGCGCGATGGCCGAGCTGTTCAAGTTGGCAAGCGCCGGCGAGGCGGAGACGCTGAAAGCCTCGGCGCAGATGCTGGGCTTTCTGACCGATGAGCTTGGCGGCTGGGACCGCGTCGACACCGGCGATCACGGCCCCCGGATCGAGGCGCTTTTGATCGAACGGGCCGAGGCGCGCAAAGCAAAGGACTTTGCCCGCGCGGATGCGTTGCGCGACGGCTTTGCGGCGGCGGGTGTGCTTGTCAAAGACACCGCAGACGGCGCCACGTGGGAGGCCGGGCCGAATTTCGATCCCAGCAAACTGAATGAGCTTTGAGGCGTGCGCGGGGATCGTCGAGCGTGGCGATCCCGAGCGGTTTCTGGCGATCATGGCCGCGCCGGTGCCTGCGCGCCGTGTCTTGTTCCCGATCATCGCTTTCAATGTCGAGGTGGCCCGCGCGCCTTGGGTCACGCAAGAGCCGATGATTGCCGAGATGCGCTTGCAATGGTGGCGCGATGCGCTGGATGAAATCGCCGAGGGTAAAGAAGTGCGCAAACACGAGGTCACGACCCCTCTGGCCGAGGTTCTGACACCGCAACAGGCACGCGATCTGGACAGGTTGGTCGCCGCGCGGCGATGGGACGTCTACGCCGCGCCTTTCGAAGATGCCGCACATTTTGAGGAATATCTGCAAGCGACTGCGGCCGATTTGATGGTCGTCTGTGCCCAAGCACTTGGCGATGCCAGCGCGGAGGTCGTGCGCGGGTTTGGCTGGGGCGTCGGGTTGGCCAATTGGCTGCGCGCCGTTCCCGATCTAGAGGCGCGGGGCAGGGTGCCGATGGTCGATGGCAGGCCAGAAGCGGTCCGGCTTCTGGCGCAGCGCGGCCTTGCGCTGATCCGCGAAGCGCGGGCGCGGCGGGCGGCTGTCTCCCCGCAGGCAGGGCCCGCTTTGCTGATGGGCTGGCAGGCCGAGCGTATTTTGCGCCGTGCAGCAGCACAGCCCAAAGCGGTGCTGAACGGCACGCTGTCGCCCAGCCCTGCGCGGGCGAAACTGGGGTTGATGGTCGCGGCCGCGACGGGGCGCTGGTAACTTTAAGCGGGTTTTGGGCGCATCGTCAGCCAGATCAAGGCGCCACCTGCAAGGATCAGGAACGGCGCCATCGCCAGGTTGACGGCGTTCCAGCCTTCTACAGCCGAGCCGCCCGAGCAGTTCATCAAACCGCCCGACGCCAATGAGGCCAGCGTGACGCAGCCAAAAACGATCGTGTCGTTCATGCCTTGCATGCGCCCGCGTTCTTCAGGGCGATGGGCGGCCGTCAACATGGCAGTGGCGCCGATAAAGCCAAAGTTCCAGCCAACGCCCAGCAAGATCAGCGAGACAAAGAAATGAAACAGCTCGACACCCGACAGGGCGACGCCGCCGGCGACCGCAAGGATCAGCAGCCCCAGCGACACGATCTTTTCGGCTCCGAAACGCACGATCAGATGACCTGTGAAGAACGATGGTCCGAACATGGCCAGCACATGCCCGCTGACCACATCCGCGGCGTTGCCCGGAGAGAATCCGCAACCCACGACCGCCAGCGGGGTCGAGGTCATCACAAGCGTCATCAGGGCGTAGCTGACCATACCACAGATGATCGCAACCATAATTTTGGGGTCTTTTAACAGCTCCATCCGTGAGCGGCCCGCAGGCGCGTCATCCTGCGGCTTTGCAGGCGTCGGGATGTCGAGAAAGAAAAACAGCAGCATCCCGAAAAGGTTAATCAGGATGGCGATGAAATAACTGCCAAGGAAGGTCACAGCGGTCAGATCAACCGTCACTTTGACCAGCTGCGGCCCGATAAGCGCTGCCACCAGACCGCCCGCCAACACATAGCTGATGGCCTTGGGGCGATACCCGTCCGACGCGGTATCGGTCGCGGCAAACCGATAAAAGCCCTGTGCAGACATATAAATACCGGTCATGTAACTGCCGATAAGGAAGATCCAGAAATTCGAGATGGTCAGCGCATACGCCGCGATCATGGATCCGATCAGGCCGCCGGTCGCACCGATGAAAAAGCCGGTTTGGCGTCCGTGGTTCTGCATCACGGTGCTCAGCCAAGGCGCGGTCGTCATCGAGCCGAACACCATCATCGAGATGGGCAAGGTCGCCAGGCAGATGATCGGGGCCATTTGCTGCCCCGCCAAGCCGCCGATCACCATAATCATCGTGATCTGGCTGCCCAATATCGCCTGTGCCGCGACAAGCACCCAAACATTACGTTTGGCGCGGCGGTCATCGGGAAGATCGGTGGACAGAGCGGTCATAGATTTGACGTAAACCGTTGCGTTCAATCGGGCAAGCGTTGGTCGATCAGATGCGCGAACGAGCCGCAAGCCCGCCCCGCGCGCAGACCCATAGGGGCCAGTGGGGTGTCCTCGGCGTCAGTGGCGTGAAACAACGGCGCGCCTTGCACGTTAAGCGTCGTTGCATAATGAAATTCATGTCCCGCCCAGCAGCCGGGGAACGGCCCGGTTTTGGCGGTCAGATTGCGATAGCCAAGATGAAGCTCTCGTGCGGCGAAAGACGTCTCCAGCCGCAAAAGCCCCAGCATCTGGTGGCGGGTACCGTCGGCATCGACCAGCCCGTCACCCATCACCATATAACCACCACATTCTCCATATATATCAGTTGTTTCTGCGGCCTTCCTTATGCTGTCCGAGTAGCGCTCATTACTGGCAAGTGTCCCGGCGTGTAGCTCGGGATAGCCGCCTGGTAGAAAGATCAGATCCGCATCAGGCACGGGCATATCCGCCAACGGGGAAAACGGCAGGATTTCCGCCCCCGCAGAGCGCCAATCGCCAAGCATATGAGGGTAGGCAAAAGCAAACGCGGCATCCTGGGCGATGGCGATGCGCTGCGCTGGCGGCGTCAGCCGAGGCGCGGTTCCTGCAGGACGCGGTGCATACTCCAGCGCGCCCAGAGCGTCCAAATCGACATATGCGGCAACGGTCGCGGCGACCCGGTCCAGAAACCCTTCAAGATCAGCGTGTTCTTGCGCCTGCACCAGCCCAAGATGCCGGGATGGCATGCCAAGAGCACCATCGCGCGGCAGCGCGCCAAAGACGCGGATGTCGACGGCGTCCAGCGCCTTGCGCAGCATCGCCTCGTGCCGGGCGCTGCCGACACGGTTCAAGATGACACCCGCGATCTTGACCGCCGGATCATGGGTGGCAAATCCGGCAACAAGCGGGGCGACCGATTGTGCCATGCGGGCTGCGTCGACAACCAAAACGACGGGCAGCCCCAAAAGCCTTGCCAGATCAGCGGTCGCGCCTTTCCCAGCAGGGGGCGCGCCGTCAAAAAGCCCCATGGCGCCTTCAACGATCAGCGGCGTATCGGTGCGCGCCAGCGTGCCGATCCGGGCAGCAGACATCGCCCAGGCATCAAGGGTGACGCATGGCGCGCCCGAGGCCGCTTCGTGAAAGCGTGGATCGATGTAATCAGGCCCTGACTTTGCGCTTTGCACTGGTAGATCACGCTGCCGAAAAGCGCGTAGCAGGCCAAGGGTTACTGTCGTTTTACCGCTGCCAGAGCTTGGCGCGGAAACGATAAAGCCGTTCTTTAACAATGGCATATCAAGTGTACTTAATCTATCCGGCTTCAGCCGGGCGCCCACGGTCCAGCGGATCAAGGTTGCGCGGTGCCATGCCTTGCGCCATGGATTGCCAATCAAGGGCCTGCCGCATCAACACCGATCGACCAACGCAAATCACCGCCGGAGGCTCAAGCCCCGCGGCCTTGATGTCAGCCTCAAGCCGGCCCAGCGTGCTTTCCAGAACATGCTGATCGGCGGTCGTGGCCGTCGTCACCAAGCCAACCGGTTCAGACAGCGGCCGCCCTGCGGCCAGCAGCTCAGACACGATGCGCCCGATATGCTTCATACCCATGTAAATGACGATCACTTGCGAACCCTGCGCAATCGCCTTCCAGTCTAGCGAACTGGTCGCGTCGCCGGTCTGGTCATGCCCGGTCACGAAGGTGACCGACTGGTTCACATCGCGGTGCGTCACCGGGATACCTGCATAGGCCAGCCCACCGATGCCTGCGGTGATGCCCGGAATGATCCGGATGGGAATGCCATGCTGCACAAGGGTTTGCGCCTCTTCGCCGCCGCGGCCAAAGACGAAGGGATCGCCTCCCTTAAGCCGCAAAACCCGCTTTCCGGCGCGGGCCAGTTCAACCAGTCTCAGGGAGATATCGCGCTGCTTCGCAGATGGTTTGCCACCGCGTTTGCCGGCGTAGATATGCTCGGCCTGCGGGGCCCAATCCAGAATGTCGGTCTGCACCAAAGCGTCGTAGACGATCACATCTGCCTGTTGCAGCGCGTTGAGCCCGTGCAGGGTCAACAGCCCCGGATCGCCGGGCCCGGCACCGCACAACCAGACCCAACCTGCAGTCAGGGTGGGCCAATCGCCGGGGGGGAGAGAGGTCGAGTCGCTCATGCGCCTGTTATGACCCCGCAACGTCGCGTGTGAAAGGGGACAAAGCGACACCGTTTAGACCGTTGGCGGCATCGAACGGTTATGCCTATAGTCGCGCCTGATGGCACGCAAACCGACCGGAGATTTGCGCCGTGGCTGGACCACAGGCGCCTGCGCGACCGCCGCTGTGAAAGCGGGGCTGATGCAGCTATGGGGCGGTGCGTTCCCCGGTGAAGTGCAGATCACGCTGCCCAAAGGCGAAACGCCGGTTTTTCCTCTCGCACACCATGCCGCCGGTGAGGGTTGGGCAGAGGTTGGCATCACCAAGGATGCCGGGGACGATCCCGATGTGACCCACGGCGCCCTTATCATCGCCAAGGTGAAGAGTGCACCGCAAGGCATTGTTTTCAAAGCAGGTGAGGGCGTTGGATATGTGACCAAACCCGGTCTTCCCATCCCTGTCGGAGAGCCCTCGATCAACCCGGTGCCCCGCGCGATGATGGAAGGGGTCGTGACAGAGATGGCTGCGCAATTCGGGCAAAGCACGGATATCGAGATCACGGTCAGCATTCCGGGTGGCGCGGCGCTTGCGCTGAAAACCTGGAACCCCCGTCTGGGCATCGAAGGCGGATTGTCGATACTGGGCACGACAGGGATTGTCCGCCCGTTCAGTTGTGCCGCCTGGATCGCCTCGATCCACCGGGGGATTGACGTGGCCCGCGCGGACGGTTTGCGCCATGTTGCAGGCTGTACCGGGGCCACCAGCGAACAGGTGGTGCAGGGGCTTTATGACCTGCCGGATCACGCGATGCTCGACATGGGCGATTTTGCCGGTGGATTGCTGAAATATCTTGCAAAGAATCCCGTCGCCCGGATCACGATTGGCGGGGGTATTGGCAAGATGACAAAGCTTGCTCAAGGCGCGATGGATTTGCATTCGGGGCGCTCTCAGGTTGATTTCAAGGCGCTTGCCGCAGCGTTGAACATGCCTGCCTTGACCGACGCCAACACCGCATTGGCCGCCTATGAGATGGCGGGGGCCGCGCTGGCCGATCATGTTGCAAAAGGGGCTTTGAATAACATTAGGAGCGTTTTGAAAGCCACTGATATTAAATCAGATATTGTTGTTATTGATCGTGCTGGTACTATTTTGGCAAAGGCCGGTTTATGACCGTTTTACTTTTGTCAGGCACGCAAGAGGGCCGCCTTCTGGCCGAAGCGTTGGCCGCGCAGGCCATTCCTGCCATCGTGTCGCTTGCCGGGGCGACACGGGCTCCGCAGGATCAGGCGTTGCCAACCCGCATTGGCGGATTTGGCGGGGCGGACGCTTTTCGGAACTATTTGCAAGAGACGGGCATTCGTGCCGTGCTAGACGCCACACATCCGTTCGCACACCGCATGTCGCACCGCAGTGCAACGATCTGCGCCGCGCTTGGGATTCCCTATTGTCAGGTTTTGCGGCCTGAATGGGTCGCCACGTCTGACGACCGTTGGATCCATATTGCGCAAGAACATGAAGCCGCGGCGCATGTCGCATCCACAGATATTGTCTTTCTAGCAACAGGACGTCAGACGCTGGATAAGTTTGCTAGTTTGCGCGCGCGCTACATCTATTGTCGCCAGATCGATCCGCCGGATCGCCCATTTCCCTTGGAAAGCGGCGCATATATTGTTGGACGACCGCCCTTTTCAATCGAGGATGAGATTGCCTTGTTCCAAAAGCTGAAGATCGACTGGCTTGTCGTCAAAAACGCAGGTGGTGACACCAGCTTCTCAAAGCTTCTTGCTGCGCGGGCGTTGGGGCTGCGGGTGTTGATGATCGACCGTCCAGACCAGCCCGATGCACAGCGCGTCGAAACCGTCGAGGCGGCGATGTCCTGGGTACACGCCCTATGACCGAGCGCGTGATCCGGGGCCATGACTGCGTGGCCGAAGGGGCGGCTTATTTATGCGCCCGAGAGCCGCGATTTGCACAAGCCTATGCGCTCACAGGACCGTTGCCGTTGCGGCTGAAAGCTGACGGCTATGCGCGGCTTTTGAATGCGATTGTCAGCCAACAGGTCAGCGTGGCGGCAGCCGATGCGATCTGGAAGCGGGTCAAGGCCGCTGGTCTAACGGGCCCACGCAAGGTCATGTGGGCCTCGGAAGAGGACTTGCGCGCATGTGGGCTGAGCCGTCAAAAAGTGCGCTATGCCAAAGAGTTGGCGAAGGCTGGCATCAATTACAAGGCGCTGCGCGACGCGCCCACCGACGAGGTCATCAAGACATTGGTCGAGGTGCCGGGCATTGGCGTCTGGACGGCCGAGATTTACGCCATGTTCTCGCTGGGCCGTGCGGATGTATTCGCGCCTGGCGATCTTGCGCTGCAAGAAGCCGTGCGGATGCTTTTCGATCTGCAAGATCGCCCCAAGGACCGCGCCTTGCGCGACATGGCAGAAAACTGGGCGCCGTGGCGGGGCGTTGCGGCGCGGTTGTTGTGGGCGTATTACAAAGTGGAAAAAGACCGAGAGGGCATCAGATGACACGAGCGTTGAGCGCAGAGCGGGTTGAACCGCTGTCCGGAGAGGCGCGATCTGTTGTCGTGTTTCTGCATGGCTACGGGGCGAATGGCAAAGACCTGATCGGGCTGGCCGAGCCGTTGGCCGAGCATTTGCCGGACACGCTTTTCGTGGCCCCCGACGCGCCCGAGCGGATTGCAGGGCTCTTTGGCGGGCTGCAATGGTTTCCGATCCCGTGGATCGATGGCTCCTCAGAAGAGGACGCAGCCGCCGGGTTGCAAGCGGCCTCTGCCGATTTGAACGCCTTTCTGGATGGGCTTCTTGTAGATGAGGACATGCTGCCTGAGCAGTTGATTTTGTTTGGTTTTTCCCAAGGCACGATGATGTCGCTTCATGTGGCACCACGCCGGGAGGACCCTGTTGCGGGGATCGTGGCTTTCTCTGGACGGCTGCTGGAGCCCGAGCTTTTGGGCGATGAAACGGTCAGTAAGATGCCGATTGTTTTGATCCATGGGGATGAGGACGATGTTGTGCCGCCGCAATCGTTGCCGCAGGCGGCGGAGGCCCTGCAGGAGGCCGGTTTTACCGAGATTTATGCCCATATCATGAAGGGCACCGCGCATGGAATTGCGCCCGATGGGCTGAGCGTGGCGCTGGGGTTCATGCGCAAACATCTGGGCTATGAGTGACGCTTAAATGCCTGTGTAGGCCATGCAGATCGGATGCAGATCGGATACATATGTCATGCATATCCGATACAGACGTCCGAGCGCAGCGCGCAGTGTCATCTTTGTGTAATCTGACTGGGCTAGCCCGACTGCGACAGTATCGCAGATGAAGGGGCTTGCCCGAAGACGGACGCGATATATAGTCATGACAAGTGTTGGGGCGGGGCTCCCGCCTTGATGCCGTGAAACAGGCTCAGGACGCGGAGATTTTGCTCGCATGGACGGCGCTTTCAGGACGAATTTTGTACGCGAACCCAACAACCTCAAGCACAAGCCCGCGCTGGTGCTGAACGCGGATTATCGCCCGCTTTCCTATTACCCGCTGTCGCTTTGGCCGTGGCAGGATGCGATCAAGGCGGCGTGGCTGGACCGGGTCAATATTGTCGCGGAATATGACGATGTGGTGCACAGCCCCTCGACGACGATCAAGATCCCGTCGGTGGTGGTGCTGAAAGACTATGTGAAACCCCAAAAGCGCGTGGCCTTCACGCGCTTTAATTTATTCCTGAGGGATCAGTTTGAGTGCCAGTATTGCGGCGCGACCGGGGATCTGACGTTTGACCATGTTGTGCCGCGCGCACGCGGCGGGGTAACCAGCTGGGAGAACGTGGTCGCGGCCTGTTCGAAGTGCAACCTAAAGAAAGGCGCGCGGTCGTTAAAGCAGGCGGGGCTTTCGTTGAAGAAGCCGCCACGGCAGCCGGGCTCGGAAGAG
>ERZ1740060.407-NODE-407-length-26236-cov-24.575532_pt1 | contig 26236 bp, 24 predicted proteins | sample MGYA00581743_ERZ1740060 | MGnify/ENA primary metagenome ERZ1740060 (study PRJEB43018, sample SAMN04849235) | marine metagenome | isolation source: floating plastic debris | place: Pacific Ocean | collected 2008-08-27 | study: EMG produced TPA metagenomics...
AAGTCGTTGACCAAGCCTTCATTGACTGACCAGATCTATCCGCGGCTTGCTATACCACGCGCTGATTCACCGCCGACAGCAAGCTTCCCGAGAGCCGTTTGCGAAAGTGCGTCATCATTGAGGCCTCGTTGACGGAGTCTGCCCACAGGGCTTAGGGCGCTTCATCCCGATCCTCATGAAAGCCGAGAAAGTATTGCAGGTAGGGGTTCTCTCTCACCTGCTGCACCGTTTCTGCGTCGCTCAAACCCAGTTTTTCTTTAATGATTAATGCCCCCAAGGCCAGCCGAAACGATTTCGCCGACGCCCCTTGAGAAGCATTTAGCCGTTCGGCATAGCTCGCTTCAAACTCTTCCCAAGGGATTATCGCAGCCAACTTGACCCAGCGATTCTCCCCTGAGAGTTAGCCACCAAAGGGCAGATAAAAATCGACAAAACTCAGTTGGCCGGGGCTAGCACGACGGTACATGGGCAACACAAGTGCAAGGGTTTGAATCAATTATCGGTTTTTTCCTTGCACTTGAAATCTGCTTTTGAGTCCTCAAACCTCTGCCCTGGAACAGTCTCGCCTTTTTTCAGCAAGCCCTAACTAGAGCACGGGTGTCGATCAGCCGGTAATGTACTAGACCGGTGTCATTGGTAGCAGGGAGCAGTCCTCTATCTGGTTAATCCACCATGATTCTGGAACCCGTTGGTTGCCCCCAATGTCACGCTGTGGACATCGTCCCGGTCAGGATGCTTGAGAGAGAACAGACTCTATCTTGGCGCGAGGGGACGTGCTTAAGTTGCTTATGAATGTCACTCTTGAAAGGCTTTGGGCTTTGATCCTTGAGTGTGGCACTTTAGGGTGCCGAAATGATCTATCAAAAAGCCTTAGGTTCAGTCGAGGACTGCTTACCAACTGACTTGTTGAGAAGCCTGTATAAGTTTTGGATGTACCCACCAAAAGCCCAGAATAAACAAAACGATACCGAGATAGGATGGGCGCAAGAATTCTTGCAGATTGAGCTGTTGCTTTCCCTGAAATATAGCGATAAAAGGGATGACGGACGTTCTTGATTTAACCGTTGCAAACGCTTCCCCATAGCGGGTCTGCCAGCGCCGATCGCCATGCCAAACCGCGAACAAGTGATGCGCAATCAGCCCAGCGGAGGTGACTACCATGAATGTGGTGCCGAGCCAAAGTGTATGGGCAATGCACCAAATGACCTGGCCAACCATTTGAGGATGACGAGTGATACGAATGATGCCAGTCTCGTAAAGATGTACCTGAGGCTTGTCGATCGCCGCAATTTCTAGCAGATTGAAGGTGGCTGGATAGAGGAATAGAAAAGATACGGCTGAAGCTATCCAAACTCCCTCAACCATGCCAGGGATGCCTTGAACATTCCATAGTCTGAGGCCGTCGTACCGGTGGGCGATGAAGTAAATAATCAATCCACTGGCGAGGGGAATACTCACCAAGGCAAATAGGACTCGATAAGCCCGAGCGCCGATCACCTTTTCGCCCCGAGGACGCAAAGCTGCGAGCCCACTGTGAGCAATGGCAAATAGGAGCAAGAGCGCCAGCATAATGCCATGACTAAGCGTCAACCAAGGCAAAGAGTTCATAAAGATAAGCGGGTTTAAGCTGGAGAGAAAAGGATTTGTTCGAACTGGAAAGTGCGAGAAGCTTCTGTGACAGCGGCTCGATCAGGCGTTAATCCGTTGCCCAGTCTATATCGTAAAGGCTAGGTGAAGGTGACGGCGAGCAAAATGACTGTAATCGCGCCGATAGTGGTGTTGATGATATTGACCAACTCGTTTGTGAGCCACGGCAACTGGTCTTGTAGCGTGGCTCCAATCACGCTTTCTAGATTAGTCGCAATGAATGCGGCTACTAAGCAGAGCAAAATTCCAGATGGGGTAATGAGCCCAACCACCCAGCCGATAGACGCGATCAGGGCTGAACCCAAAACACCAGCCAGCGTGCCTTCTAGACTGATGGCGCCTTCGGTGCCAGCGGGCACGGGTCGCAAAGTAGTAATGAGAAACGTGCGCTGGCCATAGGCTTTGCCCACTTCACTAGCAGTCGTGTCTGATAACTTGGTCGCAAAGCTGGCGACGTAGCCCAATCCAAACAGTGCGACCCAATGGTCAGACAAACCGGATACCTGACCACTCATCCCAAGCAAAACGCCTAATGCGCAGAGGGCGGCTGTGAGTGCAGAGCCCCAAACATTTTCGGGGCCACGCACCCCAGCGCGGTTTTCAGCAATCCCAGCGGCTGCTTTTTTCGCCATGCCAATCCGGGTGACGGCTGAGCCCACAAGAAAATAGACCATCACAACGGTGTATCCCGGCCAGCCCAAACACCCCCACACAAAGACTCCTAAGAACCAGGCATGGAGATAGCCGGTGGTCGTGAGTAGCTTTTTGGGGAGTAATGCCGCGATCGCCAGGAGGCTAGTATTTATTGCCAGGGCAATTAGCCAAGGCATCGCGACAGGCCATGCGGGTGATTCCAAGTTCATCGGATCGGGGATTGATGGGGCTCGAAGAGAGGATCAGGGTTGGTCTGAGAATGCTGATACTGAGCATTTTAGAACAGCTATACGCGATAGTTCTCTTCAATCGAACGGCCATCGAAGCGCTTCCGAATGTGGAGACAGTTGCGCTGATCTGGCGTGGGTTTGTATTCGACGATATCGGCAACTCGATACATAATTCTGAGACCCCGCCCGCCTTCTGAATCAGAGGTGGTGGTTTCAAGTTTGCGCTCGAGCATCGCCTGAAAGTCAAATCCGGGACCGCAGTCCCAAATTTGCATATCTAGATACTCATCGGTCACGGTTACAGCAATCGTGACGGGCGTCTCTAAAGGGAGTCCTTTATGAGCATGACGAACCGCATTCGTAAAGCCTTCAATCAGCGCTAACTGACATTGCAGCCAATCTTCTTGAGGGATCGGCAGCGCATGAAAACTATCAAACCAAGATAAAACGCCTTTCAGCGCCTTGGGGTCTGTCTTGGTTTCGTAAGTACTCTGCTTGAGGATATTCAAGGGTCTCAAAACCTTTGCAAGCGAGAATCTTTCACATGTTATCTGACGGTCAAAAAAGACTTTCAGATAACGAGCGTTCACCCTTTGAATATTCCCATACATCCATCAGAGAGTTCTATTGTTCTGTGTCGATCAGCTCAAACTCAATTTAAGCGCTGCGCAAAGCGACGATCGGGTCAAGTTTAGCGGCTTGACGAGCGGGGAAGACACCAAAAAAGAGGCCGATGCCCCCGGAAACACCGACCGCGATCGCGATCGCAACAGCCGAAACCCCAGCCTCAAAGGGGGTAAACAGGGTGACCATGACAATGCCGCTGATCCCTAAGCTAGTGCCGACCAATCCTCCTGCGATGGAAAGAATGATGGCTTCGATCAGGAACTGAGTCAGAATATCTTGTTGAGACGCCCCGATCGCCTTACGTAAGCCAATTTCTTGGGTTCGCTCTCGCACTGACACCAGCATGATGTTCATAATGCCAATGCCGCCGACCAATAGCGAAATACCGGCGATCGCGGCGAGCATGACGGTCAATGCGCCAGTGATCGTTTCGGCAATGCTCAACAAGGTATCTTGACTTTGAATGAAAAAGTCATCTTCGCCTCGAATGTTATGGCGTAGCCGCAGTAGGTTAGTAATTTGAAACGCTGCGGTGCTCATACTTTCTCGATCTTGGGTAGAAACTGAGATGAAAGACACCTCGATACCGTAGGGCGATTGGCGACGCCCGACAAGGCGGCTAGCTTGAGTAGTGATGGGAATCAGGACGGAATCATCGTAATCAAGCCCGAGATTTGAGCCTTTTTGAGCCATCACGCCGATAATCTCAAAGTTGGTGCCTTTAACCCGAATCGTTTTGCCAATTGGCAGGGTGTCGTCAAATAAGCGCTCTGCCAGGGTAGCCCCCAAAATCACCACCTGACTTCGACGTTCTAAATCCAACTCAGAGATGAAGCGCCCTTGTGACATCTCAAAGCTGCGGACCTTGAGAAACTGCTCGTTCGTGCCCACGATACTGGTGTTGGCGTTGCGATTGCGATAGGTGACCAGGTCTCGCAAACTAAACTCTGGCGCGACGCCAACGACGGGAGGCACCTGTTCGGCGATCGCCTCGGCATCGGCGACAACCAGCGTTCGAGGAATCTCTAGCCCGCCCAGCTCGCGAGTTTCTCGGTTGCCAGGAGCAATGAAAAGGACGTTCGGCCCTAGGGTTTGAAGCTGGTCGTTGATGTAGCGTTGAGCCCCTTCGCCAATACCGACCATCGTAATCACCGAGGCGTTACCGATCACGATGCCCAACATTGTCAGGCTGCTGCGGAGTTTGTTGGCGGTCAAGGTTTTGACAGCCATTTTTAAGCTTTCACCAAAATCCATTAGGGGCGCGCTGTAGAGACGGTAGAACGAGTGTCAGCTCATCATAGCGATTTACTGATTGAGACTGACGATAGGCGACTGGAAGCTGGCTCACGAGCGTGCTAGACCCGACATTAATGACTTAGGGAAACGTTGACTAATGGCCGATGGCTCTGGTGCGAGGCGTGATCAGCAGCGTCAGAGTAGAGGTGGGCGATCGCCTCTCTGACCAAGAGCGATAGATGACTGCCGTCGCGTCGCGTCTTTTCGGTACAAGGCCAGCCTTCGTGAGGAAACAGTAGCTGACTCGGAGACACGTTCCACTCAACATGTGCCCAACGCTGTAAATAGTACAGGTCGCCGTTATAGACCATCGGCGCATATTGAAATCGCACATGGGCATCATGGTGACGGCGAGTCCAGTGTTTCAACAGCAAACACCCCGCCTCTAGTAGAACCCCTCTAATCGGTTTGGGGACCAGATCCCAGCGCATGGGGCTGGGCTTACCAGGGCCGGGCAAGCCGTTAGGGCACTGAATTGCGTATAGATTATTCACCATGATGATATTCCCTCCAGCTGACAGTGATGTGGAATGCCCTCTCTTATATTCTGCGTGGCTGAGATAGGAGAATCGCCTCGCAAGAATCAAACCTGTAACGGGTGTTCACAATCTGCAACGACTATTTATGCCAGATTGCGCAGCAAAATCTTCTTCGGGAAGGGCCAGCCCTACGGAATTGAAAAGTCGATCAGAGAGTGATTGCAGCTGGCTGGGATGATCCGATTAAATTGCGGCTGACCAGAGAAGACCTCAAACGCCCGCAGTGCCTGGGCAGCAGTCCAGATTGGGTCATAAAACGGGGCACCATAATGGACTGCCATTACAAGAAGAGTCTTAAAAGCCTGATGGGGAGGCAGGAATTTTGCCTGGCCTGCCTCGCAACTGCTGAGGGGCGTTAACATGAAAACAGATTGTTACAAAAGTTTATAAAAGAGAAATTGACAGATATGAAGACTAAGCCTCTGGTCGCGGATCTCGGTTTTACTAAAGGGGCCGAAAGCCTTAACGGACGACTGGCGATGATGGCTTTTGGTCTAGCGCTTTTGATTGAGCTATTGACCGGGAAAGGATTTTTAGCGTTTTTGCAGCTGCTCTAACCGGCTAGGCTTGAGAGCAGTGCATCGGCAGGAGTGTTTGGTCCCTCAACGGGTGACAACCCAGCTAGAAGGCTTTCTGCATGAGGGATAGAGCATGTAGCCAGCAGGCGATTGCTGACGGTTAGGGGAGGGCCGGGCCGGGGCGATGGCAAAGCCACTCCTTTGGAATATCGCGCCACACCCCGACATTCCCAGCTACACAAAAAAACCGGCTGGCTCAAGTGAGCCCAGCCGGATCAACAGTTCAAGTTAGTCTGAGGGAATAGGCAAGACTATTACCTAACTACGCAAACACGCTGTCGAGACCGGTGACGCCCTACACCACACCGATCAACTCGTTGCTGTTGGTGAGTACCAGGGTGTCGTCACTCAGCTCAAAGAACTTCACGCCGCTGAGTGTCAGCCCCCCCAGCTTGATCTGGTCAACGCCGACCTCAAAGTCGGTGATGGTGTCTACGCCCTGAGCTAGACCCAAGACGAACTGGTCAACGCCCACTCCACCCGTGTAAATGTCGTCGCCCAACAGCCCATCGAGCAGGTCGTCGCCGTCAGTGCCAACTAGCGTGTCGGCAGCATCGGTGCCGGTGAGGCCGCCGCCCGCGCCGCCGCCTTCGGTGAGGGTGGCGGTGAGTTCGTAGTCGCCGAAGAAGATACCGACCTCAGGGAAAGTCCAGCCGCTGCCGCTTCTTTCAACAAAGGGGTCGTAGTTGCGGTTGCCTAGCTGACTGACGCCGATGTAGTATGTGCCGGATTCTGTCGCTGTGTACTCGATGAATGGGTCGCGGGAGAACTCTTCGCCGGGGGCTGCGCCATCACTGTTGGCAGACAGCTCATTGCCCTCGGCATCAAATAACCGCAGTTCAGTAGCAGCGTATCAATGGCCCATTGATACGCTGCAGTGGGTGATTGGGGTTGTCCTCCGACCGGAAGCCACCCAGGGATTCGTCCTCCTGAAGAAGCGCTGGAAAGTCGAGCGGACGTTTGGCTGGTTTAATCGCTACCGACGCTTGAGCAAAGATGATGAGGTCTTGCCAGAAACCAGGGAGGCGTTTATTTACCTCGCCATGATCCGGATTATGGTGGGCGCTCAGCCTGATTTGATACCTCGGATGAATTCTCGAATATCCGCTCACACCAGGAGAGGTTTATTCACAGCCTGCAGCAGGAGTTCTCCCTAATGTGACGAACTCCGATTCCTTTCCTTGATTTAAGGAGAGATTATTAGATGAGGTTCTACAGACAAAAATTCAGCCCGCCCGATGGCCTTCCCCAAGTATCGTGAGGGGAAGGCTTTTTATTCGCGCAGATTTTATGCTGAGTTTTTGGGCACGCACCAGCGGCACCTGGATCAACGTCGCTACCGTGTTAATCGGCTCTGGCCTTGGGCTGCTGCTGCGGCATCGGTTGCCGGTTGCCATGCAGCAAATCATCACTCAGGCCGTTGGGTTGCTGACCCTCGTGATTGGCTTTGCCCTGTCGCGCAGCCTGTTTGAAGTTGAGGCTGGCCCCATTGATGGCGTCATTTTGGGTCTGCTCGCACTCGTACTCGGTGGTCTGCTGGGGGAATGGTGGCAGATTGAAAAAAAGCTGAGGGCGATCGGTGATGCCCTCAAAGCTCAGGTCAAAGGCGGCGGCCGTTTTACCGAGGGGTTTGTCGCCGCCAGTTTGCTTTTTTGCATCGGCCCCATGACCATCATCGGCAGCCTCAACAATGGCCTAGCGGGCGACAACACTCTGCTAACCCTCAAATCGGCGATGGATGGTTTAGCCTCGATCGCCCTCACCAGCACCTACGGCACTGGCGTCGGCTTTTCGGCCATTACGGTACTGCTGATGCAAGGCGGGCTCTCACTCCTAGCAGGAATGCTAGCCACTAGCCTCACCGACCCCGCCACCGATCCCCACGTTTTACTCACCACGGGCATTGGCGGCATGATGATTATCGGCCTCGGCTTCAGTTTGCTAGAAATTGCCAAAATTCGCGTCGCGTCATTTCTGCCAGCGCTAGTACTTGGCCCAGTGGTGGTGGCGATCGCCCGCTGGCTCAGCAGCTAGAGAATTAGGAATGCGGAAACAGAACTCTGAATTCAAAACTCCGAACTCTGAATTCCCCACTCTCCACTCTCCACTCCCTCCCTCCCCTGTTACAACTCCGCAAAAACCCGTAAGACTCTGGAAGATCTGAGCCATCATGGTAAGAATTGATAGCGTGGGAGTATCGGCCGTGGGCTTATTCGATAGCGTTTTTGACGAAGAAAAGGCTGATAAACAAATTGAGTTAAAACCAGAAGAAGCTTTTGCTGCCGTGGCCCTGGTGGCGATCGCCGCTGATGGCTATCTGTCAGATCAAGAAGGTCGCGACATGACGAACATGCTGTCGCGTATGCATATTTTTCAGAGCTATTCCCACGATGTCATGCACCGCATGTTTGACAAGCTGCTGTCGATGCTCAAACTGCAAGGCCCCAGCACCCTGATTGATTTAGCCAAAGCCCAGCTGCCGCAAGACTTGCGAGAAACGGCCTTTGCCGTGGCCACTGACCTAGTATTGTCCGATGGCACAGTAACCTCTCAAGAGCAAGCTTTTCTCGATGACCTATACCGCATTCTAGAGATACCGGGTGATACGGCGCTGCAAATCGTGAAGGTGATGACGATTAAAAATCGAGGTTGACCGACACAGCAAATCCAATCCGCAATCGTCTGGGCCATTTGCAGCTCAGCCAAGACTAATTCTGAACGAGCCTCTCGACCAGCGGCCAAAGCGCAAAACCCTGCAAGAAGGGGAGAGACCGACGGCATGCAGAGGTCGGCTTCCCCTTAAGAAGGGCAAGCCCTACGGATTTAAAGAGCCAGTTCGATACAAATATGAATCGCCCTTACCGGCAGAGCGCGCGGCGCATGTGCTCCATGTTGCTGGGCAGGTCTTGGCGCATGCCCTGCTCAACCAAAAAGCTCGGGACTGGAATCAACGGTGTGGCCTGGACGGTGTAGGTCAGCAGCGTACCGTTTTGCCAATCTTGCAAAGTGAGGTCAGCCCCAAAATCGCGGAAGGTGCCCTTCTCAAGGCGAAACTGGATGCTGTGAAAGGCATCTTCGTAAACTTTGAGATAGATTTCGACCTCGGCCGCGATCGCCAAAAAAGCTTTGCGCCCGACTTGATAAAGCCGGTGCGAGTTTTGGTGCGACGTCAGCACTTCGCTGCGGGTAATGTTGGGAAAAAATTCAGTCCAGCGGGGATAATGGGTGAGTTGAGCCCAAATATCGGCGCGGGCGGCCTTGACATACATTTTGGCGGTGACGGCGGCGCCCGTCATGCCGTGGGGTGATGTTTCAACCAAGATGCGACCTCGATGCAAGGCGGCAACTTCTTGGTTTGAGTGCGATCGCGGCGTTCCTCTGAAGAGTAGGGAGGGACGCGCCGAAGCGGTGAGTGCGCTGCTAACCATAAAGCCTCAACTCTAAACAACAGAGAGCATTTGCCGATTGAACTGCTTCAAAACAGACACGATAGTAGTATCCCCCAAGTGTTGTAAAAGTTAGCAGAGGTCATGGGCAAAGCGCATAAAGTTTTCGACAAGCTCGGCGCGATGGTAGTAAAACTGGGTTTAGTGTTCCGTAAACCTACTGAAGGAAAGATGCGAAAGTCGCCTCAAGGCTCGAAATCATCCAGTTTTTCATCAATACCGGGGGGGCTGTCGGCAATCTGGAAACGAGTGGCGCATTCGGCGCATTATTCCGAAAAGGGTTTGCTAAAGTGTCAGGGCTAATTACCCTACCCACCCCTGGCAGCCGCCATGATCTTAGTCAAGAAACCCCCTCTGATCGTTACTATTGGGACAGCCTTAGTCTTGGTAAGTGCTGGCGTCTTGACCTATGTGGGGCTGCGCTGGCGCTTGACCCGCGCGCAAGGGTTGCCGGTGGGAGTCAGAGCCGTGCCGCAAGCCGCTGTGGCCGCCGTCACCCTCTCGACAGACACTGAGCAGTGGCAACAGCTACGACAGTTTGGCAACCCCGAAACGCAAGCGACCTTTGATGCACAGCTGGCAGAATGGCGCGATCGCTGGCTCACGCAGTACAACATTGCCTACGCGGAAGACATTGCCCCGTGGATCGATGCGGAAGTGACCATCGCCTGGGTGCCAGAGTCAGAGTCGGTTACCGGCAACGAGTCAGGCACGGTGTCGTTGGGCGAGCAAGGACGGCTGCTGCTGGTGCCGATCGCCGACCCAGAGGCGGCGCAAATATCGGCCGAGAACCTTCCTCTAGCCGCCGCGTCAGATGAGCCCACAGAATATCGCGGCGTCACGCTCACGCCGCTGACGCCAACCTCAGGGGATGAAAATGAGGCGCTGCTGATGGGGCTACTTGGCACCCAATTGATCATGGTGGCAGAGGACGAAAACATCGCTCAGCAGGCGATCGATGCCTACAAGGGGGGCAAAAATCTGGCTGATTTAGCCGGTTATCGCCGCTCGTTCGAGCACATCGGCGTACCCCAGGCCTTTGGCAAGGTGTATCTGAATGTGCCCGCGGCGGCGCAGCTGTTAGCCCAGTCGGCCCAACCCGCCCTGCCGGCGGCGCTGCTCAATAGCTTTCAAGATAGCCGAGGGCTGGCCGCGACAATGACCCTGCAGTCACAGGGCCTGCAGATAGCGAGCACGAGCTGGTTCGGCCCCGATAGTGATCGCGCCTATGTTGATACCAACGTACCGGCCCAACTGCCCGAGTATTTGCCCAGCGACACTTTAGTGATGGCCTCTGGGGGCAACTTTCAGCAGTTTTGGCAAGACCTCAGCGATCGCCAAAGCTGGGGCGCTCTGACGGCCCTTAACCCCGATAATCTGGCGCTAGCGCTGCAGGGTAGCACTGGCCTGACCTTAGAAGATGACCTGCTGCCCTGGCTGGGGGGAGAGTTTGCCCTGGCTCTGATGCCGCCACCCAGTGCTGACTCAGAGACTGAGGACAGTCCGACCTTGCCGAATCCGAGCCTGGTAGTGCTGGCGCAGGTCAGCGATCGCCCACTGGCCGAGCAGACCTTTGCGCGACTCGATGAGGTGGTCGAAAATCGGTATCGCTTCACGCTCACCGACGAGCCTGCGGCAGATGTGGAACGGGTGCGCTGGATCTCACCCTTTGAATCCACCATGCTGGCACGGGGCTGGCTCGAAAGCAATATTGCCTTTTTAACGGTGGGGCCCGACACCGATGAGCTGATCGTGCCTCAACCCCGGCGATCGCTGGCCCGCTCGCCCCTGTTTCAGCTCACGACCGGCGGTGCGCCCTATCCCAACAACGGCTACTTTTATGTCAATCTCGAAACCCTGAGTCAGACCGAAAACAACCTGTTTTTGCCGGATCTCTCGATTGAAAATCAAGGGTTGCTTAAGGCGATGCAGGCGATTGGGGTCACTGCAACGGTGGTCGATGAACAACGCCTGCGCTATGACCTGTATCTGGCGCTCAAGCGCGGCAATCGTCCAGGGCCGCTGCCCAGCAGTATGTCGGAGCCGGATTCGATGGAAGCTGAGCCGTCTGAGCAGGAAAGCCCGCCGGAGGGTGAACCACCCACTGAAGTCGAGCCAGCAGCGCCGGAAGCTGAAGCCGCGCCTGCCGAGTAGCCGATCAATCCGGTTCAAGCTTCGGGACTCATCACCGGATGATGGGTGTGCCAGTGGCGGGCGATATCGACCCGGCGACAGATCCAGACTTGATCATGCTTCTGCACATAGTCGAGGAATCGGGCCAGAGCTGCCGTGCGGCCGGGGCGACCGGAAAGGCGACAGTGCAGCCCGACACTCATCATTTTGGGGGCGGTTTCACCCTCGGCGTAGAGTACATCAAAGGCATCGCGCAGATAGGTAAAAAACTGATCGCCCGAGTTGAAGCCCTGGGCAGTGGCAAAGCGCATATCGTTGGTATCTAAGGTGTAGGGAATCACGAGGTGCGGGCGATCGCCCGCAGTGACCCAATAGGGCAAATCGTCGGCATAGCTGTCGGCATCGTAAAGAAAGCCCCCCTCTTCGATCACTAGGCGGCGGGTGTTGGGGCTCACGCGCCCCTGATAAAATCCCAGCGGGCGACTGCCAGTCACCTGAGTGTGAATCGCGATCGCGGTTTGAATATGTTCGCGCTCGGTCGCCTCACTCACATATTGATAGTCGATCCACCGATAGCCGTGGCTGGCAACTTCCCACCCGGCCTCAACCATGGCCTTGCCCGCCTCGGGATGACGCTCCAAAGCCATGGCGATGGCGTAAACCGTTAGGGGAATTTGCCGCTGGGTAAACAGCCGATGCAGCCGCCAAAAGCCGGCCCGACTGCCGTATTCATACATCGATTCCATATTGAGATGGCGGACGCCCAGTAGCGGCTCGGCCCCAATAATTTCCGATAAAAAGGCCTCTGAAGCCGCATCCCCGTGCAAAATCGAGTTTTCGCCCCCTTCCTCATAATTGATGACAAATTGTAAGGCGAGCCGAGCATCATCAGGCCAGTGGGGCAGCGGCGGGGTTTGACCATAGCCGATAAGATCACGGGGATAACGAGAAGACATCGAGCGTTTGACCTCAGTTTCAGGAAAACTTTGAATTAGGGAATTAGGTAACAGCGTATGGCAAATTACACCCTCAAATACATGGCTCGTCGTGACCTAGAGCAGGCGATCGACTGGGCTGCCGCCGAGGGCTGGAATCCGGGTTTGCACGACGCCGACTGCTTTTATGCAGCTGACCCTGAGGGATTTTTGATGGGCTGGTTGGATGATGAGCCGATCGCCGCTATTTCGGTAGTCAAATACGGCACATCCTTTGGCTTTTTGGGATTTTATCTGGTCAAGCCGGCTTTTCGCGGTCAAGGGTATGGCTGGCAGATTTGGCAGGCTGGGTTGAACTCTCTGCAAAACCGCACCATTGGCCTCGATGGCGTCGTCGATCAACAAAGCAACTATTTAAAGTCAGGCTTTCAGCTGGCTTACCGCAACGTTCGCTACGAGGGCTGGGGGGAGGCCGCGCCAGTAAGCGGCCCTGCTGATCAGGTCGTGCCTTTAGCCAACGTGCCCCTAGCGCAAGTCATCGAGTATGACCGCCAATGTTTTCCAGAGGAGCGTTCCGCTTTTTTACAGTGCTGGCTCAACCAGCCCGACAGCACCGCGATCGCCGTAGTGCATAATGACTCGCTGCTGGGCTACGGTCTGCTGCGGCCTTGCCGCCAAGGCGACAAAATTGGCCCACTATTGGCCGACAATCCCGCCATTGCCGAAACCCTGTTCTTAGCGCTAAAAGCTCAGGTTAAACCAGGGCAGCCGTTTTATTTAGATGTCCCAGAAGTGAACACGGCAGCGGTGGCCCTGGCCAAAAAGTATGCAATGACCAGCATGTTTGAAACCGCCCGCATGTACTTGCCTACTGTGCCGGAACTACCGACTGACAGAATCTTTGGCGTCACCTCGTTCGAGCTGGGTTGAGGCACAGAGACTCCTTACTCCAACCGTCGATACTGAGACGATTGTGGACGTTCAGAGGGCGATCGCTGGCGGTCTCTCAACTAGGCCCAAATCAGTCGGCAGTGCCACATAAATGAGGTGGTCAACCCACTGCTCATTTTCATAATAAAAGCCCCGACGCAGGCATTCTTGCTGCAGCCCCACCGCTTGAGCCAGCGCGATGGAAGGATAGTTGTCAAGATTAATCGCCGCCTCGATGCGGTGGTAGCCCAAGGTTTCGAACCCCACTTTAAGAGCGGCGCTCACCGCCTCTTTGCCAAATCCCTGCCGCCAATGCTGATTGTGAATGCTGTAGCCCAAATTGGCCCACTGCTTCTCTTCTCGCTGAATAGTGGAAAGATCCACATGGCCGAGGTGCTGCTGGGTCTGCCGGGAAAAAACACCGAAAATATAGGCATCATCGCGGCTGGCCTGAGCTTGATGTCGCTCACACAAGCCCACAAACCAATCAGCATCACATCCCACCAAGTCAACCGGCCCCTCGTCATAGGGCGACTGCGAGGGTAATCGCCCCGCAAAACCGGCTCGCCAAGCCTCATAATCACTGGGCTTGTGTGAACGCAGAATCAGGCGCTCAGTCTCAACGGTTAGCGGCCACGCGATCGCACTCATAAATCCGGATGTAGAGCCAGGTTCACCCATCCTAATTCTTCCAACACGTGGCAGATGAACAGACACCTGAACTGCAGTGGCGATCTACAGCGATTGAGGCGCTGTCCTCCACCAATTGAGTCAAAACAAATCCTAGATGTACACGGCTTCCACTCTTCGAATTAAAGAGTCCGCTAAAAATTGTCTTGAGCGACTGTCTCGGAGCGATGGAGTACGGACTTTTTTTGCGTATTTTCCCAGCTGTCAAATATTAATATTTTGCAGCTTTAACCGTCAAAAACGTGATGCCTACGACATCACAGCGTTTTTTCAGGTAAGCGATAAAATAAGAAAATCAACTTACCGCTTAATCGTATCTTTGCTGACCAAAATCCTCAATCGACTTCCTCTCCGCACTGTCCTGACCATTCCTTTTGTTGCCCAAGTGATTGGCGTTGTAGGCGTTGTGGGTTACCTGTCTTTTCAAAACGGTCAGGCCACCGTAAACGACCTCGCATCACAACTCCGGAGTGAACTCACGGGCCGCATTTTACAACAGATTCAAACAGTCGTAGAGCGGCCCTATATCATTAATCAGATCAATGCGAACTCTCTCCTACAAGGAGACCTGAATGTCGCGACTGGCGAAGGAGAACATCAGCTTTGGCAACAGGCCAGAGTTTTTCCCTCGACCAATCTGATTTACTGCGCCACAGAAGCTGACGGGGCTTTTTTAGGCGTCGGACGATTTATCGATAGCAATAGTGAGATGTTGCGAATTCAAGCTTCGAGTGAAGCCACCGATTACTACTTTTATTACTATGAGGCCGATTCTTTTGGCAACCGTTCTTTTCTCCGCAGCCAAGGGGTAGAAACCTACGATCCGCGTCTACGTCCCTGGTATCAAAAAGCCAAAGCCAAACGAGACCAAATCTGGAGCGATATTTACCTTGATTTTGATACTAAACTGCCGACTATTACTGCCAACACACCTATTTATGACAGCAACAACGGCGAAATTTTAGGAGTTTGTGCAACCGATATCATCCTTTCTCAAGAGTTAAATGAGTTTCTCCAAGAGCTGAAAATTAGTGAAACGGGCATTGCTTTCATTGTAAATCCAGCCGGTTCATTACTTGCCAGCTCAACTGCCGATCCCATCACTGATGGAACGGGAGAAAACACTCAGCTACTGGCGGCCAGCGATAGTGAGAATCCACTTATTCAAAGAATCTCTGACTATTTGAACCGAACCTATGACGGTTTGAGCAATGTCAAGTCAGCCCAACATGTCTTTCTGTTGGAAGGTCAACGGCAATACATTCAGGTAGTGCGCTTCAAAGATTCCCATGGATTGGACTGGATCGTGGTGTTGGTCGTTCCTGAAAATGATTTTATGGCACGCATTAACAGCAACACCCAAATTACGATTATTTTGTGTGTTGTGGCCTTATTAGTAACTGTTTTTATTGGCTTACTGATCACTCAATGGCTTACCCAGCCACTGCTGCGGCTTAGCGTCACTGCCAAAGATATTGCCAATGGTAAATGGCATAGTGTTTCTGATATTGATCGCGCTGATGTGATTGGTGATTTATCCAGATCGTTTTCAACGATGACTGAAGAACTGCAAGCATCGTTTAAAAACTTAGAAACGCGCGTTGACGATCGCACCACAGAGCTGACACGACTCAATCAAGAACTCCGTAAGCTTTCTCGAATTGATGATCTTACTCAAACGGCTAATCGCCGTTCTTTTAACAGTCATCTAGAGCATGAATGGCAACGACTGCTACGAGATCAGCAGCCATTAACGTTACTTTTATGCGATGTCGATTACTTCAAAAAATATAACGACACCTATGGTCATCAAGAGGGCGATCGCTGCCTCCAAACCATTGCGAATGTTTTACTGGCAGCGGCACGAAGACCGGCTGACTTTGTGGCTCGCTATGGCGGCGAAGAATTTACCATTACCATGCCCAATACCGCAGTCGATGGCGGCGTTCACGTCGCCGTAGATATCATTCAGGCTCTTAAGGACATGCAGATTCCCCATGCGGCTTCGCATAAGAAGCAAGTCACCGTGAGCATCGGGATTGTCACGATTGTCCCCAACAAGCAAACTACGCCGGAAGCTTTTGTCAATCTTGCGGATCGGGCGCTTTATGCGGCTAAATCAAAAGGTCGCGATCGCTATTGCATTGCCACTCATCACTTCCCTCCCGAAGTCCTGTAGAGGATTCTGACCCAGTCGCCAGTCGCGATCGTCGATTGATCCCACTGCAGCAGGGAGCGATCGCCGCTTTAGAGACACGGGTCACTTTGCCCAGAAAGGAAGGCGTTTGAGTAAAACAACCTGAACGTGCGCAACACAACGTTGTCCATCTCATCGCGAGTATTGTTATCTGATAGTTGCTCCGGTCGCGGCGACCAATGCTGCCGCAACGCATCATCGATCATCCTCGAACAGCTCGCCAAAATGAGAATGCGGCCTCTTTTCTCCCGCTTCAGGCTTTTTGGTGCAGCCTACCGACGGACAAAGCGTAGAAACCGCCAAGACCCGAAGGCTCCTTAAATCTAGAAGATCTAAGGGGCCTTGGAATTGCTTGACGCACTGACGGAAAACGAGGCCAGCCTTTCCGTAACTTATGGTCAGCAGGATGAATCAGGGATCACCTAGCTCTCTTCCGCCATTTGCTCATAGGTCAACATGTCGCCAGAGCTAAGGCGTTGCAAATACTCTTTGAGGTCTTTAGCAATCTCATTTGAAAGAATATAGCAGCCAATCAAGTTAGGGAATGCCATGCCTAGCAGCATCAAATCGCTAAAGTCGATAATCAGGCCTAGGCTAGTCAGACACCCTAAAAACGTACAGGTAATGTAGAGGATCTTGAACACCAGCGTGCTGCCGGCACCAAACAAATACGTCCAGGCCTGAATGCCGTAGTAGCTCCAAGAAATAATCGTGGAAAAGGCAAACAGACAAACGGCAATACTAAGCACAATGGGGAACCAGCCAATCACGGATTCAAAAGCGCTAGAGGTCATGGCAACACCGCTCAATGCTTCGCCAGTGTCTTGATATACCCCGGTGATGACGATCGCGATCGCGGTCATGTTGCAAACGACGATGGTATCGATAAACGGCTCCAGCAGCGCTACGATGCCTTCGCGAATGTGCTCATCAGTGCGTGCTGCCGAGTGGGCGATCGCGGCTGAGCCCACCCCCGCCTCATTCGAAAATGAGCTGCGGCGCACGCCCTGCACCAAGACGCCGACTAGGCCACCCACGGCGGCGGTGGGGGCAAAGGCCTCGCTGATGATAGTGCCGATCGCCGTCGGTACCTGCCCGATATTGACCACGATCACAAATAGGCAGGCGATGATATAGATGAGCGCCATCGCCGGCACCAGCTTTTCGGCGACTCCCCCAATGCGGCGAATGCCACCAATAATCACGAAGCCGGCCAAGCCCGCCAAAATGATGCCAAATAGCCACGCCGGTAGGCCCGGAATCAAGCTGCTAATCGCTGCGTAAGCTTGATTAGACTGGAACATATTCGCGCCGCCCAAGCTGCCCCCAATACAGAGGATGCAAAACAAGACGGCCAGGCCCTGGCCCAAAGGCCGCATCCCTTTGGGCGATAAGCCCCGCGTCAGGTAATACATCGGGCCACCCAAAACCGTGCCATCTTCGGCAATGCGGCGATATTTCACCGCGAGCGAGCATTCAACAAACTTGGTAACCATGCCGCAAAAGCCTGCCAAGGTCAGCCAAAACATCGCCCCTGGCCCCCCCAGCTGAATGGCGACGGCGACGCCAGCAATATTGCCGAGCCCGATAGTGCCAGATACGGCAGTTGCCAGCGCTTGAAAGTGAGAGACTTCCCCTTCGTCGTTAGGGTCATCAAACTTGCCCTGCACGACGTCGATCGCATGTTTAAAGCCCCGCAGGTTGATGAATCCCATGCGGAGGGTGAAAAACACAGCGCCGACCAGCAGCCACAGCACGATAAAGGGAAAGCCATTTTCCCCACCGATCTTAAAGAAGAGCAAGGTGCCCATCACATCGACGATAGGCTTAAAGATGATATCGGCCCCAGTGACGGCCTCATCTTGAGCCATGGCTCGAGGGGCAATCATCACCAAAAATAAGGCGATGAGCCCCACCATGCCCCAAGGATGACGAAGGCTGATAGCTAGCTGATTCAGCTTTGACTGGCCGACTGCGATCAGTGCAGATGGGCGATTTATCGGGCTGCTCATAGGGCAAAATCTCTCCAACTAATGAGTAAACAACAGGAAAAACGGCGAAAACAGCTATTTGGAAGCAATCTCAAGACAGTCGCTAATCAGCGTTTGTTGGCCAGCTTTAGCCTTGCCGACAACAGATTCTGAAAAATTCCAAATGATTTGGATTGGTGGCTCAGAGGCATCTAAAAGTTTGACTGATCGGAGGATAACCATCAACTTTTGAGTTCATCCAGTCTGTTGTTAACAAATTTTTGGAATCGTTACTGTTACAGTAAGCACCCTCTTTTGGACAAATCTCTGGCGAAAGCGTGTGGACTGCCACAATTTGATCTCACCGAGCTAACTGACGTCGATACCGTAAAACATCTCTGTATACTTGCACCGGGCATTGAGCAGGCCAGTCAGCAACCATGATTGTCACCGTTACGAGCTTTAAAGGAGGGGTTGGCAAGACCACAACCGCGATTCATTTAGCGGCTTTTTTGCAGGGGCAGGCGGAAACCTTGCTGATTGATGCCGATCCCAATCGATCGGCCTCCAGTTGGGCGAGTCGCGGCCAACTGCCGTTCCCGGTGATTGATGAGTGGCATCCTGATGCGCTAGGAACCGCGTTTCAGCATGTCGTGATCGATACCCAAGCTCGGCCCACCCAAGACGATTTGGCCACCCTGGCCACCAATTGCAATTTACTAGTGCTGCCGACCACCCCAGATATTCTGGCGCTAGATGCCTTGGTCTTAACCGTTAACTACCTTAAAAGCATTCGGGCCGAACGCTATCGCATCTTGCTCACGTCAATTCCGCCCAAGCCCAGCAAGGCTGAAGACGAAGTGCGATCGCTGCTCGCTGAGGCCCACCTGCCCGTGTTTAAGCAAGGTATTAGGCGCTATGCCGTTTTCCAAAAAGCCGCAATGGCCGGTGTCCCTGTGTATGACGTCAAGAATCCTAAGGCCGAAATCGCTTGGCAAGACTATGCCGCGATCGGCAAAGAACTGCTCCTACCCGACCACCGCAACAGCTTGAATTCTCCCCCGCCTCAGGAATAGTCGATTAGGCACAATGCGCGTCCGCCACATCGGTAGTCCAGCAATGCGAGTCCGAGGCGATCGCGCCCAAACCAGGAATTGTCAGCCCAGCAATTGCAACACCCGATTGAACTCCCAACCGACTCATCGGCACTGTAGGCAATGGCCATTTCAGCCGCCTTAGTAGGGCGGACATCAAGGTTGCCGAGCTGGCTTTGGCTACTTGCACTACCCAGAAGATGCGACAGTAGAATCGGCATTTGAGACTCTTTAAAGAGTAATTCAGGTAGCTTTTTTAACATCAAGCCTTCCCTTTAAAGCCACTGCTCAGGTTTATTCCTAAAGACTCCCCTCAATCATTTACGGGCCTAATTACTCATGTCGGAACAAGGCACACTGTCAAAATTCTTACGTCCATGTTTATAGTTCGCTGATCGTCAGTCTGCCTGAGACCGAACCGCACAAACTTTTTGAGGAAATTGGGTTTTAAGAGTACAGGCTCCAAAAACAACCGCTTCCATCAAATTCAATTAAACATTCTCAACTAGCCGCTGGAAATACATCAACCTAAACAAGGTCGATCCGTTATAATTAGCGTTTTTCATCAAGGCATCTCAGCTTTACCACTGTAAGCCTGCTATCCAGCAAATATTACTAGAGTCATCAACCTAGCTTGGTGATGAGGTGCTGAAATAGGTTTTACTCTAGACAGTATTTATGCTTAAGGAGGAAGATGATATGTCCTAACTCGTCACTCTAATAGGGGGTCTGACCCTTTATTTGATAAGTTGTGACTACATTTCAAAGTCGGTTTTCAAGCAATAAGCTTCGACAGTATTTATGCTTAAGGAGGAAGAGATGATCGACGAATTTGTCAAAGAATACTTCTTTTGGTGGGGGGTCATACCCCCTATTTACGGGTTGTGACCACATTTCAAAGCCAATTTTCAAGCACTAAGCGGCTTTGAAATCAATCGTTATCAATTTTTGACACAATAGATATCTAGCGACTACAGCTTTGTGGGACGAATCACTTTCCCGTGAAACGGACTGGATTCATGAGTTCACGAAGGCAGCATCAGGGCATCGACCAGGGTACTAAAATGCAACGGGTTTTGATCATTGCGGAAAATTCACTACAGCAAGAAAGGCTTTGCGTTGCTCTAAAATTTGATAAATCTGTTCAACTCACAACGGCAAACCTGCGCCAGGTTAATCCCAGAAACGTCAGAACGTTTAAGCAGGTCGATCTCATTGTTTTGGAAGATACGTCTGAACAAGGCGATCCAAGAACCACTGAATATCTGCTGTCATCACTCAAAACAACCGGATTGCCGATTGTGCTGCTGCCTTCGCTCGAGGCCAGACTCAATCACGATCGCGAGCCTTTAGTCCTAAATTTGACGAAAAAGACCGTGGCTCAACCAGGGTTGGCCGCCCTGATCAACAAAATTCGCGCCCAGTATGCTGTCGAGGCGCACTCTACCACCACCGATTCGCGCCACCACAACGTCGAGCCCGTGCCGTCCTCATCGGGGCTCACGCCCCTTGCTAGTGAGTCGCATCTCAAAACCCTGAAGTCGCCCACAGAGCCGCCCGTCAACTCGTCTTTGCCAACAGAATTGGCTCGGTCTTCATCTTCACCCCCGGATGTTTCTAAAATTATGTATGGCTTGGCCTCGATGGGGCGAATCTCCAAGCAGCTCCGGGAACCCCTCTCCAACATGAACTTAGCGATTCACATGTTAAGCAAAGCTCAGTCGATCGAAGAGCGCGATCGCTATGTGAAGCTGCTCAAACAGGAATATCAACGCGAACTTCAACTGGTCAACGAGCTGGAAAATTTGCACAACAGCTTGGAGACCAGCTTGTAGGCGATCGCGTCATCCACCCGCCCGCCAATTCAGGCAAGAGTTCTCCTTCAACAATGCGGTAGCTGTCGGAGGTGTCGCGGCGGGAGCCCAACGCACCGCCAGAGTTGGCTTGGGGACGTCACGCGAGGCGATGACGCACCCGACGATCATTGAGGCCACCGACTTATCAGTCTGGGGATGTGTTCGATGCCGCGCGCCGCTGCTTAAACCATTGCTGCAGCTGCTCGCGGCATTGAGGGGCCAAAACGCCATTCAAAACTGCCAGGCGATGGTTAGAGGCAGCACTATCGGGTACGTTCAATACCGAGCGAATCGCTCCGGCTTTCACATCATCGGTGCCGTAGACTAGCAAACTCACACGACTCAAGGCGATCGCCCCGGCACACATGACACAGGGCTCTAGCGTGACGTAGAGCGTGCAACCGTTGAGGTTCCAGTGCCCCAAAGCGGCTCCGGCTTGGCGCAGGGCTAGCACTTCGGCATGAGCCGTTGGATCATGACCACATTCGCGCCCGTTACCGGCCTCGGCAATCATCTGGTTGCGGGCATCAACGACGATCGCGCCCACTGGCACTTCCCCCGCCTGCCCTGCCAGCGTGGCCAGTTCAAGGGCTCGCTGCATCCAGCGGCAATGGCGATCATAGGTTTCATCACGTTTGGACATCCAGCATCTCAGCCCCATGAACTGATAAAAACACAACCGGGCGGCCCAAGCATAGCGGTGTTTGACAATTTATTCTGGCCATTCCCCTTCCTCCTCGGCCGCTCGGGGCAATGGTAACTGGACACTGTCATACGGCTGTCGCTGGGACAATCGCTCCACCGGCTTAAGGACAGGACGCACGGACGGTGTGCGCCGCCGCCGAGAAATGCCTTCTTCACTGGTTTCCTCCGCAATCACTTCATACAGGATGGCGCGCTTCTGACCAGAGCCCTTGCGGAGAATGCGCCCCAGGCGTTGAATGTATTCGCGAGTAGAGCCCGTACCCGACAGCATAATGGCCACTTTGGCATCCGGGACATCGACCCCCTCGTTCAGCACTTGGGAAACTACAAGGGTCGGGTAGTCACCGCTGCGAAACTTTTCCAAAATGGTCTGACGCTCTTTGACCGGGGTCTGGTGCGTAATCGCCGGCATCAATAGATCTTGAGAGATGCGATAAACCGTCGCGTTGTCAGCAGTAAAGATCAAGCAGCGGTCTGGAAAGTGGCGCTCTAGCAGCTCACTCAAAACGCGGAGTTTGCCCTCAGTGCCCAACGCGATCGCTCGCGATGAGCGGTGGGCTAACATCGCCCGCCGCCCCGCCTGCGATTGGGCACTGGCCTGCACAAACCGCTGCCAGCCTTCTAAGCTGCCGAGCCAGATGTGAGCCTCTTGCAAAAATTCGTTGCGCTGTTGAATCAGGGCTTGATATTGCTGCTGCTCAGCCTCACTGAGCGCCACCTTGATTTGCACCACATCGTAAGGGGCGAGGGTGTCACCGGCGAGATCTTGGGGCTGTTTGTGATAGACAATAGGCCCGAGCAGTTGGGTCAAGTCATCGTGACGCCCATCGGCGCGATCGGGCGTCGCCGTCAGTCCCAGCCGATAGGGCGCGATGGAATATTCAGCAATCACCCGATTAAAGTCGCTGGGCAGATGGTGACACTCATCGCAGATCAAGAGTCCGTACTGATTACCGAGCGTCTCTGCGTGAATGGCGGCGCTGTCATAGGTGGCGACCAAGAGGGGCGTGCGATCGCGCGAGCCGCCGCCCAACAGGCCCACTTCTACCTGTGGGAACGCCTTGAGCAGCTGGTCATACCACTGATGCATCAAATCCAACGTCGGCACGGTAATCAAAGTGCTGCGCGGTGTGGCCTGCATCGCCAGATGAGCCAAATAGGTTTTACCAGCAGCGGTTGGCAGCACGACAACGCCCTGCCAGCGATTCGCGACCCAAGCGTCTAGCGCTTCCTGCTGATGTGCATAGGGCGCATAGGGCGCGTTGAGCTGCAATCCCACCGGTTCAAACTGCGCCACCTCGTCTTTAAAGGTGACCCCCTCTCGCTGCAGCGCTTCGACCAAGCGTCGATAGTGGTGGGCCGGAATCCGGAACCGCTCGATGCGATCGTCCCAGTCAGCAAAGTCAAGCCAGACTTTGCCTCGGGGCGGGGGATGCAAAATTAACGTGCCGCGATCAAACGTTAAGCGAGGAGTGCGAGCCATCTTCTAGAGAAGAGTACTCTCGTTATTTTAGGGAGTCTTGGGCGTTCTCTCCAGCTCGAGTGTGGCTTTGCAAAAGAGTCTGCAGGTCGCCACTATTGATCACGAGGCTGAAGTTCGGATCAGTCTTGACCAATACTCGGTAAAGACTCGGATTCACGGCGATCGCATTGCGCAGCCATTTCGCTGCCGCCTTTGACTTTCCCTGGAGGGCATAGGTCGCCGCTTTGCCGTACCAGGCATTGGCATTGGGTGCGCGGCAGTGCAGCGATTGCTCAAAACTGAGCAAAGCATCGCGAAAGCGATGCAGCTTGTTGAGCATCACGCCCCGATAGGTCCAGGCATAATGACAGGCGGGTTTGATGGAAACCGTCGTATCGAGGCAGCTCAGAGCATCGTGATAGCGGCGCATGGCGGCTAGCGCGATCGCGCGGTTGTACCAGGCACGATAGTTGTCTGGTTCCTGCTGAATGAGTTGATCAAAGCTCTCGGCAGCCTCTAAAAAACGATTGAGCCGCAGCAACGCATGGCCTCGATTGAAACAGGCTTCGCGGTTATGTTCATCCAGGGCGATCGCCTGACTAAAACTCTCGACCGCTGCGGCGAAATCCGCCGTTTTAGCCTGTACAAGTCCGTGACCATGCCATGCCGCCGCTCGCTGAGGCGCTAGCTTGAGGGCTCGTTGAAAACTTTCTAGGGCTAAATCGTAATGCTCTAGCTGACAGAGCGCATGCCCTCGATTGACCCAAGCATCGACATCTTCAGGATCGACTTCCAGGGCTCGATTGTAACGTTTAACTGCTGCCCGATAATGACCAGCGCTAAAAAGTGCCCTTGCCTGACCATGCCAAATCTGAGATGTCTGAAGTTGAGATACAGCCACGATGGTAGAGAAATTGCACCACAGGCTAGCAGGCTTCTAATCGCATGATGGCGATCAACTGCCGCTGATTGATAACCGTGAGTTTTCCGCATGCCCCCTTGGCGGGAGCAGCGGAATCTGCCACTGCTCAACTAACTAACCTGGTTCAAGCCTACCCAATCAGCTCGAAGCCGGGAAAACTTCTGTTCGAAGTTCTTCAAACATTTACATCACGGCTAAGGCGATGAGGACTGTGATCCCAGGGCTGTCTTACCGACTGATCCAGAGCGGCCGATAAGACAGCCTCGGCTAAGCTTCCCAGGAGAACCGAGCAAAGATTCGACCTAGGATATTTCAGCGTGATCACCCAGAAACAGTTCAACGACCCCAAGGGTTAGAGGGTGCATCATTTCACGGACATCCGCAAAGTGCTTCCATGGCAGCCAGCTTTAAACAACACTGGGAGCTGCCGTCATTGAGGTCGTGATATCGATGATGTGCCTCAGAAATGGTTTGTCCTTTCAAGGAGCGATCGCCCACTAGACCGAGCTATCGGCTAGCGCAAAGTTTTAGCGGTTACATCCGACGTAGCTGCGGCTGCTTCGAGGGAAAGCGGTTGGGTAGCTAAACTAATCGTGAGCCAGCCACCGCCCGTTTCGGGATGGTTGCTCGCCTTAATATCGCCCCCGTGAGCGGCCACAATTTGTTGAGCGATCGCCAATCCCAGACCAGTACCACTGTTGCGCAGGCCTTCCGATGATTGTGGCGGTCGGGGGATGGCGGGCGAGCCCCCCGATACGCGAGTGCGAGAGGCATCAGCTCGATAAAAGCGATTAAAAATGTGGGGCAGATCGCTGTCGTTGAAGCCCGCCCCATCGTCAATCACATCAATCTGCAGGAGACGAGAAGCTGGTGCCTCGGCTGCTGAATTCGATTGAACTCCAGCTCGGATGCAAATGGTGCCTTCGCGCGGGCTGTATTTGATGGCATTGTCAATCAAATTGATAAAAACTCGGTACATCAAGCCTTCATCTATCGACACAATCAAATCTGCCGGCCCCTCATAGACAATCTGCACCTGCTTAATATCAGCCAGTGGCTCCAGACTTTGCCAGGCAGCCAAGATGAGGTGCGGCAATTCCACGGGCTTCAAGACCAGTCCGTGTCCGCCACTGCGCTCTAGTCGACTCAGATTCAGCAAATCTTCGACCAAATTACTGAGTCTCAAAATCTCATTTAACAACCGGTCTAACCACTTTTTCGACCCGGGCTCAACCCGTTCTCTCAAAGTTTCAGCCACTAAGCGAATCGAGGTCAGCGGGGTTTTCAGCTCATGGGCCACATCAGAGGTCCAGCGATCGCGCTGCTGAATCAAGGTTTTGGCTTCCTGGCGATTCTCTAAAAAGATCCCGACGCGCTGGTTTGCCAGGGGCACACCATACCCTCGCAGCGGCGAGACCACGCCTTCATCAGGATTGATCGGATCAGGCGCCGCCAGATTTAGCACCCAGTCTCGTTGACAAGGGGTCTGAGCATGACGCGTATTTTCGATTAGCTGATCTAATTCGAACGATCGCACCAGCTCTAACAACAGCCTGGGCTCAGTTGGTTCAACACCACAGGCCGGAAACGGCATGCCCAACATGTCACAAGCCAAGGTGTTGATCCATAACAGCTGATTTTCATCATCAACTTCTAAATATCCGACGGGGGCCTTTTGTAAGAGCCAGTATTCGGCCTGGGCAGCAGCATTAGCAGCAGTTAGCGGTGAGGTCACAACGGTCTTGGCGACAACATTAGATTCACCAGACGACGCCTGGGTCAACGATGACCGCCGTAGAGTGGCACCACCCCGCAGCACCCAGCCTAAGCCAAAACTGGCGATCGCCCCTGAGAAAAGAAACAGCTCTGTTACTGTGCTCATAACCTGCTGGCACTCCTCATAGCCGTTATGCTACCTAGCCATATTCACTAGCTAGCACAGAAAGTTGTCTAGACACTGCCCACCACAATAACAAGAAAAGATTAAGACAAAGGGATATGTCACTTTTAACCCGAGGTCGAGATCTGGATAAACAGCGCTTTGCCCCGGCTGTTAAGCCTCAAAGCTCCTTTCGGGAGAGGTGAGTAGCCATTAACTGGTTTTACCTGAATTGAAGTTGTGACTGACCTAGAGATCAAGGGTTCAAATGAGCGGTGAGGTCAGCGACGGCCAATTGGCCCCAGCAACGGTAGCCTGATCAAAAAAAGGCACCCGGTGGTGCCTTTCAGAGGGTTATTGAACATTGCCCCTCTCAGGGCGACTGAAAACCTAACGGACTTTAGCACCGCGATAGGTTAAACCATCGATATGTTGCTCAGGAGCAT
>ERZ1740060.408-NODE-408-length-26000-cov-21.820813_pt1 | contig 26000 bp, 26 predicted proteins | sample MGYA00581743_ERZ1740060 | MGnify/ENA primary metagenome ERZ1740060 (study PRJEB43018, sample SAMN04849235) | marine metagenome | isolation source: floating plastic debris | place: Pacific Ocean | collected 2008-08-27 | study: EMG produced TPA metagenomics...
TACGCCGAAGGGGTCGAGGGCGCGCCGAAGATGATGAGCATCGGGCTGCATTGCCGCCTGATCGGGCGGCCGGGGCGGGTTCAGGCGCTGCGGCGGTTTCTGGAGTATGCGGCGGGGCATGACGGCGTGTGGTTCGCGCGCCGGATCGACATTGCAGAGCACTGGGCGAAGACGCACCCTCCGGTGCACTTCGCGCGGCCCTCACAGATGGAAAAAAGAGATTTTGTAGAGGCTTACGGGTCGATCTTCGAGCATTCCCCCTGGATTGCCGAAGGCGCGTGGGCGTTGGAACTAGGCCCAGCCCATGACACGGCCATCGGCCTGCACAACGCGCTGGCGCGGGTGTTTCGGTCAGCCTCGCAAGAGGCGCGCATGGGCGTTCTAACCGCCCACCCGGACCTTGCAGGCAAGCTGGCGGCGGCCAAAGCGCTGACGGCGGAAAGCACCTCCGAGCAAGCCAGCGCAGGGCTGGATCATCTGAGCGACGAAGACCGTGCTATGTTCACGCAATTGAACACCGATTACGTGGCCAAGCACGGCTTCCCCTTCATCATCGCCGTGCGCGATCACGACAAGGCCAGCATCCTTGCCGCGTTTGAGAAGCGCATCGACAACAACAGCGCCGCCGAGTTTTCCGAGGCCTGCCGACAGGTCGAACGGATCGCGCTGCACCGCCTCAAGGATATGCTGCCATGATCGTGGCACAGTCTTTAACGGCGCAGGCCTTTGCACCGTTCGGGGACGTGCTGGACTGCGCGGGCGCTCCGGATCTGCTGATTAACGAGGGGCTGTGCGGGCGGTTTCATGACCGTGCCAAAGTCGAGACCGAAGCGGGGCGCGTGGGCATCAGCCTGTTTAACGCGCAGCCGCGCACCCTGCCCTATAGGCTGGACATGGTGGAACGGCATCCGCTGGGCAGTCAGGCGTTCATCCCGATGAGCGAGCATCCGTTTTTGGTCGTCGTGGCCCCCGATAACAACGGCACCCCCGGCCTGCCGCAGGCTTTTCTGACCGCGCCCGGTCAAGCCATCAACTTTCACCGGAACACGTGGCACGGGGTCTGCACCCCCCTGCACGCACCGGGATTATTTGCCGTCGTCGACCGGATCGGCGAGGGCGAAAACCTTGAGGAGCACTGGTTCGAGGAAGGATATACGATCCACGCCCCTTGATGTGTGAGAGCCGCCGCAGAAGTGGCCTCATGGGACAGCTGACAAGGAGTTTTATCATGGCTGACACGTCCATAGGGACGCCTGCGCAATTGCGGGACCCGAACTACACGCCCGGTCTGGGCAAAGCGATTCCCTTGGGAATTCAACACGTTCTGGCGATGTTCGTCTCGAACGTGACGCCTGCGATCATCGTGGCGGGGGCTGCCGGGTTTGGGTTTGGATCGAATTCACCCGATTTTCCGGAACTGCTGTATCTGATCCAGATGTCGATGCTTTTTGCGGGCGTGGCGACTTTGTTGCAGACGATTACAGTGGGCCCTGTGGGCGCGGCTTTGCCCATCGTGCAAGGCACGTCCTTTGCGTTCCTGCCGATCATGATCCCACTCGTCGCAGGCAAAGGCGTCGACGCGCTGGCCGCCCTCTTCGGCGGCGTCATCATCGGCGGTCTCTTCCATGCGGTGCTGGGGCTTTTCATCGGCAAGATCCGGTTTGCCCTGCCGCCGTTGGTGACCGGCTTGGTCGTCACAATGATCGGTCTGGCGCTGGTCAAAGTCGGCATCCAGTATGCGGCAGGCGGCGTGCCAGCCATCGGCACACCGGAATATGGCAGCCTGCTGAACTGGTCCGCAGCACTTGTGGTGATCTTCGTCACGCTCGGGCTGAAGTTCTTCACCAAAGGCATGATCTCCATCTCGGCGGTGCTGATCGGCCTGATCGCAGGCTATGTCTACGCACTCGCCGTCGGCATGCTGTCGTTCGAGGCCATTGCCACCTCGTGGGAGCGCTCTGCCGCCTTCGCCTTGCCCCAGCCGTTCAAATACGGGTTCGAGTTTTCGACAGCGGCGATTGTCGGCTTTTGCCTTATGGCGTTTATCTCGGCCATCGAGACGGTGGGCGATGTGTCGGGCATCACCAAAGGCGGCGCTGGCCGCGAGGCGACTGACAAAGAGATCGAAGGCGCGACCTATGCCGATGGTCTGGGCAGCGCACTGGCCGGTGTGTTCGGCGGCTTCCCCAACACCTCGTTCAGCCAGAACGTGGGTCTGATTGCTATGACCGGCGTGATGAGCCGCCATGTTGTGACCTGTGGCGCGATCTTTCTGATTATCTGCGGGCTGATCCCCAAGGTGGGCGGCGTAATTCGCACCGTGCCCATCGAAGTGCTGGGCGGCGGTGTGATCGTGATGTTCGGCATGGTCGTGGCCGCCGGTATCTCGATGCTGTCGGACGTGGATTGGAACCGCCGCAACATGGTGATCTTCGCAATTGCCCTGTCGGTGGGATTGGGTCTGCAGCTTGAGCCGGGGGCGGTGCAATATCTGCCCGATACGCTGCGCATCCTGATGACAAGCGGGCTGCTGCCTGCGGCACTCATCGCGATTGTGTTGAACCTGATCCTGCCGGAGGAGCTTTCCGACGAGGCCACCGAAGAGGTGTCCGGCGGGCTGACCGGTCACGGCAAGGGATCCTTGCCGGGCAAGTAACCTCAGCGATTGACCAATGATGGGCCTCCGCCTTCGGGTGGGGGCCTTTTTGCGCTCCGCGCGGGGATATTTTTACAAAGATGAAAGCCTAGGGGATCATGAGGCGGGCGACGTCGAGCATCCGGTTGGAGAAGCCCCATTCGTTGTCGTACCAGCCAAAGACGCGCAGCATATCCTTGCCCACGCGCGAAGTTTCGGGTGTGGCGAAGATGATCGACGCAGGGTGCGCGCGCAGATCGCTTGAGACAACGCGGTCATTGGTATGGGCGAAAACCGGCGCAGGGGCGGCGCGGAGCATCGCGTTGGCGGTGTCCGTGTCAGGGCAGTTTTCAAGCTGCACGATCAGATCCACGGCGGAGACGGAGGCGGTGGGGACGCGCACCGAGTGGCTGGTAACTTTGTCTGCGAGGTCGGGAAGGACGAGGTCTGCCAGCGTGGCCGCACTCGTGGTCGTGGGGATCATCGAAAGAGCCGCCGCGCGGGAGCGGACCATATCGCCGCGCGGGGCGTCCACCGTCGGCTGGCTACCCGTATAGCAGTGGATCGTCGTCATATGCCCAGATACGAGGCCATAATGATCGTCGAGCAGTTTCAGCGTCGGGGCCAGCGCGTTGGTTGTGCAGGAGGCGTTTGAAACAATGGTTTGGTTCTTAAGGGCGGCGTCATTGGCGCCCATGACGAAGGTCAGATCAGCTTCGGGAGACGGGCCGGAGATAAGGACTTTTTGCGCGCCTGCTTTGAGGCCGCGTTCGGCCCATTCGCGGGTATCGGCCTTGCCGGTGCATTCCAGCAGCAGGTCGACGCCGTTAAGGTTAATGCCCGAGATATCGGGGTGTTGGGTGAGCGGGATATGGTGGCCGTTCAGGATGAGAGCATCATCAGTATGGCTGACTTCTCCGGGATAAAGGCCGAAGACAGTGTCGTATTTCAGCAGATAAGCCACAAGTTCGGGGGCGGCGATATCGTTGAGAGCGACGAGCTCGAACCCGTCGCCCTTCTCTGTTGCCAAAAGCCGGAGGATGGAGCGCCCGATGCGCCCCAAGCCGTTGATTGCAATACGGATCGTCATAGTCTGTCCCTCGGGCGAGGGTCAGAAATCAACCCGTTGCGCCACACCTTTTTCCACCGCAAGATCAACCACTTTTGCCGCCACGGCAAGGTCTTGTAGACCCACGCCGGTGCCGTCGAAAAGGGTGATCTCATCATCGCTGCTCCGGCCCTTGTGGGTGCCGTTGATGACTGCGCCGATTTCAGAGATATCAGCCTCTGAAATCGTGCCTGCCGCAATGGCGTGCTGGGCCTCGCCAATGCTGATCGATTGGGCAATCTCGTCGGTGAAGACGGTGGCCTTGGCGACCAGCGCCGCGTCCACTTCCTGCTTGCCTTTCGTGTCGGTGCCCATCGCCGCGATATGCGTGCCGGGGCTGACATGATCCGCCATCAGCGAGGCCGAAAAAGCGGAGGTGATCGAGATAATCACATCGGCCTCGACCATGCCGGGCAAGTCCACAGCTTCGAACGGGAGGCCCGCCTCATGCGCGATCTTTTCGATATTGGGCAGCATGTCGGGGTGGTAATTCCAGCCGATGACCTTCTCGAAATTGCGGTGCTTGAGAGCGGTGCGCAACTGGAACGTGGCCTGATGGCCAGCACCGATCATGCCCAGAACCTTGCTGTCAGGGCGTGACAGATGCTTGATCGACACCGAAGACGACGCGGCTGTGCGCAGGGCCGTCAACAGGTTGCCGCCAACCATCGCCTTGACCTTGCCGGTATCCGGATCGAACAGGAAAACCGTGGACTGGTGGTTAATCAGCCCGCGTTTTTCGAGGTTGTTCGGCCAGTAGCCGCCTGCCTTGAGGCCCAGCGCCATGCCGGATTTATCGAAGCCCCCTTTGAAGCCATAAAGCGCATCTTCATGGCCGATGGCTTCGCGGATGACGGGGAAGTTATACGCATCGCCGCGTGACATGGCGGCGAACACAGATTCAACGGCCTCAAAGCTCGCATCAGCGTCAATGAGATCTGCGATCGCCCCTTCCGGGACGATCACGATACCTTCAGATTGTGCCGTCATAATTAGTAGGCTTTACCACGGGCCGAGACGGGCCAGAGCGTTTCGACCTTGCCGTTGCGCACTCCGACATACCAGTCGTGTACGTTGCAGGTCGGATCGCAGTGGCCCGGCACAAGGCGCAGCTTGTCGTTGACCTTCAGTGCGGCTTTGGGGTCGCTGACCACGCCATGCTCGTCAGAGCATTTGACGTAAGTCACGTCGTCACGTCCGAAGATCACGGGCAGACCGCTGTCTACAGATTGGGCTTTGAGACCGGCATCGACAATCGCTTTGTCGGCCTTGGCGTGGCTCATCACCGAGGTCAGGATGAAGAGCGCGTTTTCCCACTCACCCTGGTCGATACGGTTCCCTTCTTTATCGAGAATGCGGCCGTAATCTGCGTCCATGAACGCATAGGAGCCGCACTGCAATTCGTTGTAAACGCCGGAGTTTCCTTCGAAGTAGTAGGAACCCGTGCCGCCACCGCCGACGATATCGCACTCAAGGCCTTCTTCCTTGAGCGTGTCCACGGCGTCTTTGACCTGCGCCACGGCAATGTCGATTTTCGCCTTGCGCTCGTCATAGCTGTCGAGGTGCTGCATCGCGCCTTGGTAGGCTTGCAGACCAGCAAACTTCAGACCTTCGGCGGCATTGATGGCTTTCGCGATCTCCACAACTTCCGGCGTCGTGGTCACACCGCAACGCCCCGCGCCGCAGTCAATCTCGACGATACATTCGATTTCCGTGCCGTGCTTGACGGCAGCAGCGGACAGATCCGCGACGTTTTCGATGTCATCCACGCAGCAAATGGCACGCGAGCCGAGCAACGGGATACGCGCCAGACGGTCGATCTTGGCCGGGTCCCGCACTTGGTTGGAGACCATCACGTCCTTGATGCCACCACGGGCGAAGACCTCCGCCTCAGAGACCTTCTGGCAGCAGACACCGACAGACCCGCCCAGCTTTTCTTGCAGCAGCGCCACATCAACCGACTTGTGCATCTTGCCATGCACGCGGTGACGGACGCCCATTTCGCGGGCGAAGCGGCCCATCTTTTCGATGTTGCGCTCAAGTGCATCAAGGTCGAGCACAAGGCACGGCGTTTGGATCTCGCTCTCATCCATGCCGATGGCGGCGGGGATGTCGTAGCCGACCTCAAGGTCGTCAAATTTCACAGGTGCGTTCATAGGTTCTCTCCCTCTTAACCTTTGATCCATGGGAGGGTGTCCATATCGACATTGCCTCCGGTGATGATGACGCCAACGCGCTTGCCCGCGAAAACGTGCTTATTCTTCAAAATGGTGGCCATCGGCACAGCGCAGCTGGCCTCGATCACGATTTTCATGCGCTGCCAGGTGAGCTTCATCGCGCCGATGATCTCCTCCTCCGACGCGGTGAAAATATCCGTCACGTGGTTGCTGACAAAATGCCATGTGAGGTCCTTGAGCGGGACCTTCAACCCATCTGCAATCGTCTGGGGCGCGTCATCGGCAATGATATGCCCGGCTTTGAAGCTGCGATAAGCGTCGTCAGCCTGTTCCGGCTCGGCGGCGTAGATTTTCACCTCAGGAGCGAGATTGCTGAGCGTCAGGCAGGTGCCCGAGACCATGCCACCGCCACCGATGGGGGCGATGACGCAATCCAGACCATCGGTCTGTTCCATCAGTTCTTTCGAGCACGTACCCTGCCCCGCCACGACGCGCGGGTCGTTATAGGGGTGCACGAACTCGGCACCGGTGCGCTCCTGCACCTCGGCGAAAACCTCTTCGCGCGAGGTCGTCGATGGCTCACATTCAGTGATGATCCCGCCATAGCCGCGCACGGCCGCTTTCTTGGCCTCAGGCGCAGTGCGCGGCATGACCACGTTGCACGGGATGCCACGGCGTCCGGCAGCGTAGGACAGCGACAAAGCATGGTTGCCGGAAGAATGTGTCGCCACACCCTTCTTCGCCATTTCGTCGCTTAACCCAAAGACCGCGTTCGACGCGCCGCGCACTTTGAATGCGCCTGCTTTCTGGAAGTTCTCGCACTTAAAGAAAAGTTCGGCCCCGACCAGATCGTTGAAATAAGACGAGGTTAAAACGGGCGTGCGGTGGATATATGGCTCGATCCGCTTATGCGCCTCAAGCACGTCGTCGATATTCGGGATATAGGCAGGGGCGATATCTTTCATCACGCAGCCTTTCGCAATTGAGTGGACGCGGTGTTGCGGAAAATTTCTTGCGCCGCCGCAACGCCAGAGCCAAGTTTTACATCAAGACCAAGATCGACCATCGCCATCTCAACAGTGGCCAGACCCGACAGAACCATCGCATCGGTGAGCATCCCAAGATGTCCGATGCGGAACACTTTGCCAGCAACCTCGCCCAGACCAACTCCGAAGGCCATGCCGTAAGTGTCGGCACAATGGGTCACGATGTCGGTCGCGTTGAATCCATCCGGCGTGCGAATGGCGCTGACCGTGTCAGAATACACGTCCGGCGTGGCCGCGCAAAGGGGCATGTTCCAGGCACCAGCGGCGGCCCGCACACCAGAGGCAAGGCGTGTGTGGCGATCAAAAACGTTCTCAAGCCCCTCATCGAGCAGCATATCGCAGGCCTGCTTCAAACCGTTCAAAAGCCCAACGGCGGGCGTGTAGGGATAGCCGCCCTTTTCATATCCGGCGCGCATGTCGCGGATGTCAAAGAACGTGCGCGGCAACTTTGCGGTCTCGATGACCCCCATCGCCTTGGCACTGAACGCCGTTATGGCCAGACCAGCCGGCAGCATGAAACCTTTTTGCGATCCGGTGACAGCGATATCAACGCCCCATTCATCCATGCGGAAATCCATCGACCCGATAGACGACACGCCGTCCACCAAAAGCAGCGCAGGATGATCTGCGGCATCCATTGCCTTGCGGATCGCGGCGATGTCAGACTTCACGCCGGTCGCTGTTTCGTTGTGCGTGGCCAGCACTGCTTTGATCTTGTGGCCTGTGTCCGCCGTCAACGCTTCTTGATAGCGGTCAGCGGGGATGCCATGGCCCCAAGGAACTTCGACGATGTGCACGTCGAGCCCGTGGCGTTCACACATATCAATCCAGCGATGCGAGAACATGCCATTGCGCGCCACCAGGACACTGTCGCCGGGGCTTAGCGTGTTGGAGATCGCTGTCTCCCAGCCGCCGGTGCCGGTGGAGGGAAAGATAAAGACTTCGGCCACATCACTTTTCACGATCCGACGCACGCCGTTCAGCGCGGGATACAGCATTTCAGCGAAGACCGAGCTGCGGTGATCCAGCGTGGGCATATCAATCGCCTTGCGCAGGCTTTCGGGCATGTTCGTCGGCCCGGGAATGAAAACGGGGTTCTGGAATGACATGATGGCTCCTCCCTCATCAAAGGTATTCCAGTTTATAAGATAGGCATTTTTGAGTTGATATATTTTTGAAAAAGTTTTTCATTATTGTCGGTAAATACAAAAAATACATAAAAACAGTAGGTTGTATTTTTTCATTTTTAATGCTGCAGCCGCATCAACTGAAAAAATATATCCGGAAGGGAAAGATCATGACGGAAAAACGTGCGCGCGGACGGCCCCGGGCCTTCAATGACAAGTCCGAACAAAATCGCGTTCAGTCGCTGGATCGCGCACTAGATATTCTTGATTATCTGGGTACCCACCCCGCAGCGACCCTGTCTGAAATTGCCGCTGATCTGGAGCAATCAGCGGCCACCGCCTACCGCGTGCTCTCGACCTTTGCGGCGCGCGATGTGGTTGAGTTCGAAGAGGTGAACCAGACATGGTCTATCGGCGCAGGCGCGTTCCGCATGGGATCGGCCTTCCTGCGCCGCACATCCGTGGTCGAACGCGCACGCCCCACGATGGCAGCGCTTATGGACAGCACCGGCGAGACCGCGAATTTAGGCGTAGAGCGCGGCAGAAAAGTCCTGTTCATCAGTCAGGTCGAAACCCACGAAAGCATCCGCGCCTTCTTTCCGCCCGGTACACAAAGCCAGATGCATGCCTCTGGTATCGGCAAGGCGCTGTTGTCGACCTTTGATCCGCAAAAAACAGCCCGCATCATGCGCGCCACACCGATGGAAGCGTTTACCGACAAAACGATCACTTCCCTGCCTGCACTTGAGGCCGAGCTTGAGACGATCCGCGCCCAGGGCTATTCCTTTGACGACGAAGAAAAGACAACCGGCATGCGCTGTGTTGCAGCCCCGGTACGCGATGCGTCCGGCCTGGCTGTCGCGGGGCTTTCGGTCTCGGGGCCAACAAGCCGGATGACAGACGCCGCTATTCCACGCATCGCAACACAAGTGGTCGCTGCGGCCCGGTCCTTGTCGGAAAGCCTGGGCGCATGAAAGGCCGATGTAGCCCGGGCGGCAACCGGAGCATTGTCGGTATTTGGAGACAAAAGAAGACAAAGGGACGGCGTTAACCTTAATGGCGCGTTATCGGCTTCTTTTGTCCATAAATACCGAGATTCGACCTCAGAAGCGCGCGTGCCGGTTCACATCTTTATAAAGCAGATACCGAAACGGCCCCGGCCCGCCAGCATAACAAGCCTGAGGGCAAAACGCGCGCAGCCACATGAAATCGCCCGCCTCGACCTCGACCCAATCGCGGTTCAGCTTGTAGACGGCCTTGCCTTCAAGCACGAACAGACCGTGTTCCATGACATGGGTCTCCTCAAACGGGATGACGTTTCCCGGCTGAAAGGTCACGATATTGACATGCATGTCGTGACGCAGATCATCCGGCGCCACAAAGCGCTGCGTCACCCAGCCGTCATCTGTGCCGGGCATCGCCACCAAAGGTGCGGCGCGTTCATGGGTGACAAAAGCGTCTGGTGCGGCCAATCCAGCAACCGCCTGATAGGTTTTGCGGATCCAGTGAAAGCGCAAAGCGGTGTCATCACCATTACGCAAAGACCATGTACTGGCCGCAGGGATATACGCGTAGCTGCCAGCCTCAAGCGGATGGGCCGCGCCGTCCAATGTCAGCGTTGCGGATCCTGCAACGACGAACAGGACCGATTGTACCCCCGCTTCGGTCTCGGGGCGGTCAGAGCCGCCGCCGGGCGCGAGCTCCATCAGGTATTGCGAAAACGTCTCGGCAAAGCCTGACAGCGGACGGGCCAGGATCCAGGCTTTCGCCCCGTCCCAAAAGGGTAAGGCGCTGGCCGTGATATCGCGCATCACGCCTTTGGGCATGACCGCATAGCTTTCGGTAAAGACCGCGCGGCCGGTCATCAGATCGGTCTGGACCGGCAGGCCACCGGCGGGAGGGTGATAGGATGACGACATGCGGCCTCTCATCGACTTAGAGCGTAAAGTGTCGTCGCAAAACAGGCGCATCACTAGCCGGAATCCATCTGTTTGCGATTGAAGCATCTATTGGGTTTTCAAGGCAATCGCGCCCTTTCGCTTTTTTTTCGCATCAAGTATGCAGCCCGAACTGGACGGGTCCCAAAAGACGGGATAGGCCGCGCAACATGGCTCATGTGATTGCCCTCAACAGCGCTGAACTGTCCGAGGATGGACCCCGGCGCGACCATATCATTCCCGCGCAATACCGGCCTGATGGGTATGATGCGGGGTATGACTTCAAGACCTTGTGGTATGATGCGATCTGGGACGGGCGCGATGTGGTGCTGACCTGTCCGCGACTTTTGAACCTCGCCAGGCTCTTTGACCGCGATCGGGTTTTGCTGGATGGCCAGCCCGCTGCGCGCCCTCGGATCAGCACCAATCGGCGGCACGATACCGTGCGCCTTGCATCGCCGCTGCAACCTGCGCAGATCAGCCTGACCGGGCAGATGGCCCGCAGCGCCGTCGCACGCGATGATCTTGCACGGTTTCGGGGCAAGAATGTGCATATCGCGATCAACAAGGACAATGATCTGATCTGGCTACGCGACTTTGCGCGGTATCACATTGCAGAACACGACCTGCAGGCCATGATCGTGATCGATAACGGCTCAACCCGCTACACGCCCGACGCCCTTGCAGGCGCGCTGCTGGAGACGGGTTTGCAGGATGTACTGGTGCTGCCCGCGCCTTTTGCCTATGGGCCGTTTGGGCTGAAGCCGTTTTCGAGACGGGCGAAATTTCTACAAACGGCGATGCTAAATGCAGTGCGCTTGCGCTTTCTGCAACACGCCCGTGCAGTCCTGAATTGCGACATAGACGAGCTGATCTGGTGCAAGGGCGGATCGATCTTTGATCTGGCCTGCAAGAGCCTTTTGGGAGCTGTCACCTTCCCCGGCATCTGGCGCTTTCCAGTGCAAGGGCATGACGGATTCGCCCGACACCGCGATCATCTGGGGATCATCGAAGAGGTTGGGATCTGCCCACCGAAATCTTGCATTGTGCCGTCGCGCCTGCTTGGGCAGCGGCAATGGGACGTGCATGGCTTCGAGACGCCTGTGCTGGCCAAACTGGCCCGAACCTCGCATGCGGGTTATTGGCATTTTCGCGCCATCAGCACGAATTGGAAACAGTTCGACCGGCTTGCGCGGCGCGCGCCAGCACCGGATCCGGAAACAGCTGCTGTCATGGCACGCGTTTTTCCGGAATAAGCCGATAACGTGGCCCCTTTCGCGACGCAGCGCACAGGCTTATAGTTGGCACATAACAAGTGGCAGGCAGAGCATGGCCCCAAAAAAACCGTTTAATATCGTGATCGTGGCGCAGGCGGGACGTTTGCAATACGAAGCCATCCTCTTTGCGGCGTCCTTGCGCGCAAACAGCCCCAAGTTCGCAGGCAAACTCCTGATTGCCGAACCCCAGCCTGGACCTTTGTGGCCCGGTGATCCACGGATCAAGCCCGATGTGCGCGCGCTTTTGGAAGACGCGTTGGGCGCAACGATCGTCCCATTTGAGAACCGTCATTTCGGCGCCGCCTACCCGTATGGCAACAAGATCGAAGCGCTTACCGCCTTGCCAGCGAATGAGCCGTTTGTCTTTTTCGACACCGACACGCTGGTGCTGGACGAGATTACGCAGGTGCCGTTCAAATTCACCAGACCGCAAGCCTCACTGCGCCGCGAGAATACATGGCCCAAGCTTGAGCTTTACGGGCCCGGCTACACCCAGATTTGGGGCGCGCTTTACGACAGGTTCGGGCTGGATTTCGAAAGCTCGCTGGATACCAGCCAACCCGACGAATACTGGCAGCGTTACCTGTATTTCAACGCCGGTTGGTTTTTCTACAAAGACCCGGCTGCCTTCGGAAAGCGCTTTACCGAATATGCGCTCGCAATCCGTGATGATCCCCCAAATGAACTGGTCTGCCAATCGCTGGACCCGTGGTTGGATCAGGTGGTTCTGCCTTTGGTGATCCACGCCTTCAAAGGCGGGCGCGACACCCTGCCAGCTGGGCTGCTGGACGGGTCCGTGACCTGCCACTACCGGGTTTTGCCTTTGCTTTATGCGCGGGAAAGTGACCGGGTGGTCGAAGTGCTTGAGACGGTCTCGGCGCCCAATAAGCTTAAGAAAGTGCTCAAGCAATACGATCCGATCAAGCGGATGATCTATCAAAAGCGAGGCCACAAGGTCCGTGTGCTGTTTGACCGTGAAAACCTGCCACGCAAGGAACAGGCCATCCGCAACACGATCAAACGAGAGGGATTCTGGCTGCGCTGACAAAACAGATTGCTGTTGAGAGCGTGCGAGAGATTGACCTGCCAAACCCGTCAACGCGCTTGAACGGATGTATGGTGCTGTTCTTGGGGCTCTGCCCCAAACCCCGGGATATTTTGAAAAAGCGAAGCCTGTCTTTTGCCGCGCATTAACCTTAACGCGCGCCGCTGCCCTTCTTTTGTCTAAAAATACCGAAAATCGGCGCTGGCTATCCCGCGAAGACGCCAGCCATTTCGCGAAAGCCCTTCACCTCGATCGGGTTGCCGGACGGATCCCGGAAAAACATCGTCCATTGCTCTCCGGGTTCGCCTTCGAACCGCACCGATGGCGGGATCACAAAGCCGACGCCCGCCGCTTTCAAACGATCCGCAAGGCCGTCCCATTCGGCTTTGCCCAGCACCACGCCGAAATGCGGCATCGGGACCAGGTGCGCGCCGACATGGCCTGTGGCTTGCGTCACAAACGGCTCACCCAAATGCAGGCTCAGCTGGTTGCCGTAGAAATCAAAATCGACCCACGTATCCGTCGAGCGCCCTTCGGTGGCGCCGATCACACCGGTATAAAAGTCTCGTGCCTCGTCCAAATCGCGAACGTTGAATGCCAGATGAAACGGCTGTGCCATATGCTGTCCTTATCCCCCGAGGCCAGTTGTGAAGCCCTGCCAACTGCCCTACACCTTTCGCCAACACTTTGACAGATGTCTTGAGGAGACGACAATGACCGACGGACCGACCTACGGTTTTGACACTTTGCAAATCCACGCAGGCGCCCGGCCCGATCCGGCGACAGGGGCGCGGCAGACGCCGATTTACCAAAGCACCGCCTTCGTGTTCCGCGATGCCGATCACGCAGCAGCTCTCTTTAACCTGCAGGAGGTCGGCTACATCTACTCGCGTCTGACGAACCCGACCGTGGCTGTTTTGCAAGAACGCATCGCCACGCTTGAGGGCGGCGTTGGCGCGGTTTGCTGTTCGTCGGGGCATGCGGCGCAGATCATGGCGCTCTTCCCGCTCATGTCTCCGGGCAAGAATATCGTCGCCTCGACGCGGCTTTACGGCGGCACGGTCACGCAGTTCTCCCAGACGATCAAGCGGTTCGGCTGGTCCGCCACCTTCGTTGATTTCGATGATCTGGACGCGGTGAAAGCTGCGATCAATGACGACACACGCGCGGTTTTCTGCGAAGCGATTGCCAACCCCGGCGGCTATATCACCGATCTGGACGCGATCAGCGCCATCGCTGACGAAGCCGAAATCCCACTCATCGTCGATAATACATCGGCCACGCCATACCTCTGCCGCCCGATTGAGCATGGCGCGACGCTGGTCGTGCACTCAACCACAAAATACCTCACGGGCAACGGCACCGTCACCGGCGGCTGCGTTGTGGACAGCGGCAAATTCGACTGGACCGCAAACGACAAATTCCCGTCGCTCAGCGCACCCGAGCCTGCCTATCACGGTCTCAAATTCGCCGAGACCTTCGGCCCGCTCGCCTTCACCTTCCACGGCATCGCCATCGGTCTGCGCGATTTGGGCATGACCATGAACCCGCAAGCCGCGCATTACACGCTGATGGGTATCGAAACCCTGTCACTGCGGATGGAGCGCCACGTTGAGAATGCCCAGAAAGTGGCGGCTTGGCTCGAAACCGATCCGCGGGTGGATTACGTGACCTATGCCGGTCTGCCTTCCTCGCCCTATTACGAGCGCGTTGCGAAAATCTGCCCGCGCGGCGCAGGTGGTCTGTTCACCGTCGCGATCAAAGGCGGCTATGAGGCTTGTGTCAAACTGGTTGATAACCTTGAGATTTTCAGCCACGTGGCCAATCTGGGCGACACCCGATCGCTGATTATCCACTCGGCCTCGACGACCCACCGTCAACTGTCGGCCGAGCAACAGGAAGCTGCAGGCGCCGGCCCAAACGTGGTGCGGATTTCCATCGGGATCGAAGAGGCGGACGACCTGATCGCTGATCTCGATCAGGCGCTGGCCAAAGCCACGGCCTGACATTTTGAAAGCCGCCCTGCTGCATGAATATAGCGGCGCGCTTGGGGTCGAGAACGTGCCCGACCCCAAATGCCCAGCCGACGGCGCCATCATCCGGATGCAGGCCTGCGGCGTGTGCCGGTCCGATCATCACGCCTGGGTCGGCGCAGACCCCGATGTCGCCTTGCCCCACATCATGGGGCACGAATTTGCAGGCATCGTCGAAGAGGTCGGCCCCGAATGCGCGGCCTTTACCCCCGGCGACCGGGTCACAGCGCCGTTCATTCTGGGCTGCGGGCAGTGCACCGAGTGTCAAGGCGGACAGCCGACGATCTGCAATGACCAGCAGGTGATTGGTTTCACCCTATGGGGCGCCTTTGCCGAATTCCTGGCCGTGCCTCACGCAGACTACAACCTTGTGCGCATCCCCGAAGCAATCGGCTTTGCCGAGGCTGCGGGCATGGGGTGCCGCGTGACGACCGCCTGGCGGGCCTTGTCGGACCGGGCGGCGGTGCAGCCGGGCGAATGGCTGGCCGTGCATGGCGCAGGTGGTGTGGGGCTTTCGGCGGTGCTTTTGGCGAAATCCATGGGTGCGCGGGTCGTAGCCGTCGATATCAACGACGAAGCCTTGGCAAAAGCCACCGACATGGGCGCAGATGCGGTCGTGAACGCGGCAAGAACGAATGCATCCGAAGACATCCGCGAGATGACCCGCGGTGGCGCGCACGTGTCGCTGGATGCGCTTGGCATTTACGAGACCTTCGACAGCTCTTTGAAATCGCTTCGAAAACTAGGGCGACATGTACAGATCGGCATGCCTGTGGGCGATCATGCGACGGTGCCGCTTCCGCTTCTTGATCTGGTCTATGCGCGCCAGCTGACACTGCACGGCATGCGCGGACTTGGCGCGTCTGGCTTTGCGCCCCTTTTCGCCAAGATCGAAGCGGGCGATCTGGATATCGCCCAGCTTGTGACAGCGCGGCTGCCCTTGTCAGAGCTGACCAGCGCCCTGCACGCCATGGACGGCGCGCAGCAAGCGGGTGTGGCTGTCGTGACGGCCTTTGATCGTTAAGCGATCTCGAGCAATTCGATATTAAAGACAAGGTCTTGACCTGCCAGCGGGTGGTTCGCATCAAGCATGACGCTGTCCTCGCTCAGCTCGATCACCTTGACCGGCATCGCGCGACCGTCAGGGGTTTGCATCTGCAACATTGTGCCAACTTCCAACGGGATCTCGGTCGGGATCTGGTCGCGCGGCACTGCTTGACGGGCGTCAGGATCGGCTTGGCCGTAGGCTTCATCGCAGGCGACCAAGACGGTTTGCTTATCGCCCACCGCCATCCCCGGGATCGCCTTATCAAGACCGGGAATGATCTGGCCAGAGCCGACCGTGAATTCCAGCGGATCGCGCCCCTCAGAGCTGTCAAAGACGCTGCCGTCGGCCAATGTTCCAGTATAGTGCAGGCGCACGGTGTCGCCGGTTTTCACTTCGCTCATCACAGGCCTCGCTTGTGGTTAGGGGGCACACGCCCGCCCGCACCATGCCCCAGATGGCGCAAGAGGTGAAGGCAGGGTGCGCATTTGTCGCCGCGCGGTCTATTCGGTTGCGAAAATCAGTGTGACAGAACTGCTCAGCACCATTTCTCCTTCGGCGACAGGCACCGCCATGTCTGCACTGGCCATGCGCATTTCGGCGATCATCGGCCGGGGCGCCTGCGCCCCCTGTTCGCGCAACTCGATCAGGGCACCAAGCGTGACACCCGCCGCCTCGGCATAAAGCTCGGCCTTGGCGCGCGCATCCGCGACAGCCGCGCGACGAGCGTCATTCATCAGCGGATCTGGCTCGGCCAGATCAAAGCTCAGCCCGCGAAACTGGTTTGCACCGTCGCTCACAACGGCACCCAGCACCTCGCCCAAGCCTGCCAGGTCGCGCACGCGGACAGTCACACCGGTCTCGGCGAAATATTCAACGATCCTAGGGGCTTCGCCTTCATTGCGCGGACGGTTGTCCCAGCGTGGGTTCAACTGCAGCGATGTCGTTTGGATGTCACGCGGGGCAATGCCGGCCTCGGCCAACACCGCCTGCACCGCCGTCATCGTCTCGGAAACCTGCGCCATCGCATCTGCGGCGACGGGCGCCTGCCCGGTCACGCCCATGCGCACGATTGCCATGTCAGGCACGGCCGTCACACGGCCTTCGCCGGTCACAATGATCCGACCGCTGTCTTCGGCCCAGACCGGTGCGGCCAAAACCAGAGCGACGATAAAAATCCAGGACTTGGGCAAGATCGAACGCATGATGTAGTCTCCTATGGTGCGTTTCTTGACAGTAACAAAGCTTTGACGCGCGCCGCCATGGGATCCTTGGCTTTTTCTTCCCCTTCCCGCCCAGACGCGGTAGTCTGCCCGAAGGTGCCATAAACGAGTGCTCTACAACGCCATGTCTGCACAGTTTGCTCTTCTTTTGAACATGCCGGTCACCCGCCTGCTGATTGCGGCGGAAGACAGCTGGCAAGTCGTGGGTGAAGCGTCGTTGGACAGCGATGATCTGGGCGCCGCACTTGGTGCGCTACGCGACAAGGGCGAAGCTGTCGCGGGCGGGCCATTTTCGTGCCTGTTGATCCTGCCAGACGATCAGATCCGTTACCTGACAACGCCTGCCAATGGGCCGGACGCCGCCGCAACTGCACGGGCCGCCCTTGACGGGGCAACACCCTATGCCGTGGATGATCTGGCCTTCGACTGGGCGCATCATGGTGATGACATCGCGATTGCCGCCGTCGCAAAAGAGACATTGGACGAAGCGGACAGTTTTGTGCGCGAGCATGGGTTTGAACCGGCGGGTATGATCGCATCGCCCGATCCCGGCACGTTCCCGCAGCGCCCGGTCTTTGACAGCCCCGATCTGACCCGCGGTGCCGCAATTCTGCCAATTGCAGGGGCCTATGCGCCCAAACCGCCGCCTGCTTTCGCCTCGCGTCGCGAGGCGCCACCGGCCCGCCCAACCGCGGCTAAACCGGCACCACAGCAAGAGGCTGCGATCGCGCAAGTGGCGCCCCGGATGAGCCTAGCACCGGCACCTGCGCAACCCGCGATCGCCAGCTTGGGCAGCGCCGCGCCGCCTGCCCCGGCGCTAAGCCCTGCTGTCACCGGCCGAAGCCCCGCAGCGGTTCGATCCACTGCGGCCCCCGCATTGGCCGAACCGGAACCAGACGACAAAACCTTTATCCCGCGTGGACAGATCGGCGGCAAGCCGCGCTATCTGGGCCTTGTGCTGACATTGGTCCTGCTGGCCATTCTGGCCATCGTGGCCATCTGGTCGATGACCCTGGGCGATGACGCTGAACTGACACTCGAGGACGACCCGGAAGCGGTAGCAGATATTGCGTTGCTCGCCCCGCAAACGGCCGAGCCTGCCCCGGACCAGATCGCAACCCTGCCCGATATCGACGCCCCAACCGAAGAGCTATTGCCCGCTTTGCCGCCACAAGTGCTTGCGCCGCAGCCCATCACCGATGCCGAATTGGCCGCCCGCTATGCCGCGACCGGGATCTGGCAGCGCGCACCCCGAACAACGCGAACGCCAGTGCCGGGCGATCTTGACCGGCTTTATGTGGCCTCGATTGACCCGCAAGTGCAGCCCTCCGACGCGATTGCCCTGCCCCCGTCCGAGACCCTGCGCGGCGATGCGCTGCCAGCCACTCCATTGGCGCCTGCAGCGCCAGATCAGACCTATGCGCTTGATGCGCAGGGCCGCGTGATTGCCACGCCCGAAGGAGCATTGTCGCCCGATGGCATTCTGGTTTTTGCGGGGCGGCCACCGATCACGGTGCCCTTGCGCCCCGACGTCACCGAACCAGCTGACGCCGTCCCGGAACAGGACCAGCGGCTGGCCGCCTTGCGCCCGGCGGCACGGCCCGGGGATCTGCAAGATAGCAATGAACGCGCCCAGCTGGGCGGCCGCACGCTTGAGGAATTTGCGAGTATCCGACCCCAGTTGCGCCCCAAGGCGCCGCAAGAACTCGCCGCCGAAATCGCGGCCGCAGCCGCGTCTGCGGCGGCCGCTGTGCAAAACGCGCCAGCGCAGGTCGCACCTGTCGATCCCTTTGCCTCGGCGACGCGTCTGGCGTCTGCCACCTCGCGCAAGCCGCAAACCCGCCCGGGCAATTTCGCCCGCATCGTCGAACGGGCCCGCACTCAGCCGCAAGAACCAGCCAGTTCAGGGTCGGGGCGTGTTGTGGCCTCGGTCGCGCCGCGCAATGTGCGCCCGTCCGGCCCGGTGCCCACAACCGTGTCGCGCGCCGCCACGATGGAGAACGCAATCAATCTGCGCCGCATCAACCTGATCGGCGTTTTTGGCAAGCCCACGTCCCGTAGTGCTCTGATCCGCCTCAGAAATGGGCGTTTCCAGAAAGTTCAGGTCGGAGACCGCATTGATGGCGGACGCGTTGCCGCGATTGGCGAAAGCGAGTTGCGCTATGTCAAATCCGGTCGCAATCTGACGCTGACAATACCAAGCAGCTGATGCAGACCGGGCGGGCCACCCCGCGCTGACCAGGCTGAGCCACTAAACGCCATGGGACCCCCCACCGATGGAAAGCTTTCTGTTTCAGGCCGCAATCTACCTTTCGGCTGCCGTCATCGCTGTTCCTTTGGCAGCACGGCTTGGCCTTGGATCCGTACTTGGATATTTTCTGGCAGGCATCGTGATCGGCCCGCTTCTTGGCCTTGTCGGATCGGAAACCGAAGACCTGCAGCATTTTGCCGAATTCGGTGTCGTGATGATGCTGTTCCTGATCGGTCTCGAGCTGGAGCCACGTGTCTTGTGGAACATGCGCGACCGGCTGGTTGGTCTGGGTGGTTTGCAACTGACGCTGACGACAGGGTGCATCATGGCCGCCGCGATGGCGCTTGGCCAACCGTGGCAACTGGCATTGGCCGTTGGGCTGATCTTTGCGCTGTCTTCAACGGCGATTGTGCTGCAAACGCTAAGCGAAAAAGGGTTGATGCAGACCGGCGGCGGGCGGGCGACGTTTTCGGTCTTGCTGTCACAGGACATCGCGGTGATCCCAATGCTGGCCTTGATGCCCTTGCTGGCCACCAGCGAACTGGTGCGGATGAACCCTGACGGCTCTTTGGTGCGCCCCACCGGCGGCCATGGCGATGGGCACAGCCATTCAATGTCACTTGTCGAAGGCTTGCCCGGCTGGGGGGTCACGCTGGTCACAATCGCAGTGATCGCCGCTGTGATCTTGGCCGGTGTCTTCCTGACACGGCCCCTGTTTCGCTTCATCCATCATGCGCGCCTGCGCGAGATGTATACCGCGACCGCCCTGCTGATCGTGATCGGCATCGCGGTCGTGATGTCGCTGGTCGGCTTATCACCGGCTTTGGGCTCGTTCATGGCCGGGGTTGTTCTGGCCAACACCGAATTTCGCCACGAGCTTGAGGCCGACATCGAGCCTTTCAAAGGACTGCTGCTGGGCCTCTTTTTCATAACCGTCGGCGCGGGCATCAACTTTGCAGTGCTGTTTGGGGCGTTCTTCACCATTCTGGGGCTCACGCTGGGGATGATGATTATCAAAGGCGCGATCATGTATGGGCTGGCGCAGCTTTTCAAACTGGAAGGTCGCGACCAATGGCTCTTTACGCTTGGGCTGGCACAGGCTGGCGAGTTCGGCTTTGTGCTGATCTCGTTCTCGCGACAGCAAAACGTGTTCAGCAACGCCATGAGCGAAATCCTGTTGCTGGTCGTTGCGCTTTCGATGCTGATTACACCACTTTTGTTCATCGCCTATGACCAGTTGTCAAAACGCATGACAGAGGTGGTTGATGTCACGCCTGACGCGATTGATCCGCAAGGCCAGATCATCATCGCGGGCATCGGGCGCTTTGGGCAGGTGGTCAACCGGATGGTCCAGATGTCGGGGCTCAGCACGACCGTTCTGGACAGTGACCTGGCCACGGTCGAGCTGATGCGCAAGTTTGGTTTTAAGGGCTTCTTTGGCGATCCGACACGCCCCGAACTGCTTCATGCCGCAGGCCTGAGGACCGCCAAAGTGCTGGTCGTCGCGATGGACGACAAAGAGGCGAGCACCCGCATTGTGACCTTGGCCCGACGGGAACGGCCCGATCTGCATATCGTGGCACGCGCCCGCGACCGGGTGCATGTCTACGAGCTTTACCGCGCAGGCGCAGACGACATTGTGCGCGAACTGTTCGACAGCTCACTACGGGCGGGCCGCTATGTGCTTGAGAATATGGGCCTGTCCGAGTTCGAGGCGGCGGAGAATGAAAAAGCGTTCTACAAACTGGACCGCACCGCAATGCTTGAGTTGGCCAGCCTGTGGGAACCCGGTGTCGACGTCACCGACAACGCCGCCTACGTGGCGCGCGCCCGCGAGTTGAACAAGGATCTTGAGACGGCGCTGGTCCATCAGTTGACGGCAAAACCATCGGATGATGCAGCCTAGCTGTGCGATTGAACAGAGCTGCGGGGCTGGCCCCCAGACCAAGTTATCGCTGGGGGGCCAGCCCCCCAGACCCCCCAGGATATTTCAAAAAAGCGAAAGCGCTAGCCGTCGCTTACACCGGCTTCGGCGAAAGTGGCCATGCCCGAGTGACAGGCAACTGCCGCTTTCAGGATATTCAGCGCCAGCGCACCGCCAGAACCTTCCCCAAGCCGCATGTTCAAGGACAAAAGCGGCTCTTTATCCAGCGACTTGAGAAGCGCTTCATGGCCGCTTTCAGGGCTCAAATGACCCGCCAGCGTATGATCCAGCGCACCGGGCTGCGCCTTTTCCAGACACGCCGCAGCAGCGCAGCAGATGAACCCATCAAGGATCACCGGGATATGCGCATCGCGGGCGCGGGCAATCGCCCCAGCCATCGCAGCCAATTCACGCCCCCCCAGACATTTGAGCGCGTCCAGACCGTCTTCGCATTGATGCCGCGCCACACCTTCGGCCACAACGCGGGTTTTATTGGCCAACCCTGTGTCATCCACGCCTGTGCCGCGGCCTGTCCAGTCCGCCGCTTCGCCGCCAAAGAGCGCATGACACAGCGCCGCCGCTGGTGTCGTATTGCCGATGCCCATTTCGCCCACCACAAGCGCCCCCGCATCTGGTGAAACTGCATCCCAACCGGTTTGCAGCGCCGCGCAAAGTTCGTCCTCGGTCATAGCGGGGCTTTGGGTGAAATCTGCGGTGAACGTATCGAGATCAAGCGCGTGGACGCTCATCATGGCGCCGGCAACCTGGCTGAGCTGATTGATCGCGGCCCCGCCGTGCTGAAAGTTAAGCACCATCTGCTCGGTCACCTCGGCTGGAAAGGCCGAAACGCCTTGCGCCGTGATGCCGTGATTGCCTGCAAAAACGATCACCTGCGGAGCTTCAAGCACGGGTTTCGCCTGACCACGCCAGCCAGCATACCAGATTGCGATCTCTTCAAGACGGCCCAGCGCACCGGGCGGTTTGGTCAGCTGCGCATTACGGGCATCTGCCGCCGCAATCGCGTCTGGATCAGGTCCGGTTTGTGCAGCAAGAGCGGCGCGAAACTGTTCGAGGGTTGTGAAGGGGCTCATCGGGTACACATCCAAAACTGTGGTTCTCGGTCTGTCTACGGTTTAGACACCATGACGAGATGTTCAGAAAGGCCGATTTGATGGCAAAACCCGACAGCGGCTTGATGTCGCTGACAGATATCCCGGCTGCGGTCGGATTGCTGACCCGTTTGCCCGTGCCCGTGAACGCAGAGCGGGCCACAACACGAAGCGCAAAAGCAGCCTGGGCCTACCCGTTGGTCGGATTGGTACTGGCGCTTCTGGTCGGTGTGCCTGCATCTGTGCTGGCCGGGATCGTCCCCTCTGGGATACTGGCCGGGTTGATGCTGGTGGCATTGGTCGTCTTGACGGGCGCGCTGCACGAGGACGGCTTGGCCGATACAGCAGACGGGCTTTGGGGCGGCTGGGACCCCGCGCGCCGGTTGGAGATCATGAAGGACAGCCAAATCGGCAGCTACGGTGTCATCGCTTTGGTGCTGTCGCTGTTGTTGCGCTGGTTGGGGCTGGTCGCGGTGATCGAGGCGGGCCTCGTGCTGCCCGCACTGATCGCGGTGGCGATGCTGGCGCGTGCGGGCATGGTTGTCGTGATGTCCACCCTGCCCCATGCGCGCGATGGTGGGTTATCGAAACGTGTCGGACGTCCTTCTGCAAGCACCACAGCGATCGCTGCTGTGATCGCTCTGGTCGCAGCAGCGTTGGCCATCGGATTGCCCGCCCTTATCCTTGCCCTTGCGGTTAGCCTGGCGGTTTGGGCCGTCGCAGCCATCGCCAAAGCCAAAATCGGCGGGCAGACCGGCGATATCCTGGGGGCGACCCAACAAGTGTCCGAAATCGCAACCCTGCTGACACTCGCCACGCTTCTCTAGCCGCGTCGCACAACAAAAAACGCCCAGACCACAACAAACGCTGCCGTCAACTCCAACGCCTCTTCCAGCTTGGAGACCGTGCGCGACGGGTGCAAATCCAGCAAGACCGCGCTGGCCAGAAGCGCAAAAAGCACCGCGAGTGCAAAATGAAAGGCATCTTTCAAAAACCGGCGCAGCGGCGCGCGGAGCCTGTAAACCAGCACCAACGCGCCGATCAGCAAAAGCATCAGCCCCACCGCGATCAAAGCAGATGTCGGGCCGCCCTTCATCAACAAGCGGAACACGACAATGACAATGTCATGCCCTCCGTCAAACTCGCCGCCACCTTCCATCTTGGGCATCTCAAGATCAAAATACCGCGCGCCAAAGCTGATCTCGCTGAGAAAAAACAAAAGCGACAGCAGGGTCGTGGTAAGGATCAAACCGCGATCCAATGCGCTGATCCGGTACGGGGCCAGCAAATGCCATGTGCCCATCAGACTGCCAAAGAGAAACAAAATGGCAGAGGCGTTTTCAATCGGGCCATCCTCTGATGCCAACGACGGACGCAGCAAGCCTGCACCGAAAACCAGGCAAACCGACAGGGCCGTGCAAAACAACAGCCCCGGAAAGCGCAACCGGCCAAAACTGACGGCATGCAGCACTTTTCTAAGCCCTGTCACATAGCTGTTGCGTTGGCCTGCTTTCATAAAGTTATCCGGTTGATAATCACTCGCAACTATATTGGTTTGCGAGACCAAGTGAATTGCATCACCTGCAAAGACAGGTTTTTGGGCGATAACCCGCCATGGCTTGGTGTGGGCAATTCGATGGCAACAGGCGTCGCGCGGTCTGTGTATGACCAGCCAAGCAAAAAACTGCCAGACGAGGCTATACCCGCACAGGCAACCTTGAACCGCCTGCTTGAGTACCCATTTGCGCTGCACCCCCCATCTATGACTGCGTTACGCAACCAAACGTCAAGAAAGGGAATTCGCGATGACACAAGACACCAAAGCCCAGACAACGGCTGCACCGGTTCGAACCGAACCGAAAGATGTGTCGGCCTGGCTGAAAAAGCCGCTGACGCTAACAGCGCCCACATGGGCCTTTCTTGCAGCGGGGCTTGTCGCGCTTGTCCTGATGGGGATTGCCCTTGATTAGGATCGCGCTGGCGGCGGCGATGGGGTTTGGCCTCACCAAAGCCGCCCTCGCCCTTGAGACGACCCCGATCGCCGATGCGCAGATCGACACGGCTGTGACCCTGTCGGGATCGGTGGCGCGCATTCTGGATGAAGATACATTCGTGCTGGCCGACCCGTCCGGCACGATTCCGGTCTATATCGGGCCCCATCCAATGCCTGTCGCGGTCGAGATGGCGATCACCGTGACAGGACAGATTGATGACGATCTGCCGCGCGAGCTTTACGCAACGCAGCTTATCCTGCCGGGTGATCGCGTGATCGAGGTAGGGGGCGCCTACGACTAGACTGCCCGGCTGAAAGAGAAAAAGCCGCCGCCCGTTCAGGCAGCGGCCTTCCCAAATCTGAGACCATGCGGTTAGGCCGCGATGCGGCTTTCCAGTACGTCGCCAATCTGCTTGGCGGCGGCTGTTTCATCGCCATCATCGACAGCGGCAATTTCACGGGTCAGACGCTCCAAAGCAGCTTCATAAAGCTGACGCTCCGAATAGCTCTGCTCGCGCTGATCATCGGTGCGGTGCAGGTCGCGCACGACCTCCGCAATCGCGATCAGATCACCCGAGTTGATCTTTTGCTCATATTCCTGAGCCCGGCGCGACCACATCGCCCGCTTGACCTTGGCCTTGCCCTTCAGCGTCGTCATTGCCTTCGACACGACATCGGGTGAGCTGAGCGAGCGCATGCCCACCTCGGTTGCCTTGTTCGTCGGAACCCGCAGCGTCATCTTGTCTTTCTCGAACGAGATCACGAAAAGCTCCAGCGTCATGCCGGCCACTTCCTGCTCTTCGATCGAGACGATCTTGCCAACGCCATGCGCCGGATAGACGACAAAATCATTCGGGCTGAATTCCGATTTCTTGGCCTTACTCATATATCAATCCTCATCTACGAACCGAAAAGGGGGGTGAAGCGTCAAAAAAGCCCGTGTGGCACGATCAGTGCCCCGCGGGATCATGGTGTCGCTCTGATGATTTTGGGTCCAACCTGCTGGCAGCGCAGGGCGGACAACATCTTGGTCCGGTTCTTTGTGCAACGGTACCATAACACAAAAAACGGCCCTTCGAAAGCGCGGCCTGCCCAATATGACGCAAAAGGCTTCAAAATCATAAGTTTAAAGCGATATGTCAGGCTTTATGCCCTAGCGTCAAATTGCACACAAGCAGGCGAATCGCCTTATCCGCCCTCGCCAGGTTCTTCGGAAAAGTACTTCTCAAGCTTTCCGGTTTCGCCGTCCCGCTCTTCCGCTTCAGGAAGCGGGTCTTTCTTGGTGATAATAACCGGCCATTGCTCGGAATATTTGCGATTGAACTCGACCCATTTTTCCATGTCGGGCTCGGTATCCGGTCGGATCGCATCCGCAGGGCATTCTGGCTCACAAACCCCACAATCGATGCATTCGTCCGGATGGATCACCAGCGCGTTCTCACCTTCGTAAAAGCAATCTACGGGGCAGACTTCGACGCAGTCGGTGTATTTGCACGCAATGCAGTTATCTGTGACGACGTAAGTCATGAAACGGGCTATCCTTCGGCTTTCACCGCTTAGCTAATCCAGCATTTAGAATCATTCAAGATGTGCAGAGCGCTTAAGATCAAGACTGCGACGATCCTTCTTGGAAGGGCGCCCTTTTCCCTCATATCGCGGACCAGCCGGACCAGTTTCCTTGACCTCGGTCAAATCGTGGTAAAGCTGTTGCGCCTCTGTTGCAGGACCGCGACGGGTGCCCAGCGCTGCGATGGTCACAACACGAATCTGACGGGCCTGCGGGAAGGTCAGCGTATCGCCCACACCGACCGCGCGAGACGGCTTGGACACCGGCGTGCCATCGACCCGCACCTTGCCCGCCTGCACCAGTTTCGTGGCCAGGCCTCGGGTCTTGAAGAACCGGGCCTGCCACAACCATTTGTCCAAGCGGATAGTCTCGCGCGCGAGGTCCGACACTTACTTGCCGTCCTTGAGCCCCATCAGCGCAGCGGCGAACGGGTTGTCAGGATCAATCGCTTTTTCCTTCTTGGGAGGGCGCGCATTGAAGGTCTTGGCCCCTTGCGGTTTGCC